>Ga0180431_10008086_pt1 | contig 12126 bp, 6 predicted proteins | sample SS_ome_11_FD_132459 | JGI IMG/M metagenome (GOLD analysis project Ga0180431, IMG submission 132459) | Hypersaline lake sediment archaeal communities from the Salton Sea, California, USA - SS_1_MS_1 metaG | ecosystem: Environmental > Aquatic > Non-marine Saline and Alkaline > Hypersaline >... | reverse complement strand
TATTTCCAAATATGTAGTAACCATTGCCTGTGCTTGAGTTTACTACATTGCTGTAAATATCATTTCCAGCAGACTGGACCTGCATACCGATTGCGTCATTGGAAATAAGGACATTATCGTAAACACTGCTTGACGCAGTATTGTGATAAAGCCCGGAATCGCCATTTAGGCTTAGGTTATTGTCATATACACTGAAATTCGTACCGCCGAAAACATGAAGTCCATATCTGTAGTTCCAGTAGATGATATTATCATGGAAGGTATTGTTGTCTCCAAGACCTGTTCTGATTCCGTCCCAGGATGAATTGCGCACAGTGAGGTTGTAGAACTGGCTGTCGCTTGTATTGTATGCCCAAATACCATATGAGTCTCCGATGTCTCCAGATGCATTGATAAGAGTGACATTCCTGATTATATCTCCTGAGGTCTGATGGAGTGCGATTCCGATTTCATAGTCGCTTATGTTTCCGCAATTTTCTATTGTTACATTCGTATAATCTGTTGTGGTATTTCCGTAAACCGTAATTGCCGCAGCATCATCAATATTGTTTGGATTAGTAATAGCATAGCCATTGCAGTCAAATCGGACATGGTTGGCCATAATTCTGAAGCAGGTGTAATCGATATAGTTCACATCACTAACTGCAAAAGGCGCATCATATGCATCAAAGTTCAAGAGATATGTTCCTGGCACAGTGATATCCTCGCATCCTGTTCCAAGCCCATCGAAGATACCGTATTCACTGTTTGGAACAAGATCAGTGATAGAAAGGTTGTTAGTTTCAGTATTGAGCGTACTTGCCATCTTGGTCCATGTACCATTGTTTTTCCAGATCTCAAGGTCACCCTCTTCATAGCCAGCAACTTCATCATCATTCCACTGGAAAGAGATACTGTCAATTGAAACAGTACCAATATCTGAGCTTATATCAACATATTTTTCATTGAATGAAGGGAAGGTAAATGGCGGGTTGGTGCTGTTTGTTGTCCAGTTAAAGTAGTATCGCGTGGTTGCAGTCATCAGATCCTGCATTGAGATATTGGAATAGTTCTGATAGTTTCCAAGAGGATTGTCGAAGATCATCTCATCCATGAATATCGTTACTGGTGAGGTCGAGTATAGCGCAACGTCTCTTGTATTGTTATACATGTGGTTCTTGGAAAGGTTTGTTCCAGGACCTGATGAAACATAGATACCATAGGTTGATGAGCGAGTTATATTATTGTTGAATACTCTTGTTCCTGATCCACTAGTAATTGAAACTGCTGTCGGTATGCCGGTGATGTTGTTGTTCATGATGAGATTGTTGTAGCTTGTGGAATCGCGCACATCGATTCCGGTATTGGTCACATCATCAATTACATGGTCATAGACCTCATTTATGTCAGCATCGTCTTCAAGGCGGATTGCAGTAGTGACACCCGTGATAGTGTTATTTGTTAGAATGTTGCCCTTGGAACTGGAGGTTACCATAATTCCATATGGACCATTATTGGTGATGTTGTTTTCCTGGATACGGTTCAAAAGACTTCCAGAAGTCAGGAACATACCGGCATCTGGATTATCATAAATGTCATTATTTGTGTAGTTATTGCTGTTGCCTCCCCATGAATAAACACCATAATCAAATCGGTGGAAAGTGTTGTTCTCTACTATGTTGTAGTATGAATATCTTGGATAGAACCCATATCCACTATATGAGAAATTGAAGGTGTTGTTGCCATAAATTCCATAATAGCTGCCATCTCCATAAACACCTATTGGGAAGTATGCGGTGTTGTTATACATTCGGACATAATCACCGCGGATCCTGTATCCATAATCTCCAGCGCCAGATAATCTGCGAACTTCATTATCAACAAGGGTGTTGTTATGGCTGTTTGTATCAATGAAGAAACCGGCATCATAGGGACTTTGAACATAATTGTCTGTCATTGTTGAATTGGAAGTATTATGCAGCATGACACCGTAAGCATAGCCATAAGCATTGCAGTTTCTTATCGTGATATTTGTAGCATTGACTCCAAGAACTGCATAACGGTACATCTCAGCAGTATGAGTAAGATTGTAGCCATTACAATCAAGAATTATATTATCTGCTAGGATTTTCAGGCAAGCATATCCTTCCCTTGGAGTTGCATTGATGGATGCTCCTGCAATGTTGCCGGTGAGGTAATAGTCCCTTGATTGAGTAAGTTCCATACAGGATGAAACTGGCACTGCAACAGGCTCTCCCAGCATACCATAAATGGTTCCGCCAGAGCCGCTTGGAACCGGATGATTGGTAAGTGTGAGGATATTGCTACCAGGATTAAGTGTTGCATCCTTATCATCCCAAGAAGATGAGGTATTCCACGAATAAATCTCCAAGGTACTTTCATTGAATGCTCCTGAAGTAACCTCAGCATCTGTATAATGCCAGACCAGGCTATCGATTATTGGAGTGTCGGTTGAATCAGTTCTCAGGAATCTGACAAACTTCTGGCCGAGACTTTCATTTTCCAGTGGAGGCGATACTGCTGGATGGTTCCACCAGGAAATACTATATTCGTCAGCATCGATTGGCATAGTATCGGTCAGATCAAGCCATGTGTAGTTCTCAAACACGCCATTTGGAGGAAGGAAGTAGACATCAGACATAGTTACATTTGAGTTGATGATATCCTGCTGCCTTACTCTGAAATCAAAGTCATTGTCGTAGAGCGTAAAGTTGTCAACTGAGATATTTCTCGGATCGCGAAGTCGCAGGCCGATTCCGACTGAGGAGACGATATCCCCGCTTGAATATGAAGTGCTGTTGATGTAGCTGCTGTTGATACATCCTATTGAGAAGAAACCCGCTCCAGGCTGCCAGTCAGGCTTGTTGTAGCCTGCCCAGTGCGATGAGGTATTGACATAAGTATGATTATCACAATCAGAACTGCTGAATCTTGTCCTCATGGAAGTGAGACCATAATATGATCTGTTTGAAGAAACATTTTCAACATGGACATGCCTGTTTCCAAGAAGATAGACATTGAATGCAAAGTCTTCTATGTTCGGACAGTTTGTGATGCTTATATTGCTCTTGCCAGGAACTGCTGCAATTCCAGCTGAAACTGTGTTGAAGTCTCCGCTGCCATCCCAGTCAATTTCAAATCCATTACAGTCAAAATCAACATTTGACGCATTGATTATGATACAGGAATAGGTGATGTCAAAGGCAGGACCCTGAAGAGTTGGTGATGTATTGCCCCAAGGAGCTTGATAGCCATCATAACTCAGAACTGAAGATGCTGAAATGTCTGCACCAAGATAATAAGATCCTGATTCGTTAAGTTCAACACATCCAAAGAGATTTTGGTTTCCAAACATGCCATAAGTTGATTTGTTAGCCAGGTTGCTAACAGTCAGTGTGTTCTGAGCAACATTGCGTGATTCTCCTGCGCCGTCCCAGTCGCTTCCATTCCATCCATAAAGCTCAATTGATGGTTCTAAGAATGCAAATCCCTCAGAAGTAGTCCAGTGCCAGACTGCTGAGTCAATGCTCATGGTTGATGTTGCATTTATCGTAACATATCCATTTCTTATGCTTGTGAGGCTGTTTGGAGGAGCTGATGGTGAGGATGACCAGTTTATGTTGTATTCTTCATTGGAGATTGTGAGAGTATCATCAATGTCAAGAATAGTGTAATTGCTCAGATCCCCGCTTGGGTTATCGAATGTAACATTGTTAAGTTCAACTGGAATGCTTGGTGAAGATGATGAAGTATTTATGTTGAAATCAAGTGAGTTATTGTAAAGCCTTGTATCATTTATCGTAGTGTTGATCGAATCCTGGACAAGAATACCATATTGGGTGTTGTTGCATGCAATTGCATCAAGTATATGGGTGTTGCTTGACTGGTTTACAAAGATACCAACATCATTATTGCAGAAAGATGACGGATCAACAGTGACGTTATCTGCGCCAGTAATCTTGATACCATTTACATAGTCGCTGACAACAGGACAGTCTATTATTTCGACATCATCATTGATTACAAGTATACCATTTGTCACTCCTGCTGTTCCGTTGTCCTCAATTTTATAATCATAACAATTCAAAGTGACTCCAGAAGCAGTTATTTTCAAACAAGAGGTCCCACCCCCAGTGATATTTGCTCCCTCCAAATCGCTTGTCAGTCCATACTCGCCAGGAGTTGAAATTTCCATACATCCACTGACCTGGTTGAATGATGGAGTTCCGATTGTAACGTTGTCAGTGCAGTTTGCAGTTCCGTCTTGACCACCGTCATTTGGAGTAACACAAATGCTCCAATTCTGATTATCAGTTGTCATGCTGCTGACAATCTTGTTTGTCTCATTGTTTGCAAAAGCAGCTACCTGCTCTGCAGTCAGGGCAGAATCATAGAAGCGAACTTCATCGATGGAACCATAATAGTCCTCGCCGCTAAGGCCATCATATCCAACTCTCAGAGCAGTTGCTGCTGCTATTGAAGTACTGTGAATACTGGAGCCTAAAGGTGCGCCATCCAAGTAGAATTTCAATTGTCCGGCGCCAGTTCCTTCACGTACAAAAGCAATGTGATGCCAGTCCCCATCACTCAATGAAGCATCACTGGTTGATGGAGCAGTGCCTCCATGATACACTGCCAGTTGGTTTTGATTATAGACATAAAAACCAGGCTGAAAACCATTGATTGCAAATATAGTAGCATAACTGGATTGTGTTCCTGCTGATTTCACCCATGCCATCAAAGTGTAATTGCCGCTCCCGATAGTAGGGAAATTTGTTGTGGCGAGATTTACTTCGTCATTATTTTCACTGAATTCGTATGCTCCATAACCATCATAACCGCCAGTAGCATTGTATGTTGCTCCAGTAGCTGATGTACCTCCATTATCACCACCAGCATAATCAGTTGCGTTATATGCGTTCGAAGAACCTTCAAAAGGAACATAAAGTACAGGAAGCTCATCACCATTCAGTGACCAGACAGTGAAATTTCGGACATCATCTGCATCTGCATCATAAACATCCCAGCTTGCGCTAAGGTTGTCAGTAGACTGATAACCTGTAATTGAGATATTTTCTGCTATTGGCAGTGCGGCAAAAGAGATGCCAGAAAAAAGTAAAATCACTAGAACCATGGAGACTATGGTAAATGAACGCATGGCAGTATTAGAAGTGTAATATTTATAAATTCAAATACAGCTGGAAAGTTTCGTACTAATAATATATTATAGGAAAAAGTGGTAAAAAAAGATTATCTGCAGTTTGGAGTAACTGTTACATTCATGAAAAGCCTCATATCTCCAAGAATACCAAAGCACATCATCTCGACATTTGCAATTTCATGTGAAATTTCTTCAGTCGAATTAAGAGGAAGAGTAACGTTTTCTGCTAGCAACTCTCCAGTACTATCGCAGTGAATATCAACATAGGCAACAGGACCGTCATTTGAAAGTCCGGTTATTTTTATCCCACCAACAACTGAGCTTCCGCCAATATCAACCCTGAGCTCTGGGTTTGAATCACGCTCTACACTGCACACCGGCTCAGGACATGGAGGAAGCTCAACTTCCACTTCAACGTCAGGACGTGCGTCTACAGGCATTTCAGCATCAGCTCTCATATCAGCATCATGGCGATCAGGATCGTGGCCCACTACATCTGAATCAATTCTTGCAGAAGTATCCGGGTTCACTCCGGCATCCTCTGAAAGAGACTGCCCACCACAAGCTGGAGTAAGCATAGCCAAACAGATAATTCCCTCTGCAGCCAGTTTTTTTACCTCTGAAAACTTAGCTGGTTTCTTTGAATCCTTTTTCCGAGCATTTTTTGCCGTTTTTATTAACATAATATCCCACCTATTATAATAGTACAGCAAATCATTAAAAAGATTCCCCCTTGGGAGGAACAAGGCAGGTTCTTAAAAATTTATATATAAACATAAATTGCAACTAAGTTTCATCACAGCCAGTGATAGGTTAGTTGCATTTTGGAGGTTGAAAAAAATGAATGGTAGAGGTTTTAGAACTTTTAGAAATGTATCGACTTTTACGTATTTGGGAAGAAACACCGGACTGTATAAAAGAGCATTCAAGTATAGCAACCCGAAAAAAGAACCTTTGAAAACACTGATTGCTGGACCAGGACCTTTTGAGCCTTTTTATGTAGCATATTTAGGAGACCACAAGATTGATGCTGTTGATATAAGCCCAAAGATGTGCGAGATAATTCATGGAGTTAATAATGGCGCGTATGTGGATTTGGAACATTTGGCAGAAAAATGCCACAATGTAAATGAAGACGGAAAGCCAAGGCCAAATAGAGACCTAAGTGATTCGGAAAGAGTTAATCGTGCAGCAGATGAGATGAAAGCAAACGGATTTTCACCTGGAGATTTCCTCTCAGGAAGGAAAAGATATTTCAGAGTTATGGATACCAATGCTAAAATCAGAACATTTGCAGAAGACATTTTCACATTCCTCGAAAAGAAGGGAGGATATGAGGTTGTTGCAATGTGCACGCTTTTCATTAACCTAAGAAAAACACTTGGAGATGAAGAGCTTGCAAAACTTTTTGTTTCGTTTGGAAAAGTTATGCCATCAGCAGACAGAAGGGATACTGGCATTCTTGCAATAAGCGAAACGCCAGCAGCTATCCATGGTCCAAGAAATGTTATTGGATTTATGACTGATGCCGGATTTACAATTACTGACATTATTGTTGATAATCTTGTAAATGCAAAAGGCTCGCTTCGTGGAGGATATGACATCATATCAAGAACAGACGGACATTTAACGAGGAAAAGAAGTGATATGGACATTAGGAAACTCAAGGCAGAATTTGACAAAGGAGTTTTCGCAGACTCTGATATTTCAGCAGTAGAGGTACCAGATGATGCATTGGTTTCATTCCTTGAGAATACAGATCGCGTTGTTCTTGCAGCACTTAGAACATCTCTTGAGAATATGACAGTATTTACTGCAGACAAGCAAAAGCTCACTACCGCGATTTCTGAAACCAGAACTTCATTCAATCTCTCCAGATTTGAAGTTATTTCCTAATCGGTTCACTCATAAGACCTAGAGCATGCCAGGCAAGAGCGCGGTTATCAGGATGTGTATCCGGAGATGTTGCGACTTTAGTCAGGTCTTTTTTGTGATTTCCATTTTTCAAAAAACCGATAAATGAATGGGATTCAAAGCAGGAGACTCTCAAAAAATCCGTCTTGCCACTTTTGAATTTTTCAAATGCCTTTTTTCCAGCTTCTCTTCTAAGATGAGCAGTCATGGCATTGTGTCCCATGCATAAGAATGTGTGCTAATGTGTTTAAAAATATGATATAGCCCCGGGCGGATTCGAACTGCCGTCACAGGATTTCCTTGACCTTTCGATTTCCTCATGGCTTTTCGCGGGCGTTTTGCCCTGAGCCAATAGAGGTCAAAAGGCCCCCAAAGTCCTGCATCCTTGACCATTGCCAACCTGCTGGCTGTTTATTCAATATTTTGACCAGCCAAAAGGTTCTAGACGACGGGGCTATTTTAGAGGATATCATGTAGGGAGGAGTTTAAAACTTAACCGAAAGCAAAGTCATTTTGCTTCCAAAGGAGCATCAACTTTAAGATCAAGAGTATTGTTTTCAGGGTTTTGGGGCTCATCAGACTGCAGAGTAACAGTCTCATTCAATTCATTTTCACCCAAAGAAACAGGGATCTCACTTTTAGTTAAAGCTTCCCGGACATCAAGGCCTGGGGGCGGTCTAATGCCCTCTTCAAAAGGACCAACCGGCTTCATCAAACAACCAAACATCAACAAACTTAGAACTATTGCAAAAAGTAATTTCATGAATTATGCCTCACATATCCTCTCCAGTAAGTAAACGGAAAAGTTTACTCGATAAAATTTACACTGGTAAAGAGATAAGTAATTAGTAAAATAAATGGGGAAATTTAAATCAGTATGGTTTAGTCCTTTACGCTCATCAGGCTGTCGTTGATAACAACATACTTCACTTTCCTGCCCTGGCTCTCGAACTTTTTGACAGCAGCAACAGCCTCATCAACGCTTTTGAAGAACAGGTCCCAGCTGCCCTGGTCAGAAAACATGTTGTCTATTGGATCTGCAATAAGGATCTTTCTTTTCCTATCTACAAGAATGCAAAAGGTATTGCTGCCCATTGATGTTACATCTATTGCAAATGCAGGAAGTTTTTCTGGCATCTTGCCATGATAAAGAAGATCATTGCGAAGCGAAACCACATCATCATCAGGATCAAGCACAAATGAATTGTCAGTATCTCCTACATAAAGCTCCTTTGGAAGCTTGAGTTTTTTTGCTCTGTCCTCATCAAGAGGAGCAACCTGGGCAAGAGATGTGAGGCACTCAAATGAAGATACTTTCCTTCTCCTGGGATCATCTGAGGAGGTTGTTTTACCTCGGAATTTTCTTGGATTTGTACCTGCTGCGCTTTCTCCTTTTGATCCCTTTTTTGCTCCTTGCATAAAGAGAATTATCCAACTAATAATTTAAAAAGTTAGTCAGGGTGGAGCTAGTACTGCTTTGCAGCATAAAGGTAGATAGTCGCATCCTTATCGCAGGCAATGCATTTGCCCTTTGGCTTCATGTCAGATCCAAAGAGTGAGCCTCGCATGTTTGCAGCGCACTTGTCCTTGACAATATCAGCACATGCTTTTGCATCAAGCTCGTCACTGCAAAATGGAACTCTGATGAATCCGCCTTTTTCTGCTGCCTTGCAAAGCTCATCCATTGTTTCTGCAGAAGAGCATGTTTCAGCAAACCACTTGTCTGCTTTTTGCTTGAGGTTCTTTCTTATGGATTCTGAAATATCTTCGATCTTTTCTGCAAGCTGCTCTGGCTTTACCTGCTGCTTTTCCTTTGTGTCCCTTCGAACAAGAGTCACTACACCGGCCTCAACATCACGCATCCCGATTTCAAGGCGGATCGGAACTCCTTTCATCTCCCATTCATTGAATTTGAATCCTGGGGATTTTGCGCTTGCATCTGTCTTGACAGAGTAATTTGTCAAAATGGATTCGACTTCCTTTGCCTTGGAGAGTATCTTGTCCTTGGTATCTTCCTTGAAGATAGGGACTATAACAATCTGCAGAGGAGCGAGCTTAAATGGCAGTACGAGCCCGTTGTCATCTCCATGGACTGAGATCAAGGCCGCATAAATCCTGGAAATTGCAGGACCATAACAGGTCTGCCAGACATGCTTTTCCTTCTCATCATCATCCATGAACTTGATGTTGAATGCTTTTGAGAAGTTCTGCCCAAGCATGTGGGTGGATGGAAGCTGAAGCGCCCTTCCATCAGGCATCAGGGTATCTGCTGCGAATGTATTTACTGCACCGGCAAACTTGTCCCACTGAGGCCTTTTGAAAAAGAAGAATGGAATTGCAAACTGCTCATGAATAGCATTCTCGGTCATCTGCATATCCTCGCGGACCTGGTTCATTGCATCTTCTTCTGTTGCAAAGCAGTCATGAGCCTCGATCCAGTGGAATTCCCTGCTCCTGATAAATGGCTTTGTTGCCTTTGTTTCGTATCGCCATACCTGGCATCTTTGGTAGATCTTGAGCGGAAGGTCGCTCTTGCCCTGGATCCACTGGGCATACATGGTATACATTGCGGTTTCGCTTGTCGGCCTCATGGCATAGCGCTCATCAAGCTCATTGTTTCCTGCAGAAGTGACCCAGAAGCATTCCGGAACAAATCCCTCAACATGATCGCTTTCTTTTGTAAAGTAATTCTCTGGAATAAGAGCAGGAAAAAGCGCAGGAACATGACCTGTTGATTCGACTTCGCGCTCATACATTGAATACATCTTGTTCATGGTCATAACTGCCCATGGCATGAAGACTACGAACCCCTTTATGCCATAGCGAAGGTCGCAAAGCTCTGCTTCTTTTGTTATTGTATTGTACCATTCTGAAAAGTCAGATTTATCGAGTTTCATAAAAATTGCTCTCCGTTACGAGTATAGATATCAGAATTGTTTAAATTTTGATGTTTATTGAGCCTGCCTGAGCTGCTTTATTTTTTCAGCATATGCCTTTGCTGCTGCAAGCTGCTGTGACTTGTTTCTTGGGGACCATAGATTGTTTTGGGTGAAATGCTGCTGCAGTGCCCTCACCTGGGCCTGGACCTGCTTTGGAAGCCTGTTGAATTCTGCTGTGGCAGCACTCCTGGTTCCGGAATTTGCAGAGCGCATGTCGCTCACAAATTTAACCAAAGATGGAGCAGTGGAAAGTTTTGCACCTGAAGTCTTTCCAATAGAGTCCAGCAATCTCCTGTGGACAGTGAGGGTAGTTGATTCTTTGATTGTTGTGAGTTTGGATTTCTGCAGAAGAGCCAGGCGCTCATATGCAGACCTTGCAATTGCGATTTCTGATTGTGATGGCTTGTATGTTGATTTTGAGTATTTTGCATTGAAGGATGAGATAACCTTGAGGTCTCTTGCCTTTTGGGCTTTGATTGCAGCATCAAATGCAGCAAGCGCCTTGCTCTCTGGAGCAGAAAGCGACCTGATTTTTCCAACTGTCAGAAGTCTCTGCCTTGCAGCAAGAACACCTGAGATCGTATTTGAAGTGACAAGCTGGTTTCCGGAGACTATTTTCTGGAATTGTGTGAGCCTTATTGCATCTGCGCCAGGAGTTATGTGAAGCCGGGTCCTGAAGTCCTTATACACCTGGGATTGTTTTGGAGTCAGCTTGGTTCTTGATTGAATTAATTTCTGTATATGCTGGTAGGAAGCTTTGATCTGTGCTGCCTGCGAAGTTGATATTGGCTTTGATCCTTTCAGTGCAGCAGTTGCAGACTCCAGGTTCCTGAAATGGATCTGGGTCTTGGTCAGAATTGGCTTCTGGCCCGGGGCTGTTGGCGGAGGCCTTGGAGTCACTTTGGGTCCTGGAGGCGGAGCAGTAGGCTTTCCTGTTCCAATAGGTTTCTGTCCAGGTGCAACAGGCGGAGGCCTTGGACCAACAGAAGCACCAGGAGGCGGAGGCTTTGGGCTTCCAACAGTAGTTGGTTTTGGAGCAGGGGATTTGATAGGCTTCTGGCCAGGTGCAACAGGCGGAGGTCTTGGGGTTACTTTTGGCCCTGCAGGCGGAGGAGTGGGTTTGCCGGTGCCAATAGGTTTTAGTCCAGGTGCAACTGGGGGAGGCTGTGGGCCTCTTATTCCACTCGGTGGAGGAGGTCTGGGTGGTTTAGTTGTAATTGGTTTTGGAACGAGACCGGGCCCTGTTGCGACAACTCCAAGTACTCCGAAGGCGATATTAACTGATCCCCAGAATGTTTGTCCTTCGCAGATCATGGTAGTTCCTGCATAAACTTGCATGGTTCCTGCAGATATATTAACTGCCTGAAGACCAGCAAACATTCTTGCAGTTGTCAGAGCACCTCTGCTTGCTGCAAAAGTTCTTCCGATAGTACCAATTGTCGGGATGGCAACTAGGCCTGCCATCACCAATTCAAACGCATAATCGTTGTAGGCTTTTTGTTTTTCTTGCTTTGTAAGGTTGGGATCATTTTTCATCATGTTGTACTTTTTACGTGCCATGACAACGGAAGGAATAGTTGCTCCAATAGCTGCTCCGGTTGTAAGAATACCCACAGCAGCAAGACCGGTTGATCCGCCAGTAAATGGAGCTGCAAGAAGCAGGCCGGCAGCAGTACCCAGTTTAATGAATTTGTTCTTTCGCTCTTCAAGCTCTATGTACTTTTGCCTATGGGCATGGAAGGTTGCAACTCCTTTGACCAGAGCCCTTGTTGCTTTTACAAGTGATTTATCTAATCCAGGGAAACGCTCATCCGCACTACCGCTTATGAATTCGCTCATATCACCTACAATAGGAGCAAGATAACCTGCATCTCTCTGCAGCTGCTTGTATGCTTTTGCAACCTGTGGATTGGCGAGTAGTACTTTGTTTGGATTTGTATTAGTGCACTCAAAGCCAATGTCAGCTGGCCGAAGATTCTTCAGTATGAAAGTCCCATTTTTATTGACTCTCTTTGCAGCCTTGTTGACATTGACAAGCTCCTTTTCCAGATATTTTATATGTTGTGCGAAGACTGTACGGAAACGTTGCTTTAGATTATCTTCAACTCCATC
>Ga0180431_10008085_pt1 | contig 12128 bp, 10 predicted proteins | sample SS_ome_11_FD_132459 | JGI IMG/M metagenome (GOLD analysis project Ga0180431, IMG submission 132459) | Hypersaline lake sediment archaeal communities from the Salton Sea, California, USA - SS_1_MS_1 metaG | ecosystem: Environmental > Aquatic > Non-marine Saline and Alkaline > Hypersaline >... | reverse complement strand
TTTAAAATGAATTATTTGTGTTGTGGGAACATAGAAGATTTTATATCCTGCAGCATTAATCCTATAACACCAGTCCAAATCCTCACCGTACATGAAGAACTGTCCATCCATCAGGCCGACTTGAGCGATTGCATCCGCCCGTACCAGCATGAACGCGCCCTCTACAGCGTCGATCTCGCTGACCTGGTCGGGGTCGAGATAGGTGAGGTTGTAGCGGCCGAAGCGCGGGCTGTGGGGGAATAGGCGCGAGAGGCCTGCCATCCGGTAGAGGGAGACCGCCACCGTGGGAAACGAGCGCCGGCAGGCCAGGTCGAGCGATCCATCGGGGAGCACCAGCTTGGGACCCGCGATGCCAGCCTCGGGGTGCTCGGCCATGAAATTCAGCATCCGCGCCAGCGCGTCCGGCGGCAATTCAGTGTCCGGGTTCAGGAGCAGCGCGAACTTCGGGCTCTGTGGTTCGAGCGTCGCGGTGTTTGATCCAGGATTCGGGCTTTCGATGAAACCGAAGGCCCTTAATCCTTGATTGTTGGCGCGAGGGTAGCCGACGTTTTTCTCGTTGGCGATCAGGTGAACCTGCGGGAACTCGGTGGCGACCATCTCGGCGCTGTCGTCCGGCGAGGCATTGTCCACGACGCAGACTTCAAGCGTGAAGTCACCCTTGCTGCCGTAGACCGAGCGCAGGCAGGTGCGCAGCAGGTCGCGTGTGTTGTAGCTGGCGATGATGATCCCAAGATCGGGTCTTGACATGTCATACCCCATAGCTGCGATGGCATTCTAACATAAAGAGGTGGGGTGGTCAAACAAACCCGTTTTCAGCGTGTGTGGGCAGGTGCCTCTCCATCCACGCCTCTACCGCTGCCAGCACCCGTGCCTTGCCGACGTCGTTGAAGACTTCGTGGTAGTAGCCTGCGTAGACCAGTCGCTCCTTGTCGGCGAGCGTCATGCGTTCATAGAAGACGCGGCTGCCCTCAGGTGGGGCCAGCCGGTCGGCGCTGCCGTGCACGATCAGGCATGGGATGCACATCTCGGCAGCGTGCGCCTGGGTCCACTCGGTGACACGCGCAAGTTCGGCGCACAGACGTGGTGTGCCCATGCTATGCACCAGCGGATCGTTGACGTAGGCCTCGACGACCGCTGTGTCCCGGGAGAGAGCGGTGGCATCGAGGCCACTATCGAGTGTGAGTCGCGGCAGAATACCCGATAGAATCTTGCCCAACGCGGTCAGGAAGGGTGAGACACCGGCCTGGGCCAGCAATGGCCCGGAACCGATCACGCCAGCCAATCCCTCGGGCTGATGCAGGGCGTACTCCAAGACGATCAACCCGCCCATGCTGTGCCCCAGCAGGAAGACGTCGTGGCCTGGCTCTTGCTCGTGCACGAGTTCCAGAAACAACCTCACGTCGCCGTGAATCTCTTCCCACGTGTTGAGATAGCCGCGCGGGCCCGGCGAGCGACCATGGCCCCGCAGATCAAAGGCGTAGACGGCGTATCCCTGAGGTACGAACCAGCTCACGACGTTGCCGTAGCGGCCGCTGTGCTCACCGAAGCCGTGGACGATCACCAGTATGGCTATCGGTTTTCTCTCGGGTCGCCAGCGCTGGTAGTGGAGTTCCAATCCGTCAAAACCGCTGAAAGTGCTTTCGGCGTGGTCCATATGTGCTGCTCCTATATTGAGGTGCCCAATAGTGTGGAATGGTGTGGCTGATTATAGCACACTTGAGCGCCTTGACGAATGGGCCATTTCAGCCTACAATCTCCTCCGCGCGAGTGAGGCAACCACGCACGGGCAACGACGAGTATATCGACATGACTACATTCAAGCTAAGCCTTCAAGAGCAAACTGATCTCGTAAGTTTTATGCGCGACCTGGTGCAGATACCGAGTCCTTCCACACAGGAAGGGGCGGTGGCCGAACGCGTCGTCGCGGAGATGACGCGCCTGGGCTTCCGTGACGTGCACGCGGATCGAATCGGGAACGTCGTCGGTTGGATTGGGCCAGGCCGTGGCCCGCTGCTTATGCTCAACGGCCACCTGGACACGGTGCAGGTCAGCGATCCTGAGACCTGGACCCGCGCGCCGTTTGGGGCCGAAATCGAGAATGATGTGCTCTACGGTGTGGGGTCTTGCGACATGAAAAGCGGGCTGGCGGCGATGATCTACGGGGCGAAACTCCTGCGCGATTCGGGCATAGCCCTGGAGGGTGACGTCGTCGTGGCCTGCGTGGTCCAGGAGGAGTCGTGTGAGGGGCTGGGGTCGCGAGTCTTGATCGAGGAGGATGGCATACGACCGGACTGGGTGGTGCTGGGCGAACCGACGGGCCTCGACATCTGCCGTGGGCAGCGAGGGCGGCTGGAGATGCGCCTCATCGCCCACGGGATCTCCGCCCACGCTGCCAGCCCCCATCTGGGGGACAACGCCATCTATACGGCCGCGCGGCTGGTGTTCGGCCTGGAGCTGTTGGCCGAGCAGTTGGCCAACGATGACTTCCTGGGCGTGGGCACGCTGGCCGTGACCAGTATTTCATCCCAGGCCAGCAGTTGCAACGCCGTGCCCGACCGCTGTGAGTTGATCATCGATCGGCGGCTGACGCTGGGCGAGAACGAGACGAAAGCCCTGGCTGAGATCCATAGGGTCATCGCCCGCGAGGGGGTCCGGGCCGAGGTAGAGGTGACGCAGTACCAGACGACCAGTTACACCGGCTATGCCTGCACCGCCCGCGAGTGCTACCCTGCCTGGGTGATGGCGGAAGATCACCCGTTGGTGATGGCGACCATGCGGGCCGTGCGGGAGCAGTTGAAACTCCGGCCCCGGGTGAGTTGCTGGGACTTCTCGACTGAGGGGGTCTACACCGCGGGTGTGGCCGGTATTCCCACCGTCGGTTTTGGACCGGGCGATCCCCACCACGCCCATACCGCCGATGAGTCAGTGCATCTGGCCGACGTCTACGCCGCTGCGGAGGTGTATGCACGGCTGGCGGTGGAGTTGCTGGGCACGGGCCGATCGTCATCGTCCGCCGGTCGGAGCGGTGCTTGAGGTAGGTGAGGGGCAGCGACGTGAGCCACAGGCTACGAATCGCTCCGGAGGTTGGCCGTGCACTTGCTGAGGGCGCGCCGGTGGTGGCGCTGGAATCGGCACTCATCACCCACGGCTTCGCGCCTCCGGCCAACCTACACATCGCGCGGCGTATGGATGCAGCGGTGCGCGATGAAGGCGCACTGCCGGCCACCGTCGCCGTGGTCGAGGGTGAACCCCGGGTAGGGCTCTCCGACGAGGAGCTTGCGCGCCTGGCCGCCGCCCCGGCTGCCCGCAAGGTCAGCCTACGCGACTTACCCCTCGTGGTGGCCCAGGCCGCCAGCGGCGGCACGACGGTGGCAGCGACGATGTACCTGGCCCACCGTGCCGGCATCGGCGTTTTCGCCACCGGCGGTATCGGCGGCGTCCACCGGGGCCACCCCGAGGACGTCTCGGCCGACCTGCCGGCGTTGGCCGCCATTCCTATCGTCGTCGTCTGTGCGGGGGCCAAGGCCATCCTCGATCTGCCGCGCACGTTGGAATACCTGGAGACTCACGCCGTGCCGGTAATCGGCTACGGGAGTGAGGAGTTCCCGGCCTTTTACAGCCGCCGGTCGGGGCTCAAGGTGGATGCGCGGGTCGAGACCCCCGAGGAGGTGGCACAAATTGTGCAGGCCCGTGGAAAACTGGGGCTGCCAGCGGCGCTTCTCGTTTGTGCCCCTGTGCCCGAGGCTGATGAACTCCCGGCCAGGGAAGCGGAAGCGGCCATCGCGCAGGCGGTTGGGGAGGCTGAGGCAGCCAACGTGAGCGGCAAAGCGCTGACACCCTTCCTGCTGGCACGGCTGGTCGAGCTGACCGGCGGGCGGGCGCGCCGAGCGAACGAGGCGCTGCTGCTCAACAATGCCCGCGTAGCCGCCCGCATCGCGCGCGCACTGGTAAGTCGCGAGTGAATACGCAAATCCGTGTTAATCCGTGTCCGATGTCCTTTCATCCGTATAGCATCGGTTCCAGTGTTGGGGAGTAGTAGATGAATAGCTCCAAATTGCTCCGGACTTTCGAAGCGGCGGCCGTGCTGCTCTTTCTGCTCCAGGCCGTGCGTGTCCTTTTCTCCGTCCTCTTCGGCCTGATCTATGATTTCATCTTCGACGAGACGTTGCCCTTCGCCACGTTGGCCGTCGTCATGCTGTGTGTCATCGCGGCGTTTCTGGTACCGCTCGTGACCCCCGGCCCGGGCCACAAAAGACGTCGCGCGCTGCTGTTCGGTGCGGCACTCGTCGCCGCGCTGGCCCGTTTTCCCTTGACCATCAACGCGTTGCCGGTTCGCCTGTGGAGCAGCATCGTCATCGTGGGAGCGGCTGTCATGTACGTCACACTGCTCCTGCAGGGGCAGCCGCGCGTCTTCCCCACTGCCTTGTTGGTTGCCTTCGCCGCCGATCAGTTCCTCCGCGCTGCCGGAAATACCTTCGACGTCAGCCTGCGTGGCTGGTGGCTATGGGTGCAGGCGGGGCTCTCGCTGGCCACGTGCGTCGTGGGCTGGTTCGCTCGCCTGGGTTCCCAGGCTGAGCCTCCGGCTGAGGCGGGGATCGGCCTGCTGGGCGGGCTGGCTATTGGGGAATTGCTGTTTCTCGAAACCTCGCTGCTGGGCTTCCCCAACGCGCTGGCCCGCTGGAGCGGGGTGGACTATGCGGTCGTCGCGCCGTTGCTGATGGCGGTCACGCTGCTGCCCGCTTTGCCCGCGGTGCGGCAGGTGGCGACGCGGCTTCTGCGGGGCGCGTTGGGCGGCCTGGCGCTCCTGTTGCTGGCATTGGTGGGCCTGGCGGCGGGCCGGATGATGGGGGGCGCGGTAGGGTTGGGGGGTATGCTCGTGGCCCAGTTCCTGCTTGTGTTAGTTCCCTTCGGCCTGGCGAGGCCGCGCCGCCTGGCGCGATGGGGGACGCGATTGGGCCTGGCGCTGGGTTTTCTCCTGTTCCTGCTGGTGAACTTCGCCTTTGCCTTCACTTTTACCTATGCCGAGACCATCTATGCCTTCCGGGGCCTGGGCCTGCCAGTCGCCTTGATCGCCGTTTTCGTCGCCGCGCTTCCGGCCCTCCGCCCTATGCCCATGGAACTCGCCGCCGGGAGTTCGCGGTCTGGAATCTGGCACTGGCCGGCCGCCGCCATCGTCGTGGTGTTGACCGTGGCCTTCGCCTGGCCTCCCGCCCTCGACCTGAAGGCGGCCGGCCCGATTCGCGTCGGCACCTACAATATGCACTATGGCTACAACACTCCCTGGCAGCTCAGCCTGGAGGCGCAGGCCCGCACCATTGAGGAAAGCGGGGCCGACATCGTGATGCTGCAGGAGGTGGACACCGGCCGCGTCACCAGCTACGGCGTGGACGACGCGCTGTGGCTGGCCCGCCGGCTGGGCATGCAGGCGGTCTACGGCCCGGCACTGGAGGAACTCTCCGGCATCGCCCTGCTGACCCGCTTTCCCATCGCTGAGGCCGACACGGCGCTGCTGACCAGCCATCTGGAGCAGACCGCCATTGTCCACGCCCGCGTGATGGTCGGCGACCGCCCGCTCCACGCCTACGGCGTGTGGTTGGGGTTGGAGCCCGAGGAGCGAGCGCGCCAGTTGGACGACGCGCTGCCCTACATCGGCGACGCCAGCCCGGCAGTGTTCGGCGGTGATTTCAACGCCACCCCCGATTCGTCCATCTACGCCCGCATTCGCGCCGCCGGGTTCGATGACCCCTTCATCGCCGGGGGCTTCGATCCGCCGCCCACCGACCCGGCCATCGATCCCATCAAGCGCATCGACTTCGTCTGGGTGCGGGGACTGGCGGTGCGGGATGCCCGGGTCCTCGATTCACTGGCCTCCGACCACCGCATGGTCGTGGTCGAACTGGCGCTGCCGTGATCTGGCGCATAGGGCACCATGCACATCCGTTACCTCAGCCTGACCAACTTTCGTAACTACACCCGCCTGGAACTGGCGCTGCCCGAGCGGCCGCTGCTCCTGTATGGCGCGAATGCCCAGGGCAAGACCAGCCTGCTGGAGGCGATTTACCTGCTGGCCACCGGCTCCTCGCCGCTCACCTCGCTCGATCGCCAGCTCGTCAAATGGGAGGCTGAGGAGGAGGGGCTGCCCTACGCCCGCGTGTGGGCTGAGGTCGTGCGCCGGGAACACGTCCAGGAGGTGGAGATCGTTCTGGAGAAGAGATCGCTCGTGAATGGCACAGTCCGGCTACAGAAGACGATACGCGTGGACCGGGCCCGCAAGCGCCGCGCTGACCTGGCCGGGCGGTTGAACGTCGTGCTGTTCATGCCCCAGGACGTGGAGCTGGTCTCCGGCCCGCCTGCCGGCCGTCGCCGCTATCTGGATGGCACGCTGTGCCAGGTGGACGGGGCCTACTGCGCGGCGCTCGAGCGCTACACCGAAGCCTTGCGCCAGCGCAACGCCGCGCTGAGGTATCTGCGCGACGAGGGCGGCGACCTGGCCCAATTGGCTCCCTTCGAGGAGGTGCTGGCCCGTGAGGGGGTCATCGTCGCCAACGGGCGCCGCGAGTTGGTGGCTGCCCTCTCGGAGCGCGCGGGTCGTGTGCACCAGCAACTCACGGGCGGGGCGGAGTGGCTGCGGCTGGCCTACCGGCCCAACTTTGACCCGGCCGCGCCGCCCGCGCTGAAGTACCAGATGGGGCTGGACCTGCAGTCCTATGACGGTCCCCCGCCGGGAGTCGGGGCCGAAGGGCTCGTGACCGCCTTCCGGCATGCGCTCGTCGACCGGCGACGGGACGCGATCGCGCGCGGGATGACGCTCACCGGCCCGCACCGGGACGAGATGCACTTCGTCGCTGGCAGACCCGGCCAGGGCACGCACGAAGTGGACCTCGGCACCTTCGGCTCGCGCGGGCAGCAGCGCACGGCGGTGCTGGCGCTCAAGCTGGCCGAGATGGAATGGATGCAGAAGGAGACGGGGGAGGCCCCCGTGCTCTTGCTGGACGAGGTGTTGGCCGAGCTGGATGCGACCCGGCGGCGCTACCTCCTGGCCCGGGTGGACAGCGTTGAACAGGCGCTACTCACCGCCACCGATCCCGAGACGTTCAGTCCCGAGTTTCGGCAGCAGGCCGCGCTGTGGGAGGTGCGAGGCGGGCTCGTGAGTGAAGGATGTGTGTAAACGGGCGGTTTCGCGCAAGTCGCGAGCTGCTCTGATTATTCACACTCACTTCAGCGGTCGTTTCTGCGGCATGCCTGGCCGCCGGGGGTATTTCTCCGGCGTGCTGGCCACCTTGTCCATCACTACCAGGTATCGCGTTTCGGCCAGCCCGCGCAGTTCCACCGGCACCAGTTGGCGCACCCGCCCGCCCAGTGTGACGATAGCCGCGTCGGCTTTGTGCACCTCGGCGGCAGCGCCCTCACCCTTCTGGGCCAGCACCGCGCCGCCGACATGCACCAGCGGCAGCAGATACTCCGCCAGCGCGGGCATGTCCGCCACGGCGCGGGCCAGTGCCCAATCGTATCGCTCGCGATGAGTCGCGTCGCGTCCCAGTTCCTCCGCTCGCCCGTGGATCACCTTGACCCCCGCCAATCCCAGCGCGTTCACGACGTGCTCCAGATAGGTCACCTTCTTGCCCGTGGCCTCCAGCAGCGTGAGCCGCATCGCCGGGCAGATGATCTTGAGCGGCAATCCAGGAAAGCCCGCCCCCGTGCCTACGTCGATCACCCGCGCGCCAGCCGCCAGGTCCGCTTGGGGCAGTGCCTTGAGGCAGGAGAGGGAGTCGAGGAAATGGCGCACCAGTACCCCCTCCCGGTCGGTGATGGCGGTCAGGTTGAAGTGTTGGTTCCAATTCACCAGTTCCCGGTAGCACGTTTCGAAGGCGGTGAGCTGGTGGTTGGCCAGCGTGATATTCAGTTCGCGGGCACCTGCGGTCAATAGGTCCATACGTCGCCTGTCTTGGCCTTTGGGTATATATCGGGCGGAGTGTCTACCAGCGCCAGTATATCACTCATGCACAGGCTGGTCAACCGGATTCGCCCAATGTGTCCCTATCGTGTGCTCCCTCCCCCACTCACAGCCAGAACCTCGCACAAGCGAGCCGCCCAATCCCCTCGTCCCGGATCGGGCGGCTCGTGGTCAGGTGGTGTTCTTTGTGTGTCTGCTGGTCTACCCCGCTTTACGCTCCAAACTTGGCCAGTCGCCCCGCGTAGGCCATCGCCAGGGGCAGCAGGTCCGGGTGTTGGATGTGCCCCAGCCCGCCAGCCATGCAGGGCCGTTCTCCGAACCGGGTCACGCCGTCGGGTCGGATGTAGTGTGCCCACAGGAGGATGGGCAGTTCGTGCCAACTGTGGGCTTTCCACACGGCCGGAGTGGAGTGGTCGCCCGTGACGATCACCACGTCCGGCTCCAGCGCCAGGATGTCGGGCAGCACCGCGTCCAGGTGCTCGATCACCTTCGCCTTGCCGTCGAAGTCCCCGTCCTCGCCCCGGCTGTCCGTCTTCTTGACGTGGAAGAAGAAGAAGTCGTACTCGGCCCAGTGTTTCCGGAGCGTCTCGACCTCGGCCTCGATGGTCTCTCCCGTTGGAAGGACATCCATCCCGGCCAGCTTGGCCACGCCCCGGTACATGGGGTAGGTGGCGATGGCGCCGCAGCGCAGCTTGTAGACGTCGGGCATCTTGGGCAGCCCCGGGTCTTTCGCAATACCGCGCAGGTTACAGCCGTTGGCCGGGTGCTCGTCGGCCAGGACCTTGCGTGCCTCGGCCATCCATTGGTTCAGCAGTTCCGCTGTGGCTGCGGCTTCGGGCCGCAGCGGCTCCACCGGCAGCGGCGGTTTGCCCACCTGCTGGGGATCGGTCTCGGTGAGGCCGTCGTACAGCCCCTCACCGCGCAGCACGAGCACGAAGCGATACTCCTTCACCGGCTCGACCAGCGTCTCCACGCCCGGCAGGTCGATCTGGCGCAGCTTCTCGCACAGGCGGGTGCCGACTTCCGTGGGGATGCGGCCTGCTCGCCGGTCGGTGATCAGGCCTGTCTCGGGGTCGAGCGAACAGAAGTTGCCGCGTGCTGCGATGTCGTCGGGCTGCAGGTCGAAGCCAATGCCCAGTGCCTCCAGCACCCCGCGCCCGATCTCGTACTCCAGCGGGTCGTAGCCGAAGAGGGCCAGGTGGCCAGGCCCGCTGCCTGGGGTTATCCCCGGTGCAACGGGGGTGCTTAATCCGCAGATGGCCCGCGCGGCCAGCGCGTCGAGATTGGGGCTGTGCGCGGCTTCCAGTTCTGTGGGGCCCTCGGGTGTCATCGGCAGACCGCCCAGTCCGTCCAGTAAGAGCAGGAGGATCTTGGTCTTGCCGTCTATTGCCAGTTTACGCATCAGATCCAGATCAGCCATCGTTGCTCCTTTCGAGATGGGAGATGCAGGCACAGATAGACAAGGAGCATCCCTACTTGTCTATCTGTGCCTGTTTGTTTCTTATCTATGCGACGATTCTTCCCGCTACCGGATCGCCATCTCCGTCTGTTTGTTGAAGATGTGCATACGATCCATGTTGAAGGCGACCGGAATGGTGTTGCCTACCCGTGCACCCGTGCGCGGGTCGAACCGGCCCAGGAACTCGGAGTGCTCCGATACCAGGTAGACGATTACCTCGTTGCCCATCAGCTCGGTCACGTCAACCCTGGCCTCGACCATTGCCTTGTTGATGCCCGGCGGGGCGTACTCGGGGTCGAGCGTGTCCTCGGGGCGGATGCCGAAGATGATATCCTGGCCCAGGTACGGCCGGTAGGCATTCCCCTTGTCCTCGTGCACTTCCAGCGTAAAGTCCCGGCAATCCACAGCTACCTTGCCGTTTCGTTCTACCAGCGTGGCCTCCATGAAATTCATCGCCGGGCTGCCGATGAAACCAGCGACGAAGACGTTGGACGGTGTGTCGTAGAGCACCTGCGGGCTATCCACCTGCTGCAGGATACCGTCCTTCATCACTGCGATGCGGGTGCCCATCGTCATGGCTTCGATCTGGTCGTGGGTCACGTAGATGAAGGTCGTTCCCAGTCGCTGATGGAGCTTGCTGATCTCGGCGCGGGCCTGTACGCGCAGCTTGGCGTCCAGGTTGGAGAGCGGCTCATCCATCAGGAACACGTAAGGCTCGCGCACGATCGCGCGGCCCACCGCCACGCGCTGTCGCTGACCGCCGGAAAGCTGCTTGGGTTTGCGTTCCAGCAGGTTCTCGATGCCCAGGATCTTGGCCGCCTCGTGCACGCGCCGGTCGATCTCCTTCTTGGGCGTCTTGCGCAGTTTGAGGCCAAAGGCCATGTTGTCGTAGACCGACATATGGGGATATAATGCGTAGGACTGGAAGACCATCGCGATGTCCCGATCCTTGGGTGGCACGTCGTTGACGACTCGGTCACCGATTGAGATGCTCCCCTCAGTGATTTCCTCCAGACCGGCCAGGAGGCGCAAGGAAGTCGTCTTGCCGCAGCCCGAGGGGCCGACGAACACCAGGAACTCCTTGTCGAGGATTTCAATGTTCAGGTCGCTGACCGCCACGATGTCTCCGAACCGCTTGGTCACATGATCGTAGGTCACGCTTGCCATTAGATTATGCTCCTTTCATCTCAATTTGATCTTAAGACTGTCTGATATAGATCGTATGAACCAGTGCATTTGTAACCAGCGCGTCATCCGTTCCTATCTAGGACCCTATCCACGTCCTTATGCCAGGACGACCCGCACTCCTGTCTCGCTCAGGTCCCACAGAAACGCCGAGGGCGCTTCGCGGGCGGTGACGACCACGTCAGCATCGGAGACAGGCGCGATGTACGCCGCCGCGACTCGTCCCACGCGCTCAGCCGGCACCAGGACGATGACCTGTGAGCCGACCTCTAGCAACTGCCGCGCGATTTCCGACTGGGGGAGGCTGTCATCGGTCAGGCCACCCACAGCGCTGATCCCACCCAGTTCTAGAACCACGTGGTCGGCTCGCAGGCTGGAAAGCGCCGCCTTGGCCATTTGTCCCACCAATCCCAGATCGTGTCCTTCGGTCTGGCCTCCCGTGACGATCAGGGTATGTGACGTGTGCGTGGCGATATGGTGGGCTACCTCGAGACCGTTGGTGACGACGGTGAGCCTTGTGTGCGCCGCCAGGCAGCGCGCTACCTCCAATGGCAGCCGTCCCGGGCCCAGGAAAACGGTTTCTCCGTCGCCGATCATGTCGGCGACGACCTGGCCAATGCGCGCCTCCTGAGTCGTGGGGGGGGCATGGTTGGGTTCAAGCGCGGTCGGCTCGACAGTCACCGCGCCGCCGTGCACCCGCTCCAACCTGCCTTGTTTCTCCAGTTCCTGCAGGTCCCGCCGGATGGTCGAGGCGTGCACGCCAAATCGATCCACCAGATCTGCGACGCGGACAGTCCCGTTCTGCGTTGCCATCCTGGCGATGGCAGCGCGCCTTTCGGCGGTCAGGGTGGGTGGGGCTTCGTGGTTCACGAAACTTATTCTATCATATTATGCGCGATTTGTCAATATCATGCGCGCGATTTAGCGCGATTTTCGGGTGTATGCGTGCATTTTAGTGCACTTACAGGCATCAAAAAGCGCCCTGCGTGTCTCACGCAGGGCGCTTGTGACTGTGACTGATACCTGTTTACGACATCGAGAGGTGTTTACATCTTCAACTACCTGATCTATGCTGCGTTTCGGCTTGATCTGTCATCCGGCTGCTATTCCTCGTCCCAATCGTCGTCCCAATCATCATCGAGGGGGAAGTCCACCTCGAAGGGATCGGCACTGACGATTTCCAGTTCCTCGCCGCACTCCGGGCACCTGATCGTGGCGCCCTCGCGTGGATTATTCACGCTGATGACGGCATCGCACTCGGGACAATACGTCTTAGGCATTTTCTACCTCCCGGTTTGTTTGACATCCCTGCTCAGTTCAGCGGGGATCGTGCGCAGTATAGCATAAAACACGATCTGCTGTGGTAAGTGATTGGTGAGACTGTAGTAAAGATTCAGTGTACCTCCTGGGTCCGCCCAGTGCTGAGGATCGCTATTTGGCTTTCTTGGGCTTCTTCTTAGGTGCTTTCTTGGCCTTGGGTTCCTTCTTGGCCTTGGGTTCCTTCTCGGCCTTGGGTTCCTTCTCGGCCTT
>Ga0180431_10008083_pt1 | contig 12129 bp, 10 predicted proteins | sample SS_ome_11_FD_132459 | JGI IMG/M metagenome (GOLD analysis project Ga0180431, IMG submission 132459) | Hypersaline lake sediment archaeal communities from the Salton Sea, California, USA - SS_1_MS_1 metaG | ecosystem: Environmental > Aquatic > Non-marine Saline and Alkaline > Hypersaline >... | reverse complement strand
TCACCGGTGCAATATTACCGATGACATAAATGAACCGGGACACTTCCGTCAACGTCCTGGTTTTCTCGTCGCTGAGGACGTCGTAGCCCATTTTGATTGCCAAATTGGGGATCAACGTGCACAAATTGGCATTGCCGCACCGTTCTCCCAAGCCGTTGATGGTGCCCTGGACGTGCCTGGCCCCGGCCCGAACGGCCGCTAAGCTGTTACCCGTTGCGCAATCCGTATCGTTGTGCGTATGTACCCCGATGGTTATCGTACTCAATCGCTCGCAAACGGTCTTTGTTATCTCGTACACCTGCTCAGGCAAACATCCCCCGTTCGTATCGCACAAGACCAACGCATCGGCCCCGGCCTCCGCCGCGGCTTCAAGCACCCGAATGGCATACTCCGGATTCTCCTTGTAACCGTCGTAGAAGTGCTCCGCGTCAAAAATCACCTCTAAGCCGCGCTTCTTGAGGTGTGCGACCGACTCGGCGCAAATCGTCAAATTCTCATCGAGTGAGCACGCCAGCACTTTTGTTACATGCAAATCCCAGCTTTTGCCGACTAACGTCCCGGCCGGTGTTTTGCAGGCCAACATAGCGTTTAGGGACGCATCATCTGAAACGCTGACATTGGCCCGGCGGGTGCTTCCAAAAGCTGTTATTTTGGAGTTCTTCAGCCCCAAACCCGCGATTTCAGCAAAAAACTGCATTTCTTTGGGATTGGAAGCCGCATAGCCCCCTTCGATGTAGTCCACGCCAAACTCGTCAAGGCGTTTGGCGATGGCGAGCTTATCTTCGAGCGAGAAACTCACTCCCTCGGCCTGCATCCCATCGCGAAGCGTCGTATCGTAAATCACTATTTTTTCCATAAGGCAGGACATTCTACCCTTCTTAAAAGCTATTGTAAAGGCCGAAACCCCGAGGATCGCGGTTTCAAGAAGACAAACCTGTGGAGTCCATGGATTTGATCGACGAAATAGAAATTTTCTTTTTTCTGTTTCTTTTTTTTGGACAATGTACTCCACTGTACTATAATCATCTTGTTAGCGGAATTCACAGTTACTATGAGCGGAAGATTAACAAAGACGAATGCGATGTAGAAGTCGTCATAAGAATCGTTTTGTTATCAAATCATAATGACTTTTGAAGGGAGTGAAAAATGAAAGCGAAAGAACGATTTACTTTCAGAATTGTGGGCCTCACCCTTATTGTTTTTTCCATACAAACTCTCGCCTTTTTAAATGAAGCGCGGGCACAAAACATGGCCATCAATCCCGATCCGGCCGATGGGACCGTTCTTTGTGCCACCTGGGCAACTATCACATGGTCGTCGGTAGATCCGGCGGCCTTATATAAAGTGTACTTCGGTGAGGATGCCGTTGCTGTGGCCAACGGTACAGAATTAGATAGTACCTTCATGGGCAATCAAACCTCCACGTCTTTCACCGTGGGCATACCGGGACACCCGTACCCGAACGGCTTGGTTCCGGGCACGACCTATTACTGGCGCATTGATGTTATGCAAGCTGATGGGATGATTTATAAAGGGGAGATTTGGAGTTTCACCGTACTAAGCGCTCAAATTCTTTTCGTTGACCAGGATGCTACGGGAGCAAACGACGGAAGCAGTTGGACCGACGCCTTCAATTACCTTAAAGATGCCCTGGCCGCAGCCACGGCGTGTGACGAGATCTGGGTCGCCGAGGGAACGTATAAGCCAGACCAGGACACTGTGAATCCTAACGGGACGCTCGATCCCGATGCAACATTTGCTCTCAAGAACAATGTTCAACTGTACGGAGGATTCATCGGCACCGAGACCACCAGGGACCAACGTGACTGGCAGATACATGAGACATTCCTCTCCGGCTATCTGCAACCTCATCCTGACTTGGCGTTGAGTTATCATGTTGTCACCAGCACTCAGGTCTCACAAATGACTGTTCTGGATGGCTTCACCATTGCATACGGATATGCACGGCATCCCGGCATAGATAGGAGCGGTGGAGGCATGCGAAACGAAGGAGGTCGCCCCACAGTGAGGAACTGCCACTTCGGGGGCAACACGGCAGAGGGCAATGGGGGCGGCATGTACAACCACCAGAGCAACCCAATCATAAGCGGTTGTTCGTTTTCGCAAAACCGGGCCTCCAACGGTTGTGGGGGCGGTATGTTCAACAACGAGAGCAATCCAGAAGTTACGGATTGCTCCTTCACGCAAAACATCGCCTACGAAGGTGGCGCTATGGGCAATGACTCAGGGAGTAACCCTGTGGTCACGCTTTGTGTATTTATGAAAAACTCGGCAAGCGGGGGGGGAGGGATGTACAATTACCGGAGTAATCCGACCATCAGGGACTGTGATTTCAGCCTGAACTCAGCAGAAGGTCTTCTCGGCGGCGGAATTCTCAATCATGAAAGTAGCCCACAGATCATTGACTGCCTTTTTTACGTGAACGACGCCGGTGTCGGAGCCGGAGTCGATAACTACTCACAGTGCAGTCCGACGATCATACGCTGCAAGTTCGTGGGCAACCGGGCGGAAGTCTACGGCGGCGGCATGCGCGACCGCGGCTGCAACTCGACGGTGATCAACTGCGTATTCGGTGGAAATTTCGCACAGGAATGGGGTGGTGGCCTAAGTCTGGTTAATAGTGACACAGCGTTTGTCAATTGTACTATCAGCGGCAACAGAGCGGATGTAGGTAGTGGAATCTTGAATAGAGGAGGCGCCTTAGAGCTAAAAAACTGCATCATCTGGGGCCATGCCGCTCCTACGGGGCCGCATATTTCGCTCGAGTATGGCAGTACGCTCCATGCCAGTTTCACCGATCTGGAAGGCGGTCTACAGGCAATAGATGCTGAACCAGGTTCCATAGCAGTTTTGGGAAACGGCATGATTGACACAAATCCGCAGTATGCCGACCCGATCCATTGGAACATAGACGGCATCTGGATTAAAGGTGACTGCCACCTGAAATCTCAGAACGGCCGCTGGGATTCCTTAAACAACGTTTGGGTGCTCGATCCCATGTCGAGTCCGTGTATAGACGCGGGTGATCCTGGCATGTCCGTCGGTGACGAGCCGGCGCCCAATGGTGGGCGTATTAATATGGGTGCCTACGGCGGCACGATCGAGGCCAGCAAAAGCGAGGCGGTGTCCGGCCTTCTGGCGTACTGGAAATTAGACGAACTGGAGGGCAATATCGCCCACGATAGCGCCGATGGTTACGACGGCACTTATCATGGAAATCCCTCTCGGCCGGACTTCGACGGTATCGACGACTATGTCAGCACGCCATATGTGCTCAATCCGGCACAGACAGAATTTACCGTCTCGGCCTGGGTCAGGGATGGCGCCCCCGGTCAGGTTATCGTCTCGCAAACGGGAGGCGCGGTCTGGCTCGGTGTAGATGCATCAACGGGGACGCTGATGACGGGGGTAGCCGGCTTGGGACCCTTCGGTCCCTCTGGGCCGCTCGTCTCAGGAACCGTGATCACGGACGGTGAGAGATATCACGTCGCTCTTATCTGGAACGGAGCCGATCGAATTCTATACGCCAACGGTGTTGAAGTCGCCAGAGACAGCCAGGAGAGTATTGCCGGCTCCGTGGGAGGGATCAATATCGGCGCCGGCAGAAATCTCGGACCATTTAGTTTCTGGTCCGGCCTTATCAGCGACGTCCGTGTTTCCAACGTCGCCCAACCATAGGTAGGATCTCAGAATATCTGTTGTGAGGGTATCACTGTCGAATCGCAATGATTTCCGGATTCTATTAAACCGGAAATCATGCTCATAAGAGAAGAATATTCTGCGTTCTTTGCACAACGAAGCCGGAAGCTCCGCGATTGTCAATGGCGAAATATGCTTGGGGACTCAGCTACGAAGCAATCTCCGCTTTTTCAACAGCCTCCCCAGCTTTTTGTTGCCGGCCAGGGTATCTTGACATTTGTTTCTTCATTTTGTAAACTAACGTAGTGCGCATCGTGAGACTTCGAAGTTCACTTTTTGAGAAGTCTTTGAGTTTCATGAGATATAAAAAGCCGCAGGAATCAATATGAACAGTAAAGCCTTCACCCTCATCGAGTTACTGGTTGTTATTGCGATCATTGCACTGCTCATGGCCATTCTTATCCCAGTATTGCACCGGGCGAGAGAGCAAGGCGCGCGGGCGGCGTGCCTGAGCAATTTGAGGCAACTCACCCTCGCCTGGTTATTGTATGCGGAGGATAACGACAATAAAATCGTCAATGGAAGCACCTATTTTTCTCGGCCGGGCGAGCCGGCGTGGATCGGTGCGCTGTGGCAGGTCGAAGGGACCGAAAAGGAACTGCAAGAGCACCTCAAGAATGGTGTGCTCTACGCGTATTGCGAGGACGTGGATATTTACAAATGTCCCACGGGGATACGGGGAGAAGTGCTGACCTATGCGATTGTGGATGCGATGAACGGGGCTCAGTACGACGACGGCAGCCCGCGAATTCCGGGCACGGAGGGTTTGACCATCAAGCTGCTGGCCCAATTGTCCCGGCCGGGCGAGCGTTTCGTCTTCGTCGATGAAGGCAAAATCTCACCCGACAGTTGGACGGTTCACTACAACCAGGAAAGCTGGTGGGATGCGCCCACCGTCCGCCACGGCAACGGCACGAACTTCTCCTTCGCCGACGGGCACAGCGAGTACTGGAAGTGGAAAGACCCGCGCACCGTCAGACTGGCCAAAGGCCAGATCAATGAAGCGCAGCAGCCGGGCAATACCGATCTGCACGATGTTCAGCGGGCCGCCTGGGGCAAACTCGGATACACGCCCGCCAATTGACAAATAATGAAATGCCAATTCATTCCTGGAAGGTATGCCATGAGAAACCTCATTAAATCAGTTATTGTTCTTTCGTTGATTCTATCTTTTTCTGACCGATCCTATAGCAAGGAAACGATACGGCTCAGTGAGCACGTATCACTCATTCGAGGATCCGTTAACGGCGGGATCATCGAAAAAGACGATGCACGGTTAGTTATCTATGGTGATCCGTCAGGCCAGATTAACCAGGCAGACATGGTTTTGTTGACTCACAGCCGGCGCGATGTGGTTTGGGCCGGGAGAAAACTCATCGAAGACGGAGCAACCGCCGTCGTACCCGACGCGGATCGTGATAATTTCGTCAATGTTGAGCGATTCTGGACGGACTTTGCCACTCGACGCTTTCATGACTACGCTCAGCAGGGAACGAAGAGATTAACCAAACCCATGAAAATCGGCAGAGCCGTGCGAGACGGCGATAGCTTCTCCTGGAAGGGAGTCCCCATTAAGGTTATTGGAACGCCCGGCTATACCCGCCAAGCCGTCTCATACTTAATCGAGATTGATGGCCTCAGATATGCTTTCGTTGGCGATATCATCTATGGCAATGGAAAGCTTCTCGATCTTTATTCGCTGCAAGATGCCGTCAAGGAGGCAAAGATCGGTGGCTATCATGGCTGGGCGGGCCGCATGGGGGATTTAATCGTAAGCCTGCGGAAAATCGCCGCTGAGAAACCTGATATTATCGTTTCAAGTCGGGGTATGGTTATCCGCAAACCGGATGAAGCGATTGGTCTTCTGATCCAACGACTCAGGAAGGTTTATGAAAACTATTTATCTATCAGTGCAGGCCGTTGGTATTTCAAGGAACGATACGATATCCTCGCCGATCGCGTTCTTGGTCCCAATCCAGAAGTTAACTGGATGCCCTGGGCCGACGTGATTGAAAAACGGCCGCCTGAGTGGATTATCCCGATTTCCAACTCGCGTCTGATCGTTTCTGAAGATCGTTCGGGATTCTTAGTGGACTGTGGCAGCCGGCGGATCGTTAACGAACTCATCAAGCTCACAGAAGCGGGCAAGCTGGTCCGGCTCGAAGGGTTGTTCATTACGCACTATCATGACGACCACACGGACAATGCGGCTGCCTTCCTGGAAGAATTCAAGTGCCCCGTTTACGCCACCGGCCCTGTCGTCGATATCCTCGAACGCCCTGCGGCTTATCGCCTGCCGGCCATGACACCCAATCCGATTCCGGATATTCATGTGCTGCCCGAAGGGCACAAAATGCGGTGGAAGGAATTCACGTTTACCTTCCACGACTTTCCCGGCCAGACGATCTACCACGATGCGCTTCTGGTCGAAAAAGATAACGCCGAAAAGATATTCTTTATCGGCGATTCATTCACCCCTTCGGGTATCGACGATTACTGCCTGCTCAACCGCAACCTCATGCATCAATCAACGGGCTATTTTTACTGTCTCGATTTTTTGCGTCGGATTCCGTCTGAGACATTGCTCATCAATGAGCATGTCGTCCAGCCGTTCAGATTCTCCGCACTTCAGCTTGATCACATGACGGCCGCGTTCTCTAAACGCAAAGCCCTTCTTGCAGAATTATTTCCCTGGGATGAGCCGAACTACGGTATTGACGAACGATGGATCCGCTTCACTCCTTACGGCGAAAAAACAGGGCCCGGCCGGACGGTTCACATGAGTGTGAAGATATTCAACCATTCGGCGGTACCTCACCAATTCACCACCACGCTTCATCTGCCCGCCGGCTTCGATGCGACCCGTACCACCGCTTCGATTTCGGTTCCTCCACGAGTCGAAAAACAAGTTGACTACGACCTGGCGGTGAGCGCTTCTGCTGCTCCCGGAACCTACGTGATCACTGCTGACGTGGAATGGGATCAATGGAAGCTGTCTCGTTGGACCGAAGCGATCATCGAGATCGGAGCGTCCGGCCATTAAGCCCCTGTCGCTTTTCTCAAATGCTATGTAGCCGCCCCTGGATTCTCGAAATTGAGAAAATAGTGTTGTATTCCACCTTCCACGGAAGACGTGATGATAATTGTAATGTTGAACAATACTATTCATCCGGATATAATAGGGTAAGTTCAACTATAAGATATCGTAACGTTGAGATGTTGGATTGTGAAAGCGATGAAGAAGATATTTCTATCCGTCGTGAATATCTTCAGGCAACTCAAGTGGTCCGTTAAGGTATTGCTGCTACTCGGGGTCTTTTCGTTCTTTGCCGCCGGGGCGATTGTCGTCACCGGGCAGACGGGCTTCTGTAATTCCTGCCATATTATGAATCCCTATTACGACAGTTGGCAGACGTCGGAACATGGACACATTAACTGCCTGGACTGCCATTTGCAGCCGGGTTTCTCCGGCTACGTCAAAGGGAAAATCAACGGCCTGGCCCAGGCCGTGGATTGCATGGTCGGACGGGTCGGTACTAAGCCGAATGCCTATGTGACGGATGATTCCTGCCTGAGATCGGGATGCCACAGTGTCGAAGAAATTACCTCCGCGACGATCAATTACGGGGGCGTCAAATTCACACATGACAACCACGTTCAAAAAATCGTCGACGGAATCACTGTTACGTGCGTTACCTGCCACAGTCATTTCGAAGGGAACGAACATTTCAACGTGAATAACAACGCCTGCTATGCATGCCATTTTCTCAAAGAGAATCAAACGAACGAAAGGCTGGTTCAAACGAGTTGCCGGGATTGCCACGAGGTGCCGGATAAGGTAATCCAGCGGGGATTCGTGACTATCAACCACGCCGAGTTTGTTTCGTACAATGCAAGCTGTGATCAATCTTGTCATAAGAGTGACGTCCAAACGACCAGTGAAGTGCCCGATACGGCGTGCTTAAATTGTCACAGCTATCAGAAGGACTATCAGCCGAACAGTGTGGAACTGCATGAGGCGCATACGCAGGACGAAAAGGTGGAGTGCTTTGCGTGTCACGGCAAAGTCCCGCACGGCCGGACGGGCGTCGAATCGCTGACGGTCATGATGGATTGTCAGAACTGCCACAGCGACACGCACCAGATCCAGCGGACCCTCTACTCCACCCGGCAACCCGTGCCGCACGATCAGATGGATCGCGTTCTTAGTCCTATGTTTTTGACGCACGTGGAATGTACCGGCTGCCATATCGAAACGGAACAGAAAAAAACCGGCGTATTGGATAGCCTCGGGACGGTCGCCCGCGCCGTGCCCCGGGCCTGTGATGTGTGTCACAAAGAAGGCACGGGTCAGCAATATGTGCCGTTCTGGCAGAAGCAGATCAAAGCCAAATACGAAGAGGTAAGATTGAAGATTGATAATCTGGAAGCTCGAGCGCGGACCACGTCGAATCAGGATATGACGCAGAAGTGGCGGAACAATATCGAACAGGCCAGGACGATCCTTCAATCGGTTTTGGCCGATGGAAGCTGGGGCGTTCACAATTTTAAATATACTGAATCTATGCTTCTCCGTGCGGATGAGTTCGTCAGTGAATGATTATGAAGTCCAAATTTTATATAAAAATTGATATAATCGCTATAGTGGCTCTCATCGCGATGATCACCACGCTCCGGGCGACAGCGATGCACGCCGGACCGCACCATTCCTTTCTCGGCGGGCCCTGGGAACTTGTGGTCAAAATGGGTTTGGGAGGTGATGGTCTGCGTTTCCCGGTGAGTGTGTTGGATGAGAGCAAGCCACAGAAACTCAATGAGGTCTTTCCGGTCTTAAAAAGCCCAATCAAGATCAAATTGGAACAATATATTCCCGACCTGACGTGGGAGACGGCCGCCATTCCACATCCGGGTGGAGGCATTGTGGCCGAATTAACCATCAAAGGACGAAATCTCGAACAACCTATCCTGCTGAGTCCGGGCGACCCGGCCAGGCAATCCGTAACCTCCCGTATCGGGAGTATCACGATAAGAAGGCTTTACAACCCCGACACGGCCGAAACTCTTGTGCGCAAACTGACGGATCGCGAGGCCGTCGGCGTCCTTTCCGTCTGGTTCCAAGAGAACAATCCACCTCTTGAATGCGTCGTAAAAGCGAAGGAAAAGTCTACGTTGCCTTTGCCGGGATCGAAATACAAAATGACTATCGATCAGTACGTACCCCATTATACGATGGATACGAAGACCAAAAAAGTATCCAGCCTGTCGGATAAGCCGGTCAATCCCGCTATCAAAGTTATCCTGAACGACGGGAGGACAACCTCGGAGCAATGGCTTTGGGCGAAGTTTTTATCTTCGCCGCATGATCAGAAAAAGCATCCATTCCGTATGCGATTTACGGATTTTAATCTTCAGCCTGCAACAGGACATTATATTCTGGCTGTCGCAAGCCAGGCAAAGGCCTGGATCATTCAATCCGGCAAGAGAAAGAACCGAGTGGAAAAAGCCATGTCTGGTCGATCTTATTTTTTCACGGATAAGCAATATTTTTTCAACATTGAAAAGATCATGGACGACGCTATCATTCAAATTCAGTGGAAAAATAATTCTGAGAGATTATTGCGCCCAGCGGTCGTCGCAACGATTGAACAAGACGGAGCAGGGCAGCAGGCCGTTTTGGAATTGAATAAACCGTTTCATTTAAAAACGAAATCTGGAGTTTTAGTGCTGCTTTATCGGCGACGACCACCGTCTTCCAGTACAACTTTGTGAGCCTTAAGAAGGTGTGACGATGTTTAAAAGGATATCCAATTTTTTCATTGTATTGTTGTGTGTGCTGATCTCCGGCGGGGTTGCAGTGGAAAAACCCACCTCCTTGCAGAAAACCTGTGTGACGGCGGAATGTCATGCGGACTATAGCAAGAAACCCCACGTCCATGGGCCGGTAAGCCTGGGTGAGTGCCGATCGTGTCATGAACCCTTGGATCCGAACGAGCATACGTGGCAATTTCTACGGAAGGGAAAGGACCTTTGTGAATATTGCCATTTGGACCAAACGACGAAAAAGGTTGTGCATGAACCTCTAATGACGGGCGATTGCACGCAATGCCACGATCCCCATAGCAGCGAAAACAAATTCCTGATTACGACCAAAACGATTGCCGAGCTCTGCGCCACATGCCACCAAACGACGGACGGCATGGCGTTCCTGCACGGTCCGGTCGCCGTCGGTGAATGCACGATCTGCCACGCGTCCCATAGTTCCGACCATAAGTACCTTCTGGTCGAAGATCACGGCAAGCTTTGCTTTACCTGTCACGTCGTCATGCAAAATGAAATGAAAAAATTTGAGTTCATCCATGAACCAGTCAAAAACGACTGCATCGGCTGCCACGATCCGCACGGTGGAAGCGATGCGAAGCTCGTCAAGAATCTCGCACCCTTCGTTTGCTACACCTGCCATAAAGATGTGCAGAAAGTCGCTGAAAACTCATCCTATCAGCACAGCGTGGTATATGAAATCGACGGGTGCCTGCAATGCCATACCCCGCACGCGTCGAGCGTTCAGTTCCTCTTGAAGAAGGACCCGACGAGTCTGTGCACGACCTGCCACGATAAAGCCATCAAGGTAAGCGACGAAGAGACGTTGCCGGCTTTTACGGATGAAATTAAAGACAAGAAGTTCCTGCACGGTCCCGTCGCCGAGAATGACTGCAGCGGCTGCCACATCAGTCACGGGAGCGAGCATTTTCGCCTGTTGATGAAAGAATATCCTGCCCAATTTTACGCACCCTTCAGCAAGGAAAACTACGAACTGTGTTTTAGCTGTCATCCCGAGACCGTCGTTCTGACCAAAGAGACATCGGACCTGACCGACTTTCGAAACGGCACGCTGAACCTCCATTATGTCCATGTGAATAAGCCGGATCGGGGCCGAACGTGCCGCTCATGTCACGCGACGCATGCAAGCGACTTGCCCAGGCATATTCGAGCCAGCGTTCCGTACGGCGTCTGGGATCTGCCGATCCAGTTCGCGAAGACCCGGACCGGCGGTAAATGCACACCCGGTTGTCACTTGCCGTATGCTTATGACCGCCAATCGCCGGTTGAATACGAGACACCCTAATCGGTATATAAGGTACTATGATGATGGAGCGAATAGCAAGAAGGAATCTATTGCTCATTTACGCTTTTCTCGTGCCGATGTTTCTTCCGGCAGCGATTGGTCACGCGGCATTGCGAAAGGTGAAGGTTGGCGAGAAAATGCCGGAGTTTTCATTGCCGGATTCAAACGGAACGACTTTCATCCATAAACATAATCATAAAAAGGTATTGCTCCTTGTCTTTCTTCCAACGTCTCAGAGACGAATTGAACGTGCTATCACCGACATTGAGACGGTGGTTGGATATTTTCAGGAAAACAAAGAACAATTCAATTCTATAGGCGTGATGAGCGGTCCGTTGGCTAACCGTGTCGCGGACATCTTGCCCGCGATTCGAGGGCGAGACGCCCTCGACAAGAAACGCTCATTCCCTATTTTGCTTGACGGCAAGTTTCAATTGTGGGGTAAGCTTGGAGTGATCGCCGCACCGACTATTATCATTGTTGAAAAGAATGATAAGATTAAATGGATCAAAGCGGGATACGGTTACGATTTCGTTCCCGTGGTGCGCGCCCGTCTCGAACAGGCCTTGGGTATTGCTCAAGAAGAAGTCGCGGAGGGAGCCCGGCAAGTCAAGACGGTAGCCAATGACACCGTTGAAGCACGTGTCCAGAGGCGTCTGCAAATGGCGAAGATAATGGAAGAAAAAGGACGTATCGAATCCGCCGTCAGCGAACTTCGAAAAGCAGCGGAACTCGATCCAAATTCAAACGTTTCGTTTTTTGAACTTGGTGAGCTTTTCTGCAGAATAGACCGAAATAGAGAGGCCTTAGGCATTGCGGAAAAAATCAAAGCAACGAACAAATTTGACAAGGCAAGACGGCGATTAATCTCCGGCTGGGCGAAACGCCAGTTGAACGAACTCCATGCGGCCGAAAAGGACTTGCTTGAGGCAACAACACTCGATCCTACATCTGTACGTGCCCTGTTTGAGCTGGGAAAAATTCAACAAGTCCGGGGGCAAACCGAGCAGGCGATGAAATCATACTATACGGCTTTGACGCTGATTTTTAACGAGTCCGAGAAGAAAAAAAACTTCCTCGACAAAAAAAAATAGGATATCCTGATTCTCAAATATAAGAAAACAACTCGTCGTTTCGACATTTTCGTCCAGCCAATCATGGTTATTTTGCCAATAGTATTTCAACGCGCAAGAAGTTTTTTAAATTCTCGCTCTGCGCTCGTTCGGATAGCTTGACTTAAGGACGGTGTTGCACTATAATAAACGATGGTTGTGTGATGGTTCCGG
>Ga0180431_10008082_pt1 | contig 12129 bp, 9 predicted proteins | sample SS_ome_11_FD_132459 | JGI IMG/M metagenome (GOLD analysis project Ga0180431, IMG submission 132459) | Hypersaline lake sediment archaeal communities from the Salton Sea, California, USA - SS_1_MS_1 metaG | ecosystem: Environmental > Aquatic > Non-marine Saline and Alkaline > Hypersaline >... | reverse complement strand
TGGTACACGTCCTCGAGCAGGGCCTTGCGCAGAGCATCCGGGGTGGCCCGGGCGAGGAACGCGAATTCGACGCCCGACTGCTGTCCCCATGCCTCCTCGATCAGCCGGCGCTCGTGCCTGAGATCCAGCGGCGTCAGTCCCAAGGGCATCGAGACCACCACCAGGATGCGCAGCACCGAGGGCAGCGGAATCGGCTGCGTCGACCGCGGTACGTCGAGGTAGCGAACCAGGGGACTGCGGCGGCTCAGGCAGAGATAATCGTCGGTTTCCGCTTGGTAGAGGTATTCCCAGGGGAAGCGGTAGACGGCGGCGAGGCCCTCGGCGCCGGGGTCGAGCTTGAGCTTGATGCGCAGGCCGCGATCCGGAGAGGAGCGAATGGCCCCGAGGCTCTGGTCGTAGAGGCTGCGGACCTGGCCGGAGAACAGGGCGTCGAACAGCTGCACTCCCACCTCGCGCAGCTCCGGCGACCGCGTGGCGGACGCTACGGGCCGCAGATCTCGCGGCAGCGGCGGAGGGAGGCCGCAACCGCGCCTGGGCAGCACCCTCCCCGGATCGCTCCACAGCTTATCCAACCGTTCCTGGTCGATCGGGGGCCGAAATCGCCCCGTTCCCTCACCCGCGGGGGACTGCAATACCTGCACCGAATGCCCGTCGCCGTGGTCCGGTCCCAGCTGAATCACGAAATCCTCGTAATGCATGATCCATCCTCGGAGCCATGAAGGACCTGAGGGTCAGGAGCCGTGGGTCGTATCGGAGGTCCTCAGGAACCAGCTCTCGCTGCCATGGACACCGTCGCCGCGGCTTTGTTGCCGCTGCGCTGCGAGCTCGAGCGCGCGTTGGTGGCAAGCCCGGGCCTGGCGATGGTTTCCGGCGAGACGGTGGGCCCATCCCAGTTCTCTCAGATAGCGGAGGAAGATCGGCCTCTCCCGTCCCGACATGCGAGCCAGCAGTCGGACGGCCTCGGCCAGACCTTTCACGGCGGAGGAGGCGTCGCCGGCGGCGAGGCGCAGGTCGGCGCAGCGCCGCAGGGCCGGTACCAGACCGAGGTGATCGTTGCCCAGCAGACGACGGTAGAGATCGAGGCAGCCGTCGGCGGCGGCGAGCGCCGGCCCTGACCGGCCCACGGTGGCCCGGAGGTCGGCGAGCCCGCCGAGGCATTGCGCCGTGAGGGTGTCCTCGCCCCGCGACGCGCTCACCAGATTGTGGACCTCGACGACGAGCGCGACGGCCTCCTCGCTGCGGTCCAGGGTCCGGAGCTCTCTGGAAAGGCGAAGCGTCAACGGCACCGATGCCGGGGCCGTCGCCAAAAGCCCCGGCAGCAGGGTGTCCCGGCAGCGCAGGAGCAATGTGGCCGCGTCGCGTAACCTGCCCTGGTCCATGCATTGCCGTCCCAGCCGGTGGTAGCCAACGGCGAGGCTGATGGCGTCGGCGACGGCAGGCGGCAGCGGAGGGTAGGGCCACCGCCCGAGTAAGTCGGCGAAGCGCTCGAGCTCCGGGGCGCAGCCGTGCGCCGAGCCGCCCGGACGCCGCAGGCGCCGGCTTGCCTGGCGCAGCAGCTCCGCGGCCCGGCGATGCCGCCCATGGCGGAGCTCGAAGTCGGCGATCAGGGCGAGGAGCTTCGACGGGCCCGGTCGCAAGAGGCCCAGCCGGGCCTCGAGCTCAGCAAGCTCCCACCGCAGATCGACGCTGGCTTGGAACATGGCGAAACCTCACGATCACCCCCTCCCACCCGATTCCCCCTACCACGGGAATTGGGTGGGAGGGGGGTTGTCGGCCAAGCCTCTAGGTCCAAGGGGACTTGCGAGCCAGCAATTGGTCCGGATTCGGGGGCTCGACGTCGCGGTCGGGCTTGGGATCCGGGGGCTCGTCCGGTTTCTGGCCTTGGGAATCGCCGCCGGTCTCGGTCTCGGTCAACGGCTTCATGATGCGGGGATCGGTCACGGGTTTCTCCTTTCGGTCGGTCGGTTGGTCGTCGGCCGCGAGTGCCGGGGGGCCGGACTCGCGGGCTTTGCGCCTTCAGACACGGGATCGCCGGCTTTGTTGACGTTCGGGGCGGAAGAAACCCGATCGGAGCTCACGGTCACCGGGAACGGCCGCCAGTCGCCCTGAAGCACGAACGCCGCCCATTGATAAGTGGGCCGGCCGTCGCGCCACATCGCCGCCTGGGCCCGCCGCAGGGCCTCGGCCGGACGCGCACGGTCGTGGAGGAGGGCCCGGTAGAAGCGACGCATGAGCTCCCGGGTGGCCCGGTCCCGGACGGCCCACAGGCTCACCACCACCCGCGGCGTGCCGGCGTGCATGAAACCGCGCGAAAGTCCGATCAATCCTTCTCCTTCGATACCCTCGCCCAAGGCGGTCCCGCACGCGCTCAGGACCGCCAGCTCGGCTGGCAGGTGCAGGCGATAGAGCTCCTGAAGACCGAGGGTTCCGTCGCCCTCGCGTCCGGTCTCGTCGAAGCGCGAGAGGACCAATCCGAGCGGGTAGGTGGAGCTTGCCGCGGTCTGTGCATGGGTGGCGAAGTGGAGGATGCGGTAATCCTCCAGGGCGCCGGCCATCACCCGGTCGCGTCGGGCTTCGAAGCTTTCGAGCAGCAGGGTGCGGCCGGCCGCCAGCTCGAGCAGATCCCGGGCCTCGCCGGCCGAGCCCGGCAGCCGGTTGTAGTGGGGTTCCGGTGGCGCGTCCGCGCTCGGGTGCGTGAGTCGCTCGTCGTCGGGTTCGTACACCGGGTCCGCCACCACCGCCAGCAACCCGGCGGCGCCCCGGCGGCCGGCCGTCTGCTCCCGCAATACCGCCAGCACGGCGGCCGACGGCAGGCTCACGACCTCGTGATCGGCGATCAGGGGTCGTTCGTTTTCCGGGGAAGGCAGGGCCGCGAAGGGGAGTCGCAGGAGGGCGCCGTCGGCGACCACGGCGAGCCGATGCCATCGTGGGAGCTCGTCGGCGATCGGCTCCAGCAGCTGCCGGCTCAGCTGGCGCGCGCACCGCCGTTCCGTTTCGCCGGCCGTCCAGCGGCGGCCGGGATCCGCGAGCAGGCCGTACCACCTCTCCGCGAGGGATTCGAGATCGCTCCGGCTCGCCAGCCGGCGGCTCCCGACCTGCGACCGGCTGACCGTCCAGAGATAGCTGGTCTGCTCGCCCAGGTGGTACACCAGCAGGAGCGTTTCGTCGTCGAGAAGCCGTTGAATCTCCGGGATGTCCAGCGGCTGTGGCTGCGCCAGCGCGACGTAGGACGGGGCGAGGTGCCGCAGCTCGAGGCGGATCGCGGCCAGCTGCTCTTCGAGCGCCGCGAGCACCTGCTCGACCCCGGCCACCGGCCGTTCTTCGGTCAGCATGCGGACCGCCAGGTCCCGGGCCTGCCGATCGATCCGCTCGAGAAGCTCCTGCTCCTTGCGGTGCAGGAACGGATCCCCCGCCGGCGCCGGGACGACTTCTTCTGCGCTCAGCAGATCGAGCAGGCTGCGCGCCCGGGTCAGCTCGGAGACCTCCAGAGCCCGCGCGTCCCACCCTGCCTCCGGCTCCCGGAGATCGAGTTCCATGCGCAGATCGATCACCAGCCGATGGGCGCCCAGACGCTCGGCCAGGAAGGCGATCCGGGGCTGCGGATCCCCGGCCAGCGGTCGTTGGGATTCGATGAGGCGCAGGGCCCGTGCGGCCAAGTCTTCGGCCGCCCGCAAATCGTGCTGCCTTTCGAGGCGGGCGCTGAGCTGGAGCACATGGGCCGTCGTCCCCGTGGCGCCCAGATCCTCGAGGAACTCGAGCGCCATCCGGCATTGTTTGCGGCCCGCCGCGATGCGGCCGGCCAGCTCCTCCAGCCGGCAAAGGTTGGCGCGCACGTAGGCTTCTTCGAGGGCGTTTCCCCGGGCCTCTTCCAGGGCTTGCGCGTAGTAGTCACGGGCAGTGTCCAGCTCTCCGAGGTCGGCATGGACCGTACCGAGCCGATCGCGGATGCCTCGGAGGTCGGGCTGCAGCTCGAGGGCTTGGCGGAGGTAGACGAGCGCCTCTTGCGGTTGGTCTTCCAGCCGGTGCCACCAGCCGATTTCCCGCAGGGCCTTGGCCCGCAGCTCGGTCGCCTCATCGAGCTCTTCCGCGGCCTGAAGCGCGGCGAGCAGGGAGGGGAGGGCCTCGGGTAACGTTCCGAGCTTCATGTAGCAACGCCCCCGATTGAGCTGGGCCGTGGCGGCTTCGGAAAAGCCGGAGTCGTGGAAGAGCTGGCTGGCCCGGGCGTAGCCGTCGCAGGCGGGCTTGAGCTTGCCCCGAATATGGTCCAGCACGGCCAGGTCGTTGGTGGCCAGGGCCTGACCATAGGCGTCGCCGACTTCCTCGGCGAGCGCCTGGCCCGCCCGGTAGTCCGACTCCGCCAGGTCGAATTTCCAGATCGCCTTGTACGCCCGTCCGCGCTGGTCGTGGAAGCGGCCCAGCAGAGCCAGCTCCGGCGTCGGTTCAAGCAGCGCGAGGGCGCGGTCGAATGCCTTCACCGTGCCTTCGTGGTCGTCGAGCTCGAAGAGGGCCCACCCCAGCTCGCCCCACGCCAGGCCCTCGCAAACGGGGGTCTCGGTACCGCGCCAGAGCTCCACGGCAGCTTCCAGGCTCGCCCGCGCCGCTTTCGGGTGACCATCATCGATCTGGGACATGCCTTCCTGAGTGCGCCGGAATGCCTCGACCCGCCGGCGGTCGATCTCGCTGGCGGGGCCCAGCTTTTCCACCGTGAGTCGATAGTCGCCGCCACCGTCGGACGTCCCCAGCTCGATGCGAAGCTCCCGGGTTTTTTCGGTCAGCCACCAGAGCTCCTCGCAGACGCGATCGCCGTAGCGCAGATCGATCGGCGTCCGTTCGCCGTCCGGGAAACGGATTTCTACGTCGAGCCCGCGCTGCTCGACGCGCATGTGGAGCACCTCGTCGGCTGCCAGGACGGCGCGGTAGAGCTTGCTCTCGCCGGAAGCGAGCGATCGGATCTCCACCAGCCCGGGGGTGAGCTGCGTGCCGCCGTCCGCCGTGGGCTCGGGTGGCTGCCGACTACAGGCGCCTGCCAGGAGACCCGTGAAGGCGGCCAGCGCTACCATGTGGCGCCATCGGACCAAAGCAGATCACTCCCTGAGCACGAGCTCAAAGGTCGTCGGCCACACCTCGCCGTCGTCGCGGATCAGCCGTACTCGGTACGCTCCGGCCGGCAGGGATTGCGGCGGCAGATAGAACTGGATGCCGAGGGTCCGCGGCTCGAGCCCTTCGATCCGCAGGACAATGTTGCCATCCGGGCTCCGGATCTCGCCGGCAAAGACTCGCGTAGGGAAGAGCCCCTCCAGTACCACGGTGACCCCACCCGTGCCGAGGGCGCTCGCCGACGCCTCCGGACTGCGCATCCGATCGTCGGAGGGAACCAGCTGCACCACCTCGGCATTGGCCCGGGCCTGACGAAGCAGCGCCTCGGTCTCCGACAGCCGGAGCTGGCGGTCGAGGCCCCAGCCCAACGCCAGGACGACCACCGCGGCCGCCGCCAAGGACCACCACCGCAGCGCCCGGGCCGGCCCCGGCGCAGCGGTCGCCGGCGCCGGTGAGAACGCCAGTACCTTGGCCGGCTCGCCTTCCTCGGCCCGGCCCTGGCGCGCCCGGGACCCGAGGAGGCGGGTGCGCAAGCCTCCGAGGGTGGCGCGCCGCTCTTCTTCGTCCACCCGATAGGCGTCGCCGGGCGGCTCGAGATCCGGATAGGCCGCGAGGTCCTCCACCAGCTCCCGGCACTCGGTGCAGCCCTCGAGGTGATTGCGAATCCCCTCCCCGGCCTCGGGATCCAGCTCGTTATCGGCGTAGCCGAGCAGCTCGTCGGCCGTCGGATGGACTCCGGAGAATCGGTTCTCGTCCGGGTTCATGATGCGTCTCCCGCGGAGGGCGTAGCGCCCTGAAAATCGGATCCCAGCTCCTTTTCGATCCGAGCTTTCGCCTTGTGCAGCGAGGCCCGGACGGTCTGCATGGAGACCCCCAGCTTCTCGGAGATCTCCTGGTAGGACGATCCCCCGAGCCAGAGCCGGAGGCACTGCCGTTGGCGTGGCGGCAAGGAGGAGATCCGCGAGCGAATCCGCTCACGCGTCTGTTTTTCCACGGCCCGCCGCTCGGGATCGCTCACCCGCCCGGGCCAAAGGCGGCTCTTTTCCGCCACCTCCACCCCGTCTTCCCGGATCCCCTCCAGGGAATCTTCCCTGCCCTCACGCTTCAAGGTCCCGCGGTGGTCGCGGACCCAGTTTCTCCAGACGTTGAGCGCGATTCTGCGGATCCAGGTACGGGGCTGCGACCGTCCCTCGAAGTCTCCGAGCCCTTCATAGGCCCGGAGCATGGTGTCCTGGGCAAGCTCGCGGCTGACCTCCGGATCGAGACCCCGACGGCCGAAGAACGACACCAGGCTGGGGTAGTGCTCGTGGTAAAGCCGTTCGAAGAGCGCGTCGAGATCGGTTGCGTCCATCGGTTCCAAGCCGCTTTCGGGGTGTTGTGCGAGCATTTCCCGCACCTCGTCCCCGAGGCGGGCGAGGAGGCGGGCGAGCTCGCTGGCGGAGGTCTTCGAGAGGACCAGGCCGTCGAGGCCGAGGATGGGATGCTCGCCCAGCGCCGCCAGGGCGCTTCGGGCCGCGTCGCCGCAAGGCTCGACGAGAAGGGCCATGACGTCGATTTCGCCGCGGCGGCGGCGGCGGCTGAGCAGCGGCAGCTCGACCGCCGCAAAATAGTCCGAGGCCAGCGCCGCCGCCGACACCAGCAGCACCACCACCCGGGCCGAGCGCATGATCTCCTCCCGGCGGCCGAGCCAGTCGCCGTCGGCGTCGTCGCGCAGCGGCCAGCTCTCGACGCCCGCGACCTCGGTGAGCTGCGCTCCAATCCGATCTTTCCAGGCTTCGTCGGCCGGGTGGTAGCTGAGGAGAACCATCGGATCGGCCATCGTCGAAATCTCCGCTCCATCCTCCCCGCATTGACGCCGGGGCGACCACGACGACCTTCACGGCATCGCATCGCAGTGGGGGTCGAATCGCTCGTCCTTGCTGAGATTCCGAGATTACCATCTTGGCCGCTTGGAGTGTAGCCGGGTGGGGAGGTTGGGCCGCCGGAGCCAGAGACTCCGCGTCACGACCGTCCACAGCTCCGACGACGCCGTCGCCGGAGGCTTGCGGGTATCGCGGTGGGGGACGCCGTCGAAGGCCAGGCGGAGGAGGGTGGCCAGGGGGCTCGGGATCTCCGTTGCCGGCGCGCTCGCCGGCCATCTTTCGCCCGACGCTCCGCAGAGCTTTCTGCGTACCCCGTCCTGAGCCAGGATCGCGAGATCCGCCTCCTCGGTGGTGGCGAGGAAGACCAGGGTCTCCGGAGCGCGCTCGAAGGTCTCGCCGGGGTAGGGGAGCTCCTCGGGCACGTAGAGCTCGATCTCCTCGCCCTCGGTCATGGCGATCCCGAGGTCGCACCAGGGCGGCAACCGGCAGGAGGCGCCGCGCACCGGGAAAAGCAGGCGGACGGAGCCGGTAAGGCCCAGATCGAGGACGGCGACGTGGAGCGGCGCCTCATGGTGATGGCGGAGATGAATACCCAATAAGTCCCCTTCTTCATAAACGAGACTTCCGTCCGGCCCGCGCTCGGCCGGGCCCCAGTCGTGGTCGCGGGGACGGCGGCGGCGAAGCTCGATCTCGAGCGCGTCGCGCAACGGGTGCCCCGGATCCGGATGCCGCAACTGCGCGAGCGCCCGGTGCCGGGCCCAGGTTTCGAGGTTGGAGAGCACGCGGTCCACGGCCGCGGGCCAGGCGACGAGCTTCGGCATCATGACCAGCCGTCCCGAGCCGTCGGTGATCGCCCATACCGGCACGCGCAGCGGCCCCAGTTGCGGCACCGGCGTGGCCTCGGCCGCCTGGTCGCGGGGCGCGAGCCGATGGACCATCAAGTCCCATGGTTGCTCGTCCGCGGCCCGCTCGAGCAGGCGAGACTGATCGATCCTCTGCGCGAGCTCGGCCATCTCCCCCGCGCCCCGCAGCCCCACGGCGAGCCGTCGGATCTCCGGGGGCCGGGCCACCTCCACCGCTCGTCCCCCGGCGTCGACGGCGCCGGGCGAGAGCTCGTCCAGCAGCTCGGCTCCGGCGCGCACCGCGCGCACTTCGTCGATCCGGAGCCGGCCAAGGGACTGCGCTCCTTCCGGGCAACGGATTCCCTGTTGGTAGACCTGCCACTCCGAGCCCAGCACCAGGCCGTGGGCGGCTCCGGCCCCGAGCTCGACTCGCGGCCCTTGACGCGAGCGAACGGGCACAAAATGCATGGGCGCAAGCTGACGAGTGCCGAAGACTTCCCGGTCCCAAGCGCCCTCCAACTGCGGGTTTTGTTCCCGGTAACGGGCGTGGATCCGGATCGATACCCGTTCGAAGAGATCACGGTAGCTGAGCGGGCCGGCGGCCTGAGTCAGCTCCTCGGCGAGGAAGCAGGTCAATGCTCCGTGGATGCGGCTCGTGGCCGGATCCTCAAGCTCCCGGGCGCGTTCGCCGGCCCGGCAGGCGGCGATCAGGGTGTAGCGGTCGGACAGCGGCAGCCAGCCGCTGGGCCCGGGATCCCGCGCGACGCGCTGGGGCGGGCCGTCGTTGAGAAAAGCCGCTTTGTCCGCCAGCGCCTCGGGACGCTCATCCGCATCGACGCCGCGAGCCGTTGCCTCCGAATCGCGAACGATTCCGCCCGCATGGCAGGAATCGAAGATCAGGGCGATGTAGGGCGTGACCGCCGACAACCTGAGGAGCCATCCATAGAGCTCCTGGTCGGTGACGTCGCGGTTGGGATACCTTCCGCGCCCGCTGTCATGGGGAAGCAGGGTTTCGACGGAGCTCCCGTCGGGGCATTGGATTCGGGAGCCGTGGCCGCTGAAGTGGAGGACGACCCGGTCGTCGCGCCGGGCTCGGCGCAGGAGCTCGCTCATCGCCTCGAGGATGCCGGCTCGGGTCGCCTCCTGGTCCAACAGCCGGCGTACGCGGAAGCCGAAGCCGTCGGCCAGAAGGCCCGCCGTCCGTTCGGCGTCGTTGCGGCAACCACGCAGCGGATGGGCGTGGACGTACGGATAATCGTCGATGCCGATCACCAACGCATGAAGTCTGCCTCTTTCAGCGGAAGAGATTTCTGTCACGGTCGACTCCTTCTCTCAGAAGCGCGGACTGCACATGGAGCCCCCGGACTCGGTCAGTCCTGAGGGAAAAGACACGGAAACTCCGTCCTTGTTGCCCCGGACCACACCAACAGCCGCCAACGGGCCGGCCCCGGAAAGGAACGGACCTCGGCGAGGTTCGGGAGCCGGAGGTGGTCGGTGGCGAGTACTTAGTCCTTGAGCGATAATGGAGGTCCGATGCACACCAACCCAGGAGCCCTCGTTTCCCGGCAGCAGATCCACCAGATCTCTCAACAAGCGCATGGCGCCATCTGCGGCGGGCTCAAGCCCGTGGACGGCCTGTTGGAGAGGGCGGATCTCCTTCGCCTTGACGCGACCCGGAAGCTGGATCAGAAACGCCGGGTCGAGATGGGCCAATTTCTCACCCCGGCGCCCGTGGCGCGGTCGGGCGTTTTGGGGAGCGCTTCGCAAGGCGCGCGGGGGGGCTGAGCAATGGCGAGAAAACGACCTGATCCGGGACAGATCGAGCTGTGGCCCTCGACCCCGCGGGTCACGGGTCGTCGTCCGCGAGCCGGGGCGAAAACCGGCTCCGGCTCACGCCCCGCCGGCCCACCCGCCGCCGACCCTCCCGAGCTCGGCTCCCGGATCACCGGGGGTCTCCTGGGGCTGGCCTGCGGCGACGCCCTTGGCGCGCCCATCGAGTTCCAGAGCTCGGCGGCGGTGCGCAAGCGCCACGGCACGGTGACCGAGATGATCGGCGGCGGCTCCTGGGCCCCCGGCGAATGGACCGACGACTCCGGCATGGCCCTGTGTATCGCTGAAGGTATCCTCGACGACCCCGCCGATCCGGTGCCCGGCACCGGGGAACGCTTCCTGGCCTGGTGGCCCACCGCCAAGGACGTCGGCGGCACCATCTCGGCGGCGCTTGCGGGTTTTCGCACCATCGGCGACTGGGTGCAGGCATCGAGCAATACCCACCAGGCGCGGACCGGCAAGGCCGCGGGCAACGGCTCGTTGATGCGCACCCTGCCGGTGGCCCTGGCCTATGCCGACGTCGGGATCATGCTGACCCAAAGCGCCCGCCTGTCGGCCATGACCCACTGGGATCCCCAGGCCGAAGTATGCTGCGCGATCTACTGCCTGTGGATCCGCGAGCTCCTGGGGGGAGCGGCGCGCGACGCCGGCTGGCACCGCGCGTTGCGCGAAGCGCGTCGCTATGCGCAAACCGGGCCGTTGGCGCCGGCTGCACCGGATACGCCGGGGCCGCAGCCCTTGCCCGAGGACTTCTGGTCGCGCTTCGAGGATCTCGCCCGGCTCAGCTACACCGATCTTCAGCCGTCGGGTTACGCCGGATACAGCGTCGAGTGCCTGGAGGCCGCGGCGTGGTGCGCCCTCTACGCCGAGGACGCCGAGCAGGCAATCGTCGACGTCGTCAACCTGGCCGGAGAAGCCGACACCATGGGAGCGGTCACCGGAGGAGCGGTGGGCGTCTACTGGGGCGTGGAGGCGTTGCCGTCGCGCTGGCTCGCCAAGCTCCACCAGCGGCAGCGGATCGAAAAAATCGCCCAGCAGCTTGCGGAGTTGCGTGAAAAGCCGTGAGAGGCATTCCGCAACGGGCGCCACCGATCGCCCCGCGCCGGGTGCTTAACAGCCCGGAGGACGACCTACCGGGCGGTGGGCGCGATGGAAGACAAGTCTTCGGCCGTCCACGATCCGGGTTGCCACGAACCGTCCTGATGCGACGACGGTTCGATGCTGCACTTTATTGTTTTTTTCCCTGACAACGGGTCCTTGACGAGCTCGATCGTGAATTTGTGCTGGTCAGAATCTTCACCAAAGGTTCCTTCACCATGAAGTTTACCATCGATAACCTTGCTATGCTTGGCACCCCAGCGGCTACATCTCGTACATGCGACGCAAAACCCACCAGGCTCATCGCCAATTCTGACGATATGATCCACACCCGTGGTGCCGTTGGTTCCATGCTGGCTATGATCGCCAACATCTGTGATCTTCCACTCACCTACAAAACCTTCGCTCGCCATGGTCTTCTCCTTTCGGTCAGATGATCCATTCTGATATACAAACGCGGCCCAGTCCTCTCCCCTCTCCCCACCCACCTGGTGACGGTACCGCGAATCGCGTTGGGTGGTTCCGGGACGACATTCAAAGTCGCGCTGGGTGCGCCGGCTTCCAGCCGGCCCGGGGGAACGAAGTCCCCCCACGACGCGAAGCATCGCTGCGTGGGCCTCGCCCACGAGCCGGCTGGAAGCCGGCGCTCCCAGCGCGATTTTACTTCGTTGACGAGTCGCCTCACAGACTCGACTCGTGCGTGGGCTTCGCCCACGAGCCGGCTGGAAGCCGGCGCTCCCAGCGCAAGTTGTCGGGTGCATTTTGTTCCCCTTAGTAGCTCTTGCCCTTACAATCAGGTTCCGCAACGGTAGCCACGACCCCGAGGGGCGCTGACGATGACCAGAACCGCATCCCGCAAAAGCGTGCCGCCCAAGCCGCGCGGGCTCCGCGCCGCGGTAGCCGGGTGGCTGGGCGCGACCCTCCTCGGCATGGCCGCTGCCGGCGCAACAGACCAGGAAATCCCCCTCCTCAGGCCGGACGTCGCGATCGCGCACCCGCTGACGGCGGGCGAGCTCCACGCCTATCTCCTCGACCTCGTCCCCGGGGTGCCGTGGTGCGTGACGCTGGAGCAGCGCGACATCAACGCAGTGGTGACGCTCGTGGATCCCGAGGGCAAGCATCGGTTCACCGTCGACAGCCCGCTCGGTCAGATGGGGACGGAGACGCTGGTGGTGACGGCGGAGACGGCCGGGAGCTATCGGGTCGAGATCCGGCCGGCGCCGGGAGCGGCCGCGGCCGGAGGCTACGAAGTGATGGCCCGGGAGCTGAGCCGGTCCACCCCGCAGGAGCGTCAGCGCCTGCGGGCCCGGACGGCCCTCAGCGAGGCCGGACGCCTCTTCTTCGCAGGGGGCAAGGAGAAGTGGCGGGAGGCCATGGACCGCTACCGCGAGGCGGCCGGC
>Ga0180431_10008081_pt1 | contig 12130 bp, 10 predicted proteins | sample SS_ome_11_FD_132459 | JGI IMG/M metagenome (GOLD analysis project Ga0180431, IMG submission 132459) | Hypersaline lake sediment archaeal communities from the Salton Sea, California, USA - SS_1_MS_1 metaG | ecosystem: Environmental > Aquatic > Non-marine Saline and Alkaline > Hypersaline >... | reverse complement strand
GTGAAATCATACGAGCGGGGCTGGTGAGGACCGTGTCCAGGGGAATGGACCGTCTGTACGACTGGGTGCACGGCAGGACCGGCATCGTCGAGTTGGGCATCAGTCACAGCATGGTCCCGGAGCAGGCAGGCGAATTGAAGAAACGCCTCGGTGCGCTCGTTCCCGAGGAAAGGATTCAGCTATTCCATTTGGGCGCTGGCCTGGGGGTTCATGGAGGTCCCGGGGTCCTGGTCATTGGAGTAAGGCAAAACGTGTAGCCACACGCGGCAAGCCGCACGCAATGCGGCGGAAGACCCCCGGCCTACGGCCAGGACGGCCTTCGACGAGCGCCCCGGCCCTTTGGCTAGCAGCGAAAGAAGGCAGACCAGATGACCGCGTCCATCACCGCGGTCTGAATGCAGAAGGCCCCGACTCCCCCCACGGCAAACCAGTACGGAACCTGCGCATCACGGGTATTGAGCCCGAGAAGGGCAGCCAGCAGGGCCAGCGCAGCAAGCCCCACCACCACCAGTACCACGCGGATCCCCAGGCACAGCGCGGTGCTCGGATGGCTGGCCGCAGCGTAGGTGAGAGGCATCCACAGCGCCGAAGGGAATAGTATCAGCGCATAGATGACGGGGAAGACCCAATAGCCCAGCCGATTGAACACCAGCACTTCGCCAGGATTGAGGCGGAACAGGATGAAATAGGTGAAGGCAAAGTAGCCCGCCGCAGCGAAGAACATGAAGGCGAAGTAGAACGGCCTGATCGCCCCCGGAACCCCACCCCAGATGCCTTCGGTCCCTGAATGGGTCATCAACCCGTGGACGTAGCTGCCGATGACCGCCGCACCGCCAATCACGTTGATGATGATGATTGCCAGTTGCTGAGGTTGCGTCCAAGACATGCGACCCTCCTTACACGGAATGACGACAGTCCCCGCCGATGTGCTGACGAGGGAGGCGATTGTAGCACGCGGCATTTCCGCAGTCAAACCATTCGTACGGCGCCGGCCATATTCCAATCACCTTCCACGCGGAGAGCATAGCATCCACCGTGTCGTACATGTTGGTGACGGATCCCACCCTCAGCCTGTCCTTGACCCCGTAGTACTCGAGGCAGGTACCGCACGAGAAGATGTGCACCCCATCCTTCTCCAGCAACTCCAGGGCGTCCGCGGTCCCTGCAGCCGTGTGCCACTGTGCAGCCCTTGCCTCCGTGTGGACTGGAGCCAACAGTTGGTTTATCATTCTCTGGGTTATCGGGCGATGATGAGCCAGGGCTGCGTCCCCGGATTCTATCATACATAAGCGCAGGCCGGGAGCAGGATAACTGTTGCTTATGGCTGTTGGAGGTGTGCGATGAACCTCGACTACCTCATGACATACCGTCAAGTCGTCGAACTGGGCAGCTTCTCCGAAGTGGCCAAGAGGCTGTCCATCACCCAACCGGCGGTTTCCTTCCAGGTCCAGAAGCTGGAGCGTGACCTCGGCGTACGGCTCATCGACCGGGGACAGAAGTCCGTCACTGCGACCGAGGCTGGCAAGCGCCTTCTCCGTTTCGCCAAGCTCGTCGAACAGGAGCAGGCCAGGCTGTGCAGCGACCTGGACAGGCTGCGGGAGGATGTGACCGGCGACCTGGTCATCGCCGCCAGCACCATCCCCGGAGAAGTACTGGTCCCCCCGATGGTGGGTGAGTTCAAAGCCCTCCAGCCGGCCATCGGGGTACGGGTGGACATCTTCGATTCCGGCACCGTCATTGAGAAGGTGCGGGACGGCACCTACGAGTTGGGCTTCTGCGGCATTCACCCCGGCGGCAAAGAGCTGGAGTGCATCGAGATAGCACAGGACGAGATCGTTCTCATTGTCTTCCCCGAACACCCCTTTGCCGAGCGTGATGAGATATCCCTGCTCGAGTTGCGGGGTGAACCCCTCGTTCTGCGCGAGGAGGCCTCCGGTACCCAGAGCACCCTCAGGGCACTTATGGCCAAGGCCGGGCTGGACATTGGCAAGCAGTCGCCCCGGCTGGTCCTCGGCACAACGCAGGCTCTGGTCACCGCCGTGGAGGCAAAGGTAGGGATCGCCTTCGTCTCGAATCTGGCGGCAAAGAAAAGCGCGGCTCTCGGCCTGGTGAAGCAGGTGCCCATCGAGGGGCTGAAGCTGACTCGAAGCTTCTACTGCATCTATCGGGAGGAGAGGGTGGTGTCGCGACTACTCACCGAGTTCATCGCCTTCGTCAGGAGCGAGTTCGAGCGCCACTGAGTTCATGCAGTAGCGAAGGCCGGTGGGCGGCGGACCGTCCTCGAAAACATGGCCAAGATGGGCGCCACACCGCCTGCACAGCACTTCGGTCCTCGTCATGCCGTGACTGCTATCCGGGGCCGTGGTGACACTCGGCTCGGAGACCGGCGCCACGAAGCTGGGCCAACCGGTGCCAGAATCGTACTTGGCATCCGAACTGAACAGCTCGTTGCCGCAGCAGACGCAGCGGTACACGCCCCGGTCCTTGCAGTCGTGATACTTGCCGGAGAAAGCCGGCTCAGTGCCCTTCTTGCGAGTGACCTCGAACTGCTCGGGACTGAGCAGCTTGCGCCACTCTTCATCGCTTCTGGAGATCTCGTGAGCCATATCGGCTCCTTTCTCGTCTGGGAATACCCTCACACCCACCCCACGCCGCAAGACCGGGTCTGCCGTGCCCTGCGGCCGCCTGTGCGGCACAGACGGAGGCCGCACCGTCTTCCACAGGCGAGGCTGAGTCGCGTTGCGGTCTACCAACGTGAGCCGGGCTCAGCGTGTGATTACGTCATCTATGTTGCAGTCCGCGCTGCCTGCGGGATAGTACAGTAGCACACTCCCGTAGGTCGGGTCGGCGCCGACTTCATCCATCGTGGCTATTACGGCTTCCTTCAGCGTCTGCTCCTGCTCAACGAACTGCTCCAGGAAGTGAATCGCTGCGTTGTCGGTATGGGGTGCGGTCACCAGGTCATTCCACCCTATGTACGCCTTCGCACCTTCGCCCACGAAAGCGTTCGCCATCTCAGTGCGCTGCATCCCGTCACAGCCCATCATGATGACCACCGTGTTGTGGAACTCCCCCTTCATGCTGTGGCGCACGAACTTGTGGGTGATGCCAAAGAACGTAGGGTCGCCCTCCTCATAGGGGTTGTATGTCGTGTTGAAGGCACACCTTCTCACTCGGTCATCCAGTTGCTCGGCTACGTACTTGGTGGTGCTGTACTCCTCTGAGGTGAACAGGTCGAAGACGTTCTTCTCCGGGTCAAGGGAGGACAGAGAGGCGCTGTGCACTCTGAGCAGGATGAAGTTGTAGCAGTGCTGCGGGAGGTTCCGGTACAAGTCGACGGTAACCTCCTCAGTGGGGTAGTAGTCGACGACGAAGCCGGCCTCGTCCAGAAGCTCCGTGCATTCCTCCAAGAAGGTCTCGTTTCCCTGCGTGGCGCTGAGGTGGTCGACAATCGCCACCTTGAGAACAGACGACTGGCTGCAGTCCACCGGCTCGCTCTGGAATACGTAGTCCGACAACAGGTAGAGGCCAACGCCCAGCAACAGAACGGCGATGGCCCCACAAATGAGTATCTTCCCGAGCGCGAAGCCTCTGCTCTTCTTCAGCCCTTGTGGTCTATGCCCCCTTGTCCACTGCATATAGTGTCGCCGTCCCGATCGCCATGGAGGTTGCTCTCACCCAATTATACGGCAATTCTGTGCCCTGTGCCTTCATATGGCGTCAGCGACCGGAGGTTCTCTCTGCTCCCCGCCTCTTGCTCCAGACCGCCAGCGACAGGCCGCCGAGCACTACCAGTGACCCTGCCGCCAGCATCCACGGCATCAACAGTCCGAGCCTGTCCGTCGGCAGTATGGTTCCGCCGATAACCTCTACCACCACCTGCTCACCGGTCGATATCAGAGACTGCCCCTACAATGCAAGAAGGGACTCGCGCTCGTCGCCAGTCCCTGTTCTCCGTGAGCATTGGGCTAGATTATGTCTAGCTCTGTCCGGTCCCTCCGCAAGAGGGAACCAGTCTGCGTTGGACCGAAAGTCAGTCCACCTTCACCCTATACTATCTATCGACAGCTCCTTCTGTTCGCCTTCTGCTCCAGATCACCAGCGACACGCCCGCAGCCACTATCAACGCTCCCGCGGCAACAATCCACGGCGTCAGCAGCCCGATCTTGTCAGTGGGGACTATGGTACCGCCGACAGCCTCCTCAATGGCGTGCACGCAGACCTCCTGGACGCCGATGAGCGCCCCGTCGGCCCAGAACTCCACCTGGCAACAGTACTCGCCCGGCTCCATCTCCTCAGGGACCGATATTGTCTCCTGGAAGACGACCACCTCGCATCCAACGGCCGGGTCGGACTGAGGAGGGTCGAATGTTATGTCAACGAGGCCACAACCTGTGGGCACCGGTGTCACCACTACCGGCGTCATCGCCGCTTCCTCCACCGCCTCCACGATGACGGTGGGCAGGTCGGTGCCTGGAGGAGGCGCACCATCGGAATCCAGTTGCACCGCGTTGCCGCCGGTAAGGCCGGACCAGTGCTCCCAGTAGTCCATGTTCCACTCGCCGCCACTGAACATGGTAATCTGGCGGACGTTGTTCGAGATCATATCGGCGAGGGCGTGGTCTTGAAGGTCAATGTCGTCCCCACCCGCCCCCAGGTAGCCATCGACCACCTCGTTGCGCCCCGGGTCGACGCCGGTTGAGTAGGTGCCGCTCATACCGGGCACGCCCTGGTTGATGTTGCAGTCGTGGGGCAGGTTGTCCAGGAAGAACACCAGGACCTTGAACGCTTCATCACGATAGCCGATGCCGGAGTCGGCCTGAGCGCTCTCCCACATGACCCTGGCGTAGTTCTGCGGCCCATCCTTGCCGTGTCCCAACGTAAGGGCCTGGGTAGCGGCATCGACCGCAGCGAAATCGCTGGTAACCGCTTCCTCCACCTGGAAAGCCCAGTCACCGTCGGCACCATAGGTGCCGCTATAGCCGCAGGAACTGTACTGGCCAGGGTAGTCCACGTGTGATACGACGCCCACCTGCAGGTCGACGCCAGTCAGGGCCCCCAGGGCATCGATGATGTCGGTTACGTGCGCTTTCACCAGGTCCAGCTCTTCGTCCATGCTGAAGGAGACGTCCAGGGCGAAAACCACGTCCACTATCGGCGGTACAGGCGGCACATGCACCGACTTCACGACCGTTGTCGAGCCCCCGGGAGGCAGCGCCACCGACACCTCCGGGGGTGTAACGTCCGCGCTCACCGACGATACCAGCGTCAGCGCCACCGCCAGGCTAATGACGGACACAGCGATTGGCAGTCTTCGATATTTCATGTTCGTTTCGTCCTTCCGCCTCGTATTGCCGGCGCGGTACCGAGGTCCCGCAGTGACAGTCACCGCCTATCGCCGCCTCGGATGCGCGTCCAGGTTCACCCGGCGTCAGCCATGCCGGGCTTTTTCCGTCCCGTACCTCCGGTAGTATGCCGCCAGGCACAGGCCAACGACCACTATCAGTGCCCCAATTCCAATGATCCAGGGCGTCATCAACCCAAGCTTGTCCGTTGGCACTATGGTGCCACCAACAGCGGGCGGCGTAGGCGTTGGGGTAGGGGTAGGCGTCGGCTGCACCGATACGTCCAGGTTGAAGAACAGGTCATCGTAGAAAGTGTTGATGTACACCGACCATACCCGATAGCCCTTCACTCTATAGACCGCTGTCTCGGCACCTTCAGGGACACTGCCAGCGACAACGAATTCGGCATAGGTGTGTGGGATGTTGATCGGGTCTTCTTCGCAGCACGGGTTCTCCACTGCGCCTGCGTAGTTGCCGGAGCCTGGGTCCTCAGGCTCCAACTCAAAGAGCCCTATGCTGGCGCCTCCACCGTCGAAGAACTCCACGACAAGCCCGCCGCAGTCGTAGTAGCCGGGGTCACCGCTGTCGGGCCAGCCATCTCCCGGCATCCAGTACATCTCAGTCTGCACATACCCGCCAGCGGTGAAGGTCTCCGGTGTCCCTCCGTGGCCGCTCAGGTCGATGGTCTGCTCCATCCACGCTGGGCTCGCCGTCCCATCGAACCCCATGCCGAAGAACCTCGCTCCGGAGTTCGGGTTCACCTGCCCGCAGGATTCCGTGATTGCCGATAGAGCTTCCACACCAGAGCTGTGGTCCCACCCCGTCAACTCTGGCAGATCCTCGGCCCCTGGGTTCTCCAGAAGGTTGCCGACCGGCCCGGCCGCTGCCGACCCTCCGACAGCCAAAATGATGGCAACCGCCAGTAGCAGCGCCAGTGTCAATAGCATACCCTTCTTCATCTTGACGCCTCCCCCCTGTGCCGCCCCCGCTAGGCCCATTTTCGGCCAGACCGGAATCTCTGCTTCATCTTCTCCCGGTGTCAGTGATGCCGGGCTTTCTCAGTCCCGTACCTGCGATGGTATGCCGCCAGGGACAGGCCAACGACCACTATCAGTGCCCCACTTCCAATGATCCAGGGCGTCATCAGCCGAAGCTTGTCCGTTGGCACTATGTTGCCACCGACCGGCTGTTGCGCCTCACAAGCATCGCCTATGCCGTCATCGTCAGAATCGGCCTGGCTGGGGTTGTACACTTCCGGACAGTTGTCGCACACGTCCCCTACATTGTCGCCGTCAACATCGTCCTGACCGGGATTGGGAGTATCGACGCAATTGTCATTGCAGTCCGCGACGCCGTCGCCGTCGCTATCGGTATCCGGCACGCCGCAGCCGCACTCCCCGGGCTCCGTCTTGTCGGGATCGTCCGGGCAGCCATCATTGCAGTCGGCGACGCCGTCGCCGTCGCTATCGGTGTCCGGCACGCCGCAGCCGCACTCCCCGGGCTCCGTCTTGTCGGGGTCGTCGGGGCAGCCATCGTTGCAGTCGGCCGTCCCGTCGCCGTCGCTATCGGTATCCGGCACGCCGCAGCCGCACTCCCCGGGCTCCGTCTTGTCGGGATCGTCCGGGCAGCCATCGTTGCAGTCGGCCGTCCCGTCACCGTCGCTATCGGTGTCCGGCACGCCGCAGCCGCACTGCCCGGGCTCAGTCTTGTCGGGGTCGTCCGGACAGCCATCATTGCAGTCGGGCGTCCCGTCGCCGTCGCTATCGGTGTCCGGCACGCCGCAGCCACACTCCCCAGGCTCCGTCTTGTCGGGATCATCCGGACAGCCGTCGCAGGCGTCACCCACACCGTCATCGTCTCCATCCTCCTGGCCCGGGTTCCCTACGTCAGGACAGTTGTCGCAGGCGTCACCCACCCCATCGACGTCACCGTCGGCCTGGTCCGGGTTGTACACCTGTGGGCAGTTGTCGCTGCAGTCGGGTACGCCATCCTCGTCACTGTCCGGCACCACCTCGATTATGCGGTCTTCGTAGTCTTCGTCACCGCCGTACTGCAGGTCCTCGAAGGCCACGATGTAGCCGCAACCCTTGGTATTCTCGAAGACCCACGCATGGTCGTAGCCATCGAAGTTCAGCGCGTTCTCCGTGAAGAAGTCCCCGTCACCCGAGTTGATGTAGAAGCCGAACTCCACCGTCGGATAGATAACGGCCCAGTCTCCATCGGCTATGGGAGGAGGGAACGTGAGGTGCTGGTCGCTATCGTCCCCGGCACCGTACCACCCGGTGGGATTCATGTACCCGTGCTCGCCGTCCAGGATCGTGACCAGGTAGACCCCCGGGTCGAAGGTCTCGATGCCAAGCTCGTCCGTGATGACATTGATGGAGTAGCCGTTGTCGTCCAGCCACTGCTGAAGCCGCTCACCCTTCGCCATCACTGTGCCCGCCATAGGGCCCATCACCAGCCCCAGCGACAGCACCAGCGACAGCACCACCATGAACGGCAGTATCGCGTTCCTCTTCACACCAGTCACCTTCTTTCTCCTTGTTCTCTCCATCCCCACCTCCAACCTGCATTCCGGCGGCACCAGCGCTGTGACAAAAAAGGCCAACCATGCTATTACCAGACAGCACGGCTGGCCCACTTGACATGCAGCCAACTTTATGTTATCTTTAGCTGCGTATACGGGTGCTGCGTGCGCCTGATGCCATGGCCCCGGTGAGTCACCACCTCACGCGGGGTCACTATTTTGTTCTCCTCCAAACGAATCTTTCTCTAGTCAACCTCCACCAGAAAAAACAAAAAAACCGACCTCGCGGTCGGTTTCGCTACTGGCTCCACGGAACCCAAGCAACCACTTCCAGGCTCCGCTTCTTTGCCCCCGCTCGACAGAGAAGTCCTAAGCTAGAACCAGCGTGAATGCTTAACGCATTATGGTGGGGGCCTGGTGACAACGACCAGACCACAATACAGCAGCCAGAAAACTGACGGGGGATTATACCACAGCGCTGAACGCACTGTCAACCCCTGCTCGTATACAACAGTGCTGCCGCCTCGCCTCCAGCCCCCGGCACGGCTCCGCTTCCCAGGACTGCTCCGACAGCATGCCAGGCAAGACCCGAGGTATGCCGTTGAAGTGGGTCGTCAAAACCTATAGAATGGGTGATGGCCTCAACGATGGAATCGAACCGTTTGTCGCACAGCGCAACGGGCCCGATCGTTGGTCTGTAATCCACTATCACCTTGTGTAGGGGGGAAACGTGAGCAAACTCGTGGAGAAACTGCGTCAAGCCTCTCAAGGCAGCCCCCAGCCGTTGGGCTTCAGAGGAGCGTCGTCTACCGCAACGCAGCAGGGCTCGGCCATGATGCTGATAGTCGCCCTGGCCGAAGGAGATGCCGGCGCCGCCCCGGACGACAAAGCGAGCGTTGACGCCGTGCTGCTGGCCAAGGCGGAGAGTCAAGTGGTGGATGGTCTGGGAGAGTCCCCCTGGGGCGTGTCCCTGGACAAGGGGACGCAGGAAGAACTTACCCAGCTCAAGGACATGGGATGCGACTTTCTTGTCTTCGAGCCCGCTACGGCGCCCTCATCGGTGCTTGGCGAGGAGGATTTGGGCAAGGTCATGGAGATAGAGCCAGACACGGCCGACGGCATGTTGAGAGCCATCGACAAGCTACCCATCGACGCGGTCCTCGTCGGCGGCGACCCCACGCTATCGGTCCATCGGTTGATGGTCTGCCAGCGTCTGGCGAACCTGGTGCACAAGCCGCTGATTGCCCGAGTACCACTTGATGTGTCCAAGGAGGCTCTCAAGGAGATCCGGGAGACAGGAGTCACCGGGCTGGTGGTGCACCTGAGCGCCCGCGACAAGAAGGGGCTGTCGCGATTGAGGGAGACCATTGATTCCCTCCCCGCGATGAGGAAGCGAAGGAAGGATAAGGTCGAGCCTGTGCTCCCCATTCCCGGGCGTGAAGCCGCGGTTGAAGAGGAAGAGGACCTCGACCTGGGTGAGGCGACTATCCCTCAACCAGAGTCTTGACAAGCCGAAGCTCATCGCGAAGCAGCCTCGGCATGAGGAAACGGCGCCTGATGTGCTCCTTCCCCTCCCTGCCCAGTTCCCCGGCGAACTCGGGGTGCTCCAGCAGGTAGGCCACCTTGTCAGCGCATTCTTCGATGCTGTTCACCAGGAACTCGCTCAGGCCGCCTTCCATCTGCATGGGGATACCCCCGGTGTTTCCCGCCACCACCGGTGTCCCTTTCCACAGCGACTCAGCGACCACCAGGCCGAACCCCTCCTTGATCGACTTCTGGATCACCACGGCGCTCGCCGTCTGAAAGGCGTTCACTTCCATGTTGCCCACGCCGGTGAGGTTGGAGAGGATATGGATGTCGGGGTCCTTCTCCGCTTCCTCGTTGACCGCCCCGTAGATGTCCCACGCCTCAGGGTCGTCGCCGGCAAAGCAGGTGACCAGAGCGAGCTGAAGACCGGGAACCCTCTTCTTCACTAGGCGGTAGGCCTCCATTACCCCAAAGGGGTCTTTCCACGGGTCGAAGCGAGAGATCTGCGCCGTAAGCGGCCGGCTCTTGTCGATGCCGAGGTTGTCGAGCATCTCCCGCCACAGCTCGGAGGGCAAAGACATGTTCTTGCTGTTGATGGGGTCTATCGCCGGAGGTATGAACTCCAACACGGGGACCCTGAGGTCGGAAGGGGCAAAGGCGTCCAAGGTGAAGACGGCGGCATCGTACGCCTCCACGAACGGGCGCAGGAATTGCCACGTGGTGCTGTCCGGCTCGGAGCTGTCGACATGGCAGCGCCATATCCACTTGGCGCCGGGAATGTCGGAGAAATGGCGCAACGCTGCCGGCTGAGGGTCATTGACAATGAAGACGTCATAGGCGGGGTCCAGCTCCCTGGCGTTTGCCAGGTTGTTGGACTTGTAGGTCCTTTGCGTTGCCTCCATTTCGATGAGAGGATACGGCTGTCCCTGCAGAGCGTTGTGCAACGATTTGGTGATGGTGAAGAAACGGCGGTCGCCCCGAATAATCTGCCAGTCAGCTTCAATCCCCACGCCTCTCATGAGCGGGATCTGTGAGGAGAGAAGCTCGGCCACTCCCCCTCCAAAAGGGGTGGAGTTGATGTGGCACACCCTGAGTCCCCTGAGGCTATTCCCCAGCGCCACAATCTCGTCCACCAGCTCACTGCAGACAAGCATCCTGTACTTGTCGATGTCTTTGACGCCAAGAGAGACCTTCTGTAGCACCGTGACGCCCCCTTCGCCCTACTCCAGCCGTCTCAGGCTGGGCTGAAAGATACCTATCGCCAGCACGAACAGGGCGACGACCGCGCCGCAGCCCGCTATGACCATGGGAACCCCTATCTCCTCGGCTATTGCCCCCACCGCCAGTGCCCCCAGAAAGGGCAGAGCGAATGTCATCGAGTATAGGCTCATCACCCTCCCTCGCACCCAGTCAGGGACGCTGGTCTGAACCAGCGTGTTGTTCACCACCAGATAGCCGTTGTTGGCTAAGCCTACACCGAAGATCAGCACTAATGCAACTGCAAGAGTCCTCGAGAGGGCGAACACGGCCAGCATTGCACCGAATCCGAAAGCGACCACCAGCATCAGTCGTCCCTTCTTCTTGAAGTCGCCAAGAGAAGCGATGACCAGAGCGCCGGCCAGCGCGCCGGTCCCGCCACAGGCCGACAGCCACCCCAAGCCCGGAGCGCCGGCATCGAGGACGTCGACAACGAAGGCAGGCATGAGCTGCATATAGGGCATGGCGATGAGTACCGATACGAAGGCCACCGCCAGAAGGGACAGAAGCACCCGATGCCTTCCGATGTATCTCAGTCCTTCCAGTGCGTCCGCCGTCACCGAGGTAGTGGCTCCAGCCGCCACGCTTGCCGAGGCCGAGACCATGAAGAGCGTCACCACCGCCACAACATAGAGGCCCACCGAAATGAAGTAGACCCCGGCCACCCCGATGACAGCAATCAGGACCCCAGCCAGCGCGGGGGCGCCGATCCGCATGAGGTTCACCCCTATGGAGTTCAGGGCGATGGCGTTCATCAGTTCCCCACCCCCCACCAGCTCCGGGATGATCGCCTGGCGCCCCGGCGCGTTGAAGGCAAAGATGACGCCGGTCAGCGCGGCCGCAGCCATCAGATGCCACAGAGCGATGGCCCCGGTCCATATAAGCACGGCGATGACCGCGGTTACAGTCCCCTGGGCCACCTGGGTGATGATGAGGAGGTTGCGCTTGTTGACCCGGTCGGTTACCGCCCCGCCGTAGATCGCCAGCAGCAGCATGGGCACTCCCCATGCGGCACTCACCATACCCAGGGCAAAGGGTGAACTCGTCAGTTCGTAGACCAGCCAGGCACGCGCCAGGTTCTGCATCATGAGCGCGGAGAAGGACAGAAGCATGCTCAGCCAGAACCAGCGGTAGTTGCGATTCTTCAGAGAGGTGAAGGTGGTGACGCGAGATAGGAACGGGGAGGCGGCATCCGCACCGGACTCTTTGAGGGGAGCGCCGTCTTCAAGATCGTCCATCGCCAACGGCGGCAGAATACTCCCCACCCATGCCACTGTCAAGGAAGCCCGGCCTAGGTGAGGCGCCTCACGGCGGGACGAAGAACGGCTACGGCAAGGATGAAGACAAGCACCAGGACGGCCCCTCCGCTAACGGCATACGCCGGCCCGACAGCCTCAGCCACGTAGCCGATGGGCAACGTCCCCAGCGGCATGAGGGCGAAGGTAACCATGAAGATGGCCATAACCCGCCCTCT
>Ga0180431_10008079_pt1 | contig 12131 bp, 10 predicted proteins | sample SS_ome_11_FD_132459 | JGI IMG/M metagenome (GOLD analysis project Ga0180431, IMG submission 132459) | Hypersaline lake sediment archaeal communities from the Salton Sea, California, USA - SS_1_MS_1 metaG | ecosystem: Environmental > Aquatic > Non-marine Saline and Alkaline > Hypersaline >... | reverse complement strand
CCCATTACCCTGCTGAACCATTACATTCGCAAATATGACCAGGGATATCTCATGAATCAGTACTACCTCAATCCTCATCCTGTAGAGCTCAAATTACGCAATCACGTATAAAGGCCTCAGGCCACCTGACTGAGTTGTGGAAGGTCAAGATTATTTATTGTTGGTCAACAAAGATTCATTAATTCCTGAGGGTATTGAAAATGTTATTCGTTTTGATTCATGCTCGGGTATTACAGAAATCAGTTTTTAGCCGGTATCGATCGTTATCTTTCCAAACTCCGAACACTTCGTTTTTTGTGTTTTGTCCGTATTCTCTCTCGTAAGGAATGAGTTTTGCGCATGGCATGCCGCGAAAAGTTATCACCGCATCCTCGCCTCTGTTAACCGTATCAAGAAACACCCTTGCATTTAACCTCAGGTCTTTTGCGGTTGCTTTCATGGATCACCTCTGTTTGTTATAGTTTATACTTTGAAATATAAACTGTAGAAAGGCCCTGTCACACAGTCTGCTGAAGGATTGACCCTGTTTCATTGCATACTTGATTCCCTCTAATCAAGGCCTAAACAGTCTCTCCTTGAGTTCTTCACTGAAAACGCCCTCTCTTCATTAATATACCCGTGAAAAATTCTGTTTTTTCCAGTTTGACATTGCCGCCTAATTTTAAGGCTCCACTATGCACTATATTAGAACAAAGAAAAAAGGAGTTAAAAGTTTATGGCAATCAGGAAAATATATATCAGTTCTGAAAGAGAATTATATATCTAACTATACAGTATAATTGATCAATACATCTATATAGTAGATGTAACATAAATGTTACAAATCACTAATACTTTCCTAACAATTTTCAATATATATTAGTGATCTTTTAACCTGTTATATAAATCTTGATTGTTAAAATACCGGAGACCGCAAAATGCCCCATGGCTTTGTACGGGATATGCTGAAGACGGACAATGAAAATTTCCGCCTGCAACTAGGAGCATGTTTACTTGGTAGCTTGCTTCTGGGCATATCCTATATATCAAATTTTCTATTTGATTATCCAGAGTTTTCAGCATTTGTTTCGCTTCCTGCCGCGGTCTTGCTCGGCGCCCCCCTGGTATACAATGCGTTAAAAGATTTATGGCTGAATCGTATAGAAATGAATGAGCTGGCCGCACTCAGCTTTGTTGCTTCATTAGCCAGCAGCCAATATAAGGTCGCAGCATTAATAGCATTATTCCTCGTTGGCTCCCAGCTTATAGAGTATCGGTCACAGCTCGGTGCCCAAAAAAATCTGGAGGCACTTCTTAAACTCTCGCCCCGTAAGGCATGGGTCCAAACCCGAAATGGCTTGAAAGAAATAGATGCAGCTGAACTTGCTCCCGGAGACATTGTACAGGTTAGACCGGGTGACCAAATTCCGGGAGACGGTACCGTCATTGATGGATTCAGCACGGTTGATGAATCAGCACTTACCGGGGAATCCCTTCCTATAGAAAAGCAACCGGGCAATAAGGTATTCGGCGGCACCATAAACCAGACCGGAGTCCTTACTATCCGTGTAACTGTTCAAGTTCATGACTCTACCTTCGCTAAAATACAGGGACTCATTACACAGGCACAAAAAAATCAGACACCGGTAACAAGACTGGCAAACAGGTATGTGTCCTGGTATACGCCCATTATCCTTATGTGTGCCGCTATTGTCCTGTTTTTTACTCATGACATTGATCGGGCGATTGCCATGTTGATTGTGGCCTGTCCCTGCACGATTATTCTATCCACCCCTACAGCGCTCGTGGCAGCCTTAAGCGCTGCCGCAAGACTCGGGGTTATCGTAAAAAATCTTCACTTTCTCGAGGTTGCCAACCGTATTAATACTTTAATGTTTGACAAAACAGGTACGCTTACCACAGGTCAGCTGTCTATAACTTCAATTAATGCCGGTGAAGAAGTCAATGAGGATGAACTCCTGACCCTGGCGGCAAGTATCGAGCAGTACTCAACACATCCGGTCGCCAAAGCCGTGGTGGCGGAAGCAGAAAAACGAAATCTGAAGCTGTGGGATACGCTCGATGTAAAAGAAAAACCCGGATGTGGGATTCAAGGGAAAGTAAAGGGCGAATCTATTGCTGTAGGACGAAGGAACTGGATTGAGCAGCTTTGCCCGGAATGCCCTTTACAGGAAATCAATGCCTCCGGAACAACCCGCCTCTATGTTGCTCAAAATAATCGTCTGATCGGTGTTTTCCATCTTGCCGATACCATCAGGCCGGATGCAACAGCCGTCATTCGCGGTCTGCAAAACCAATCGGATCTGCAGATAATTATGCTTACCGGAGATCAACATGCAGCCGCAAAGAGGATAGCTGAGCAGCTTTCATGTGATGTTGAATCAGAGATTATGCCTGACCAGAAAATGTCAAGAGTGGAAAAAGCCCGTAGAAGCGGGGCTGTGGTGGGGGTAGTAGGAGACGGAGTGAATGATGCTCCGGCCCTTGCGGCTGGCGATGTTTCAATAGCCATGGGCGCAGCCGGAAGCGATGTTGCCATTCATTCTGCCGGTATCATTCTCATGAACAACAAATTAGATAGAATACCTTTTATACTGAATTTATCACACCGGGTGGTTGCCACCATAAGACAGAACCTGATTTTCAGCACGCTGTTTATTCTGACATTGTTCTGGTTAAGTGCGGGAGGAGCAATTTCTCCTGTATTGGCGGCCATACTGCATACCTCCAGCTCTCTGTTTGTGGTATTTAATTCCGCTCGTCTGTTACGCGTCGGCGAGGAGCTTTCGTGAGCGGTATTTTGCGAATATTAAATCGCGGGATAGTGCACAGCCTGACAGGTCTCAGCGTGCAGTTGAGTTTGTCCGGACTTGCAGCATGGTTAACAAACATCAATACCTATGAAATAAACCGTCAGCTGCTGTGGATCAGCTTTGCCGGTGTATTAATTTGGCTTCATCTGCTTGTTACCTATTTGCTTCTGAGGTACGAGGCCCGAAACAACATTCGTTCTCATACTAATGACATGGATGCTGCCGAACCGATCTGCACAAACGGTGGAAAAAATCCAGGTCGCCTTATACACAGGGGCTATCAAAGATTTATGTTACCGTTAATAGAGTTGGGGGTTGCCGCTTTACTGATTAAAGGTACCCTGTCCGGTGTGGCTTTTAATACATCAGAGTCAAACGTTATAGCTGAAAATATTCTGCTGCTTATTGCGCTTTATTCGGTCGCCACTCTGTTTCTTATTGTATTCGCAGTTTACTTGACTGCCCTGATGAAGGCCAATTCCTGGGAGTTGCTTAAAAGCGGGCGAAATTACACCAGCCTTATGGCGTTGATTTTTTCCGGCCTGCTGGCCGCATCCTGCGAAGAGCATTTGGGCATCATCAGATCAACATGGATCATAAGTTGGGGCTTCTCAGCCATCGGCACTATACTGGCTGCAGAAATCCTGCTTTCCATATTACTCCGATTCTTTGCAGCTCGCAGGCCGTATTCCCTGCCACGCCCTGCCTTTGATTTTTATATACTCGAGAGTCTTTCTCAACCTCTGCGTACAGGTGAGACCTTCGCCGCCATGCTGGAAAACTTTTTTGGATTTGACATCACGCAAACGTCGTTCGGGAAGGTGGCACGCTCATTGATTATGCCCGCCATTGTCCTCACCTGCTTCTTGTTGTTGAGTCTTTCTTCCCTGGTCATCATCAAACCATATGAGCAGGCCATTTTACTGAATCTGGGACGCCTCAAAGACCAACCGCTTCGGCCGGGTCTGCATCTTAAACTACCCTGGCCTCTGGCTTCGGTGAGGCATTACAACGTTGCTCAGGTACGCAGTATCCATGTGGGTTCGCACAAGCCCGACCGGACAGGAGGAACGGTATACCGTGAAGGTGTTCCTATTTTATGGACGAATCTCCACGGCATAAGCACAGAGGAGCTTCTCATCTGTTCATCTCCTCAGGACAAGGAAAAGACTGATATAAAAAACGGGGAGGAAAAGGGAGATAAATTCAAGGTACCCTCAGTCTCCCTGGCTGCAGCAGATGTCCATATTCAGTTTGTGGTAAGCGATTTGGTGTCTTTCGTGCGTTCATCGGCCACGCCGGAAGTATTTCTGCAAAAGGTCTCTGAGACTTGCGCCTCCAGGTTTATCTATCAATATGATATCGATTCCCTTTTCTGCGAAGCTCGACTGAGCCTGGTAGAAAAAATACGCCGTTCTATTCAAGATACCTGTGACAACAGTAATCTCGGTGTAAGGATCGTGCATGTTTCTATCACGGCAGTACATCCTCCGGTTGAGGTGGCTGGTGCTTTCGAGGAAACGGTCGCCGGCATGCAGGAACGCGAAACAAAAATCCAGCAAGCAACACAGCAGGCCGTAAAAAACCAAATAGAGGCCACAGGTTCATTAGAGGCCTTCGCCAAGCTTTCGGCACTGGCTGACGCCGTCGATTCGGGTCGTAAGATTGAGGTTGCCAATCATGAACGCCTGCTCCACCAGTGCGGGGGAGAAGTATCTCAAATCCTGGCAGAAGCCGAGTCTTATCGTTTCAGCCGCGAGAATGTCGAACGCGGCAAAACCGAGCGATTCGGGGAGCAATTGCGGTCCTATACTGCTTCGCCGCGAAACTACCATTACGATCAATATTTTTCCATTTTGGAAAAGGGTCTGTCAGAAAGCAGGAAGGTGGTGCTTTTGGGAGATACTGATAACACCATCGTCCGTATGGGTCTGGGTAAAGGCACGGGAATGAATCTCATTCCAGGAGAAATAGAATTCTGATGCTGTTAGTCACTATGCCCGTAGAAATTTATTTTTCAAAGGGGACTCTATGAATCGCATTTTATACTTCACTCTGGGTATCGTGCTGTTAATTTTCTTTTCCGGCATGTTATTTACCTTCAGGGTAAATTTCGACGAAATGGCGCTGGTTACGACTTTTGGTCGCGCCACTGAGAGTTCGGTGGTCAACAGAAATGGGAACCAGGCGGGACTGCACCTGAAGTGGCCATGGCCAATTCAGGATGTATTTCAAATAGACCGTCGTTTTTCTGTGCTGGAAGACCGCCTTGAACAGCAGGAGACAAAAGATCGGCATGTGGTGATCGCTAAAGCTTATGCAGTATGGCGTGTCGATGATCCTTTATGTTTCTATCGTACGTTTCGCTCCAGCAAAGATGCGGAGGCATTCCTGCAGGAACGTCTGCGAGCAACCAAGGCCGAAATCAGCAGATTCACTTTTGACGAATTAACCAATGCTGATCCAGAAAAACTCAAGCTTGACGAGATACAGCAGGCCCTCCTCAACCGTATGAAATCGGATCTGGCAGTTCATGCCTGCGGCATTAACGTGGCCAGTGTGGAAATCAGCAGAATTTTGCTACCAGAGCGAATCACTCGCTCGGTGTTTTCACGTATGAAGCAGACCCGTCAAAGATTTGCACAAAATGCCCGCTCTGAGGGAAAGGCCATTGCACAGAGTATAGAAGCGAAAACCAACAGCGACAAACAACGTATTCTGGCCTTTGCTGAACGCGTCGCTCAAAACATCCGTGCCCAGGGAGACGCGGCTGCAGCCCAGTATTATGCAGAATATAATAAAAATCCTGATTTTGCCCTGTTTCTGAGAAAGCTGGAGGCATTGGAAAAAAGTCTGGAAAAAAATACCACCTTCGTACTGGACATGGATTCAGAACCCTTTGAATTACTTAAACAATAATAAAATTAATGAATGATAAGGACAACAGGCAGCCAAGGTCTTCATATCTTGACTATATCACTGGAACCAGCGAAAACAACACCGTAAGCAGTCTTGATTCTCTGTCAAGTGCGCTCAAAGTAGGTTTTAAACTGCTGAAAATCCTCATGCTGGTTTTGGCGGTGGTATTTTTCTTCAGTAATATTTTCTGGGTACCTGAAGGATATGTAGCTGTTTTGTCCCGTTTTGGTAAAATCGTGGGAGAAAGGACTTCTTCCGCCCGCCCTCCGGGCGGTCCGTATCTGGCATTTCCTTATCCCGTGGACCATATCATCCGTATTCCCACTACAATTCAGAAGGTCTCTCTTTTCAACTCATTCTGGTCTGAAAAAGACGCCTTCAAGCCGATAATCGATGACCGACCTGAAACGGACGGCCTCCGTCCGGGAGTAGAGGGCTCTCTGGTAACTGCGGATAAAAATATCGTCCAGGGTATCTGGGTTATCCACTACAAACTGAATTTTGATACGGAATCTTCAACGGGCGAATCGTCAGTGAATGACTTCATCCGCAATGTCGGCTCCATGATACAGGCCGAAGAGATTATCCGTCGTGTTGCCGAAGCCTCAATTGTCCGGGTTGTATCGCAAACAAGTGTAGCTGAATTTGTTTCTGGTCAAATAGACAACAATAAAATTAAACGCATTATCGCTACCCATTTGGAAAGGCTGAAAACCGGCCTTACTGTCACCAACGTATCAGCAAGCCATTACACTGTACCTAAGGCCCTGGAAGAGGATTTTGAGGCGGTAACTCAGGCCGAAAGCCAAAAGGCCCTGGATATTGAAACGGCCTCGAGACACCGGGCTTCCACTCTCAACGAACTGGCAGGAAGAGGATGGCAGGAGCTGCTTGACGCCGTCAAAGTATATGAACAGACACTGCAAAATACCGACGAAACAGCGGAAAAGGCGGCTTTTGAAGTGGCAAAAGAAATTTTCCTGGCTGCGGACACAGGGGGATCAATCAAGCAGATCCTCAATGAGGCCCAGAGCGAAAAAACAGTTACTATTCAAGAGGCCAGGGCCTCAGCAGCTCGATTTTCCGAACTTCTTACTTATTATGAAAAAAATTCCGACGTCCTTCAAAGCCAGTTGATAAAGGATGTCACCAAAAAAATCTGGTCTGGTATCAGCGTTGATGCCTTTTATATTCCCAAAGGACAAAAATTGTTTCTGGATCTGGGACAACAGGATTCAATAAAACTAAATTAGTTTACAATCAGACTTTGAAAATCAGCGACTATGTATAGAGGTAACTATGTATAATAAAATTATTATTCGTGCTGTTATTTTAATCTCTTTTACTTTTATTGCAGTTGCATGCAGCTCTGATAACACATCCGGGCAAGCTGATATCCGTAATGATATCAAGGAAAAGATTCCAGGGCTGGAAGTCTCAGGTACACGTTCGGAAAAGAATGTGATCAATAATGTGTGGCCGGTTATATGTCGGGCACAGGAATTATATCAGGAACGTCTGAAAGACAACCCCGGACTCAACGGTATGGTGAAATTGAAGATTTTTGTGGAATTTAATGGAGAGATCGGTGCTTACTCCATTGTCAGAAGCACGCTTGACGATCCTGTTTTCGAAGGGCAGTTAATGCGAGTTATTTCTTTTATGGATTTTGATTTCTACGGCCCCCACAATTCTGAAACGGAAATTCTATTACCGATCCATTTCAAACCGTAGTTTAATTAAGACCCTGTCTAAATATAAAAGGGCAACGCGGAAAGCGCTGCCCTTATTGCCCTTATTCTATATTCTCGTTAGTTCGGGCCCGCCCCAGACCTCATTTGGCAGACCCGGGCAGATATTTAATGAATTCCGGCAAGCTTCATTAAATTAACCGCCTGTCTGGGTACATACACCTTTCCGGTGACCGGCGCATAAACAACTACACCTTCCAGGTTGTATGTCTTATCCTTTCCCCATTTTGTTTTAAGAGTCAGAAGATCCTTGTTGATGGGAAGTTCTGCTTCTCCCTGTTTGCCAGAGAGCCTGGCCACCAGATTTTCTGGATCAGAATCATCGAGCTCCCAGCCGTCCTGACCATAGACATAATCCAGATCTACAAAAAGGCGATTTTGAATCGAATTCATATTCAAGCGGAATGCGTCGGCAACCACCTCTGCCAATTCCGTATTGTCCAGCAGCCCTTTGGGAGATCCGGGACCATAGGCCCAGAGGGGAACATCTTCCGAGTTATGGCCGTGGCTGGTCCAGCCAATAGAAGTATGGTTCTTGCTGATTACCCTGGCCAGGGCGTAAGACTCTGAAGCACCTTCACTATCCATGACGTTTATCATTTCATTGTAGTCGTCCATAGATATGGTTATATTCCAGAGGTCTTTGATCACCTGCTGCACACTGTTAAAGGAATAGTTTCCGTTCATTGCAGCAATAACCGCATTAGCCGTTCTGGTCATGCCAAGGATTGGATCAATCATTTCTTCGACTGTCGTTCCTGTATAGTCCCAGTTACGAGCCCTGTTACCCATATCCATTCCGCCGGTATTGTGATCCGGATAGGCGAGCACCAGGGTATGACGGTCTTTTTTAGCAAAATCCAGTGCGACCTTTACGGCTTCGTCAAATTCGATGAAGTCAGTAACCATATAGATAGGATCGTTATTGTGGCCGGCCCAGTCGACCTGACTTCCTTCCACCATCAGAATGAAGCCCTGTCTATCTTGGGACAGAAGTTCGATGGCCTTTTCAGTCATCTCTGCCAGGGAGGGTTCATCCGGTGTGTCATAGGGACGGTCAATTTCAGGAGACATGTGACTGTATGCGAACATACCATAGACCGGAAGTCTATTGACGGCGTTCATTCCGGCCCTGTCTTCCACAATTGTATAGCCGCGATCTGTAAGTACCTGTGCCAAATCTTCTCCATCTGAACGATAGGAAGGATCCAAATTGCGATTTCCGCCACCAAAGACCAGATCCAGTTCGTTGTAAACTATATGCTCGGAGACGGTTTTGTCCTCATCACCTCTTTTGTGATGGTGGCTTGCCCAGGCAGCGGGTGTGGCATGACTGAAACGGCAGGTGACAACCAGTCCGGTGGCCTTACCTTTCAGTTTCGCACCTTCCATAACCGAGGCCAACGGCTCGTATTGCTCAGTGTCAGGCGGTTCATAACCCACGTATCTGCTGAGCAGCGTGGAATAGTCAGGGGCGACTCCAAGAAAACCATTGGAGGTCTTGACTCCAGTGGCAAAAGCCGTGGCAGCGGCAGCAGAATCGGTTATAACGGAATCCGCCATCTCGTGTTTGACGGCACCTACCTGGATACCATCAACGGCCAGCATTGCGTCTTTATACCAGCGGGAAAGGGTCTGGATGCTCTGTGAACAGCCATCAGGAATCAAAATAATAACGTTTTTACAATGGTTACTATTTATTCCCCTACTCGCGTCATCATCATCGTCATCGGCAAATGCCGGGGGCGTAATGCCGAGACCTATAATGAGCGAAGCCATTATGATTACATTTAACAGACGACTTGCTGCTGGATTTTTCTTCCAGTAAATCATGTTTTATCCTCCTCTTTGTAACAACTGTATTGTCGAATATTTTTTTCCATAAAATTCACCCTGCCCAAAAGTGTTTTTCCACCACCTCCTTTTCCTGAGATTTTTCGCCGATGGTCGCAGCGAATTTTCTATGGGATTATATAAATCCAGATTGTGAACGTTCTATGAAGCTTCTGTGACACTTCAGTGAAAAAAACAGATTTACACCGGGAAAAAAACTAATAGGAATTATGGCTTGCGGATGGAAGTTGAATTGGAAATCATACGAAATACTGAGGATAAATTATTATTTTATCTGTTGTCCTCAATTAAAAGTCAGATCGAGAACGTGACTGAATCGAACTCAAACACCTAAAATAGCTATGTCCAAATTTAATCGGGAATAGACTTGGTTATTTAAATGATCTCAGGTAGGATTGTGCCGCAATCGAAAACTGAAATTCAAGAATGATAAACAGCTTATTTTATTAATATGTGAGAACCTTTTTACCGAACGTCTTGATAATGGTAACCTTTCATGTGGAAAATGCTCTTAGTTTGCCGTATCTTTTAACAAGAAGGATTAAGACTATAACATTCGAGATATTTAGTTTTCACTTATGCTTTAAGTAAAAATGGCAATTTAAGGACTTTTTTCACTTTAGTGATATATTTAATCTGTCATTTTTTAAAATTGTAAATAATAACAGAATAAAATTAAGATTATTAAATGGCTTGATGGCTGATATTCAAATCAAAAAACCCCATTCGTTTTCCAGAGAAGAAGCCAAAAGGCTTATAAAAACGACTATTAATAATATTGGAGAATCCCTTGATCTGATATGTCAATGGAATGGGTATATATGTAATTTTAAAGGATCAGCGACCGGTTATTTAGTTATAAAGGACTACACTATTGAAATAACAGCAGATTTAAGTTTTGCAGCCAAGTTGTTAAAATCTACTATAGAAAGAATGATCGAGGAAGAGTTAAATCAAGTCATAGGCTAGTAATATATAGGTACTTATTTACTATCCAAATTCATATCATCTTTTGGCCAACTGTTTATATTCGTTAGTAAATCTTTTATACGCCTGCTTACAAATATAGAAAGAAAAATATTTATACGCGCATGTCTCTTTAAGATTCTAAGCTCATGTTCATAAAGTGAAACTATAATTTTTTCAGGAATCCCAAAATCGAACGAAAGCATTCGAATCGCTGACAAGTGTTGCCGTTCTTCCCCCTCGTTTTCATATAGTGATGCCACAGCCATGCTCATATCTCCATTAAAATATTATCTCTATTTATGTGCAACGGCCTCCTTAAGCATACTGACTTTATCTGTAAGCTCCCACGGCAGACCGATTTCCATGCGTCCAACATGGCCATAGGCAGCCAGTTTCTTGTAAAAGCCGCCTTTTATGATTCGGGGCAGATGTCTGAGATTAAATTGTCTCATTATTCCGGCTGGACGGAAATCAAAATATTTCTTTAGCAGATCAACGATAACAGCTTCGGTTACCTTGCCGGTTCCAAAGGTCTCTGCTTGGATGCTGATAGGTTTTGAGAGGTTCATAGAATAACTCAATTGGACCTCGCACTCCTCTGCAATCCCTGCCGCAACTATATTCTTGGCGGCATATCTTGCGGCATATGCACCAATTCTATCAATACGTCTGGGATCCTTGCCACTTAAGGCTGCACCGCTATGTCTTGCATACTCTCCATAGGTATCTATTGCGTTTTTGCGCCCCGTAAGTCCTGAATGCACAGCTGGCCCGCAACCAATAATCTCGGCATTGGGCTGAATGAATATCTTTGTCCTTTTATCAGGACGTATTCCTTCTTCACGAAATGATGGATCAATGACCACCTCTCTTATGTCATTCTGCATCTGCTTGGTATTAAGTATACATCCAGCTGCAGAATCTTTTTGGCAGAACTGTATAGCGATGCTGTAAATCCTTTTTGGTCGGTTATTCTCATATTCAACTCCTACCTGCGTCTTTCCGTCCGGAGCCAGATAGGGCAGCAACTTCCTTAATCTCGCTGATGTAAGCCGCCTTGCAAGCTTATGAGCTAGCCATATGGGTAGAGGCATTAAAGCAGGAGACTGTTTACAGGCAAAGCCAAAGGCATTGACTTGGCTATTCTTCACTGTGATTCTATCTATCTCTTCTTCTGTAAGCTTGGCTTCGTCAAAGCGCAATTCTTCGGATAGAGGTAACTCTTTGACGATGGTAAGCGCCGTACAGGTCCTTCCACTAAAAGGGGCTTCGTCGTAGCCTATCTGATTGATGGTATTTCTGGCCACATTGGCCACATCTACAAGAGCGGTCGACGAAAAGACCAAGGCAATAAAGACAATAGACTGAGAAACTGCGCATTCCGCTATAACTGAAGAATAGGCGTCCTGTTGTAAAAAACGATCTACTATGGCATCACTTATCTGATCACACAGTTTGTCTGGGTGTCCTTCTGTTACTGATTCAGAGGTAAAGATGAAGTCTTTTCTCATACATTTCCATTCTGTGCCTTTTTTGCTATCTCATTTAACAAAAAGGGCAACGGGGCATTAATGCCTATTATCAGAAAATCAGTCATTCCAATTGTGTCCAAACCAAGAAGCGATCTCAATCCAGGAACAACAGGTGTCATCGCCTGAAGAATAAATGATCCTCCCAGAGCTACAGTCAAATATTTGTTTGCAGATTGAGACTCCAAATCAAATATACTATGCTGTTCGGAACGACAAGTTATGGCATGGAGGAGCTGGCTTAACGTAAGGGTCTGGAAAGCTATGCTGCTCGCTCTCAGACCCTTTCCATATCT
>Ga0180431_10008078_pt1 | contig 12133 bp, 9 predicted proteins | sample SS_ome_11_FD_132459 | JGI IMG/M metagenome (GOLD analysis project Ga0180431, IMG submission 132459) | Hypersaline lake sediment archaeal communities from the Salton Sea, California, USA - SS_1_MS_1 metaG | ecosystem: Environmental > Aquatic > Non-marine Saline and Alkaline > Hypersaline >... | reverse complement strand
TCGACCACGTCGGCCTGCCCGACGATCGGGATCTCCCGGGCCGGCTCGCGATAGGTCTTTCCCGAGACGTTTCCTTTGGCGGGTGTTTCGATGGAAGCAACGGTTCCAAGCGCCGCGGCGGCTGCGGCGCCCGACTTGAGGAAAAGACGTCGACCTATTTGCTCGGGCATGGAACGGCTCCTCGCTGTTCTTTTTGATGCACCTTCAGCGGTTCCAGGTTTGTGAGGCGGTCTGGGGGCTCAGTTCGTTCGACTGCGGCGACTGTTCGCGCCGGGATAAACCCGGCGGCTCGCGGTTGCAGTCAGAAACGGAAGGGGCCCTTTTCTCTGCCGTGGGCTTGGAGAGGATGACCAACTACTTCCTTCCAGTTGGTTTGGTTTTTATCGTTTGGTTTTTATCTCGGTACGTTCGGCCCATTCGTTCCAGAGGCTGCTCATCTTTCGGACGCGATCGGGGTGTTTTGCGGCCAGGTCGTTGGTTTCGGTGCGGTCGGCCTGGAGGTCGTAGAGTTCCCACTTGGCGGCGGTGTGACCCCAGACGAGTTTCCATTTGCCCTGCCGGACGGCCCGATTGCCCATCAGGTACCAATAGAGACTCTCGTGGGGCTGGCGTTGTTGGCCTTTGAAGATGGGCACGAGGCTTTTACCTTCACAGGGGATGATGTTTTTGCCGCGGAAGGTTTCGGGATACCGGCCGCCGGCCAGCTCGAGACAGGTGGGCATCAAGTCGATAACGTGGCCGGCCTGGTGTGTGATCGTGCCGGGAAGGACCACGCCGGGCCAGCGGGCGATCATGGGCGTGGCGATTCCGCCCTCGTAGGTCCACACTTTGTAGCGGCGGAAGGGTGTATTCTGGGCCCAACCCCAGCCCGGCTCGCAAAACGTGTAGCTATCCTTGGCCCCGGGCATTTGGTTGGCATAGTAGTAACTCTTTGGATCGGTTTCTTTCGACATCGTGGCACAGCCGCCGTTGTCGGAGAAAAACACCACAAGCGTGTTTTGTTCCACACCCGTATCCTTGAGTGCTTTCAGGACCCGGCCTATGCCCTGGTCCATGCAGTCGACCATCGCGGCGTATACCTCCATCAACGCCTGTTGGCGTGCGGGGTTTTTCACCTCTTCCCACGGATCGATGTGCCAGTCGTGGCGCCAGGGCCCGATCTTCTTATCCAGCGGCGAGAGTTTCCACTGCGGATTGATGAGCCCCAATTCGATTTGCCTAGAGTGGCGCTGCCGGCGTAGCTCTTGGTAGCCCATTGCGTACCGGCCTTTGTAGTGGGCGATGTCTTCCGGCTTGGCGTGCAGCGGAAAGTGCGGCGCGGTGTAACAGATGTTTACGAAAAAGGGCTCATTCTTTCCCGCCAGGCGATGGATCTGCTCGACGGCGTGTTTACTGAAGGCGTCGGTCGTGTAGTAGTCGTCGGGAAACTGGGTAATCCGCCGGTGGTTGCGTGCGAAGTGGCGGAACCGGTAGTTTTTGAACGACGGGTCGCGTTGGGCCGGGTTGAAATAATTGCAGCACCCGTCCATCAGTCCGTAATACTCTTCAAACCCCCGGTCGATCGGCCGGCGGGGCGAAGAGGAGCCCAGATGCCACTTGCCGGTCAGAGTGGTCCGGTAACCGGCCTCTCGGAGCACTTCGCCGAGTGTGACCATGTTGTGGCGGAGCAGCCCGCCGCGACCGTGCCGGACGTAAAGGCCCGTGTACAGCGAAGCCCGCGTGGTCACGCAAACCGCATTGTTGTAGAACTGCGTGAACCGCAGGCCCTGGGCAGCCAGGCGATCGAGGTTGGGCGTGCGAATCTCGCCGCCGTAACAACCCAGGTCGGAGAATCCCAGGTCGTCGCACACGATCAGCACGATGTTGGGTCGCTGGTCGGCAGCCAGAGCGTCAAGCCGAAAAACGGTACACACGCATACCAGCACGGCCCCGGCTTTGATCACCCGGGCGGTCCAACACAAGCCAGAGCCCCGTCTAACTGGCTGGTTTTCCATAGTCCATCCCCCCATTTGTCGCTGCCTCAATCGCCAATCATCAATCATCACTGCGGGTCTTTCACCTCGATGCAGATGATCTCAACAGTCAGCTCTTCGTCTTCGTCGGGCGACTTATCGCGATCCGCTGAGCCCGCGGTGATCAAGACATCCACAGACAACTTTCGGTCGGGCTGGGAGCCGGTGTGCATGCTCTCAATCCAAATTCGCTCCTCGTTTTCATGGACGGTGGGATACTTCAATTGCCGGCGGTAGTAACCGAACATCTTTGTGGGACTGGTTTTCTCTTCGATTCGCACGTAGTGGACCTCCAGCGGGTCCGGTGACAGGTCCGCGAGCTTCTTCTGCACGTTGTCGGGCCAGCGCAGCTCATATCGGGCGACCACGGTTTCATTGGAGTGCAGTTCCAAAGGCAGCCCCGACGCCGATTTGGTCTGTGACTTTTTGCTCGGCTTTTGGCCGGCTTTTGTGGACACTTGCGCCGCGGTCCGGAATCTCTCACACAACAGCCGCAGAAGGTCCTCCGAAGTCTGCATCCATTCTTGGGCCAACTTCTCCTCGGCCTGCTGCTCCGACGAGAGAGTTCGGGGAGTCTTGCCGCGACTGGTTTTGGTGGAGCGGCTGGTGCTCTTAGGACGAGTGGAGGATCGGGTACCGGATTTCTCCTTCCTTGGCAACATCTTCACCAGGATGAACAATGCGGGGTCGCTGATCACGTCGTCCAACATACCGGCCGATTCGAGTGCCTTGGGGCCGTCTTTGGCGTGCCGCTGGAGCACCTGGTGCAACTCGGATCGCACCTTATCCATCGGGAGAGTACTGGCCAACATGAACTGTTTTGCCACTTGATCGGGCGATTCGGCCTTGCCCAGCCGGCTGGTCACGGTTGCGGCGAATTTGGCGTCCCACAAATGGCGAGCCAACCGGTACGGCAGATCGGGATCTCCGGCCCAGCTATCCCGCGAGGTGGCACCCGGCCGGCTCTTCGGGCGACGGATTCCTGCTTTGATTCTGCTGGACCGGGTTGTGCCCGGCCGCCGCTTGGCCGAGAGACCTCCCCAGCGACTGCCCCCCGGGCCTTGTGAGGCGGGGGCCAGAATCCCCAAGGTATGCCCCAGCGTATCGGAACCGTACCGGATAAATCTTTCCTCCAAGCTCACCTTGGTTTGCTCGTTTGGCTCTTGGCTCTGGTAGACGAGTATCTGCGCAGCGAGATTGTCGGGTGAATCGCTGGCAACGAACTGCCAGAAGAGGTCGAACTGCTCCCGAGGCGTTGACGGGTCCAGCACGCGTTTGGCCAACATCACGCGGAACTGCTCGGAGGCCACCGGCTCGAGAAGCTCAAGGATATCGGCGCGCAAGTCGCCGGCCTTTATCTTTTTCTGACCCGGCCGCGACGGTCCCTTCATTGGGCCCTTCTCGTCGCTCGGTTGCTGCGGCTTCCGCTGGGAAGTCAATACCCGGTATAAGACGGCTTCATTTTCCGGATCATAATTGTCGACCAGCGTCTGCATGGCCGTTTCGGTGGCCTCCTTGTCGTCTTCAGTCTTGAATTGGCCAAGCAACACGGCCTCGAGCGTCTGGCGGGCCGCATCGGTTGCGTTTTTCCCCAGGGCCATAACGATTGCCTCAATCAGCCCGGAAGGCAACCGCTTCGCGTGCGGCGAGCGTTTCGGCTGGCCGGTGCGGGGCTTGGGACGACCGGTATCCTTGGGACCGGGTTTTTGCGAAGTGCTCGGTTCGGGCTCCGTCTCGGGTTCCTCGTATTTCAACAGGTTGGCAAGCAATTGAGCGGCGCTGGGATTGCCTGCAAAATGCTCGCCCAAGTATTTCACGGCATCCACAAGCCGGTCGTCGCCGTCTTTCTTTGCGCTGTAGTAGTCGTCTCGTTTCCAATCGGCCACGTTCTCCGGTCGCGAGATTTCCTCCGCCACCTTGGAGTCTTCGCTCGGAGCTTCGGGCTTTTCGGGTTCTTCTTCCTTCTTTTCCTCCTTTTTCTCCTTTTTCTCCTGCTTCGGCTTTTTTGCCGGTTGCCGTTTGGCCTGCGCCTTTTGGGTGGGCCGAGGACGTGGTCTGGGTTTCGGCTTATCTTTCCCGCAACCACAGCCCCCGCAGCCGCCGGAGGCAACCGCCGTGATCAACAACAGCAGCCATAACCAGGCTAACGTGCGGTGTCCGGGCCAGGATCGCTGAGCGGCTCCCGCGGGCCGCGGCACCCGCTCACCTTCATTAAGGGGGTGTTCATTACGCATGATATCGGGGTATTTGCTGCTCTTGCGAATACTACTCACGACAGTACCTCCCGCAAAAAGCACAAATGGATTTTTTCGAACGCCATTGCCCGGCTCAGTCGACCTCTAGTATCGCACAATCCGGCAAAAAAGGCCACTACAGCCCCCGGTCGTGCATGTTGCTATATTGCATGCGCGATCTTGCCGCAAAAAGAGGGGGCTGACTGACAGGCCGATCAGGCAGGGTCGCGGTTCTCATGGCAGACGGGGGCCGATTGCTCGCCCTGGGAGGATTGCCTGAGCTGTGCTCGGTGGTAATAATTGCAGTGATTCCAAGCGGCCGATCCGTGCCGACTCACGCGATGCCGCCCGAGTGTATTGCTTTCGGTCGGAAAGCAGTGCCCTGCAAAACTTGGTCAGTTAGTTTCAACAGGGGAGCGTCTTATGATTGGCAAATGGAGAGTGGGAGCAGCGGCTGTGGCGGTCGTGATGTTGTTGGTTTTCTCCAGCGCATGTGACGCCGAATTGAACATTGGCGACAAAGGCCCCGACTGGACCGGCATCGTCGGCACCGACGACAAGCAGCATAGCCTGTCGGATTACAAGGATGCCAAGCTGGTTGTCATGGTTTTCACCTGCAACCATTGCCCGGTGGCCAAGGCCTACGAAGACCGGTTGGTCAGCCTGCAAGAGGACTACAAGGCAAAGGGCGTGCAGGTGATCGCGGTGAACGTGAACAACCTACCGGCGGATCGGCTTGACAAGATGAAGGAGCGGGCGGCCGAGAAGCGGTTCAACTTCCCGTATCTCTACGACAAAACCCAGAAGATCGGCCACGACTACGGCGCCAAGGTTACCCCGCACGTGTTCGTGCTCGACGGCAAGCGCCGGCTGGCCTACGTAGGCGCGATCGACGACAGCATGAGACCGGGCGGCGTGAAGACGCATTTCCTCCGCGATGCGCTCGACGCTCTGCTGGCCGGCTCCAAGCCGCCCAAGGCCGTCACCAAGCAATTCGGCTGCAGCGTCAAGTATGAAAAGAAATAGCGTCGCACGTCGAAAAGTGTTCGGGCGGTTCGCATACCGGCTCGGCGTAATGCCGATGACGATGTTTGTGGGCCTATTCTTTCTCGGTTGCAGCGGTTCTTCGACCCGAGGACCGTTGCCCGAAACCGGTCAGGCTTCCGAATCGCAGCCGGCCGAAGTCGGTAAGCCACCCGACGATTCCGAAGTCACGCTTAACCTTGTCGACGAGAAGGAACTGCGGGCAGTGCTCGAACGGCATCGTGGCAAGGTAGTGCTGGTCGACTTTTGGGCCACGTGGTGCGCCCCCTGCAAGAAGCTGTTCGCCCATACGGTTGAGTTGTACGAGCGATTTGCGGATCGGGGGCTGGTGGTTGTGTCGGTGAGTCTCGATGATCCGGCTGCCGAATCCGACGTAATCGAATTCCTGCAAGAGCGGGGTGCGACGTTTGAGAACTTCATCAGCCGGTACAAGGCCGGACCGGAGACGATGGAGCTTTTCGAGATCGACGAGGGGGCCCTACCGCACCTTAGAATATACGACCGCGACGGCAAGCTGTACAGAAAGTTTGCAATCAACACCACCGCTCCCGTCGCCGAGGAAATCGACCGCACAATGGTCGAATTGCTCGGCCCGTAGTGGCTCTTGCTACGGAAGAGGCAAGGGCCGGAATCGGATGAGCCGTGAGCAAGCGTCGGCGGCGTGTCGGTCGGGTCTGAGCCCGTTTGGGAATTCGTGTCTGCTGTTGCGGCCTTCTCCAGATGAGGCCCAGAAAGCCGAACGCCGTTGCGATGGTCGCGCAACCCGCGCACCGGATACCCACCGGACGTCTTGACCAACTTGCCTTCGATCGGGATCATGGAGTATAAGGTATTCTGTCTGGCAGACTATCCTTTTTTGGAACGCGGATAAGCGGGCGGTTTCCGTTTTTCGCACCAACAAGACAAAAATGAACCTTTCCAGGAATTCCGTCGTTTACCGGGTGGGGCACGCCGCACTGGTTTCGGCCGCGCTGTGGTGTGCCGGTAGCGGCCTCGGGGCCGACGAAAAAGCCGATCTGCTGGAGAAGCGGATCGACCAGCTTGTGGCTCAGTTGGGTGACGAGGACTACTACGTGCGTCGCCACGCCCAGGATGAGTTGCTCAAGTTGGGATTCGAGGCCTTCGATGCCCTGACGGCGGCCGAGACTCACGAAGATCTGGAGATTGCCACTCGTGCCAAATACCTGCTGCGGCTGATGCGCGTCCAATGGACGACCGCGGATGATCCGGCGGAGGTGAAGAAGTGTCTCGAAAACTACGAATTCCAGAATAGCAATGAGAAGCTTTCCAGGATCAAGCGGCTGGCGACACTTGAAGGGCAAGCCGGCATTCCGGCATTGTGCCGGCTGGTCCGATTCGAGCGATCTGCCCTGTTGTCGAAGTGGGCCGCCGTAGAGATTCTGGGCATGGGACCGCCCGACAAACCGTTGCCAGTCAAACAGGCCGAGATCCTGCGGGCGAACCTGGGACGCAGTCGCCGGCCGGCCGCCAAGTGGCTGCTTACCTATCTCCGATTCGGCGATGATCCCAAGGCAGCTTTGGCCGAATGGAACCAACTAGTTGAGACCGAGCGAGCCACGCTTCTCCGTACGCCGGACCAGACCCGCTCTGCGATCGTTGTTGCCCTGATCCGGTTTCAAATCAACTGGCTGACCGTGCGTGGGCGCAGGGACGAAGCGTTGACGGCCATGCGGACGCTGATCGATCTGGAGCGGAGCGACTCGGAGAGTCTGCCCGAATTGGTCGAGTGGCTGGTGGACGAGAAAGCATGGGAAGTGGTGGCGGAGGTGGCCGACCGGTTTGCCAGTCGATTCGCTAACGATCCGAGCCTGTTGTATACGCTGGCCCAGGCGTACGCCGCTCAGGGAAAGACCGACCTGGCCGAGCAGGCAGCCCAGCGGGCGCTGAAGCTCCACCCGGGCAACCAGGTCGAACAACTCGTGGCTCACCTGCTGACCGCCTACAACCTGCGTGATCGCGGGCTGTTTGATTGGGCCGAGCGGGAGTTCCGTCACGTGATCACCTTGGGCGCGCCCGGCCACAACTACACGGTGACCGCCCATTACGGCCTCTCGGAGATGTTTCACGACCAGGCCCGCGAGTTGCAGGCGGCCGAATTGTTGCAAGAGGTAGTCCGGTTCATCGATCAGAACAAGCTGGCAGCCAAGGAGTTTGCCGGCCGCACCGCGGGGGAAGTCCGTTCGCGTATGCACTACTTCTTCGCCATGCACTGGGCCGGGAAAGGCGACAGGGCGAAACAGCGCCGCCATCTCGACGAGGCAATCCAGGCCGACCCGAACGACGTCGACGTGCTGATTGCCTGCTATCGCTTGCCCAACCCCACGCCGGAGTACCGCGCGAAGGTCCTGGAAGCCATTAAAACGACCGCCTCCAAGCTCCGCGAGGATATGGGCGCGGAGCCCGACGAGGCGAACGCCTACAACCAGTTCGCCTGGCTGATCGGCAACACCGAAGGCGACTACGACGAAGCGCTGAAGTGTTCCCGGAAGTCGATCGAGTTGAAACCCGACTACGGCGGTTTCTACGATACGCTTGCCCGGTGTTACTATGCCAAGGGCGATTATGCGAATGCCGTGAAATTTCAGACCAAGGCGGTTGAAATGGAGCCCCACTCCGGTCAGATCGCCCGACAATTCGAACTCTTCAAGAAGGCCCTCGAGAAGAAGAAAAAGAAAGAAGAACAGAAAGGCGAGAAAGAGGATAGAAAAGGTGACTGATGCAGCCATGAAGACGCGAACCGTCAACGGAGTGGAGTTGGCGCTGGTCGACCGGGGGAGCGGGCAGGTTGTCGTGTTGGTACACGGCTTTCCGCTGGATCACGCCATGTGGGATGCCCAAGTCGAGGCCCTCTCCGCAAGGTGTCGTGTGATCGCCCCCGATCTGCGCGGCTTCGGGCAAAGCGGTGTGACCGAAGGCACGGTGACCATGACGCAGTTTGCCGACGATTTGGCCGCGTTGCTTGACACATTGAACGTGGCCGAGCCGGTCGTATTGTGCGGGTTGTCGATGGGGGGATATATTGCGTTTCAGTTTTGGCTCGGGCATGCGTCGCGGCTTCGGGGGCTGATTCTCTGCGACACTCGCGCGGTGGCCGATACGCCCGAGATCGCCGCCGGCCGGCTGGAAACGGCCGAACGCGTCCTGAAAGAAGGCCCCGCTTCACTGGTGGAAACGATGAAGCCCAAGCTGTTGGCCGAGGCAACCATCCGCGCGCAGCCCCAGATGATCAATGCACTCGAGCAAGTGATGGCGCGCTGTGATCCGCGAGGGATCGCTGCGGCCGCGCGCGGAATGGCCCAGCGGCCGGATATGACATCCCACTTGGGACACATGAATGTCCCCACGCTGGTAATCGTGGGCGAGGACGATATCATCTCTCCGCCCCAGGAAATGTGGGCAATCGCCTCGGCGATTCCCGGCGCGCGGTTCGTCGAGATTGCCGGATCGGGTCACATGTCGCCGGTGGAGAAGCCGGCCGAGTTCAACGCCACGGTCTTGGAATTTCTCGCCGGCCTGAGATGAGTCCTCTGTGCTGGAGCAACTTTTTAGGGGCGGCAGCCTGCTTACGCGTTTTCCGCAGTTGCTCACGGAAGTTCGAACAGCGACTGGCTCTTGACAATGGCATGGTCGTCAGGAAAGGTGTGGAAGGCCTGTACCAGGAAGCTCCGGTTTCGGCTTTCGAGATTGATGTAGCTCAGCGCACCCAAAGCCATGCGGCCGCTGGAATCGAACCGGTGGAGCATCCCGTTTCGCAGGCCGTCCCGGGCAAGCTCTTCGTGAAAGATCCAGAAGATCTCGGGATCTACGGCTTCCAGTTGGAAACTGACCTGATAGCAAACGCCGCCGCGGCATTCCACCCGATCGCTCCGCTGACCCTTTAGCGGATATCTAAACAACCGGCGCCGTTCAGGCAAAGAATGATGGGCCGAAGTGGCCACTTCCGTGAGCGTCAGGCCCGCGTAGTGCCACGTGACCACGTGGCCTGCACTGGTGATGTCGATCTTGGCCTGGTAATCACCGCGCTGGACGGTGTGTGTACGGTAAACGTTAAAAAGCTCCGGATGGAGAGGCCGGCCATAAAGCTGGAAGACCAGTTCTGCAATTTTCGGTCGAACAGTAAGCACGACAGCAATCCCTTTGCATCTTTCTTGCATCCCCCTGAAAACAGTTGGTCACCGTCAGCATGTTGCCATTATAGACCTGATTCGTGAGAAGTACAAAGGGCGTTTTTTGTGTACGTAGCAACTGGCGAAAAACAGGCAAATCTGCTTCGCCGGTACGCCGTGCAGGGGGCTCTACACAAATGATCCGTCCGCTTTTCTGCAGGCGTGACTGCCGGAAAGAGCCCGCCAAACAGTTCCTTCTGCCGTTTTCCAGAAATACTGTTCCCATCTGGGGTTGACAGATTATGATATGTTGTTCCAGTCAATTGCATGTCGGCATGGTGTCGCTCAGAACAATCCCACCAGGATGTCGTATGCAGCATGCGTGCCGGCGGCGATGCCGAATCCGCGGTACACAAACAGCACACTAAAAAACAACCCGGCCAGAAAACGAAACAAAAAACTGAACCAGTGAAGCGACTCGCCGTGAGGAGGAATATAATGCGCCGCTGCAAACAGCAAACTGGTCAGCAGCACGGCGAAGGCCATGCTTGCCATGGGTGCCGCGCCGGCCCGTCGCATCGCCCAGAGTGCCCCGGAGAGCAACATCAACCGGAACAACAGCTCCTCGTAGATCCCCGCCCCCAAAAATCCAACCAGTCCGCCGACAGTACCCGATACGTTCAGTCCCAGGTCAGCCCGGTGGCAGGCACAGTCGATCGGTCCGGCAAGTGCTAGCAGCACACTGCCCTGCAATTGAAGCAGCAATCGCAGACAGAGCGCCAACAGTATGCACTCAACCGTCATTCCGGAGAGGATCCCTCCGGAGAGCCGCCAGGATTGTCGGGTAGTGTAGTGCCAACTCAGGAGAATACAGACGGTCAACAAGGGCAGGAGGAAGTATTGGCCAAACCCGACCAATTCCAACAGTTGCCGCAACCAGGCATCGGCCCCGTTGCGGACCGCCTGGGGTCCCAGGGCTAGCACTCCCACTTCGTAGACGACCAGCCACGGCGCGATGAATATCAGGCTGGCCAGCGGTCGCCGCGACTCGTTCCAATATTCGGCGGCTGCTCGGGCCAAAGGGCTGTGCCGGGGAGGGGCAGCATTCACGGCTGGCAACACCCAAAGCAAAGTAACGCGGATTCACTCGGCCCAAAACGTTGAGAGCCTTCCTCATTGTCGACTTGGCTATTGGCACGGCTGGAGCCGGATTGTTCAAAAAGACGACCCTAGGCCAGTGTGCCGATTGTCGCTAAACTACTGACCTGTAACGACTAGCATCTGCGGTATTATCCATCATGACTACCACACTTAGAGAAGTCTACGACCGGCTTTTCGCCGCTTTCGGACCGCAACACTGGTGGCCGGGCGATTCACCCTTCGAGGTGATGATCGGGGCCGTGTTGACCCAAAACACGAGTTGGAAAAACGTCGAAAAGGCGATCCGGAACCTTCGTGAGCGAGATTTGCTTGATCCCCACACCCTGCTTGAGGTTCCCGTTGAGGAGTTGGAGGAACTGCTCCAGCCAGCCGGTTATTTCCGGATCAAGGCCCGACGGCTCCGTTGTCTCTTGGAATTCCTCTTCGCGCGCTACGACGGCTCGCTCGACGCCATGTTCAGCACGGACCTCCCCGCGCTGCGGGAAGCCTTGCTGGGCGTCAACGGCATCGGCCCGGAAACGGCCGATTCAATTCTCTTATACGCCGGCGGATTACCCACCTTCGTGATTGACACCTACACCCACCGCGTCCTTGCCCGCCACGGCTGGATCGAGTTCGACGCCGATTACCACACGCTCAAGGGACATTTCGAAAGCAACCTGGACGAGGACGTGGCGCTGTACAACGAATACCACGCGCTTCTGGTCCGTGTGGGGCATCTATACTGTCGCAAGACGCCCAAGTGCGATGCTTGTCCCCTGGCCGAACTGCTGCCCGATGGCGGCCCCCTCGAACCGGACTACTGAGCGTCGCCCACAGGACGACTAGTCACGGGGCGACCGGATTTCACAGTCGCCATGGGTGGGCCGACGTGCCGTCGGCCGCTAAACTACCGGGTAGCCGGCCGGCACGCGAACCGTGTCGCGGCCGAGCGTCTAGCGGCCGACGGAACGTCGGCGCGTTGCTGTGGATCATCGGAATGCGAACCGTTTAGCTGCCGACGGAACGTCGACGCTGAATGTCCAACTGTCGGGGGAACGTCGGCCAGAATTTGAGAACGCCATGTCGTTATTCGAAGCCAGCGAGGAAGCCAACCGGCGTCGCGCACAGCCGCTTGCCGCGCGGATGCGCCCCGCGCGGTTGGAAGAGTTCGTCGGCCAGGAGCATTTCCTGGGCGAGGGGAAGCTGTTGCGGCGGCTGTTGAAAGCCGACCGGCTCGGCTCGGTGATTTTCTACGGGCCCCCGGGCACCGGCAAGACGACCCTGGCACGGCTTCTGGCCACGGAAAGCCGCAGCCGGTTTCGCCAGCTCAGCGCGGTCACCAGTGGAGTAAAAGACCTCCGCGAAATCTTGAGTGACGCCTGCGACTGCCTCTCGGCCGAGGGCCAGAAGACGCTGCTGTTTATCGACGAGATCCACCGCTTCAACAAGGCCCAACAGGACGTGCTCCTTCCCGACGTGGAGGAAGGCATCGTCGTGCTGGTCGGGGCCACCACTGAAAACCCGTTCTTCACGATCAACAGTCCCCTGGTTAGCCGCAGCCGGGTGTTTCAGT
>Ga0180431_10008077_pt1 | contig 12133 bp, 13 predicted proteins | sample SS_ome_11_FD_132459 | JGI IMG/M metagenome (GOLD analysis project Ga0180431, IMG submission 132459) | Hypersaline lake sediment archaeal communities from the Salton Sea, California, USA - SS_1_MS_1 metaG | ecosystem: Environmental > Aquatic > Non-marine Saline and Alkaline > Hypersaline >... | reverse complement strand
CCAGCGAGCGAACAGGAATTTGGAAATTTCTTCGGTGGGCGCCACGACTATAAACATCATGAACAGCATGAAGGCGATATTGGCACCGATATTCAGATCACAGCCAGTGGAAAGGCAGGCTAAGTACTGCTGCGGGATAAAATCTTGGACGAGTCTTTGCAAAAGAGCGGCCGGAACGGTCGCAGCCATACCACCCAGGAAAAGAAAGATCATCAACCGATTCGGTTCCGGATTCTTTTTGTCACGTTGCCGCCAAAACCAGAACCAAAAAACGGCCGGGGAGAAACCCAGGAAAACAGCTAGGAAAATAACTGAAAAAGATGAGGACATGGCCCCGTCTAGCTACTTATTCTGTTCTCTATTATACTTGATTTCGGCTAAAATCGCAATTTAGTGCTTTTGGCGATATTCTTCGATGGCCTTTTTGAGAGCGTCTTCAGCTAACAGGCTGCAATGAATTTTCTCCGGAGGGACTTTCTTTTGGCCGCCCAACTCCTCGATAATATCAGCTTTAGTTATTTTGGCGGCTTCGTCTACGGTTTTGCCCTTGACAATTTCGGTCAGAACGGAGGAAGCGGCAATTGCGACTCCGCAGCCCAGTGTCTGGAATTTGATATCCTCAATTCGGCCATCTTTGACCTTGATAAAAACTTGCATGACATCACCGCAAACAGGGTTGCCGGCCTTCCCTACTCCGTCCGGATTGCTAATTTCGCCCTGGTTCTTGGGGTTTTTGAAGTGTTCAAGTATGGTGGGGTTGTATTGCATATTCAATGTTTAACGCAAAACGTAAAACGCAAGCGCAAAATTAATGGTATTTTTTAGGCGCCAACGGAGACATCTTACGTAGTCGCTTAACTATTTTCGGCAGTACTTCGATGACGTGGTCGATGTCGTCCTTGGTATTGTCTTGGCCGATAGTGAAACGGAGGCTGCCGTGGCTGAATTCTTTGGGAACTCCTAGAGCCAAAATGACATGGGAAGCCTCCAGTGAACCGGAGGAACAAGCTGATCCGGTCGAACAGGCGATGCCTTCCATATCCAGGCTCATCAGCATCCCCTCCCCTTCTACGTATTTAATGGTCACATTGACGTTATTGGGTAGTCGGTTTTCACGGTCGCCGTTTAGAAACACTTCCGGGACAGCTTTCTTGATGCCTGTGAGTAAACGGTCGCGTAGTTCTTGCGCATTCGCAGAACGCTTAGCTTGTTCTTTGCTGACCAATTCAATTGCGGCACCCATCCCGACGATCCCGGGAACATTTAGCGTCCCGGCACGCAAGTGATTTTCCTGTGCCCCGCCGGACATATATTGACCCAGGGGTGCGCGCTGGCGCTTGTAGAGTAGGCCAATACCTTTTGGTCCGTAGAATTTATGCGCCGACAGGGTCAAATAGTCAACCCCAAGTTTGTCGACATTGCAGTCCAGGTAGTTCGCAGCCTGAACAGCGTCAGTATGAAATTTGGCGCCATGCTTTTTTGCGATTGCGGCGAGCTTAGTAATTGGCTGAATTGCGCCGATCTCATTATTGGCATACATGATAGAAACGAGCGCGGTCTTATCGTCGATCCCATCCTCTAGTGACTTTGTCTCAACGATCCCCTGTTTGTTGACCGGTAGGATAGTCAACCGAAAGCCTTCTTTCTCCATAGCCTTGGCACTGTCCAAGACACAGTGATGCTCAACAGCGGAAGTGATAATATGGTCACGACCTCCTTTTTCTTTCAATATTTTGGGAACGGTTTTGATGACGGTGTTATTACCTTCGGTAGCGCCGCTATTGAAAATGATTTCCTCTTGTTTGGCGCCCAAAAACTTGGCAGCCTGGCGTCGGGCCTTTCCTACTGTTTCCGAAGCTTCCTGCCCAAATGAATGTACAGAAGAAGGATTTCCGTATTTATCCGAAAAGTATGGCTGCATGGCCTTCATAACCCGCGGATCAACGGCGGTGGTGGCCGCATTATCTAAATACACTTTCTTCATAGTTTTTTGTTTATTTTGGACAAAGTGGCTCGGATATCGGCCTGGCATTTATGACATTTATCCGGATCACCGTGGACCAGCTGGCAATAATCCTCCATGCCCAGCAGAACAGCCACCGGCTTAGAATAGCGCAAAACGACGTATCTCTCCCCTGCTTCGACATCGGCAATAATACGCTTAGTTTGCGTTTTCAGCTCATGCTGATTGGTATATTTTTCGTTTTCTTTAGGTGAATCTGGCATATTATTAAAAAAGTTATACTAGATGTAGTATAACTTCTGAAAATACCCTGTCAAGGGGTTTATTAACAGGTTTTTTAGCTTATTTAGGCCATTCTGCACCGGGAATACTTGACAAAATACCAAAAATATGATAGCATATAAACATCTGAACGAAGGCTTTTTCAAGATCACAACACTCAAAGGGATAGGAGGTAAATCCCGATGAAAAATCTGCAGAGAATCGTCATCCTGGCGCTCGGCGCCATCCTGGTCTCCGTGACCGCAACCCCCAACGTTCTCGCCGGCGACTGCGAGATCCTCGAGGCCATGGTTCGCGACCGCGGCATCTCCGGCGTCAAGATCCTCCGGCTCAAGGAGATCTCCGACGCTCGTTCCGACGAGGTCTCCGACCTGTTCGGATATGAGATGTGGATCTCCTACTTCGATCTCGAGATCACCGTAGACAGCAAGGAGCACCAGATGGTCAACGAGAAGGTTCTGATCCGGAAGGATTCGAACTACCGGCGCTCCCAGCTGATCGACCTGGCCAAGGGCATCGAGTCCAAGGTCAAAGAGATTCGTAGGGAGACCGACCCCATCGTTGACTGGCAGATCCCCGGACACGTCGTCGCGCTCCAGGATCCCAACAGCACGGTCATGATGAGCGTGAAGAGTGGAGCCAGTGACATCCTGGACGTCACGCACAACCAGAAGATCAGGTTCGTGGAGTTGCGGCTCCTGAATGAGTTCCGGAGATACGACCTGCCTCGTCCTCCCGGTCACTACGACGCGGAGCTCTACGTTCGTTGGTCCGATCGTCGCGGAAGGAAGGAATACCTTCTGCCCTCGGTCACGATCAGGATCAGCTCTGTCTGGAACGAGAGCCAGACGAAGAACGAGCTCGCCCGGGCACTCTCCCGTGTCATCGACGACCGCATGTGCGGCGGAACCGGTGGACCCCAGCGGATCGAGACCGCGTCAACGGTCATCACGATCCGGTAGGGTCACCTCGCGCTGCTTTCTAAGGCTGCTACTTCGGTAGCGGCCTTAAAATATCTGTTCCTACTTAACACTCTTCCCCGCCTCATACCCCGCTGCCTGCGCTTCTTCCTGGGTTGTGAAGAAGACTTTGTTTTCATCTTTGATCCGCTTAGCACTGCCGCTATCAACGGGATGGTACTTTTCCCCGTTTTTACTGGCGACAAACTTAGCCCCGGTCGGGGTTACGCCGGCGGCTGCTTCGGAACCGGCTTCAAACACGGCAATTCCCAGCGGAGTTGTGAATTCCACCAAATCGTTATAAACTGTAAGGGTAGAGCCGGTCGGGGCTTCAAACTCTCCGTCTTCTACAATTTCGCCGTTTAGCTGTAGCGAGGCTTCTCCGGACAGCTTACCGCTGAGCTTTTGATCATCGATTTTGGTAAGCGCCAGATTGATTTTAACCGGCCCCTCGTCTGCCACTTCCTCAATTTCCGGGCTGGCCGGGGCGCTGGCTAACTTACCAGCGTAGAACATTACCAGGCACAATAAAATCGCGCCGACAATAAGCACGATTCGCTGCTGCCATTTCTTCTTGGTTGACATTTTGTTTCCTCCTGGAGGCTTGGCGTTCTTATTCTTAACCTAGCACAATATTCTCAAATGGCAAAATACGCATTTATCTTGGGTCATCGTCCCCTACTCTCTGTAGCAGAGCTTACGGCCCATTTTGCCAATAGAAAAATATCCTGGCGGCCGCAACGGTTCGGGCAGAACGTGCTGGTGGCCGAATTTGATAAGGAAATTAAAGAGCCGCAGGAACTCCTCAACACCCTGGGCGGAACCATTAAGATGGCTGAAATTGTAACCGATGATCCGGTGACATTGACGACAGCGCGGGAAAATTTACAAAAATCTTTGACGCTGGGGGCACTTATGGATTTTTTCGTGCAGACTGAGAAGAAAGTCTTTTTCGGATTTAGCTTATACCCATTGGCAGATATTTCTCCGAAGGATCTGCAGATGTTCCTGCGCACTTACGGAGTGGACATGAAACGTGAGTTGCGCGATAAAAAAATCTCCAGTCGCTTCGTCGTTGGGCAAGATGCTGCGCTCTCATCGGTCATTGTTGCCAAAAACAAATTACTGAGCCGGGGTGCTGAAATTGACATCATTTTTGACAAGCAATACCTGGCAATTGCTAAAACCCTGGCCGTACAGGATTTCGAGGACTATAATCTGCGTGATTACGGCCGGCCGGAATCTGATCCCAAGAAAGGTATGCTGCCGCCGAAAGTAGCGCAAATACTTCTCAACCTGGCGCGGCTGTCTCCTGGTAAAACTGTTTTAGATCCCTTTTGCGGAGTCGGAACAATCCTACAGGAAGCCCTGCTTAAGGATTTAACAGTGATGGGAACGGATATTGACCCGGACATGATTAGGGCCAGTCGCAAAAATCTGGACTGGCTCATTGAAACTTACGGGCTAGAAGCAGATAGTGTCAACAAGCTGGAGGTTGTGGACGCGAAATTTCTATCAAAGCATATCAAGTCAGGCAGTATCGATGCGGTGGTGACAGAGGGTACGCTGGGCCCGCCGCTGACGCGCCAGCCGTCAGAAATTATGCTGGAGCGGACCACTAAGAAACTGACGATGATTTATACTGATGCGCTAAAGGCCGCTCATAAGGTGCTGGCTCCGCGCGGCCGAGCGGTGCTGACTCTCCCCTATTATATTCTTGATAGCGGGCGTCGTTTCATGCCCCTGCTTGACAATATGAGCAAACTTGGCTATACTCAAACAGAACCTTTTAGTGAAGAAATGCAGGAAAAACTGAAGGTGAAACCGACTGAGCGAGGCACACTCTTGTATGAGCGCCCGCGGCAGATAGTCGGTCGCGAAGTATTAGCATTACGTAAGAAATAATATGGCACATGTCAAAGCGGGCGGTACCGCCCAAAACTTAAAAGATAGTCCCGGCCAGAGGCTTGGCGTCAAGATTTACGGCGGCGAGACAATTAAGGCTGGCCAGATTATTGTTCGCCAGCGCGGGACTAAGTTCCATCCGGGTACAAACGTCAAGAAGGGTAAAGACGATACGTTGTTTGCCATTACTGACGGCGTGGTTGAGTTTCGCACCATGCGCCAGCTCAAATATGACGGCACTCTGAAGCCGACCCGGGTAGTGAATGTGAAGTAAAGCAATTCAAAAAGCAGCCCCCGTACGGGGGCTGCTTTTTGGTTATTCTATGCAGGCGTCGATAAACTCTCTAAATAGCGGATGCGGCCTGCTTGGGCGTGACAAAAATTCAGGGTGAGCCTGAGTGGCAACAAAGTAGGGGTGTTTCTCTCTTGGCAATTCAATGAATTCCATTAAACGCCTGTTTGGTGATTTTCCTGAAAAAACCAGTCCTGCTTTTTCTAGTTTCTTGATGTATTTTGGATTTACCTCGAACCGATGGCGATGTCGTTCGATGACACGATCCTTCCCGTAAGCTTTGGCAACGATGGTTCCTTTTTGCAAAATTGCTTTATGGTCACCAAGCCGCATCGTCGCGCCATAATCATTCTTGGCCAATTTCTCTTTTTGCTCCGGTAGTATATCGATTACCGGATACGGAGATTTCTGGTCAACTTCCGTAGTGTGAGCCCGGCGCAGCTTGGCCACATTGCGGGCGAATTCAACCACTGCCATTTGCAGGCCGTAGCACAGACCCAGGTAAGGGATTTTGTGTTCGCGAATGTATTTCACGGCCTTTATCTTGCCCTCTACCCCACTTTTACCAAAGCCGCCCGGAATAATTATCCCGTCATATTTGGAAAGTTCGCGCACGAGGTGCGGACTTTTTTCGTAGTCCTTAGAATTAATCCAGTGCAACTCTGGCTCGCGCTTGAATTGCCAGCAGGCATGCTTGAGCGATTCAATGACTGATACGTAAGAATCAGCCAGAGCAAAGTCGCCGGTATCAAAGTACTTGCCGACGATTCCAATCTTGACCGGCTTCTTTTTGCGCTTGATGGTGCGCACTAATTCCTCATAGTCCTTAAGTTTGGGGTGAACTCGCTTTCGGTATCCCAGGATTTCTACTATCCGTTCCCCGATTCTCTGCCGATTCAAAACTAATGGCACCTCGTATATAGATTTGACGTCAGGGTTAGAAAAAATATTACGCTTGGGTATACCAGTGTTGCGGGCCAGCGTGTTGATTCGAGGGGTGTCCAGAGGCTTCTCGGCCCGGCCGATGAAAATATCCGGAACTATGCCGGCAGAGTAAAGAGTTTTGACGGCGTACTGAGCCGGCTTGGATTTCATCTCCCCGATGCTGGCGGGGATAGGTAGATAAGCCACGTGAATATTCAGAACGTTTTCCGGTTGCTCTAATTTGAGCATGCGGGCTGCTTCCAGGAACAAAACTTGCTGGTATTCCCCGACCGTCCCTCCGTATTCAATTATAACCACGTCAGCCTTATCAGCTTTACCGGCTTCTTTGAATCGGGAAATGATTTCCATTGGAACGTGTGGGACGACCTCGACATCCTCACCGTCATATTCCAAATTCCGTTCGCGCTGTATCACCGCTTGGTAAATCTGGCCGGTGGTGATGAAATTCTCTCGCCCTAACTCTAGATCAGAAAACCTCTCGTAGGTGCCCAAATCCTGGTCGGTTTCGGTGCCATCAGCGCAGACGAAAACCTCGCCGTGCTCAGTCGGGCGAATAGTGCCGGCGTCGACATTGACGTACATCTCGCATTTAATCTGAGTGACGGTAAGTCCGTAGCTTTTTAGAATCTTAGTAATAGCAGAAGAGGTGACTCCTTTACCCAGTCCGGAAATCACTCCGCCGGTAATGAATATGAATTTCCTTTTTGATTTCGGCATATTTTATTTGTAAGTGAAGAGGGCCCCGCTGGGGCCCTCAATTTATTTCTCGTTGGCGGGCGAGACTTCTACCTGTAAGTCGAGTTCTTTTTCCGGTGTTAGCCTAAGCTTAACCTTATGTTCGCCAACCGATTTTATATCTTCGTCGATCAGAATATAATTTGCTGGGATGTCGAGATCTATTTCCTTGGTAATAACTTCGCTGATATCCTTAGATGATACGGCGCCGAAAAGCTGCCCGCCCTCACCAGCCTTGGCGGTGACGGGAATGCTCTTACCGGCTAGTTTTTTCTCGATAGTATCAGCCTGGGAGACTAACTCTTGCTTGGTCTTCTCTTCTTTGGATTTTAGGAGCTTGGCGTTATGCTTGGCTCCTTTGGTGGCGGCTACAGCCAAACCCTTGGGGATCAAAAAGTTGCGGGCGTAGCCGGCCTTAACTTCGATAGTCTCACCTTTGCTTCCTATCTTGGAAACGGATTTTACTAGGATAACTTTCATAGATTACATAATAATTGAAAAGCCGGCAAGATCTGAACCCGGCTTCAGCCACTCTTTTTCAACCTGGTGAACTTCGGCGGCCTTGGAGCCATCATAACTCCATTTAAGCAATTTGGCAAGCTCTTTTTCTTCTCCTTCGGCTACTATTTCGACACTGCCGTCAGCCAGGTTCCTGACAAATCCGTCCAAACCGAGAGCGTCAGCTGCATCTTTGGCATAATAACGGAAACTTACACCCTGGACCTTGCCCCTAATTAGGATGCGAAGTCTCTTTCTCATATCTCTGAGCGCAAGACTTCAATAGCTTTTTCCAACTGCGGGTCTTGGTCGTTATCGTAATCTTCGTCAGTCAGTTCAATTTCATAATCAGGAGTAATGCCAACTTCGTCAATCTGGTCTCCGTTAGGTGTCAGCCATTTGGCGACTGTTAGGCGTAGGCTGGTTCCCTGTGGTAAGTTCTCGAGATCTTGTACGGAACCCTTGCCGAAAGTAGTTTGGCCGACAATCGGGGTACCTAGGTTGTCGCGCATAGCGCCAGCCAAAATTTCCGAGGCAGAAGCACTACCTTCGTTGACCAAAATAACAACAGGATAATCTTCTAACCTGGCGGTGTCCTCGGCTTCAATTTTGATGATGCTACCGTCAGCTTCTTGTTCCTGAACAATAACGCCGTTCTCAATGAATTCGCTGGCAATTCGTGTAGACATATCAAGCAGTCCGCCGGGGTTGTTTCGTAGATCCAGAATTATGCCTTTAGTTTCGCTTCCCAGAATATCATTTACTACCTTGTCAAATTCGACGCTGGTATCATTACCGAACTGGATTATTTCAACGTGTGCCAGACCCCCTTCCAGCTCTTCCATTCGCACAGACTTGACTTCAATGGTCCCGCGCTCGATTTCAAAATCCTCGGTTTCATCACTTCCTTCGCGGGCAATGGTCAGCTTGACGGTGCTGCCCTTGGGGCCACGAATTCTTTGGACAGCCTGATCCAATGTCATGTCCAGTGTAAGCTCATCATCGATTTTAACGATCCAGTCTCCGGGTCGCAATCCAGCCTTAGCAGCTGGAGTTCCTTCTAGGGGCGCAACGACTGTAAGCTTATCTTTTTTGACAGCGATCTCAATCCCAATTCCCTCAAATGTTCCCTCTAGCTCTTCCTCAAACTCCTGCGTTTCATCTGGGTCCAGGAAAGCAGAATACGGATCGCCCAGGGCTTGCACCATGCCTTTGATGGATCCGTAAAACAAGTCTTTAGGACTGACCGGCTTGTCGAAGAATTTAGCCTCGATTATATCAAAAACGTGCCAGTAAAGACTAAAATCCAGCTCTTCGACCTGGCGCCCATCTTTGTTTACAATTTCCACTTCGTAATCCTTATCCGAAGTGCTCTGCCAGACCCGGCCCGACCAGAGGCCGATGCCAAAGCTGGCGATAATCAGAATAACAACAATATAGATCGCAATGTATTTGCGTGATTGAGAGGGAGACATATTAGTAGGTTATTTCGAACTCACGATCGATTAAGAGGTTGGAGTCAAAGGAGACAACCTTGTCATCAATGGTGCTGACATCAACCGGATCGACCATCTTTGGCTTACTGTCGCCGGTGACGGTAACGTTAAGCTTGGGCTCAATTGTTCCGGGCTGTTTTTGTACCAGTAGCTCGTAGGTATCCCTCACCATAACTGTCGGCGGCAGTTTGTATTCAATCGTAACAGTTTCTTGGGTACCAGGCTCAACTGATTTGAAGTAAGACCAAACTTTGCGTCCGGAATGAGGGTCTATTTCTTCGACAATTTCACCTGCCGGACCCTGCTTATCAGTTACCTCGACACCTTCATATGAAATCAGTTCTGCCTGGGCGGGGACATAGAGTTGTGACCAGGTTCGATAGCGCGTCGTAAAGTGTGTAAAGCGGCCGTTATTTACGTAAGTGACCTGTAGGCGCGCAATCGGTTCGTTGGGGTTACTTAGATCTACTTCGTAATTCAGGCTGCGATCCACTACCCGGTCGGTTTTAAGAGCAGCCATGTTATTGTCGGCCAGCGCCAGATAATCCTGATCCCAGTCGTTATTAAGTTCACTAGTCCAGCCTTCAGAGCGTAGAATTTCTTGTGTTTCCTGATCTTTTACATAGATCATGGCATGCTTTTCGTTAAAAGCTCGTTGTAGGACAGTCACGAGCTCGAGCCATTTTTCTTTAGGCAGTGTAAACGTCTTTTGGAGTAGAACGTTGCTTAGATCACTTACTAGAGCTTGGCGATCCTCCATAGGAATCCCCATCTGGGCAAAATTGACTTCGACATGTTCCTGAAGTGTTTCCGTGACATTCTCGGCGGTAAAAGTGTATGGGTAGCCGGGAACTTCCACTGGGCCGGTGATTTCCAGTAAATCTTCCAGGAACGATGGGGTTACGGAAATAACACCGTCGAAATTTTCTGAGCCGGTCTCAGTTTTATAAAAATCAAGGATGTTTTGCGAAGCCACTGCAAAATCAATACAGCCAATGCAGGTGTTGGCATCACGTAGATACCAGGTGGTGGATTTCAGGTATTCTTTAAGGTAATCCGGCGGTTCAATTTTGACCGGGGCTTCCTCGTCCAGGTTATAAACGCCCGAAGTGGTGAAATCGACTACCTCGCCCTCATGAACTTTCATGATACCGACATTTCCGATAAATCCACCGGAAGCTCTCAACTCGTGATTATTTTGAGAAACAAACAAGAATTGCTGCTCATCAGGGTGGCCGCCGATCCGAGGCAAAACCTTAGCTGCCAGCAACAGCTCTTCTGTAAAAGTTTCTACCATCGGGAGTTTTTCTAAAACCATGTCGCGCGCCTCGACTATTTCCGGGCGGACAGCAAAAGTCGGCATATTTTCCAAATCTTCTTTAACCTCAGTTACATCAGTTTGGGCCTGCTCAAACAAAGGAATAGCTTTGCCCAGTTTCTCCAGGGCCTCTCCTTTTTCCGTCGGGGACAGTTGACTGAAGCTGGTAACCTCTTCTGCTTGTAGCGGTGACAATATTTCCAGGCCGGCCTCCACGGTTTCGCCGAGGCTGTCTGTTAGAGTTACAGCTGAGTCTATCAATGTTCCGCTGGCCGAAATCTGGCTGCCGACATAAGGAACCACCACCGCCCAGCGCACCCAATTAAATTCTTTCTGAGCTTCCTCGAATTTGCTGCGGGCCTGTTCGATTTCAGCCGAAGCTTCCTTTAGGTCCTGCTTAGCGACGTATTCCTGCACTTTTACAAGGTGCTCCTTGCCCTCCAGCGCCAGGTTATAAGCAGCCTTAGCATTGTCTACGGAAGTTACTCCCAAGATAACAAAAATAACCAGTATGATGGCGATGGTAATTAGTATTTTCTTTTTCAATCCCTTACGCTTCCCTTTCTTCAAGGGGTAAACCAGATTAATCTCGTCCGACATTTTTTTTGTTTATTGATTTTAGATAAAGCTCACGCGGTGATTCCTTGCGACCACGGTATTTCATAAAGTATTTTATACCACTTTTGACATGAATTCTAGTCATTTTGTTGGTAAGTGACATGATACCCTCTTTTTCAGCACTCTCGCGGGTATGATAGTGGGTCATTTTTGCCTCAGGAACGTAAACTACCCGCCAGCCTTTTTCCCACATACGTCGGCAAAGATCCACATCTTCGAAATAGAAAAAGAAGCGTTCATCAAAATGCCCGACTGATTCCAGGGCCTGGCGTCGAAACATCATGGCGGCGCCGACTACCCAGTCGACGTCTCGTACTGACTCGCGGTCATAGTCTTCCATAGTGAACCAGTGGAGTTTTTTCTTTGGTCCCGGGAAGTTGCCGACAAAAGTGCGCCGATAAATCACAATCTTCGGGGTATAGAACCGGCAACAACTGCGTTGAATAGCCCCGTCTTTGTAAATAAGCTTAGGACCGGTAATAGCAACATTCTCCCTTTCTTCCATGAAGTTATAAAGCTTCTTGATGGCATCATTCTGAACCACGATATCCTGGTTCAGTATCAATACGTATTTTGAATTTGAATTCTTCATTCCCCAGTTAACAGCCTTGGCGAAACCGACATTGACGCGGGAGGGTATGTAACGTTCCTGGGGGAAAGTCCGCTTGATACGTCGGGTTGTCTTCGGGGTCGGTGAATTATCAATAATTACAAATTTACCCTCTAATTCAGGGTATTTGTTGGTGATGGATTTTATGCATTGCTCCAAAAGGTCGGGCGCCTTGTAGTGAACAACGACAATTGATAGATCCATATTGCAAACTAGCTTTCAAACCAACGCTGGATGTCCTCAACGGTGGCCTTACGTCGGGCCATGATCTGCTGACGCTTCTTGGCCATTTGCGGCCACCTGGTAAAAACCTTACCCATGTCTGGTAATAAAAACGGTTCCCGGACGATTCCATAACCCCACATTTTGGTTTCATACCAGAGTATTTCCGGCGATAGGCGCCAGAAATTCCCCCATAACAAATTCTTTTGCAGTAAATAGTGGTGATTTCTAAAGGAAACCTTGCGGCTAAATTTCGATTTGGTTGCTCGGTTTTTAGCAATAGCGACGTT
>Ga0180431_10008076_pt1 | contig 12134 bp, 11 predicted proteins | sample SS_ome_11_FD_132459 | JGI IMG/M metagenome (GOLD analysis project Ga0180431, IMG submission 132459) | Hypersaline lake sediment archaeal communities from the Salton Sea, California, USA - SS_1_MS_1 metaG | ecosystem: Environmental > Aquatic > Non-marine Saline and Alkaline > Hypersaline >... | reverse complement strand
GCATACCGCCTATTACAAATATCTCAAACTGAGAGAATATAACCGAGTATCTTCCGATGGCCGGAAGAAAACGCCAGCTTCTTGAGCTCTTTCATCGACACCCACTGATAGTCTTCCACATCCACCTGCTCGATTGTGTCAAATAGCGCAGGAGTCAATGCTACCCGGTATTTTGTAAACGTGTGTTTGACAGTCGGCAGTTGGTCAATGAAACGGCAGTCAATGCCGAATGAGCGTTCCACTTCCCGTATGGTTTTTTCCGGAGGCCACCCTTCCATATCCGTTTCAAAGTAGGGAAATTCGTGCAGCCCCTGCATTATCTCTCCTTTTTTCCCTTTCCTGACCAGGTAATGCCCATCGCATTGGATGACGGAAACGGCCCTGTACAGAGGAATAGAGACCACTTTGTTCCCCTTGATGGGAAGTTCTTGCTGACGTCCATGCCGGTAGCTTTGGCAATTGGAGCGCAGTGGGCATTGCCCGCACTCCGGCTTTCGCTTGCAGACGGTGGCTCCAAGTTCAATCAGCCCTTCGTTGACCAGCCAGGGTTCTTCGTCGGGAAGCTGTTCTTCCAACCAGTTGTTGATCTCTTTGACCGTCTTTTGCTTAGCAATATCTTCGTCCAGCATGCGGTAGCGCGCGATCACCCGCAAGACATTGCCATCGACGGCCGGCGTTTTTTGTTGAAAGGCAAAGCTCCGAATCGCTCCGATCGTGTAAGGGCCGAGCCCTTTGATCTGTTTAAGCTGATCGGAGTCGGAAGGCAGCTCTCCGTTGAACTGTTCCATCACAAATTGCGCTCCGGCGTGGAGGTTGCGCGCGCGTGAGTAGTATCCAAGCCCCTCCCATACCTTGATCACTTCCTCTAAATCGGCTTTTGCGAGGGCATCGATGGTGGGAAATTTTTCCATCCAGCGGTGAAAGTAGGGAATGACGACGGCGACCTGCGTTTGCTGGAGCATCACTTCCGATACCCACACTTCGTAAGGGGACGGCGAATCTCTCCAGGGAAGGTCGCGCTGGTGTTCTAGAAACCATTGCTTAAGGGAGTTGCAGTCGAGAGGCACGGCTAATCGAGTGTTGCTCGGGCTTTTTCGATAAGCGGGGGCAGCTGCTTCAAAAGCTCTTGCACCCGGCGGTCCCAGGTATGCTCCAGCATCGCTTTGTCCCTGCCGCTTTTGGCCGCGGCCTGTCTCTCTGCATCATTTTCGAGATAGAAGGAGACAATCTCATCGACGTCGCTCCATTCGCCATGGATGTAGTAGGCAAGGTCCTGCCCGTTGACGAAGTGATGGTCCATGAAGGTGTTCTGACTTGTCAGGAGGAACGATTCTGTCCCTAAGGCGGCGAAAATCCTGTCGTGCGCCCCATTTTTAGATGCCGGGCTGCTGTTGAGGACGATCTTGCTCATCTTCATCGCTTCCAGAGCGCTTTCAAATGGAATGGGAGAGTGGATCTTGACGTTCTTGTTGCCTTTAAGGTAATGGTCCCACCCTTTCAGGCCGATTGCGCCGCCGAATACGGTGACGGGAGCGTCTTTAATCGAACGGATCAGCTCGACGCGGTCCTTCCCCTTTACGAACAGCTCAAGTTCCTGGATCACTTCGAGCATATTGAAGCTGCTGGTGTCGAGCTCTTCTTGTTGGGAGGCATCATTTAACGCCTGAACGAGCGCTTCAATGTAATTTGTCGAATGATCGGAAAGGGTAATCCTCTGAGCGTTTTCGAGAGCTTCGTAGATCGTTTTGGAGTACTTCTTTTTCCACTCTTCCCGGATGTACTCATAATCGATACAGGAGCCGACAAAGAGAACATCGTATTTTTTAATCAGGGAGGGATCGGGTTTCAGGGCCGGGCTGACCCCATGTGGCATGAAGACGGACTGATCGCATCCCAGACCGCGGAAGTAACGGCAGCCAAAAGCGTCCGGACATGTCAAAATGTTGAGCTTGTTCTGGGCGAGGACGCTGAACTCCGTGAAGCTCTCTGTCAGGCAAGCGACGTGGGGAATTTTGATCATATCGCAGAAAAACTGCCCATTGTCGTCGGGCAGCAGGCCGTTGATCGAGAATGTACAATCGGGGGGATCGCTGAAGATCGACTTGAGAAAGGGCTCGGGATTTTCACGCTCTGCGATGAGTAATTTGCAGTTAATCCCCTGCCTTTCAAATGCTTGGTGAAGTTCTTTCGTTAAGTATGGGAGCACTCCGTATTGGCTGATCGGAGGCATGAAAATGTCGATGCGTTTAACCATGGAAGACTTTGCATTTATTTAGACCAACAAATTAGCTGATCTGTCACATTTGGATCCACCCTTTTCTGGCGCCGAGTGTTTTCCCTCGCCTACCCTTTTGCATCTTGTTCTTCTTCTTTTTCATGATTCTTTTTTGATATTCAATCCCGATCCCGGAATAGATTTTCTTTTCCAGGTCATCTTTTTTTCTTTGCATTCGCGACCATTCTTCAGGGGGGAAGTTGTCGGGATTTTCGATGAAGCGTTTGACCTCTGTAGGCGACATGCCACTGAGTTCGGCGATTTTGTCCATACGGGTTTGCAGATCGTCGTCCATATCCCGCAGTTTCTGTAGCATTTTATCGATTTCCGTATCGGTAATTACGGACACGTTGGAGGGAGGCGCTACCTTGTGTTTGGCAGTTCCTTTAAACTTTTTCTTCTTTTTCTTCTTCCTCAAATCATCCGATGCTGCGTCGTTGATATTTGAGGGGTCTTTATCATCCATCTACCTGTTATTTTTGCCATTCTCAGGCAATATACTGATAGGTTTTTTTGGATATCGATCGATATTGTGGGTGAAAAGGAGTAAAAAAAATCCCATCTCCTCGCTCCTTTCATTAATATTATAGCAAAAAATTAAAAAAAATTCAAATTAATGACTTGTTTTCCTATACATGATTCATCTGTAAAGTTTAGGAGATGATAATGAGTGCAAGTAGTTCTACTTCGGTTTCTGCCATGAGATTTTCTGTGGAAGGAACCCTTTTTCATGAAAATGGCAACGTTGTCAATAAACAGCATGTACACATTTACGATGAAAATGGTGTTTATCTGGGTCGTGGGAAGACGAAGAAGGACGGGAGGTTCTATGTTCAGATCCGGACGCCTGCTCAGATTGATCAGAAGATCACCCTGGTCTTCCGTTTGTGCCGGGAAAAGGAGCCGGTCCGGGAACATGCGGTCTTGGGACAGGATGAGGCGCTTTGTAGGAAATTCTCCTTTTATCGCGGCCGCACAGAAGTTGCCGAGTCGGTAGAGACATTTGTCTTGGATAAATTGAAGAAGGACCTGAGTGAAGTGCATTTGGATATTCCATACAAAGAAGAGAAGGTGCCGCTCAGCTATACGTTTGATCTTGCGACAGCGGCGCTCTCAGCAAAAGCGACAGGTTTCCTGGCCAAGGCAAAAGAGGCGCTTGATTTTTTTGACACTCATGGAATCGATGATGTCATGGACGCTTTTGACGTCACGCCAACCGAGCTGACTGCTGAAAATACATGGAAATTGATCACGAACGGGATATGCCCCATCTACTTAAAAGAAGAGGGAGAATTTTATGTCGCGGAAGTGGACTGGAGCAGATATGAGTTCGATAAGCTCGAGTCGCTGGCGGATGTGAAAGTTTATTTCAAAAAGAACGGCGACAGCGATCCGATCATGGACAGGATAGAAGTGAGGTTTAGAGAAACGCTTGAGCCTTCCTCCCATTCCGAAAATTATACTCCGGTTCAAACTTATCGGCCCGATCAGCCCAATTTCCAAGAGGGCTTGCGTATTGCCAATTGCGCGTTCCACGTCCTTGGCCAGACAGCGTTCCACCTTGGGATCGGCCATGTTTATGGAGCTCACGCAGCGACTGCGGCGTTTGATTATTTAGTGGGACATCCTTTAGGGAACCTCCTTCTGCCGCATTGTCAATTTATCCGAAAGATCAGCTTGGATTTGGGGCCTTCTGCCATTTTTGGTGAAGAAGAAGCGGTTCTCAATGTATCGGCGTTAAGCGTAAAAGGGATCGCGGATTTGATATCCGACACTAACGCGGCGCTTGATCCGTTTAGTTTTGAGCCTCGTTCGCCGATCAATGACGGGCATGCGTTTGCCAGGGCGCAGAACCATCATTTTAAAATTCTCCAGGCTGCAGTGAAAGGGTATTTCGATAAACACTGGGACGAGATGAAAGCCGACTGGAAGCCGGTGCATGGATTTTTCCATCGGATGTTCAAGCGTTCCCCTGAATACCGACCTTGGGGAGGCGTGGAACCAAAGGAAGGCCATTGGCGTGATGCGAGTGAAATTGGAGGAAAGGAGGATACATTTCCTCCCAGGATGAAGTACCGGTCGTCAGATGAAGGCGTGCGCAGCTTTCGATATGTCGCGGGAGATGTCAATGGGCCGCTGCCAGGCGATCGGGAGAAGATCGAACAATTTGTCGTGGACTATATCCATCATGTGACTCTCTGGCACTCTTGGATCCACCGCAGTCAGTATGTCAATACGGAACGGAGCCCAAGCGTGGCGGATGTGAATTTTGCTCCTCTTTCTTTGTCCTCATTTGGAAAAAAGGAGTATGGAGGAATTTCGATGAAAGACGCGATACGACAGCTGGAAATCATAGGGGTGTTCCACAAATTCGATGTCGAGGACTATGCGCTGGTGAAAGGTAAAGACGTCGACCCCGGAGTAGTCAATGGCGTGATCGCAGGTGAGCAGGGATATTTAGACGTGGGAATTGATCCTCGGAAAGAGATTCAGGAGAGTACAGTCATTTAACAAGGAGTTTTTTTATGCTTTATTGGGCGTTAGTTTTTTTATTAGTGGCCATAGTTGCCGGTTTTTTTGGTTTTGGCGGTATTGCCGCAGCCTCGGCGACCATTGCCAGAGTGCTGTTCTTTATTTTCGTGGTGCTGTTTGTGATCGCATTGCTGAACCACTTTTTAAGGGGCGGGGTTGGGTAAACCAGCATTTCTCAGCCTTATCGCTTTCGTTTTATTTAGCGCGATTTTATCGGGTGATCCATCGATGCCTGTCGAGCGGATCCCCGATCTCTTTTCCGAAACCCAAATTCAGTCGGTTCAAGAGCGGTTGGACAAACTGCTTTCTTCCTGGAAGACATCTAAAAATACAAAGAAAATTTATGCGGGCAACAAGTTAAAACAGCTGGATATTTTGATTACCCGGAATCCTGACAGGTTTCATTTCATCAAATTGGAATTTAATGCCGAGCATGAGCTGACGGAAAGATCGGTAAAAGATCTCAAAGAGAGGCTTTATCTTGGTCCCTATTTTTTCAAATCGATCGAAAAGGAATTGAAAAAGGTAACCTTCGAATTGTTCCTGATCGCGATCGATCAGTTTGCTAAGAGGGAACAGTTGGTAGGAGAGCATGAGATTCGGGCAGATTTAAGGGGGTTTATTGTTTATTTTGATAAAAAACACTCTGAGGAACCCTTGTCGAGTAATCTTGGATGGCATTGGGATTATTGTTCCCGTTCGACGTTGGTTGCGGAAATTTACAGTGATTTTGAAGCAGCGGGGCTTTTGTTTGCCCGCAACATCTATCCATCTCCTTTGCCTGATTGCACGAAACTGCTCAATGGCCGCAATGCAATTCCTGATGAGGAGACTTTAGTTGCTGTGGATTATCCCGAGAACGGCGCTCTGTATTTTCCTTCCGAGCGAGGTGGAGTTATTCATTGCCCGCAGCAGCCGCTTGTTAAGATGGGGAAGCGTGGCTTGTTGATGCGGCTCATCTTGCAGGTTGTGCTGATGGACCAGGAGTGGGTGGAGATGTCTACGCACGAAGCCATCCAACTAAAAGGTCTTGCTCGGACTAGGATAGCTTCATAATTGATCGGTTGGTTAAAAAATCCGGTGTTGGTTTATAATGTCTTTTTTATCTGCCTGGATAGCTCAGTTGGTAGAGCAGCGCATTCGTAATGCGGAGGTCGCGGGTTCGACTCCTGTTCCAGGCATACGTTCAACCCTTCTAAACTGAATGGTTTAGAGGGGTTTTTTGGTTTAAGTCGTAATTAATTATTTAATGATATTTATCTTTATTTTTTCTTTATAAAAAGATTGATTTATTGTATAAACATTATGTAATAGAAATAACAATAGTTTTTGGAGGCTACAATGTCTTTTCTTGTTACTGGTTTAATGAATTCAGGAGCTTGCAGAGCTGCAGGTGCATTTGCTAACCGATGGATGTTTCAGGGCGCAGCAAGAAGCAGTGCCGGATGGTTATCAAGAATGCAGTATTTAAATCCTTGGAGACAGCCCACACAGATGCCTCCAGTCCGAATTGTGTCCTACGAAGAAATGCAACGTATCTCCGACCGGAACTTTGATAGGATTATCGAAGATATCCTTTCAAAATAATAGAGTTTGGATGTAAGCCAGCTTGCTTCGCCCAACCGTGCAGGTTGGGCTTCTTCTCCCCCATGAACCTATCTGAATAAAAATTTTCACCTATCTTTGGCCCATTTATTTTCCAGGAAAGAAAATGGACTCAAATCTAAGTAAAACTTTTTATTCAGACAGGTTCATCCTATACCTTGTTCGAATTCAGAATGATCCATTTCTGAATTCCTTTTTTCTTTAAATTAACTAATTATTATCTTTAAGTATTCTTTACAAAAAATATTGAATATGTTATTATAATTTCATTATAAATGATACTAAATAAGGTTTAATTTATGATCATCTTAGAGTCTGCTTTTATGCGATACGGACAAGCTCTTTTTAGAGGAATGGCTGGTGCGCCACGTGTGTATTCTCAAGCTCAAAACTCCTTCTCAAGCAGAATAGGCGTTCTCCCTTCCCAACTGCCTAAAAGACCTCCAGTTTCTGTTAAAATTGTCCCTTACGAAGAGTCGTTAAGACTTTCTGAGAGGAATTTTGATCGTCTTTTGGAAGGGATTTTTGCCGAAAGTCATCAGTAAAAAAAAGCCAATCCCTATTACTCGAGATTGGCTTTAACTTACTCGTTAGAAATTATTCTTTAGGTGAAAAAACCGCTGCTAAGCTGTCCTGGATAATTGGTATTCCGTATTTCCAAGTGACCGACAGCACATCTCTTCTAGCTTCACCGTCGCTTAATAATTTTTGAGCAATCTGTTTCGCGTGTCTCATGATCGGTGGCCTTGCTAAAATAATCGGCCCGTCTCCTGAGTCAACTCTATAGTAAGCGTCAGTCATCGATGTCAAAGAATGTCCAACGAATTCTTCAAAAGGTTCCGTAGGATAAGGCTTATCATTCGGGTCATCCAGCTTTTCAAATGCCGCAATCGAGTAGGGAGCGATTCTTCCCATGGGGAAATGTTTTGCCATCACTGCACCAAATTCATAGGGGATCCTGACCTTGCGGAACGTACCGCCTCTCAAACGCACAAAAAACTCAAACATTTCTGCCTGGGTCATCGATTCCGGACCGACAGCTTCAATGATCGCATCTCTGGAAGTGTATGTTGCATTGATGACCGCGTCTGACAAATCTCCCCAATAGACCGGCTGTTGGATCTGTTCTCCACTTCCGATCACCGGATGAATAGGAAGAGTCGCAAATTGTTCAGGCGAATAAGGGTGTCCCATATTGACCATGTTGTTTTCCTGTAAATCGTTGAAAACCAGACCAGGTCTAAAAACGACTGCAGATATGCGATCCGTATCTGTTGTTAGCTCTTCATCCACATGTTTACGCATTGCTGAATAGTAATGAGCATCTCCCATCACTGAGGCGCAGATCGAAGACATATGTACCATTGTCACTTTTTTATCTTGTTGATCAGAGGCAAATTCCTGTAGACCTTTATGGATAGCTAATACGGGTCTGACGTTGACGTCTTCCAGAGTTTTTCCTGGAGGTGGAACTGCTGCGCCTATCAGGTTGACCACAGAAACCCTTTTTGCTTGTTTTGCCAGCTGGTAGTACTGTTCTGTCCAGGCGTCGGGGTTCGTGCAGTCATCTTCTTTTATCTGTACCCATTGCAATCTTGTCGGATCGGGTGACTGCTTTTCTCTTCGAGAGCAAGCGATAAGTTGAATGTTTCTGCGTAATGCTCTTGCTATCAGCCCGGGCGCAAACTCTCCAGTAGCACCGGTGATGAACATGACGTGGTCTCCAGCTTCATTTACTCTTTGAGATGTTTCTGCTACTCTGGAGGTGGTTGAATGGTAACGTCTGTTTAATTGATTTATTCTAAGACGCGGCGCGTCTCTTCTTGACATTGTACCGACAGAAGAAGAGCTCCTAAGAGTTGCTGCTCCTAATTCTTTTCCCATGGGTCTTCCATATCTTGCGGTAACGGCAAGAACTTCTGATAATATAGCCATAAATTTAATTTTCCTATGTTATGTTTTTTATTATTTGCCATTATTTTAACTTGGAAATCTTAATATTGATTAAGTTTTGTTTAAATATTCTGTAAATTTATAGAATATTTATTAATGTTATTCTTTTTGATTTATCAATTATAAAAAATGAATAGGTGTATTCTGTTTCGAGGAAATATATTTTTTTTGTAAAAAGGAAATTTTATAAAAGGATTCCTTGATATGCTGAACCGTCTGAAAACCCTTATTGACATACTCAAGCGCAGCCTCTGGTTTATCCCTTGTTTGATGATCATTGGAGGGCTGCTTCTGGGAGTTGGTATGAATTTTATCGATTCCAGGATCTGGCAATGGGATGATCCCTATTACGGGTATGGGTGGCAGGTGGAGTCTGAAGGGGTCAGAACCCTTTTTTCCAGCGTTTGCGCTGCGATCATCACCGCGATGACCACAATCCTATCGATCACATTGTTGATCTTTACAGTTCTGGCGAATCAGTATGGGGCCCATGTCCTGAGGGTGTTTAAGATCCGCTCATTCAGTAAGTTCGTAATCGGTTGGTTCTCGGCAGTCTACATCTATATGATCTATCACGTGTATACGATCACGATAAATGGAGATGTCGGCAGCGTTCCCAGACTCTCGATTATGGTAGGCGCTCTTTTAACTGTTTCAACGATTGTCCTGCTAATTTTGTACATCCACTTCCTTGTCAGGCAAATACAGGTCGGCACAGTGGTCTATGAGGTTTTTGAAGATTTGAAACAGATCATTGATCGAATGGAAAAGATCGACATGGATTCCGTTCCTGAGGAGGGAAGCTACCATGAGAGAACCGACTTAGAGTACAAAGTTTCTGCAAGAAATGCGGGTTATCTGCAAATGATTGACAAGGAACTTCTCAAAAAGCTCGCGGAAAAAACTAAGATAACCATCCATCTGCCGACACGACCAGGAGACTTTGTGGTGACCGGCGAACCACTAGCTTTTATAGAGGGGCAAAATGAGCCGGTAGAGGATGCGGCAGCCACTATCCGAAGCAGTTTTATTTTGGGAGAAAAGAGGGTTCCCATTAATGATTTGGAATGCAGTCTCGATACATTGGTCGAAATGGTCCTTAGAGCTCTATCCCCTGGTGTGAATGATTTGATCGTGGCCAATAACTGTATCGATTACATTGGGGAAACGATCGCTCTTTTGGTGAATAAACAATTTCCCGCATCAAGGCACTACAGCAAGGAAGGGGCGTTGCTCATCGTCAGCCATGAGTTCAGCTTTGAAGGTTATATGGCGGCAGCGCTCAATCCTATCAGACAATACGCAATCGAACATTGCTCCGTCGTCATCAGGCTCATGGATATGTTGATCAAAGTCGCTAAAATCAACCGACATCCTGTTTATCAACAAACGATCGTTCGGCATTTCAATGCTGTTTATGAACCCGCATTGGAAATTCACAAGCAAGAGATTGACCAGAAAAGTATTCATGATCGTATCGAAATGATGAAGAGTCTTTTTTAACCTGCGATTGTATCCTTTTGATCACTGTTGACAAAAAATAGAACAACGTTCTAAAATAGAACATTGTTATTTGTCATAGGTTTCAAATGGGCATCAAAGAAAGAAAAAAAAGAGAACGGGAGCAATTAAAGCAATTAATTGTGGACCAGGCTTTAGATCTCCTCGCTAAAGTTGGGGTTGAAGGGTTGACAATGCGGCAGCTCGCTGAGCAAATCGAATATAGCCAATCCAAGATTTATGAATTTTTCCCCGGTAAAACAGCTCTTGTCTGGGAGTTGTGCAAGCGGCTGAGTGAACAGATGCTCGACCATCTACAAAAGGTTTCTCGGAAACTTCCTCCAAACGACTATTTGAAGCAGATTGTTCTCGAGAGCGTTGAGTTCCACTGTTTGCATCCCCATTCAGACGCTGTGTTCACGCTGATTTGTTTTGGAAAAGAGGATATTGAGGTTCCTGAGCCGTTTCAAAAAGTCGAAGGTCTGTTTGTTCATGCACTGAAGAACCTCAATAGCCCTCAGATTCAAACGAAGGAAGAGATCGAAACTGCGTTGGATATGATCCGATGCTTGTTTGTCGGTGCTTTGACGCTGCTGCAAGGAGAGACAGCTGAACAAGGAAAGGAAAGAGTGAGAAAAATAACAGATCAATCAATTCATACGTTTATTCAAGGTTGGAAAGGAGTTTAATCATGATACATCTCTCATCATTGCGTCCAGAAAATTTATCGGTTTATCAATATCAAGACGGAGGGGTTGAAAGGGTCACAGGAACTGACGGTTTTGATCAGCATCCTATCCCAGCTCCCGATGGCAAAGGGGTTGTCTACTCTGGCAGTGAGAATGGAAGCCACCACCTGTTTTACCTCTCGGATGGCGATAGGGTAAAACTGACCGATCACCCTTTGTTTGAAGATCATGCCCGTTTTAGCCAGGACGGATACCTGTATTTTTGCAGCGATTATGACGGAACGGTCCAGATCTATCGCGCCAAATGGGAGGGGGCGCGGATCATGATGCCTGATGCGGAGCAGATAACAAAAGGGATGGGAAACTGTTTTTCTTTTGCTGTTTCACCCGATGGTAAAGAATTGGTTTTTTCCAGCAATCGGGACAACCAGGCAGAATACATGGGGCCGCAGCCCGATGAGAACTTCCATGCAGGACAGCTTTACCGGATGCGGATCGGACGTCCGGAGACTTGCAAGCGATTGCTCGGCATTGAAGGGGGGCACTGGGAAGGAACTCCTGAGTATTCCCCGGACGGGAAGTTCGTGGTTTTTTACTCGAACCATGACGGCCTGCCAAAGCTATACCGTTATCACTTTAATTTAGGAGCATTGGATAAAATATCCGACAAAGCTTCTGCTTATCCGGCTTTTCAGGACGACGGAGCTCTATTGTATTCAGAAAAGGGGAAAAAATATTGGAAGATCAGACGCATTTCATGCGACGGGTCACAAATCCGAACCGTTCTGAAGAGGGATGGAAACTGTATCGCGCCAAGGCCTTTGTCTAACAATACTTTCTATTTTTATTCTGAAAGCGGAAAAGCGCAGTCCTTTGTTGTTGACGAGGGGGCTGTTAAAGGAATTCCCCTCCGTGTCATCCGTGGGTTTTTTCCTATAGTCGAGGGTAAGGACACGACTTATATTGAAGAGATGAACAGTGTCAAACGGTGTTCGCATGAGATATTCAAGAGCGATCAATTTGTCTTTGGGCTGGCTCGAACTGCAGACGGGAATACCGTGACGACCGAAGGGGTTCCTTTTCAAAGTACCGAGAGCCATTTGGTCGCCCTTTGTCCGTACAAAAATTTGACCGGCCATTTAAAGGCGGCACGGAACGCTCATCCATCCAGCGCGGGAGACTCCATTGTTTTCAGCCGGCAGGAATTTGGCGGTAGGAAGCAACTGCACCTTTTGAAAGAGGGTAAACTTGAACGGTTGGCAGAAGATGATGAGGACCATGTTTTTCCTACTGTACATGGAGAGCGTGTCGTCTTTTCATCCACAATTGATAAAAAACGGTATCGTTTAAAGATGCTCGACCTGAAAACGCGAGAGGTGCAAGTGCTGACCGAAGGGTTTGTCGATATCCATGCGCGCTTTTCTCCGGACGGAAAGTTCCTTGTGTTCACATCCAACAGAGGGGGGATGAAGACAGAAAAGCCGCTGTGCTTCTTTTTTAATCCCCAGCCTTACGGAGACCTCTTTTTACTTGATATGGAGACAAAGAGAATCACGCAGCTGACAAGCTCTCCTTATGAG
>Ga0180431_10008075_pt1 | contig 12134 bp, 15 predicted proteins | sample SS_ome_11_FD_132459 | JGI IMG/M metagenome (GOLD analysis project Ga0180431, IMG submission 132459) | Hypersaline lake sediment archaeal communities from the Salton Sea, California, USA - SS_1_MS_1 metaG | ecosystem: Environmental > Aquatic > Non-marine Saline and Alkaline > Hypersaline >... | reverse complement strand
ATTCGCTCTTTAATTACCCGTTCCATTCTCTGAAAACCGATCTTAATCTGGTTCATGATCAGCTCACCAACGGAACGCACCCGTCTGTTCCCGAGATGATCGATATCATCAACATCGTACCCATCAGCTTCGGCGATCAGACAGAGAAAGTACTTCACTGCCGCAACAATATCTTCTTTGACCAGAGTGGTTGCGGTGTATTCACTGTGATCGAATCCAAACTTCTTATTGATCTTATATCTTCCAACCATTCCAAGGCTATATGTCCTCGGGTTGAAAAAGAGGCGATTGAGCTCTGCCATCGCATTCTCAATATTTCGCGGTTCACCCGGTCTCATATTTTCATGTATCTTCAGGATAGCCCTTTCGGTACTGGTGAATTCCCCATCAATGGACGAGAGCATATCAGTATCGCGCTCCAGGGAGTTGATCAAATAAGAATCCTCTTTATTATTTGGAAACTCGATCACTTCTATCGTTTTGATGTCCTCTTCCTTTAACCGGTCGATGATATCAATATTAATCCGGCCACCGACATCAAGAATCACTTCGCCAGTTTTTTTGCTAACAACATCTGAGGCAACCCGGTTTCCAATCAGCTTATCGAAGATGTCATCACTACCGAGCTTTACTTTTTTCGTGTCATAGAAAAGCTTGATGACCTCATCATTGGTTTCATAGCCCAATGCTTTAATAAGAAGCGTGGCCGGAAATTTCTTCTTCCGATCTATCCGTGCGACAACATACTGCTTCTTATCCATCTCGAATTCGAGCCACGAGCCCCTATCGGGTATGACCCGAGAGCTATAGGTTCTCTCGGTTTCATCATAGAAGAAAAATATTCCAGGAGATCGGTGAAGTTGATTAACAACGACTCGCTCTGCTCCATTGATAATGAAGGTTCCCCTCGGCGTCATGAGTGGAATATCACCCATATAGACACTCTGCTCGCGCACCTCCATACTATCTTTCTTAATCAACCTGATAGTGGCTTTCAACGGTGCCGCATAAGTAACATCTCGCTCTTTACACTCCAGCTCGGAATATTTCGGATCTCCAATTTCATAGTCGAGAAATTCCAGGACGACATCCTCATGAGGACTCTCAATGGGGAAAATCTCGTTGAAGACAGCCTGCAATCCTTCATCCTTCCTCTTCGCCGGTGAAACCTGGGACTGAAGAAACCAATCATAGGATTCACACTGTACTTCGATTAAGTCGGGGAGATCAATTTTGGGCTTGATCCTGCCAAAGGAAACGAGTCGCTTTTCTCTCTCCATAAACTACATAACCCTCTATTAATTAATTCTTCATCACCCGATTAATAGAGTGATGAGATCATAACGGTGTTACGAAAAATTCGGGAAATCATGCAATTCTGAACTGAAACAAAAGATCTAATCTCCAACACAAGTTGTGAGACGCGTGTGAGGGGATTGAAGGAACCCAGATACCGTACAAAAAGTCTCCCTACTTCAATTCGATTGTGGCGCCAGCTTTTTCAAGCTGTTCTTTGATCTTTTCCGCTTCTTCTTTCGGAACATTCTCCTTGACTGCTTTGCCACCGGCCTCAACAAGCTCCTTTGCTTCTTTCAGTCCAAGATTGGTAACTGCGCGCACCTCTTTAATGACAGCAATCTTGTTATCACCAAATCCGGTCAGAATGATGTCAAAGTTTGCCTTCTCCTCAACAGCATCATCAGCTGCAGGTGCCGCTGCCGATGCCGCAGCTGCAACCGGTGCTGCTGCCGAAATGCCGAATTTCTCCTCCATTGCCTTTACCAGATCTGCCGCTTCTATCAGGGTCAGGCTTCCAATTGCATCAAGCAATTCATCTACAGATAGTTTAGCCATTTGTTACTCCTTATACTTAGTGAATAGTTTCAAGTTAATACAGACTGTGCTGTAAAAACCTATAAGGTTACAAAACGATAGTATACATCCAACCTCATTGCATATTAAGAAAAAAACTCAAATCGAAAAAATCCTATTGATTGTTCTTTTCCGCTACTGCTTGAATACCCCGCGCAAGGGAGGCGATAACCTGGCTTGTGAGCATGGCAATGCCAACTGCTGGCCCAAGAAACAGTGACATGATCTGAGCCGTGAGTTCATCCTTGGTAGGAAGATCGGCAATTCTCTTGATCTCTTCCTTGTTATAGAAGACATCCTCCATCATGCCGGCAGAAAAGCTGAACTGCTTGTGCTCTTTCTGAAAATCTTTCAGCAACTTTGCCACATCGCTTAAGTCGCCATCAGTGAAAGCAACAGCGATCGGTCCCTTTATAAAGTCACCGAGATCCTTATATCCCAATCTGTCAATTACTCTCAAGAAAAGGGTATTCTTAACAACCTTGTACTCTGTGCTCAGACCTCTCAATTGTCTTCTCAACTGGTTGAGATCGCTCACTTTCGTTCCCGTAAAATTGGTTAAAATGAGATTGCCCTTATCCTGGAGCTTTGCAAAAAGCTCTTCCACTGCATCCTGTTTATACTGTTTTACCATTATCGCCCAATCCCCTTATGCGTTACTATCGTTCGATTGCCTTATGATTGATTTTAATTCCCGGTCCCATGCTTGAGCTGATATGAACTGATTTAATATAATTCCCCTTCGCATCAGCCGGCTTATCACGATAAATCTGATTGTAAAAGGTTTTGATATTATCGATCAGCAACTGATCTTCAAAATTGACTTTCCCAATTCCCAGATGAACAACTCCCGTTTTATCCGCACGGTACTCTACTCTTCCCCCCTTCAACTCCTTCACGATTCCCTTTATATCCTCAGTGACGGTTCCTGCCTTCGGTTTCGGCATCAACCCCTTTCTCCCCAGTATCGGTCCCAGTTTGCCAACATCTTTCATCATCTCCGGTGTTGCAACAACTGCATCGAAATCGATCCACCCCTCTTTGATCTTCTCAACAATATCCTCAGCACCCACATAATCCGCACCGGCCTCCCGGGCATCCTTCTGCTTATCGCCCTTGCAGATCACGAGCACCTTCTTCTCTTTCCCAGTGCCATGAGGAAGTGAAACAGTTCCTCTGACATTTTGATAGCTCTTGTGAATCACCTTGATAGCAACTTCAACCGTTTCATCGAAACTCGCATACCGGACATCCTTCATCAACTTGACCGCTTCGTCCAGATTATAGAGGATCGCCTTGTCGATCTTGCTTCGGGCATCAGTATTCTTTTTCCCTCGTTTCATATGCTCACTCCCTCTCACACAACATCACAAAGATGAGATATCGCTATCGACCGGTTACGGTCAATCAACGACTTCAACTCCCATGGTATGTGCTGTGCCCGCGATAATATTGATAGCAGCATCAATATCATTTGCATTCAGGTCTGGCATCTTGGTTTTCGCAATCTCCTCGATCTGAGATCTCTTAATTGTGCCGACCTTTTCCTTGTTCGGTTCACTTGAACCCTTTTCAAGCTTCAATGCCTTCTTTATAAGTACCGCTGCGGGTGGCGTCTTTATAATAAACGTATAGGTTCTATCCTCATACACGGAAATAACAACCGGGAGTATCAATCCCTGTTGATCCTTCGTCTTTTCATTAAAGGCCTTACAGAACTCCATTATATTAAGACCATGCTGGCCAAGGGCGGGACCAACCGGTGGCGCCGGATTTGCCTGACCGCCGGGTATCTGCAATTTTATTTGAACGCTTATTTTCTTCTTTTTAGCAGCCATCTTGTTCCCCTACTATCTTCCACCTGATCGCGTATGTGTTCTTCTAGAGTTTACCCACCTGAATGAAATCAAGCTCAACGGGTGTACCCCTGCCGAAAATCTCAACCTTGACTCTCAGCCGCCCCTTCTCCGGATATATTTCTTCAATGACACCGCTGAAATTATTAAAAGGGCCATCGATAACCTTTACGTGCTCACCGACTGAAAAATCCATTACCGGTGAAATACGCTCTTTCGTCTTCTGTTCACCCATCTGATCAAAGAGAAGGGCATTTACCTCGCTCTTCTTCAGGGGGTGCGGCCTGTTGGTTGTCCCAAGAGCTCCAACAAAGTGAGTCACTCCCGGCGTATTCTTTACTACACTCCAGATATCGTTCCAGTTATTATCATCTAACGCCATCTCTATAAGAACATACCCGGGAACGATTTTCCTCGAGCGTACTTTCTTCTTCCCATTTTTTGAGATGTAGGGATCTTCAAAGGTCGGTATCTTAATATCCCCAATCTCATCCTCAAGACCGAGATTCTTTACCTTCTTCTCAATAGCGAGCTTCACCTTATTCTCATGCCCCGAATAGGTGTGGATAACATACCATTCCTTCGACTGTGTCATAGCCTAATTCATCACCGTATTAATTAAAGTTCCCAGGATTGTGTCAACAAACCATAAAAATACTGAAACGAGAATAACTGAAACGATAACAACAACGGTGAAACTCGTTACCTCCTCTCTATCAGGCCACGTAACCTTTTTAAGCTCTTCCCTCGATTCACGTATAAAACCAACAACTTTTTTAATCACGGAACACCTGCTCTGAATGATAATCTAGATTCCTGTTAGGCTTTTGTCTCTTTGTGAACGGTATGCTTATTGCAGAATTTGCAGTACTTCTTTACCTCAAGCTTGCCTGCTTGCTTTTTCTTGTTCTTCGTTGTTGAGTAGTTGCGCCGTTTACAACTAGTACAGGATAATAATATAATATCTCTCATAAAATTACCTTATTTTCAATAAAAAATATGGCTCTGAACAAAAAAAATCTTTCTCAGCACCCTCAAGAATCATTTCACATTGAATGAAAAATTGAAATCATCATCAGAAAGAACAGGAATGTGAGCGGGAGACACTCTTAGCCCACGACCAGAATCGAACTGGTGACCTTTTGCTTACCATGCAAATGCTCTACCGACTGAGCTACGTGGGCCCAGTTCAAGCGAGACTGAAGTATCAAAAACACCCCTTTTTTTGTCAATGAATTTTTTTCGGTGATGATGTTTTTTGAGTAGTCCCCGCAAGGACATCTCTATCCCCTACAGACAGGGGAAAAGCGCAGGAGCTATTCTGTATTATTCAATAATATAAGATGAAATCTGTTCATCCTCCAGCAGCCGCTTATATCGATATGCACTCCCCTTATCCCGTATATTCTGAATGCGCACCTTGTAAAAATACCCATCTCTGGTTACGATAACGGGATTGTCGAACATTCGTTCAAGACGCTTCTTGAGATTGTCCGCATTCCGCCTGGAATAGAACGCACCGGCCTGAAGAGTAAAACTGCCATAATCCCGTTCAGCGGAGCGATAAGAATCGGCATCACGTTCCTCGTCAAAACCTTTCATTTCGTCTTCACCCGCCACCGGTTCTATATCATTCCGATTATCATCCTTGCCGAGTATTGTAATACCCACAAATGCCGTTCCAGACTTTAACATATTAAGATCTTTAGCCGCAGCATAAGAGAGATCAATTATCCTCCCATCGCTATAGGGACCGCGATCATTTATTTTCACTCTTACGACTTTGCCATTATCCATATTCTTAACCAGAACGATCGTTCCAAAGGGAAGTGTTCGGTGAGCTGCTGTCAACTCATTCATGCGAAATCGTTCTCCCGAGGCAGTTACCCTGCCATTGAACTCTCTCCCGTACCATGAGGCGTAGCCTTTTTGATAGAATTTTTCATGAGAATCTTTCACCGAGTCATCGAGTTTATCCTCCCGCTTCGAGTAGCGAGCGCGAATATCGGGATCATATCGGTCCTTCCGCTCACGATACGTTTTTTGATCATCAGAGCTCCTATCACGATCATTTTCGATTTCATCGTAGTTGAATTCGTCGTCAATTCTGTCGTAATCGGTGCCGTAACGATCCCGCGGCGTATTCTTTGTTAAATTCTTCGGTGCGCACGAAGTCATGAGCACACTGACGAAGATAAACCCCATAAGGATTAACACACCTCGCACAATATATTTCATGCCTTTACCTCCAACACATCATTGAGCCGTGCACGAACACTGTTGTTATGAGTTCATGGAGCATTTCCTCGCCTCCAGTTGTTAATTGCTGTCTCTCATCTCCCCGTCCCGAAAAAATTCTGACGGTGAAATTAATCGGCACCACCGATGGAGAGAACCGGTACACGTTACTCTATCATAATTATCGGACTTCCATTTTTTCCCTTTAACATTAAAAATAATCCTCCGGGTGGCTTCAGAAACAAATATTATTCTTGACCTCCCTGCTCGTTCGCTCAGAATTTAATCGGTTGAGGCTCGAACAGCTTCTCTCAAAGTTCCTCTGAAAACAGTGACGCTCTTAAATGATTCAATGAACATTGCATCCTATAAACCGACCATAACGAGAAAAGAACTGGAAAGTGTTCTCGACTGTCTGATCAACGATGAGTTCTCAAAAAGTGCTGTCAGAAATTTCGAGTCCTCCCTTTCCACATTCATCGGTGTAAAATACGCCCTTGCAACCAACTCGATAACTGCTGCGTACCACCTGGCCTTTACCAGCCTTGGAGTCTCCGAGGGTGATGAGGTCATCATCCCTTCTTATTTCGAAGGTTCGCCCCTGAATGCTCTGAGCCTGACGGGAGGAACGGCGGTTCTCGTCGATACCGAGGAGGGTTCTCTCGCTCCCTCGTTAACCCAGATCAAGGAGAAAATTACGAGCAGAACAAAAGCATTGGTAATAGGGCACCTCTTCGGGATACCTATCAATAGTATCCCCTTCAAAGAGCTGTCACTGCCGATCATTGAGGACATCTCCCATGTTCTCGGCGCCTCTCCCGAAGGCGATGCCGACATACAGGGCACCATCACGGTCGCCTCATTCACTCCTGCAATGATGATAACAACCGGTAATGGCGGAATGGTCCTCACCGATAACTCTCGTATGTATGCGACCATGCGGGACTTCAGAGGTGCTCGTTCTGGCGCAATATCCTACGATTACTGCATGACGGATTTTCAAGGTGCGCTGGGAACCTCGCAGCTTGCAAAGCTTCAGAGCTTTATCAAGCGGCGCAGAGAGATAGCGAGAATCTACTCCGATGCCCTCAAGTTTACCTCACATAATCCGCTCTTCCGGTACAATGACACCTATGTCTATCAGTCATTCCCGATACTCTTTGATGCACCAAACAGCGAGGTTGAGAAATACTGGAAAAAGAACAGAATCGAGGTTTATCACCCTATATCCGATCCCCTTCACCACTATCTGTCACGTGACACAATGGAGTATCCCAACAGCAGCAGACTTGCCCGAAAGCTCTATTCCCTCCCCATTTACCCAACGCTCTCGAAGAAGGAAATTGAGCGAATAGCAAAGCTCCTCGCACAATTCATATAAGGGGACTTCTAAAAACTATTAATAGAATGTCCCCTTGGCCAGCGTTGTTTTGCACCTCCTGTGCACGCTGGCATGCGCGACACCGTGTCGCTGTGTGCTCAATGTCTGATAAAACCAGTATTTACAATTAGGGGATCAATGTACATACTGGTTTTTAGAGGTGCCCATAATGCAGATATCCCCTATTCCACAATGCGTATAGCATTGCTGGGGCACTTCCTGGCAATCATCCTGCACTTCTTCTGGAGAGCTACCGGAATCTTATCAAGGATCACCGTCGCCTTTTTGCTCCCTTCCTGAAAGCGAAACACCTCTGGGCACTCCATCACGCAGATACCGACAGTCTCACATTTTAACTGATCGACTTCAATTTTCATTACAGGTTTCTCCTTCCCGAATAGAAATAAGCATCGTTAACTTCGCGGCTTGCAACTCGCCGGAAATCAATACTCTCATCGGTGCTATTATTACAATAGCTCCTTATAATCGAAGTGTCAATGAAGTATACAAATACGAACAGGGGAAGGCAACGACCGCGAGGAGAGACTATGAGAATTGTACCTGTTCCAAGAGCAGTGTGAACCACAAATTATCCATGACCTGCTGTACCACCCTGAAGGGGAGCCCCTGAATCGAATCACGGAAGGTTCGCACCTCGGTTCCGTTGAGACCGGAAAGGATATACCATCGGCTGCAGAATTGTGCTCCGGGGACAAACATTCGTTGCAATTCAGAGAGAATTAAATTTGCCAGTGTGAGATCGGCTTCAACTTCACGATAATCGACAGCATCACCCTGCACACAGCGGATGCGGTCTTCGAGATGATTGAGGGCACTATTTCTTTCCGCTGTCTCGACAGCAAGACTGTTGTTGTCAACCGCAATAACATCGGTCGCACCCATTCTCGCTGCAGCAAGAGCCAGAATTCCGGTACCGGTACCGAGATCAATAACCCGAGAGATATGCTCACTTTTCATGAGGAACACCAAAAGCTCTAAACATGAGCGCGTCGTGTGATGGGTCCCCGCACCGAAGACAACACCGGGATCCAGGAGAATCGTCATCGAATCAGTTGCGCCCTCCATCCATGCTGGCAGAAAGGAGAGGGGAGGAATCTCGAAAGGCTTCAGGGCATCTGCTGGCTCCCATTGATCATAATCCATCTCTGTTTTACTGACCAACCTGCAGTGCGGGTTCCGTTCGAGAATCTGTTCGATTACTTCCCCGGCACACTCGGAGAAAAAAAGATATGAGAATTCCCCTTCACACCAGGAACCCAGAAAGCTCGTGGCCAAATCCCCTGAACGAGCAGTCACCGTACCAGCTATCTCGTAGATGTAAAGCTTTTCAATCTTCCTGACAGAAGATTCCATACTCTTACCTTCCCTCCTGACATGTATTCCTGATCAACCGAAAGGCAGGAGCTGTTCGCATACGAATTCCACTGACGATCGAGCAATTGACGGCAACGCCGATCTTAAATGGCGGATTAACCCCCTCGATCACGAAAGAAAGCGGAACCTTCCCCTTTTCATACCCCGGAAGATCCGCGAGGCCCCACACGATGCTTACCCACCGATCAGCCTGATCATCAAAGAGCTGCTCATTCGTAAAGGTGAGATAATTCTTTATCCCTCGTATACGATAATCCGGTTTTGTCAACCCCCCCTCCCGAGCCTGCAGCACCATTATCTGAACAGAGGGATTGGGAAACCGCTCAATACGAACGGGAACTTTCTGGAACGAAAGTCCAACTATCATTCGCTGTGCATACTGATAGAGAATGAAGGGGAGTCCCTGCTTCCCCATCTGAAAGATTCTCCCTTTCTCGGCCATGCCCGTATAGTCAAATACAGTCATCTGGCTTATCCCTCGTGACATGAGAACAGGGATCACTATCACATCATCGAAACGCATACACCCTCCAACTGCAGAAACGCGGTACACATCATCGAAGTCGCCATCATTATTCAGATCATAGTCAAGAGCAGCACAGAGAAAATCCCTTTCAGTGATTCTGTTTTCCAGGACGTCCCCCACAATAATGAGCCGCTCGGAGGTCATGAGAACATCTGTTTCATGGAAAAGGAGCGGATCACCCTGAAACGCAACAAAAAACTCAATAAGGTAACCCCCCTTCTTCTCGTTAACGATGATCGGTGAGAAGTGAAAAGAGGGGTAATCAGAGGATCGAGCCGGCTGAGAGAACCCCATGATGATCATGAGAAGTAGTATTCCCCCCTTTACAAGAGTAGCCGTCTTCCCCATACCGTACCCCGTTTCCCGTACAGCGGATTAATCTCCTCAGGTGTTACTAACTCCTTTACGAACACCTTTTCATTCAAATTTCGATTCGCGTTCACTATACCCCTATAACTCCTCAAAAAATCAAGCACAAATAGCGAGAGGTAATAAAACAAGTATTTACAATTTTTAGATCAATGTAAATACCTGTTTTTAGAGGTGCTCATAAGGGCACTTTCAAAAACTATGTTTTTGTCGTGCTCCTTGGCCAGCGTTCTTTTGCACATCCCGTGCATGCTTGCATACGCGACGTCGTGTCTCTGTAGGTGGGGGGGATAAAGTAAAACACCTTTTCTTTTATCAGTTTTAGAGATGTCCATAAACGAATTCTGGCTCTCCGCAATATTTCTCTTGCTTTTTTATCCAGAACATAAGCACATTATCAGAAATGATGCAATAAACGGTCGATACATTCCAATGAATGAAAATCAAAATGAGCTTCTTCTCACGGCTGTCGAAGAGGATAACCTGGAAAAAACCAGGACATTGCTTGAAAATGGAGCTGACGTCAACACACGGGATGATATGGGATATACCCCGCTCATACAGGCATCGACCAATAGCAATCCCGATATGATAAAACTTCTCATTGAATTCCAGGCAGACGTTAACGCCCAGGACGATTTTGGCTATACTGCGCTCATCAGAGCATCAAACTATGACCACAGCAAGATCGTCAGAATACTCGTCGAGAACGGTGCCGACGTTAATATAATTGCTATTGACGGATGGACCGCCCTGGGATGGGCATCATTCTACGGGCGTACCGATATTGTTAAAATGCTCATTGATCACGGCGCCGACATCAACATCAAGAGCAACAATGGACAGACACCGCTGATGAAAGCCTCTCAGGAGGGACGTACCGAAACGGTACTGCTGTTGCTTAATTTCGGTGCCGATATCAACCTGAAAAACAATACGGGAGAGACTGCTCTCATCAAAACATCTCGCTGGGTACATGTAAATCTGATCAAGAAGTATACAGCTATCTCCAAGCTCCTCATCGGAAGAGGCGCAGATCTCAATATCAGATGCAATGAGGGGAAAACAGCACTCATGTACGCAGCTGAAACAGGCCACATCGATGTGGTAAAACTGCTCTTAAGCGCCGGTGCAGACATCACGCTTCAGGATAAAACCAGTAAAACAGCTCTGGAATATGCCCGAATGAAAGGCAATAAAGAGATACTCAATCTATTATCAGATGAAACAACTCCCGGCTAGTCTCACTTTCGAGATGAGATGCACCGGGTGCAGCCGGCAATGCGAAGATGCTGCTTTCCACTCCGCCTCTTCCACATTCTTCCTATGAGATAATCTTCTTCTGATAATAGTCGTTTGCATACGGGACACCTCCTCTCCCGCATGGCATATTCACCGAAGCAATGTGGACAGCCAAAGACATGGACGATACTCTCATTTTCTCCGGTATAGACCGTGGATCGAAGCCGCTCACCCCTCTTCAGAATTGAACCGCAGATAATACAGGGAATGGAAATGTGATCAGCTTGTTCATGATCTTGTGGTTTTTTCTCGCTTCCCTGCGAAAAAGCACGATATGCTATAATGATCATCACAAAGACAACGATAAGCGTTATGAGAATCAATATGGTCAACATATCACCTTCCCTACTCGGATACCCATTCTCATGCAGTAAAATAGATACTGCACGTGTGCTACTGTAATACCTTTTTTATGATGAAAATTTATCAAGGAGCCTGATAGTACAAATAAGTATCTCATACGATTTAATACAAGAATGAAACTCATCCAGAAAAAATTTTGCTTGAAAGGATATATTTTGCAGTGCAGATTCACAACTGGCACTTTTTTTGCAGTAATGCCATCATAAAAATTTCAAAAATATTAATTTTATTTTAATTTTATGCTTGATTTTTTTTTGGCTTTTACTAAAACTACTCAAAAAATTATAAAGGTAAAGGGGTTAATTCAATATGAAAAGAATCGTAGTATTATTATTCGCAGTGGTATTAGCTTATGCTTTCACCTTTAACTTCTCTGGCTGCAAGTCAGAAGCACCACCTGAGGAGCCAGCAGTTGAAGAAAAGAAAGATGAAGCAGCTGCCCCAATGGAAGAGAAGAAGGAAGAAAAAGCAGAAGAAGCTGCAGAGCAGAAGTAATCCTAAATCTCAGATTTACTTATTGAAGAAGAGGGGGGATATTTTTATCTCCCCTTTTTTTAACTACTGCTCCCTCTCCTCGCCAGTTCAATCGGTACCGATCTGATAAGCGAGGAGGGAGCTTCCATTCTGCAAATGTAATTCAGTTCATGAAAAGTGGGGGCGAGAAAACTGTGAGGGCGGTGTGATTTGGCATGGAGCAGAAGAATAACGAAAACATATCAGATCCGAATCGTGAAATTGTTTTAGATGAGTCAGCTGCTTTATTATCAAACGAGAACATTGTCACCGCTTTGAAAAAATACACCCCCAATACCAGAGAAAAGGAATTGGCGGT
>Ga0180431_10008073_pt1 | contig 12135 bp, 20 predicted proteins | sample SS_ome_11_FD_132459 | JGI IMG/M metagenome (GOLD analysis project Ga0180431, IMG submission 132459) | Hypersaline lake sediment archaeal communities from the Salton Sea, California, USA - SS_1_MS_1 metaG | ecosystem: Environmental > Aquatic > Non-marine Saline and Alkaline > Hypersaline >... | reverse complement strand
CTAGGATATAAAAATAGCCTGGACCTGGTAAATCTAAATCCAACTATTGAAGATCAATTAAGGGGACCGGTCAAAGAATATTTAAATCGTTATAAACCATATCCGAATAAACAAGCCTTGCATATGGCGGTATTTTATCCGGCCGCACAATACTGGCCGCCCGATAAAGAATTCCCGCAAATAGTAAAGGACAACAACCCAGGGATTAAAACACCCAGGGACTATATAAAATTTGTGGAACAATTTGAAAAGCCGGTATACGTTGACGCGGAACCGGTAGAGAAAAAAAAGAACCTGGCCGCGCCGGTACTTGTAACAATTGCCGCCCTGGCCGTTTACCTTTTAACCCAGGAGAGTTAAAGCCTATGAGTGAAAACCAGGAAAACCCCACCCAGGAACAAGGTATTGAGTACACTACCGATTTAACGGACTTTTTAAACGCCGCCAAAAAAGAAAATACCGAGCATAAAATTGAGGTATTGAAAAAAACGCCGGACGAAACCCGTAAAGGAAAATATCATTTTGAATTTTTAGAAACCTACTGGGATGATATACCGAGCGCGGGAGATATCGGCCGCGAATTCGGCGGCGGCTGTTTTCAATTGAATGTCTATTATACGGATAAGAAAGGAAAACGGCGGAATACCTGCCGCGTTATTCATATCTCAAAACGTTTTGATAATAAATCGCCGGATCCGGCAGCAGCACCGGCCGGACTCGCCGCCGGTGCCGATAATACCACGGTTGCCTATTTACAGTTATTGCAATCACAGAATAACCAAATGTTTCAGGCAATGCTTACCATGATGGACAAGGCATTGAACGCGCTAAATGGACCGAGTAAAGGCGGCGGCGGGATGGATAAGATACAAAATTCACTAAATAAAATTATGATCGACTCCGCAGAACAACAACAAAGGCTAATAGGAATTATGGCAAATAAAAATTTACAAGACATAGATCCGGAATACGAAGAAACCGAGGAAGATAAAAATATTTTTACGTTTTTAAAATCGCTGTGGGATGAATACGGGGAAACAATATTAAAAGGTACTAAGCAACTGCAAAACCTGGCCAGGAAGCAGGCCCAGGGATCCGAGGAACTAAAAACCGTATTGAGCAACCCCCAGGCATACGCGGCCGCCTACGAACAATTAACCGAGGACGCGAATCCGGCGGACGTTGACAGGCTTTTAGAGATTCTCGGTGTACCTTCACCGGCCGAATTGTTAAATAATACTGTTCCTATTCAGGCGAACGAGTAAAAAAAATGGCCGCGCTACTTTTTGACAGCCGCGCGGCCGGACCTTTGAACCCAGGAAATAGGAACAAGGCAAGCGAAAGCCCGAAAGGACCCTCATTTTGAGTATACAACAAAACCCCGAAAAAATCAATATATCGTGTGATAATTTTACGCATTGGCTATCTGTAGTGGCCCAGGAGCGCAAAAACCACGATTATAGATACTACAAAATTAATCAACGCGCTGTACAGGCGTTAAACCTTCCAAACCTTCACTTTTATATAAGATCCGTTAAAATTGCGAACTTCCGGACCGGCGGCAATGTTTCCCGCCAGTTTCAATATTTTGGCGGCCGGTGGAAACGCGCCGCGATTTATAAAAACCTGGCGCGCCTGGAATCCCTTGGTTATATCCGGCGGGATCCTGGCAACCGGCGCGCCTGGCGGCCGGTCCCTGGGAAGCGGCGGCACTACGTAAACGCGGGAGTATTAAAGCACGTTCGGAGCCGCCAGGACACGCTATATTTAAAATTTTTACTGTTTATAGTTAATTATGCCGGTAATTTTGATAATATCACACATAGGACCATAAAGGCGGCCGGATTCGCGGCAAATACGGCGGAATTCCTGTATACTTATATCAAGGAACATTTAAACAAATCGCGCCTGGAAAAGCTATATAACGCGGTTGTATGGGCCTTCCGCCTGGTACGGCGGCGGATCGGCGAGAACCCGCGCCGCGTAATTGCCTGGATACGCGGCCGCGCGCCGGTTTTTAAATTCCGGTCCAATGTTCCAAAGTGGAGAAAACCGGCCGGATCGTTCAATTATAATAAAGATTTAAAATCAAAAACATCTAATGCCCCGCCCTGGAACGGCGGAAGCAAGACAGCGAAGGCGGAACCGGCGGAAAACCCCGCCGGACATCCGGACCGGAACACCGCGCCGCAAGATCCGGCCGGTTTTCTCCACTTTGGAACATTGGACCGGAATTTAAAAACCGGCGCGCTGTTATGCCGGACCGGAATTGAGAAAAAAGCGAAAAGCCCCAGGGAAAGGAAAATCGAAAAGATTTTTGAGAAAACCGTAATTTTAAAATTACCGCCTGGACTCCGGAAAACAATCCTTTTACGGCGGCAAAAACATAAATGAGGATAAAAGCAATATGAAAAGGAAAGATATTGACCGGTTTTTTAATGTTGGTTTATTATTCGCGGCCGCGTTGTTGTGTTTCATACTATGCCGCGAAATGGTAAACTGTATGCAGTAACAACAACCCAGGAGAAAGGGGTATATATGAAACAAGGTACTTGTATTGAATGTCGATATGCGGTATCATGCGGCAATGGTAAAATTGAATGCCACAGGCACGCGCCGCAACCTGGCGCAATTCCGGCGGTGCCTGGTTTAATAATGAAGGAAGGAACATATTTAAAACCCTTATTTCCGCAATTGGAAAGTACTAATTATTGCGGCGAATTCGCGGAAAACTAAAAAAAGTTATCCACAAAATTATGATAAAAGTTATCCACAATTTTTACCAGGGAAAACAGGACCGAAACGGCAAATTTTATTTTATTGTCAATAAAAAATGTCGTCAAATATTTATTATGTAAATTTAAACGGTAAAGGATATAAAAAAATGATAGGATCCGGTTGTTATAGTTCAACGGTACCCGAAGATATGGAATATATGAGAAAATGGGAAAAGGAACAAAAACAAAAGCGCAAAAATAGCGCGAGAAAAAAACCATTAAACGAAAGGGGTAAGCATGGCGGCAAAAAACAAAAATGCCAAAACAGGATATCAGAGCAAAGCACCGGCCGGAGCGAAAAAAAAAGACATCCAGGCGGCCGTAAAAACAATAAAGGACGCGCTCAAAGATCCGGACCTAGACAAACACAGCAAAAATGGCCTGGAAGTTACATTAAAAGCCCTGGAAAAAGAAAAAGGTTCCGAGAAGTAAAAAAGTATAAAACCTTTGGTTGGTGTCCTGGTAAAATCTGTAATATAGCGGATCCGGATAGCGGCCGCGTATTATTATCTAATATGCGCGTTATTTCGGATCCGTTTTTATTCTATGGTAACAAGCGCGAGGAAATCGCGTTAATGGTAAAAGGTATTCGCGGCGCGGTTCCCTTGGATTATATAACGGAACCGGTGGAACAGCAAGAGCTAATACTTCAAACGGGATAAACAGCCGCAAAAAGCGGAATAAAGGCGGAAAAAATGCACCGAAAACAGGAAAAAAAAGCCTGTTTTTCGGTCAATATGCAAAAAAAATGTTGTTTTCTTGACTTAATTTAAAAAATCAATTAAAATGTATATATGAATTGTTCTTATGATCCGATATACGGGCAGGTTCCAGGCAACGGGAATACAACCGGCGCGGAAAAAGCGGACCGGATAGAATTCCTAGAAAATGCCATTGCTGAATGGGAGAGAATGCCCGCCGGATATAGAAAAAATCAGAGTAAACCGAGATATCTAGCATTTAAAGAGGAATTGGAATTATTAAGAGAACAGACGCAATTGGACCCGCCTAAATTCACGCCGCCGCCGGTTTCATATCAACCGGATTTGTTTTACCAGGCAAAAAAATTTTGGCGGGAGAATCAACCGGCCGCAACAATCGCGGCGGCCGCCCTGGGAACATTAATTTTAAGGCGGCTTTTGAAGTGATTACATACAAACGATTAACCGATAAAGCGCAAACCGGAAACGCCATGAAAAAAATGGTAAATCGTTTCTCAGGAGATTTAAACAATTTTTATGTAAATAAAAAACCGCTTTCAAAAATTCCACTTCCTGTATTCTACGAAATAGTAAAAAACCTTCCTTATAAAAAAGATACGCCAGGCGTTGAAATAATAACGCGGCCGCTCCATTTATTAACAAGTCCGTTCAAGGGGTACGATTGCAAAAAAAAGGCGGTTCTTGTTGCCGCCTGGTTGAAAGAAAATAATATTCCTTTTCAATTTATCGCCGTTTCGTCCCGCCAAGATAAAATGGTCCATCACGTTTTAATACGCGCGCAAATAAACGGGCAATGGGTAGAGATCGACCCGACATATAAAACTAATCAATTATTTGAGTCTAAACCCTGGACTAATGCCGAAGCATTAACCGGAATAAAATCCGGATCCGCGCCGGTCCTGGTTGAATTATACGGCAATAGCGAAACCCTGGACGCGACAATTAAAGAATTTTTTTCATTCCGGAAATATCGTTTAAAAGATCCGGAAATGCTAGGAGCGGCAGCGGAAGGGGTGGCAACCGGCGCGGCAATAGTTGTAAAAATTATAACCGCCGTAGTTGCGGCGGCGGCAACGGTTACGGTTGCCGTTGTGGCGGCTGTTCAAAATAGAAAATCAGAACAGCGCGCGCTCCAGGCACAACGCGAAGCGCAAGAATTCCAGTTAAAAGTATACGAGGAGCAAAAAAAGGAAGCGGAAAAGGCGGAACAAAAAGAAGAATCAAACATAGCAAAATATGGATTAGTTGGCGGCGCGATACTGGCCGCCGTATACTTTTTATCATAAGGGGTATAAAATGAAAATCGGGAACACTTCACCAAAGTATAACCCTCTTTATTTTGGAGAAACGGCGGCAATGGATGATATAGACGAACTGGACCGCCTTAACGAGATCGAACAAAAAGAAAAAGAAGCGGAAGCGGCGCGGAAGCGGGATAATATTGAGTGGGGACTCGGAATATTTACCGGTTTATTTAAAGATATAACCGGCGGGAAAAAATCAAGCAACGGCACCGGCAACGGAACCGCCGCGCCTGGCGTTTTAATGGTTCCTGGTACTCAGATTAAAGCAAGTACTTTTATTATACCCGCCGCAATTATCGGCGGTGTAATGCTTTTAACTTCACGCCGCCGCCGGAGATAAAAAACTATGAATTATTCATATACCGGAAGGAACCAGGCTGTAAAATATAACCGCTACGGCCGCCCCGCGTATATGGGAGCGGACCCCCTGGCGGACCTGGAAAAACGGTTTAAAGATCCGCAATTTTTAATCACGTCCGGCCTGGTAGCCGCCGGAACAATCGCGCTTATGGTTATGATAACCAGGAGAAAAAGGCGGAAATCATGAATGTAGATTTTGCACCGGCAAAAAGGCGACGGCGTTTATCTATGTCAGTAATGAATAAACCGGTAAATATCCCGCGCGAACCGATAGAAAATTTCAGGCGGCAACGCACACGCCTGGCGGCCGCCTGGAATCAATTAATTAGAGAGATCCGGACACCGGTTCGGAGATCCGCGCGCGGCGTTGCCCTGGGAGCCACCGCACAAAGTTATCGAGATGTAAGGGCAAAGCGGAGCGAATTAAACGACCTACTTGTATTATGGCGGCCCTGGATGGGTACTTTTCCCTATACAATCGGTGAAGAGCCATACGCGAATGATAGAAGCCTTACAACCGGACAAAACGAGGCGAAAGTCACACATTATCAAAACTGGATTAATACCCTTACGGTCCTATATAACAAATTATATAGGGATTGGGGTTTATCGTTTCAATCACTTTTTCAGGCGGAGCGGGTAGCATACGCGGATGATATACAACGGCGAGTAGATGCGGCCGCCGGTGAAGCAATCAGCGAGGAAGCGGGAGAGGAAGAAGGTGTAACAAGGCACAGCGCGCCCGAAGCTACGCCAGTATCATTAAATCCGGACCTGGACGCGGCCGCAACTGCAACATACAGCAAGGGCAAAACATCGGCCGAAACAAAACCGGATATCCTGCAATATTTACCGGCCGTTGGAATCGGACTAACAGCCTTTAAATTGTTTTTTAGTAAATAATTCAAGAACCTTAAACAAGGGGAAAGTATGCGACAGGGAATTTACATGGGAGCACCGCCCGAGGGCAAAGAATGGACCATAGAGGATATATGGAATTTAAAGCCTGGCGAATTACCGCCCTGGAACCCCGAAGGGATCCGACTAGATCCGGCGGACTTCGCAACGCGCGCGGAATTCGACGCGGCAGTAAATCAAATGGTTGATGATTCCGGATATCGTGCCTTGTATGATGAATGGAAGCGCGGCCGCCCTGGTACGGTGAAAAGATTTTATACCGAAAAAGGCGAACGGGAAAAAAGAATGAGAAATCTTCTTTTAATCGGTGCCGGTGTACTCGCGGCCGTTTTTGCTTTCGGCGGATAATATGTATTTAGGCCAGGCTTTCCCGATACCGGAAAATTACGAAAGTTACCAGGAGAAAATGGGACTTTTCGCTCTTGGTATCGGTGACATTAACGCCGAGATAAATAATTTTTATTCTATAAAACTCGGTGATTCGCCGCCCTGGTTGGAGCGTCAAACAATGGGGGAGATATTGTTACCGCTTTATCAGAAATTAATTGCGGCCGGTGAATATCCGCCTTTTGAATATCACGAATTTAAGCGGACCGGAATTGCACCGACACAAGCGGTAAACCTGGCCAGGCACCTAGAACAAGAAACAGGTTTTAATTACCAATTTATTTGGAATTATTTAACTTGTCTTGAATCCCTGGCAAAAGGCGGAGCGATTGACTTTAAACATTATGATCCTGAAACAAAAGATTTAAAAACGATAACTGAGCCGCATATTTTAGACAATATTAAAAATGCTGTTCCAACAATTTTTAAAGCGGCACCGGCGGCCGCTATGAAGATACAAAAAAATATTATTATTATAGGTGCCCTGGGACTCGGTGCCTATGTTTTATTTACTGCAAACAAGTTTATAAAACGATAATTCATTAATCTAAACAAGGGGTAAATATGGCACGTCAGGGACTCCCTAAAAAGTATGCCAAAATGGGATTTAAAAAAGGTTGGAAGGCATACAAGGCAAGTAAGAAAAAAGGCGGAACCAGGAAGGCAACAACGCGCAAAGCAACTAAAAAGGTTGCCAGGCGGCGGACCGCAACGAACCCAAAAACAGCACCGAAAAGAAAACGGCGGCGGAATCCTGGTTTTAAACTTCCTAAGATGCGGACCCTTTTCCGCAATACCCAGGAAAACCTGGTTAATGCCGGTGTTGGCGTTGCCGGTGCCGTTGGTTCTAGCATGGCAATAAACGCGCTCCCTGCTATGACAGACCAGGCGAAAGGATGGACAACAATTGCCCTGGGAGTCCTGGCCGGTTCCATGATTCCAAAAAGAAACAAGTTTATGCAGTTGGCCGCAACCGGTGCCATATTCGCGGGTACAATGAAGGTTGCGAAAACTTTAATGCCGGAACTTCCGATAATGGCCGGTAATGATAAGCGGATCCCGTACTATGGCGCGCCTTCACCGGTACCGCTACAAACAAACGACATGAGCGGTATTGTTGATTTTAAACTAGCGGGAGAAGGCGAGGAAATAAGCGGCACGCCGGTATCTTTAGCCGGTCCTGAAAATTTCGCCGGTACGGAATATTTCGGCGAGTGCCTTGGATGCGATAACTACGGCACATATTAAACCGATACGCCGGAAGGCTTTTTAACATAGATAAAACGGTTATAATCCATTAACATTTAAAAAGGGGTAAATTATGCCTAGACTAACACAGGCACAGGAAAGACAGCAGTTTATGGCCGCCCTGGCTAACCTGGGAACCGGCACCTATTCAGCATACGGAGATATGTTTGATTGGTCAATGTATGATTCTTTTTACCTTACAAACGGCACGCCGGAATACAGACTTTTTTCCGTTGGTATCGGTGAAGCGGATCCGGTAACAGGAAATAATAAAACCCTAGCCGATACGAATATGCGCGGCCGGACGGTCACGCCGAAAGGTTCCAAAATGTTGGTGCAGTATATTAAAACTTTTATTTCCTCAGATATTCTTTTGGACGATGCCACAATGCAATTAATGATTGCGGTACTTCGGAATATGGTTGTAAACCTTTCGATTTTCGGAAAAGACACATACGGTCAATGGGGACTTGACGAGCTTATGAATTATTACTTTGCCGCCCTAAATCAGCCGGCGGTAACAGTAAACACGAACCCCGCAACGCAGTTACGCGGCGCGGCTGTTTACCCGCTCAAGGTTCCAATTGTCCTGGCAAGTCAGACCACTTTTGATATTATCGTCACGCCTTCCGGCGGACAACCGGACGAGGCTCTTGACGATGTAAAAATCAAAATTTCACTTTGCGGAGTCCTGGCTAGGCTTTCGTAATTTTCTTCTTTACTGCTTTTAGATGAAAAGGAAACCAGGCGGTAAATGTGCCGCCTGGTATCTTCACCCTTAAACAGAATTCAAGGCGGCAATTATGATAAATCCGTATCATTCAAGAATAAACATGAAACAGATACTGGACCTGCAAAGCTACCAGTATCAAACAACCCTTTACATGGAGCGGGACGTTGCCGCGAACAGCAATATAGACGCGCCTATTGAAATCACATCTTTGGGCCATTTCATGCTGTTATTTATGACCGGCGACTTTACAACCAAGTATGACGACGAAGGGCAACCGGCGGACGCGGGAATCTGTGAGATTTACTTACAGCTTATTGACGGTAGTAACTCGCGGCCGTTGTTTACGGAACCGGTACCGGCAAATATAATTCTAAGCCCTGGGAGATCCCGCGCGGTTGCCGGTCTTGGAGATCCCTCTGAGCCGCTCCGGACCTTTTTCCCGTTTATTTATACTTTCCCTCTTAATGGTCAGTTAATAATGCGAATTGAAAACGGCGCAAGCTACGAGAACCGCGTCCGGATTGCATTTACTGGCATAAGGATTTTCGGCGACAATCGGCAAGGGGTTTAAATGGAATTTTTCCGCGAATTTACTAACCTGTCATTTCCGGCGGGTATACAGGAAGATTTATTAACGGACCGAATTGTACCAGGTTCACAGCAAAACCAAACCGCGTCTTATTGTTTTGCGCGAACGGTTAACCTGGCAACGGCGGCCGAAGTTATAAACGTCGTTTTCCGTATACCTGAAGATTACCACTATCACCTGGATCAATTGCGGGTATCTTACCCGAAATTGCCAGGACCGGCGGACGCGCCGGAGTTACAGGTAAAAATTGTCCTGGCGGAGCGCGGCCGGTCCATCACTCCGGAACCGTTACCGCTCCCTATGCGTTTAATATCAACGCCAGGACAAGAGCAAATAAGACGCGCGGCACAAAATTTAAACCTTACTTTTATAGCGTCTAGTTTAATCACGTTGCAATTTTTCAATTTTAATACAATCGTTGGCGGTAACCTTCACGTAATAACCGAAGGTTTAAGGATTCCAATTAAAAATTATACATACGTATAGGCGGGAATATGGCAATTATTGATTTGATGATGATTAAAAACGGCATTACCTTCACCGTTGATCTATCCCAGGACAACGTACAGGTAAATTTATTTCCCGTTGGCGGCGCGGTGTATGATATCTTTTACCAGGGAAAAAGCGCGTATCTATATTTTCAGCCAAAGGACAATTTAAAAATTATTTCCTATGGTGTATTTTTTCCTTACTGTTTCGGGTATGGTATCGAAGTATTAGAAATGCAGTGGGTTTGGTGGCAGGATCCCGCAGAATCAATTATCACCGAAATAGCCCCGCCGGATGGCCGTATAATTTACCCGATAACGCGGCACGAAATGGAAATAAATACTTATGTGCCCTATGATCCGCCGGACCCTTCCGCCGAGTCCGCAATTGGCTTAAACGGTCTAACCTTCAATATTTCAATGGTCGGAGTGCCTACGGACTTTGACCAAACAGAACAAAAAATTTATCCTTGGTTTAAGGTACAGCACAATTTACCGGTGGAAAATTAATTATGATAATTCAAAGAATATCAAAAGACGGCAAACCGATATTGACCAGTAATATTTTTACCGGTACTTTCAATGTTCCCACTCCTGGCGTATATGATTTTGGATCCGTTGCCGCGCCGGTTGCCGGAAACACGGACCAGGTGTGCATAAACATTGAAAGTAAATATTATTATCTGATTGACAAAGTAAGTATATCGGCCAGTATACCCGAAGGCGTATTTTTAGAGTCTTATAATACACTTCCGCAATTAACTTTTAAATATGCTTTCACCCCGTATAATATTTATCCGTTTCCACTTCCGGCAATCAATTACATTGATGGCCTGGATTGGTCATTTTTCTTTCACAGCAATAAGGAAACAGATCAATTATTGATATCATTAACCGGCGTATTAAACCAGGTTGCCGCAACCGTTGGCGTTGCGGACATTAAAATTTTAGCAAGTTTTGTAATATACCGCGAGGAAAATATAAAAGCCCTGGAAACACTAAGGGCAACTAAAAATAAATCCGTTGTTTGTTTCAACGAATAGGGCATTATGAATTTACAAGGGAATGGTTGGTGTGGTTGGCCCGCGCCTGGCGGCGGATCCGGTTTAACTCATTATGAGCAATGGGTAAACCCTTATGATTTTGGTTTTAGTCCTACCCTAGATGTATGGAAACAGCAACAATATTATACCTGGGTTTTAAACGGAGATCGCAACACAATTTTTTTAAATCCGGACGGATTAATTAACGCCAGTTTTTTTATTCATAGCCAGGCGGATTTTGCGGACCTGGAACCGGAAGTATTATTATACTGGCAGGAACAGCGCGGCAGTCATGGTAATAATTATGGATTCCGCGCCGGTTTATGTTTCTATGAAAACAAACAAACAATGGACTTGACGCCGAATCTTGCGGCCGCCGTTACCCTGGACGGATCCGCCGCTGATGACGATATTATTATCACCGATTTGACAACAAATTTAGATTTGCAATATAAACCGAATCCATTAACCGCTAACCCGCTTTATTGCCACTTATGGATAGAGCGGGACAATGACGCGGCGAGCGGCGAAGCGATAATATACGGCGCGAAAGTTAGGTATAAGGTGAGTATATGAGCGGCGAACATAAATTAAAATATGTAGTTGGATATAGTGTTTCATATCTTAACGCTAATCCTAATGTTGTTGTTGGATGGCCTTCCGCCGCATGGATCCCGATAGATGTAACCCCGAATGTATGGGTACAAGGGCCGGTATCATGGGCCACTATGAGCAACGCGGCAATTGGACAACTGCAAAGCATACGCGGGACTACCGGACAGATCGGGCAATCATGGAGTCTTGACGCGAATCTATCAATACGCGGAGATAACGGCGCGGATAGTACAGACATTAATTTTGCCTTTTTTCATAACGGCGTAATTATTACCCATTCAGAAATTACATCTAAATTTGAACCTGGCGATACAATACGCAACGTGACACTACACGCCCAGGTACAAACGGCAAGTATAAATGATACTTTTGAGATCCGGCACCGGCGAACTTATGGTACCGGTAATTGGTGGAATCCGCTTTATGCAACCTTTAGAATGTACATGGATTAAATATGGCTGTTAATGTTTTAACCAGGGCAAAAACAAAAGCCTTTCAATTGTGGATTAAATCTATAATTGGAGAGGAACCGGCCGCGATTGAATACGCGGACCATATAGAAATAGATTTTACCCCGGCCCAGGTTCAAAAATTTAAGGATTATTTGCATGGCCAGGTACGCGGCTCTTTTGTTCCTACGGATAAACCGCCGCCGGATGTACAAATACGTTTTGGCAAGGTTTTAATTCCTTGGTCAATAGAAACACTCGCGCCGCTCCTGGCCGGATCCTACGGTCTTGGATGGCTGAGCAAAGCCCTATTAAGTAAAAAATGATTAATCTAACATCGGAACAATACAAGCTAATTAATAATATCGCAACGGAAACCGGCGCGGATCCTGGCGAATTAATACAGCTTATTAACGCCGAATCTAAATGGGATCCAAAGGCAAAAAACCCGAATTCAAGCGCGCGCGGATTAATTCAATTTATTGATGATACTGCCGAATGG
>Ga0180431_10008072_pt1 | contig 12135 bp, 21 predicted proteins | sample SS_ome_11_FD_132459 | JGI IMG/M metagenome (GOLD analysis project Ga0180431, IMG submission 132459) | Hypersaline lake sediment archaeal communities from the Salton Sea, California, USA - SS_1_MS_1 metaG | ecosystem: Environmental > Aquatic > Non-marine Saline and Alkaline > Hypersaline >... | reverse complement strand
CCGGACTGGCTATAAGCAGAAAGCTAAGGAGTATAATCGTAAGACGCGCGTTCATCCCACTCCTTTGTAAAGGTATCTACCTGGTCAGCAAAATACACACCAGTGGGGCCATCAGCATCCCAGGTTATCTTTATAATCCGCCACTCGGTTTCACTATCTTTAGAGCTCGGTTCTGCCCACCCTACATACTCCGGGTTCCCATCCGCATCATCAGCTGTACCAGCCGCTACACGCACCTGTAATGCCTTATCTCCAGAAAACTGAAGCAGGCCATAAGAACTACCTACTTTTTCTACCTGAACGCGCCGACCGCTTATATCTTTATCCCTTATACGAACATCCTGGTCAGCATAAGCCGGTATAGCCAACAAAAGCCCTAAGCTACAAACTATCCTTTTTACCCACAACATAATCCAAGGCCTCCATTTTAGCTCTCATTTCGGCAGCCGTCGTTTTGTCTTCCTTCCTATCGGCCTCTAAAAACCTCTTATAAAGCGCATCTCGGGCATCTAGAATCGCCTTAGCGTCTCTTAGGCCTAGTTCGGCCTGCTTAACGCGCTTTCGGCGCGTGAGAGCCCATTTTAGCTCAAGAAACGGCCTTTGTATAAGTATCTTCAACTTCATTTCCCCTCCCTCAGCATAATATAGATTTCTATTGCCTCATCCGCGCTGGCATTCTCTATAGTAAGAGTATACTTACCTAACATAGGAAGAGGTACGGTATCTCTCAAAGTACCTTCTTCCTCGCGGTAATGCCTCACCACCCGTCCGTCCTTATCCTCTATCTTCAAATCAAAGGTAGTCGTACCGGTAACTGCTTTAGCGTAAAAAAGCTCGGCCCGGCCTCTTACAAATCCACTATTAACCGCGACTGTACCAGCACTCGGAGTTACTGTTTTTTCTACCTCGTGAAATATCATGCCGTATACACCAATACTTGCGCTATATCCGTGGCCGTAGTAAGGTACAGGCCACTAACCGGCAAAGGCCTTGAAGGCGCAAAATACACCGATCTATGATTCGTGACATCACTATCAGCCCTAAATATCACATTACCGCTAGCCTTGTCATGGATCACACAGCTCCAGGTATCATCATTAGCTATAACAATGACACCAGTAATGAGAAGAGGGGTATCAATTAACGACGTCGCTCCAGCAGTATCAAGTTGAATTGGATTTGTCTTCAAATTATTTGCCACTTCTTACCTCCTTTTTATATCACCCTGTTCGTCTTTTTCCCAGTGACCGCATTTCACGTTCCAATCTACAAGGTATCTCTTCTTTAAGACATGCGTTATATGCCACCCAAAATTAACATCCTGCCCAGTAAAAAGGTTACTTTCCCCTACAAATACATAGTCCTTTATAACCTCTTCGTTCATATACGTACATACCGTACCCGAAGCATGTATATCATCAATACCTTCGCCCTCTGGCATAAAACTCACCTTATAATCAAAGAAATCAAAATCGGGTATCTGGTCTTTAATACTCTCAATGACGTGCCCTGGGAGCAAACGTTTACGTATAAGTACCCATGTAGTATACCTTCCTGTTTTTAGGGACCTAGCAGTGCCAGTAGCTGCCCCTACAGAAGGTAATTTGGCCCAGCTAGACAATTTTTCATAAGCATAATCAGGAGGAAATATATCATCCTCCACTACAAACAGATCGCCTTTCCTGCGTTGATTGAGGATGTTCATATTGAAAGCCACACCCCAGCGCTTCTTCACAAACCCCTCTGCAGAAGAAGCCTCTGTATTGTGATCATAGAACCTATATGGGCTGGTAATTATTTCCCTTTCCTTGAATCCCTTTAGTTTATCAAATGCCTTAGTTATCTTGATTCTATCAAGGTTCTCATTTACTACCCAAATGAGCTTCATATCCTTCTTAGGCATTTTGATACGGCGGGTATTATTCACCCACTCATCTAAGCAGAAATCCTTGCCTATGATAGAACCAAATGTATTCATCGGATATGCGCTCCGTTTGCTACCAGAACCTTTTTATTTGTACGAGGCTTGGTCTTCTTTTTATCTGGGTGCTTATAAGTCCTTACATACACCATACCATCCCTGTATATCATAAAAGGTTTATTCTCCCCAAAGCTGTATATCCCATCCCACATGTTCATACTCGCCTCCGTGTAATTATATAATTGCTTACGAATCTGGGTATTGTCGTGCTTTAAAATATATTCTACTAATCTTGCTATCTCTGGATGTAGCGTGGGCTCACCGCCTGTAAGCGATATGCTCTTTCTTTTGGGGTTTTTAACTATCTTGTCTACCGCTAGTTTTAGGTTCTCAAAGAGCGTATATTCCATGTTCCTTTTAGTCGCACAGCAGTAAGAACACTTATAATTACAACGCCTTGTGAGTATCCAATTTACCTTAAAAACATCCTTGGCAGCAGGGCACTCAATCTTCACGCTGGCCTAAACCTCTCTATATTCGCTATCTTAGGGTTATCCGGCTCGAGAGTCCTTAAGATGTTTTTCAGCTCGTTTACTTTCTTGCTATTCTTTTTCTGCCAGGCCCTATGCCGTTCTATAACTTTGCCTGACTCCATTTTATCTTTATCGGCCACCACAGCCGTTACCGGCTTACCGTTTTTCATTATCTCACGATGCCTTACTGGATGCAGTTCTGACTTCCTTACCATGCCCACCACTATCTCGTCTTTGAGCTGCTTGGCTTTCTTCCACATAGAATTACGTGTAGCCGGATCAAGTTTTACAGGTAAGCCGCGCTCATAGTTCTTTTTATAAAGCTGGTAGTTCTGCCTCAGCATCTGTGGATCTTGTATTCTATCCAATGGTCGCCATTCCCCACCATTTATGGACTTCACCTTCTCTCCCTTAAGAACCATTTCCCTGCTGCGATATTCTTTCTCGAGTATCTTCCTGGCTCCTACCGGATGTACTTCCCTCTGTGAATCCACTTTGGCCACCGCTCCTTTGCTCACTACCGTTATGCTCATAACAAATAGCCCTTCTGGCCGCCTATAAGGGCCGGATTCTTTATCTGTGCCTGTTCCCTCTCTGGTATGCTTTCTGTATTATCCAGAGACACCGTAGTTTTCATACCGCAATACTTGCACTGATAGAGATACACCCTAGGCTGTATCCTTTCTATCAGCTTCATTTTCGGCTTACGCGCGTCCGGAAAAGGTCTATGACTAGGACACCCATGTTCCGGATGATCCCAGGGGCAACGTAACCCGTACTTACCGTATAACCGTTTCTTATCTCCGCTTGCTCCGCTTGTCCACAACCAAGGCATCTTGAGGTATCCTCTTCATTGTCTTTTGTGCTTCAATTTGCCGCTTTTCTATAGAGTTCGGCTCTTTACTCTTTACAGTATGTATCTCGCTCTGATCAAAAAAGTTCTTTTTACCCGCCATTTTCTCCATAAACTTACACCTATCCAACTGGTCGTCTTCGAGCGTCTTACACCCCCAGTCTCTGCGGATATTATACTCATGCTCAGACCGAGTTTTACCAAACCTATGAGGTCTTTTCGGCAATATTAAACGCATTATTTTTCTGCCTCTTCCATCCTTTCAAGATGAGCTTTTTGTGCATCATTCAAACCTTCGTATTTGTTATCTTTGTTTTCATTCTTAACTTCCTTAACTTTTTTCTTCTTTGCCATTGCTTTCCTCCTTCAGTTTCTTAACTATCTCCCACATACACACGTTAAACCCACAAACCTCGCCATTCTCCATAGCCTCGCGTATCTTAGGCAACGCCTCGATAAGTTTCTTCGGATCCTTCGTCCTTACTTGTAGCTGGTAAAAATCTACCTCTCTATTAACTGCTGGAAATGAAAAAGTCTTTGGAAATGAAAAAGTCTTACTCATTAATCTTTCTCCACTGAACTATCAACCTTTATCTTCCCAACCCCATTACATCTCGGACATGTTACTGGATCTGGAGTAGGCTGAGAAGTATCGTGCGAAGGTATCACCTCGCCAGAACCCTGGCACAAAGTACACAGATTATAATCTTCAAATTCCAAATTTTCTATCTGTTCAGCTAAAGCGTCTACTTTGGCATCAAGTGCTGCTATAGCTGCTAACACATCGGGTATTCCTGCTGCCATATTGCCTCCTTAGCAAAGAGGGGAGGATTACTCCTCCCCTCAAAGCATTATGCGCCTTCCACACCACCACGACCTTGATCCGCAGTCCAAAGAGCCTGGTCACAAGCAACCATGCCGAGACCATTATCCTGGATTGCAGCAGCTGCAGTACCTTCAACGGTATCGTCCATAAACGTACAACGGACAACATTACCCTGAATAGCACTGAGCGCTATAATACAACCAGCCGTAGTTACGTCTCCGTGATCGGTAGCGGTAGGTACTTCACCCATGAAGTCACAATCACTTATTGTGTTATCCTGGCCGCTGGAACCTTTGAATATAATATTCGTGGAAACAGAAGCAGCTGTCTGGTTCCTGAATATACAATTCGCAAGACGGTTCCTACGGACCGTGCTTGAACTACCTACGTACTCTACACCAGCATTACAATCATGGAAATCACACCCATAAATTGAAGTAAACCAGTTATCCACATTGTATATCCCAGCATGAGAGTTATTGCTGTACAACCTGAATAGACAGTTGTTAACAGCAGAACCAAGTGCTCTCAATGATGTGGAATTACCGGTTAGGGCTATAAGCCCACCTGATGTACTTCCGCCCCTATGAAAACCAAGATTCTCTATAAGGGTAAAACCACTCTGCACATCAAGTACTGCCGTAGTATTGGAAGTAGCAGTACCTTTAAGTATCACAGCATACCCAGCTGCTTGATAGGACAGATGCGACAAATTGCTCGCGCCTATGATACTTATGTGCGGTTTAGATTCCGCAGTAGTCCAGTTTGAAGTCCCCTGCGGAAGTATTGCCTCACCGTCCGTGGAAGTAATATCCTGGTCACGGTTCCTTATATAAACAACATCGCCTCCACTCATCCTGTTAAGGGCGGTCTGCAAATTCTTAACCGCCTTTGTAGGCTCTTTGCCGTTATAACTATCAGAACCATGATCATAATCCACGAAATAGGTCGTTACGCCCCACCAGCTTGTATAGCGAGCGCCATTGCCCATTAAAGGCACACCGCCGCTAACTACTGGTCCGGTATAATGTACAGCACCCATTTCCACCCTCCTTTACGCCACCCTTGCGGGCAGTAGGGAGAGTGGGTAAAACTCCCCCTACCAGCGCTTTACGAAACTTACGAAACTAGCTGACCGTACACCCAGGTCCAGCCATCCCAGCCAGTACCACACCTGTAATAGGAGAGATACTTTGCGATAAGGGTATCGCTATCCTTATCCTGGAACATCTGGATAGGTTCACGGTTGTACCACAGGAGATATTCTTTCATCTCACTGTAATCAATCATGAACCAGTTATCGGCATCAGTCAACCGGTCCCAAATTACGAGCTTGTACTTACCATAGTGGAAGTTCTGATTATTATCAGCCGTATCCACCTTACCCTTTGAGTTGATTATTTCCCATCCGGTTTCCTCCAAATCGCGCGGTGCGAGGATTGTATCCGGATTTACGGAAATAGTCTCCCCTGCGAGGTCGTAGAAATCATACATATCGAGCCTTGTGGCTTCTACGTTCGCGGCACTAAGAGCAGAAGTACCTTCGTTAGACTGGTTCGACACGCCACTTACAGGAGAAGGGTGATCCGAGGCACAAAGTTCCGTACCATCACCATCAGAAGGCTCGTAGGTAAATGCCAGATTAAAGACATTTGCCGCGAGCTTTTCCCTGGACCTGTTCGCTGACGTGGAAAGGCCCTTACCAAAACGTCTTACCGTCTTGGTCTGGTCATCCGAAGCCAGTTTACGCTGTATCTGTAACTGAGCAGCGTACTCAGTAAACGTGTGAGTCTTATCGTCATTTGTGTTAACTGCATATCTCTATGCAGATCGGACTATATCATCACGCAACTTGCGTGTTCGGCGTATAGTCTCTGAGGATTCCTTTTTGGTTTAATCTCTTCAATTCCTGATATAGGTCTTGCTCAATCTTTCCGTAGGGAGTTTTCCGATTTACACTTAATCTACGATTTATAAACATCCTTACGCAAGCAACTTGAGCTTGTTTCTCTACATGCTCTCCAAACACATCGAAAAACCTTTGGACCCTTTTTAGACCTAATATCTGGATAGCCTTTTGCGGCTTATTGTTCTTATTGAATTTACGATATTGAGTAGGTGAAATATGATGTCCTACATTAAGACTCTCCAATACAGCATGACACTTTTCTACCAAATCAAAATTGGTATTTGCAATACCAACTACTGGCTTTAGTGTATAATCTTGTATTGGAGATTTCCTTATATCCATCGTTATCCAACCCTCGCCATCGAAAAATCCAACGAACCACCAAAAAAGTCTTTCCTGCTGATTATCCATTGTAATATCCCTCCTATTTTCACCTTGTCAGTAAGCAGGGCTTTAGGAACTTCCAGCATATAGCCGAATTTTTTAACAGGGGCTACGATATTTATTACCCTTAACCCCTGCACACGCTCGACCACGTTAATCTTACCTGTAAACTCCTGGTGATCCGGCACAGGAGACACGGATGAAGACTTTTCGTACGCCCCATCCGAGCTCTGTATGCTAAACAGATCGGGAGTCATGGCAGGCAGTGCTTTATACTGGTCGATATAGACCTTCCGGAGATCGCGCTCCAAAAGGTCGGGCCAGTTGGCACTTAGCATAACGCCCATTTGGTTCCTCCTTTTGGATTATACGACCACATAATGCCAGCAATGTTTAAGCTGGGCTATTTCAGCCGAGAAGGTCGCCAATTTCCCTCCCAGGCCACTCAGTCCTTTATCGTTCCAGTACCTAAGCGGATGAGTTGGCGCGCTCCTCCACTTTCCCCAGTTCTCAACGATCTCCAGGTATACGGTGCTTGAGGCCGCAGCAGTTGAAGTAAGGCCAGTTGCTTCCGCATTCAGACCGACAAGCCTGTGACCTATCGGCAGCAGCTTGATAAAATCTGACGAAGTATCTACAGTGAGTGTAGAATCCACCGTAAGATCCGTGCCATCGTCAGCCGTGATATATCTAAGCTCGCCTTCATAGGTTGCGCTTGAGTCCGTGCCGTCCGTGGTGTATATCCAGCCACCGTCTATATTATCCTCTATCGAGGTTATAGTGATAGCAGTTCCACTTTCAGCATGCGTATGGCTTACCGCATCCGCTTGGTCGTAAGCCGCCATATAGAGAGCGTGGGGGTTGGCTATTACCGGCATAAAGTTACCACCGGCTGATACGGCCGCATCCGGATAACCATCGGAACCGATTTTGTAAAACCGGCTATTCTCCTTGTGGTCGTCAAGATCTGTTGACTTGGCCTGGGAGATACCTATGGTATCTTCCGCTTCGGTATCGGCACCACTATAAGCAGTAATGTAATACTTATTGGTACCTGCCCACGAAGCATGCCTCATCAACAGTTCCCCAAGATCTATAAGCGCAGCATCATAGACCGGGACGTTGAGACGTAAGGGATAATTCCCACCTACTTCTTTTGATAGATGCATGTTACATCCTCCCTTTCGTCAGTTAATCTTTCTCTTCTTTGTTACACCATGACCACTTACACCATAACCACTTGCACTTACACCAGTGCCTCGCCAGGGCCCCAATTACTTATCGGCGTATCTATGGCTCCCACAAAACGGGCAGCCACCAGTTACCTCTGGTTCGTAATAGTAATCTGTAACCGTATTCCTATCCACAGTAGTACGACCTTTTCCACCATTATATAGGAAAGCCGCGTGCTCTGCAGTTAAGAAGGTATCAAACACCATCACGTTATCTATCTTACCATACCATTTATTTTCAGTTGTATTTAAATCAGAATACCCTATCTTAAAATTGCCAGGGTCAGCGCATTCATGTACTTGTTCTGCTACTAACTCGGCATTTATATAACCATATGTAGTATTTGTTGCTTTCTTGTGCGTAACAACAGCATGAACCCAAGTTTGTTTTCTTGTGGTTTTTATATCGCGCAACAAATACACATCTGCATAAGAAGTGCCATTGCCAACACAAAAATGAAAGTGTTCGTTTGCCTGTCCGCACCTAACAACCAAACCTTCTATCGCACTCCCACCTGCATCCCACGCGCCATTACCAAAAGCAGACGCATACTTATCTGTATCTCCAGCTAATTCACCCTCACAGTATACCCATCCTGAAAAACTAAAATCTGTCGTACAATCAACAACAGAATCACCAATATTTACACCTTGATCTGTACCGTTAAAAGAAAAGCACTCATCTATTTTACCAGTAGCCGTAAGGTCTTCGGTGTTATCCGTAGCTGTACCATTATAAGTACCCTGCGCATCCAAGACTGTAGTACTGGCAGCATTATCATCTAGTTTCCAATAAGCTACAAGATTATCCGATAACATCCAGCCTTTCGTATTCGGTATGCGGTAAGTATCAGAGCTTCGACTGCCATTATCTATTCCTTTACCGGCAAAGTTACCGTCCTTAATCTGCATATCCCTGTCCGGATCGCATATAAACCCACAGAACCTACACCGGACCAGACGAGACTCGTCGCCTTTGACTCCCATCCAGTCCGGCTTATCCTTTGCCTTTAACGGCCCCCCAGTATGGGGAGAAGGATATAGGTCTCTAAACACGGTTTCTCCTTAATCTTGGATGCCTACATTTTCTTGTACGGTTACGGCCGCCTCCTCCGCGCTTCCATCCACGCTGACTACCATCTTTTTGGCCGAACCCTGCTCTTCTTCTTTGCGCATTCATTAAAACCCTCCACGTCCGTACGCTACTACCTTGTTATCCCTTATCCGGCAATACTCTTCCAGATCCTTATACTTGCCGGCAGATACCTCTTTCTCAGCCTGTTCCTTCTCAAAGTCGCTTGTAAAGGAGACTTTCTGGGCAGGAGCCGCAGGAGCACCGGTACCACCGGACGCTACGCCCGCGTTCTTGGCACCTTGCTGTCGCTTTGACTCTTCGTCCTTTTTCTTTTTATCCAGCTCCTCTTTCACCTTTGCCTCCTCTTTTGTCCTTAACCTGGCCATAGTAGCGGCCATCACCATTTCCGGACCATTTATAGCTTTCATAATGAAAGGAATACCATCTGAGTCATATCCACTCTTCTGGGCTTCCTCACAGAATATTTTTGCTTTTTCGGTGCTCATATCAAGCTGCGGATAACCCTCATCATCCATTACCATATTGCCACCCGAATCCCTTACATACATATCAGGGTGTTCTTTCAGCAGCTTTTCCCTGGACTTGTTCTGCTCGTCCTGGCCTTTTTGCCGGCTCTGCTGGTATGCGAACCGTAAATCGGTAGCATACATCGGGCTTTCATTATACAGCTCTTCCCACTCTTCCTCAGAGGTAGGATAGTTCCGCATATTATACTTTTCTTTCAAAGACCCTGGTTCGGCATCCTTATTCTTTCTCTCAAGATCCCTTACGCGCCCTACCAGCCCTACCTTATCGCGCTCCGACCTGCTTAACCGCTCTTCTGTTTCTTTCAGCTTGCCGTATATCCGGTCTATTACTTCCTGACTTACCTCCCGCCCTTCTTTCTTGGCGGCACTCTTTTCCTGTTCGGTAGCCTTGTCCTTCAGTTCCTGTTTCTTTTCGTCAGAAAGAACTGGCTTCTGTTCTTCAGGTTTCTTTTCGTCTACCATGACCTTACCTCCACCAATGTGAGCTATTCATTTATCCAAGCCTCTATCAGCTCACCCTCAAATAGAGTCTTGTAGGCATCTATATGCCCAAGATAATACTTAGACTGCCCCAACTCCTCCGCCTTGAGATGGGAGTCCATTCGGGCCCGAAGATCCTCTATTAGAGGCTCCTGTGGCTCCCACGGCCCTAGGCATCTGTGGTGCAGACATTCCCAACCCGGGTGCCTGACCAGCTCCCGGAGCACCTTGTTGCGGTCTTGCAGCATTGGCTTCCATCCCTTTCATTACGTTATCTATATACGCCATTTTCAGCTTGCGTATATATTCGTTGAACGCCACCATAGCCTCTGGAGTAAACCTCTTGTACCTATCCGACTCCCTCATCTTCATAAGGTGCGGTAACAGGGTAGACGGATCCCCCAGGGGTATGTTCACCATTTCCTGCTCCAACATACTGAACACCTCTTCAGCATCGTTGGCATCCATTTCCGTCTGCGGCCGCGGCCCTATATACCTTTCAACCGGAGTCCGCCTCATGGCCCGTAAATAATCTGCCCTCACCTCCCACATAAATACAGGGTTCTGCATCACTATGGGATCAAATCCCATAGTTTGATACATCATTCCAGCCAGCTGCCTCTCCGTATCCTGGTCCATGGAAGTCAGATCCAGCTGCATCTTCGCTTCATACATACCTATCATGGCCTCCGGAGACGGCCACTTCCGCTTCATCTCGCGCCCCATTATCCTGGACCAGGTTTCCGGGGGCATATGCTCTTCGTACTTCTGCCTTATATCCGTCAACAGGTCGCATACTATGGCCTGCACCCTTTGACCTATAAGACCGAACTTCTGCTCACCTTGCGCTATTACAGCCAGCGTACCCCTTGCCGTAGGCCTGGAAGCTGTTTCCTTGCCCAGCATGGCCGGAGTAAGGTAGGTAAGGCGCTCTATCAGCTCCATTACCAGCTTCTCTTCCTGGAACGATACCTGCAGGCCGTGGCTCGGGAAGGTCGGGAACTTGACATCCCTTTCCGGATCATTGAGAGGTATGCCTGTGGCCGGGCCGGCTATTATACGCCTTGCCTTTGTGCCGCTTGCCGCGCGGTAAAAGAAGAAAGGCGCTATGGCCATGTTGCCGGCATCAAGCCTCTGGTTGTGGATATTGTCTAATTCATTGTGTAAGTGTCGTACTAGCTCTGGAATTGACTTTCCGTAAGCCCTGCCCGGCCGCCGTAAGAAAGGCCTTATAAGCCACGAAGACCGGCTTACCTTTGATACCGCATGCATCGGCTTACCGGATAGATATAGCTTCAGATTCTCGGCTATAAGGAATACACACTTTTCGCGGCGGCCGTCCTTGTCTACATCATAAAGTATCTCGCCCTCAAGGCACTTTATCTTGTACATCTCCTTACGTGCATCAACTGACGGCGCCGAACCCTCCGCCTCCTGGCGAGCCTTCTCTGTGGCTTTGAACTCTTCTGTCTCATCCATCGCTCCTTTCACTACCTTATCCAGGTCTATATTGGGATCTATGACTCCATCCTGCTGCAGCTCTTTAAGCATGGACAGGGTGTACCACCTTTCGTCTATTATGTATTCCGCGTGGTCCTCCCAGTCCTTCTCATAGGTATTGGCGTTAAAGGGTATATATACCTTTTCAAGGGGCCGGAGCTCTATATAGCACCTCTCGCGCTGTATTCTCTCATAACTCACATCTTCCTTTATGCGCGTCTTTATCTGGCCATCCCCTTCATCAACATACATCTCTGCTTCTTTTGGTATCTTGCGCGTTACCCACACCCAGTAGGTCTTCCAGTACTTCTTTACCGCTACCGTACCATCCACTACCAGCATATGTACCAGGTCATCCATCGTATTCTGGATCTTCATATCCGTAGATGTAACGAAACTCATAACTGTCCGGTTCACCTCGGCTATCTCTATGTCGTGTTCCTCTATGCCTTGCCAGGTAATCGACTTCTCATTCCACACCATAGGGAATAGTTTTGAGTGTAAGAGGTCGCATGCTACCGTGGTGACCATCGTAGATACATTCGAGTGGCCCGGCCAGGGCACATCGCTGGACTCTTTTATACCCTCATACTGGCGTATACACTCTTCCCTTATAGCCATAAAGCCGGTCCGCGAGTGTTCGGACTCTTTCCTCATCTCTATCATCATCTCTATAACCCGGCTTTTTTCATCTTCAGGAAGCGTAAACTGTACGCCTATATTCTCTTGCCGCTTGTCTTCTTCCTGTTGCTCTGACTCCGGAGACTTGGTAAAGAAATCTTTTACTTTTTTAAGAGCGCTTTTTTCTGCCACGTTTGCTCCCCTTGCTTCGCTTGCCTGTTTTATATGATTGGCCAGTCGATTTTTGGCATAT
>Ga0180431_10008071_pt1 | contig 12137 bp, 13 predicted proteins | sample SS_ome_11_FD_132459 | JGI IMG/M metagenome (GOLD analysis project Ga0180431, IMG submission 132459) | Hypersaline lake sediment archaeal communities from the Salton Sea, California, USA - SS_1_MS_1 metaG | ecosystem: Environmental > Aquatic > Non-marine Saline and Alkaline > Hypersaline >... | reverse complement strand
TTCCTCTTTCTGCGCCTGTTCGATCAAGAAATCCAACATCGCAATCGCACCAATCGCCTGCTGGAGCCCGTCAAGATACTTCTGCCGCTGTTGCAAAGCGTCTTCACGGAACTCCAGCAGTTTTTCCTTCGTCAACGACATTAGGTGGTAGTTGCTTCACTGGTGTACAGAATCAGATAGTAGTCTGTCCCTGCAACACGACATTTCAGTGTGCCACCCACGGTTGCCGGAGCGGTGTTACCTGTCTGGAACAGATGCCCGGTGCTAGCCGTTACACCAGCAAGGTTGAAGAGTCGGGCATTGTCGTCAACCGCTGCAACACCGGCGCCTTGCGTGGAGATGTGGATGAACGAGGTCAAAGTGCCGGTTGAAGCTCCCGTTGGAGCGTTCAGTTCAATCTCAAGCGGAGCATAGGTGCCCGCCGAGGTGCCCGCCGAAAGGGTCATCTCAGCAACGAACGCCGAGCCAAGACCCGTGGTGCTGCCCGAAGCGCCATAGACCACCTCGCCCTTGAGCGCGTTCGACCAGCCACCAAGGGCAACGTTCGTCTCAAGTTTGAACTTTGCACGGCCGCCAACGCCGCCAGCGCCGGTCATGGTGCTGTTCATCACGATAGGCTCGACGCTGGTCGATCCGTTCGTCGATGCGCTGGAGTAGGTGAGATCAATCGCGCCGTCCGAGCCGATATCAAGGCTAGTGGTGTATGCGCCGGTCGAAGTGTTCTTCGTAACAACTTCAAAACCGTTTTCCGAGCGTACCGGCCCGGTGAACGTCGTGTTAGCCATTGGAGTCTCCTGTCTTGGCTAGTGTCGGCATCATGCCGTCAGGAACTAACGCATCCTACCACTGCGACGGGCAAAATGAAAGGGCTTCATGCCAGTCTATTGCCCTTCGCGCAATTGGCCTCGTGAGTCAAAATTTGCAGATTCCATGGAACATGAAGCCCGCAAACAAGCTCGGAACGCAGCGGGACTATGTGATCTACAACATGCTTGACTCCGGTTTCTTTAGTTAACCGTCGCGCTGCGAGGTACATGGCACGAATCTGCGCCTTATGGGCAGCGGTGAGCCACTTTGGCATAGCATGGCGCGCTCGGCGCTTCCATGCGTTTGCGGATGCCTGCACAGCCTCCGGATTGCGTTCTTTCCACGCCCTGCGCGCCGCGCGGCGCTGCTCTGGCGGTTGGTTACTAGCCTTAGCTAAAACTAACTCTTTGTTACGCTCGTAGTACCGCCGCCCGGCCGCTTTTGCGGCCTCACTCTTTGGTAGCAACTTACGGCGCTCGTTGTCTTTTGCCCAATCCTCCTTGATGCACTCCACGCACGCGCCTTTGGTTTTTCGTAGCGCTATGTGGCCTCGCACGCAGGGTTTTCCAGTAAAATAGTGCGCTATGCCAAGCGCCTTGGCTTCCTTGCGGGTTTTTGGATAGTTCATGTGTGGCTCCCGTATTTGATACGGGTAATATATCCGATTAGGACCTCACGTCAACATAAAAGAAAAGCCCCGCCGAAGCGGGGCTTAACCAGACCTAAGTCCTTGTTTTTATTAGGCGCCGGGCGAGCCGTAGATCGCCAGCGGGTCGCTTACGCCAAATGAGTAACGTTCACGGGCCTTGTAGCGAACGTTGCCGGTGTCAAAATCACCATCCATTGACGTCGTCATCGGCGTGCGCACGAAGTGCTTCATGCCGTTCGGAATGTCGGTGGTCAGGAACCACGCGTCATTGTCCGTCAGGTAGTGGTTGACCCGGTAGCCTTCGGGGATCGAACCGTTCGACTTGAGCGCGTTCAGATCGTTGTCGGCGGTGCCAACGCGCAGCTCCGTCTGCAGCAGACGGGTGGCTACGAACATCAGCGCCGGGGGAACGATCAGCTTGCGCGGACGAGCCGCAATCAGCAGGCCACGCTCATCAACGTAGGCAGCGATATCAATCACAGCCTGCTCGAGCGAGGTCTCGTTGAGGTCCGCATCAACCGACGGCTTGTTGCGGTTGTTGCTACCGGCCACAGTCGGGTGCGAGGCCGAGAACAGGAAGGCGCCGTCACCCGCACGGAATACATCAAACCCGGTGTTGAGCAGCGACGCTGCCTTGACCTGCTTGGTGTACGCCATAGCGCGAGCGAGTGCTTTGGTATAGCGCGCCGAGAGCGAGTCATACAGGTTGTCTTCCATCGCTTCTTCAGTGATGGAGAAACCCATAGCGACCGTCTCGTGCGTATACCGAGCGGTGAACGCCTCTTGTGCGTTGTCGTAGGAGATAGCCGAACCTTCAGCTTTTACCGGCGCAGCGCCGAAGCCCGAAAGTTTGACCTCTTCCTCGAACGAACGTTCGGAGGTTTCGGTTTCGTAAATCTCAGCGTGCTCGTTTTCGTACTTTTCGTACTCCATACCGAACAGCGCGTTGAGACCCGGCAGAAGCTCCTTAAGGAGCTGGGCGCGAGAGATAGCCATATTTCAGCCCTCCTTTACAGGCCAACAGCGTTGGTCAGGCTGTGATAGCCGGGGTTGAACTTGACCAGAACGTCCGGATAGGCGTCGCTGATCGGCGAAACCGCCGCCACGATACGGAAAGCCGCCGTGGTGGTAACGGTGGTGGACTCCAGAGCCGAAGTCGAGTTACCCGTCGCGGTCGAACCGGTCGAGGTGCTTTGAGCAGCGGCAAAGAAGGTGTTCGCCCCGATGTCAGACTGGTCGATACCGCCGTCCAGCTGAGCTTGGAAGAGAACGTTGGGATCGTCGACGACATACGCTTTGATCGAGGTACCGGTCGGCGCAACATAACCCGAGGGGTAGTACTGCGAGTGGATGACCTGACCTTGAGCGTTGACGTATTCGCAACCAACGAACACACCAATCGAGCCGGTAAGGTTCGTACCGGTCGGAAGAGCATTCGTGGTGCCGTCGGCGCCAGTTGCGGTGCTGAGCGCGATGTAACCATCAGCGCCAATGTGGACGACTTGACCGTAGAAGAGGTTCGTACCCTCTCCAGCCGGGTCGATGAGATACTGGGACGTGGCCCCAGCATAGGGGAGGCCGTCAGCCCGCTTCACGGGACGAAGGCCATAGGGAGTGGCAGTGGTAGCCATGACACTTCTCCAAGACAGGGGTTACTCAGATCGGATTACTCCGATCCAAACGAAAGTCGCGTATTCCGCTCTGGTCTTAGAACGGGCATACGGGGGTCGGATTGCCGCAGGTAGTTGTTGTCAACTGCCTCGATCTGGGCCGATGCGCTATCAAGCTGCGCGGCGATGCGATCATCGGCAAGCTCCGCCGGAATCGAACATAGAAGCAACCCACCCACTTCGATGTTATCCTTAAACCGCGAATCGAGGTCTGAGATAACTTGAAGTTCAGGGTGGTCAGCGGCTTTGACCGGCGTGTACCCCTCGCGGAAGCGAGCCGAGACGTTAGGATTGTCCGAGTTGCCAAGGGTCGAGGTGCGAATCCACCGGAACTTCATACCGTCACGGGGTTCGGGAGTCGGCAACGCAGACGGACGAGTCCAAGTGCGTTTACGCGTGGACTGTTCGCGCGTCTCAAGGGTGCGGGGTGTGCGGTTAACCATTGCGTGCTTCCTTCAAAAGTTGCGCTACGTACTGCTCTCTCGTGAGACCCAGCCGTTTGCGGAGGGCGTCTTGTGTTGCGGTAAGCTGGACCTTGCGTGGCGTTTTGGCGTTTCTCGCCGCCGGGGCTACCACGGGAGCCGCTTTCTTAACAGGAGCGCTTACCTCACTCTCTCCGTCAGAAAACCTATCAGCGAAGTGCTGCCGCATAGCGGCGTCTACTTCACTATAATACTTTTCACTGTCTGGATCAACGCCGCGTTGCATCAACTCTTCATGCACGCCAAGAGCGAAACCCGTCATCCGACCGTCTTTACCATACCAGTCATTTTTACTTAGCCAGTCACGCTGCCGAGGAGACAGCTGAACTTGCGGTTGTTGGGGTTGTGGTTGCGGCGTGCGCACATCCGCCACCCGCTCCGGCTGAGGCGGCCGGTAAGTCTGGAGCTGCATCATGCGGCCGCGCAAATCGATGAGTTTTTCTTGCGCATCCGCTAGCGCATCCGCATCGCCGGCCTCATAGGCGGCCTTATACGCTGCGCGGGCGGAGGCGACCTCTACCTCCAGACGGCCTTTGGCCTGCTCCACGACGGCGCTTTGCCCTTTCTGAAGCTGCTCCTGCAGTTTGCGGTTCTGCTCCAGCACCTGCTGCGCATACTTGACGGCCTCCTCACGCTCACGCGCGGCCGCTGCTTTCTGACGTTCAGCCTCATGGAACTCGAACTTCAGCTGCTTGATGCGTTTCTGCACCGACTCGCTGTAGTTCTCGATCTCATCGTCCTCGGGGACGTTTGGCTTCGCATCTTCGGCGCGGCGAGGTTTCTGATCCTCGGGCACATCATCTACGACTTCGATCTCGAGCTCGTCGTTCTCGTTCTCGACTTCCGGGTTCTCGGTAGCTTCGCTCATTGTCACGCCCTCTTATATCCACGCGGATCATCAACCACTGCCTCGACCGTATCATCGTTGATAAGCCGAAACTCTTTGTCCCCAATCTTGAAGCGCGTGCCAGAATAGGAACGGAAGATCACAAAATCCCCCTCCTTACAGTACGCACCTGTCGGAAACTTGGCGGTGTCGGTATACGCGTCCGGTCCGGCTTTAAGCACGAACCCGATAATAGACGCGGTATCCTCCATGGATTTTAGCGTGTCGGGCATATAGAGCCCGCCCTCGGTCTTCTCGCTCGTCTCAAGCATTGCGATCAACAGCTTGTAGCCGGATGGCTCAGGTAGCTTGTTAGTGATCTTCTCGTCTAGTTGCGATGGCTGGTACATAACCCTACCTCGTTTGCAGCGATCTCGGCCCGCTGATGCCGTCACCGGAGTGCCCGGATAGTTTAAGACTCGAGATAACGCCGCTCGATGTCCTCAATCTCTTGGATAACGCTGTCAAGCGTAGCCGCGCGCGCAGTGGCGCGAATATACGCCTCGTAGTCGCGGGCGCCGCCTGACAAGAGAAACTCGCCAATTGCCTGTCGGCTGCCGTTTAGTTTATCCTTTAGTAGCGTCAGTGGGTCCATTCTGGCCTCCTCTCATCATAGACTCTGCGGCACGCATGCCGAGTTCTGCGCCTTTCTGGCGTGATTGCGTCGCCTCTTTCACGAGCTGAGACACGATGTCCTTACCGATTTGGGCTCCGGCGCGACGATCTTCAGCAGCAATGCGCTCTTCTTGGACTCCGATATTCCCAAGCTTGACCTTCTCCTCGAGCATGAGCTTTTCAAGGTCCAGCAGCGCATCGTGTTGTGCTTCTTTCTCCTTCAACACCAGCTCGCGCTCTTTGAGCTCCAGCTCTTTGCGCTGGATGATGTTGAGCGGATCTTGGGCTTCTTTCTGGGCCTGCTGCTGGCGAGCCTCCATCTGATCCTTCTGCAGGAGCTTAGTAGCGGCAGCGGCGGCGAGGCGCGATACCTCGCGCTCCACATCCTCGGGCAGCGGAGCCTCGGGGTCCGGAAGTTCCACACCAAGCTGTTTCTGGATGTCAGTCCTGTACTGCATGGCAACGTGTTCTGTAATGTGTGCCGCCATGGCGTTCCCGATAGCAGCCGCAAACGGCGACTGCCCCACAATCTGCTGCAGTTTCGGGTCCTGCATCGCCGCCATGTGGACCTGCAGGTGGGCTGCGTGGTCTTGATATGCGAACACCTTCACCGGCTCTTGCTTCAGGATAGCCATGTTCTCGGTGACGGGGTCTTTCGGTTTGATATCCTCGGGCAACTTGATGATGTCGTCGGCGTCTTGGATGCCAAGCACCTCCAGCATCTGCCGGTGAAGTTTACCAAGATCATAGAGTTGAGGCGCTTGCTGCGCGAGCTGAAGCGCGGCCTGATACTGCACGACCCGCTGGGCCATCGTTGCCGCATTGGGGTCAGACACAGGAATCACGTCTACCCGCGAATCAAAATCGCTGCGTCGGTTGAAGTTGCCGTCCCGCTCGACGTCGTAGTCGTACTCCTCCGGCATGAAGTCACGGATAATCGCCGCAATCAGTCGGAGTTCTCGGCGCATCGCCGCGTGCAGGCGGGCCTGCACACCGCTCATCACCTTCATCGACCGTTCAAGAAGCGCAAGTGTCGTGCCCACCGGAGCCTCGGGGTTCATATTCCCAACCTGCACGTCGGCCACCGAACCGATGCGCCGGCCCTCCTCGACGATATTCCCCAGCAGCTGGTACAGCACCCCCGACGGTTCTTTGTAGGGTAGCGGGAAGAGAGATTCTCGTAGTGTGCCGCCCGGCACGTCCACATCTCGCCATTCACCCGGCATAAGCGGTGTGTTATCCCCAACGATCCGCATGCCCTTGGCCTTGAGCCCCGCAGGGAGGTTCGACAGAGTCCCGGCATCAACAAGCTGACGCAGAATAGACGTCGCAGATTTCGCAAGCCCTCCGATGAGGTGAATGAGCCCAGTGCCATAGAACCCCATACCGGGCAGGTACCGGTAGTGCACGAAGTGCATCCGCTTGTGTTTCTTGGGGTCGTCCTCCAACCAGTTGCGGCGGATCGCCAACACGGTGAGCGACGATTTGTCGATAGTCACAATATAGGGGCGAGGCAGCCCCTCGGGATCATCAAACTCCTCGGGCATGTTCAGAGTCACATGCATCTCAAGGATAGTGTGCCGGTCGTCGTCCTCGACGACAGCTTCTTCACCGCTCAGCTCGTCATACTTGGCTTGGATGTCCGAAATATCCGGTGCCGGCGCAGGCAGCTCTACATCGCGATAAAACCCCGCCGCTTGTAGTTTCATGACCTCGATGGAGGACTTCTTCATGACGTGCGTATAGCGCTCACAGGCCATAAGGTCCGAGGCACCGTAGGACACGACGAAATCTTCTGCCGGGACAAACATAGCCGCAGGGCGCTCGAAGATGGGATCGTAGTAGATTTTCTTGAATGCAGAGCCCGCCAGCGGCAGACGGAACAGCATCTGCTCCAGCTCATCACGGTATTCAGGCATGGCTTCGGTGAGCTGATAGTTCAACTCGTTCTGCACGCGCTCGGCCTGCGCGGTCTTCTCCGGAGTCATTTTACCGACAATCTTACTCCGCGCGGGACCGGAGGCAGGAAAGATCTCCCCCATAGCCTGCGCCTGAAAACGCACAACCGCTTCTGTAAGCATCGGGTGGAATACACCGGAGGCGCCTTGCCACGGCTGATCGCGGTCCTCAATCTTCATACCGAGAAGATCGAGTCCTTTTACATAGGCTGTAGCCCACTCTTTTCGCGACTGCCGATCCGCGTCGAAGTCTTCGACTAGCTCTGAGGCCATTGAGCGCAGTGTATCGTCGTCGATGAACTCCGCGAGATTCGAGTCGTGCTCGGGTCCTACGAGTTCCTCGGTCACTTCGCCCGTGAAATCGAGAATGAGTGCCTCTTCGTCATCGCTTATGGCAACTGCATCTGGATTCACAATCTCGATCTCGATTTCACCGTCCTCATCCGGCAAATCTTGGTCGAACTCGGTGTAGTCCAACGGAGTCATTGCTTTCTCGATGGCCATAGGTATACCCCCCATGCAGAGTTTGGTTAGTAATACTCGACTTTTCTACGGTATGGCAACTCTTCATCCTCTTGATCGGTCGGCAGGCGAATAAACCCGCCTTGGCGGAATCGCATGAGTGCCATAGTCGTAGAGTCCACCAAGTCGTCATGTGCGCCGAAGGGGAAGGCCGCGACTTCTTCTACAACCTCCTCGGCCCAGCGGCGCGGAGGAACCCATACGAGCCCTGACGCGATAATATCTGCAACTGAGTTCAGTCGCGCCACCTTGTCCCCCGTCCCACGGTGCGGTGTGTACTCCTGCACGGGGATGCCCATGCGGCGTAGTTCTTGGTAGATCGCCACACCCGCCGATTTTTTCTCCACGATGAACGCATCTGGTTCCCACTCACGCCAATGTTCAAGACATGCCGCCTTGAGTTCGGGGAACTCCATACGCTCTTTGAGCGAATTGAGGAGAATCAGCTCGTGTGCGCCCGTCTCTTCGTTGAGAAACACGCCCCATGTCGTGAGTGCCGTAAAGTCCGCACGGTTGTTTTTCTCGGCAGCGGCGTCGAGAGACGAAATGATATATTCGCACTGGGGCGGGGTGTCTTTGCCCCATAATTTCCACCACTCGCGCTTCACAATGGCGGCTTCTTCGGACGTTGGATTCTGTTGATACTGCGCGTTCCACTGAAACACCGGCATCGACGCTTTTGTGCGTTTTAGCGCGGGCAGATCAAAAAACTCAGGCCACAACGGGCGCTCAATTATATCCCCCGTTTCCGGGTCTTCTTTCTCCAGAATCGCCGGCAGCTCCACGACCTCGTACTGGTCTGCACCGTCATTTTGTACCATATCCCGTACAAGTCGCCCGGTAAGGTCGTCCATGTGCCAGCGAGTCTGCACAACTGCAACGCGACCGCCCGGCATGAGACGAGTCCGCGCACCGTAGGTAAACCACTCGTAGGCTTTCTCAAAAACTCCAAAGTTTCCGTTAATTACATCCTGTTCTGAATGTGGATCGTCGATCAGCAGGAGGTCTGCACCGCGACCGGCGAGAGCGGAGCCAACGCCACAGGCGAAATACTCACCTCCTTGGGTTGTATTCCAGCGCCCGGCAGACTTAGAGTCTGCGGCAAGAGCGGCGTTGGGGAAAATGGCCTGATACTCCGGCGTGGCGATCAAGTTTCGCACCTTGCGGCCAAAGTCCACGGCGAGGTCCGTGGTGTGAGATACCATCATGACCTTCTTATTCGGATTCCGCCCGAGAAACCACGCAGGATAGAAAATTGATACGAGCTGCGATTTACCGTGACGGGGTGGGATATTCACGCAGATTCGGTCTGCCTCGCCTCGCTCAATAGCCATGAGCTTATCGGCCAAAATACGGTGGTGTCGCCCGACTTTATAGTCAGGTTGCATGCGCTTGCAGAACTCAATGAGATCATCCTGCACCGCTTTTTGGTTTTCACGGCGCTCTAGCTCTTCGACAATCTTGTATACCTCAGCAACTTCGTCTGGCGTGAACTTGTCCAAGTTAGCCAGCATCTGTTGGAGCTCATCTTGGGTAAACCCAGCGTCAGTCATCCTCGACCGCAGCGTCCATGTTTATGTCAATTACGTGCATTTTGACGCACTCAAGCGCGCCCAGCATGGTATAGCCGCCAACTTGGCCTACTAGACTATATGACGCGCTGCCGTCGTGAAACCTAGGCACGGTGGTGAGCCCTACAAGCGCGCCGGTCTTGGCAAGCTCAAGCAAATGGCCAAGATGATTCACGACTGACTCCACGGGCTCACGGTTCTCGTTCGCCGCAAAATCCCGTGCCGCTTCACGAGCACCGGGTAGATACACGATCTCAGTCATCGCTCTTGTCCCAGATAGCCAACAGATCGTCGGGGTCGGGCACGGGCTCCTCGATAACCTCGGCATCTTCAACCGGTGTCACGTCCACAAGCTTGCTAAGCTTGGCACGGAGGCTTTCTCGCAGGTCTTCGGCTGTCTGGTGGGTCACGGTTACCTCCCGCTTATCGGTAAACAGCCCTACGTCACTGATCTTACCCAGCAGCTCCAATGCCTTAATACGCACGCGAGGGTCTGGGTTTGCCGTCTCTTCTATCAGTTTGTTTGTAACATAGTGACGTACCTGCACCGAGCTGTCTACGACCGCGTGGCTGAACTCTCGCAGCATTCCATCGATAGCCCGGAGGGCCGGTGGGGTCATTTTTGCCATACGTTTTTGTGGTACGGCCTTTGCAGCGGCCTCCGGACTCTCAGCAAATATGGTCACGACCTCCTCCGCGAGCTCTTTGTCCTCTTCAGACATGTTAACCTCTAGACCGTGATGCACGAGCAGCTCAACTGTTTTTGACGCTGCGGATACCCGTGGGGGTAACTCGGACGGTATGGTGTTGGCCGACGGGGGTGGACCGTCTTCTGGTATAAGATCAATAGTCATACGTGTATGCTACTGCAAATGGTACCAAAATACAAATTTGGGGGTACGCAGGGGGTGGGGGTCTGGATGGCGTCAAAAAATTGACAAGGGGGTGGGGGGTGTTAAATAGTGGTAAGGGCTGATAAAGACTGAAAAACTGTGAAGTGTGGTTTGTTTGTGCAGAATAGTATTACTACAGCAGCACGCGAGCCGCCGAAATGAGGGGGGTCGCCTCCCGGTGGGGTTCCCCCGATAGGCCAAAATCGTTATGCGCCCCGCATAATCTGACACGTTACGACGCGATACGCTGGCAAACGCTGCCAAATGCTGCTATACAGAATCCATCGGGCGGCATTGGTTCCGCCCGATTTAGCAAACCGAAAGGAAACTACCATGTCCAAGACCGTTACACTCGCAACGGAAGCCGCTACTCTGTCCAACGCGCAGCGCGATGCTGCCATCCCCGCGATCAAGGCGGGCGAGGCGGTAACCAAGGCGAACGCCACGCTGGCCGTTCGTGCGCACAAGCTGATGCTGGCCGGTATTACACCGGCCGACATTTCGCGGGGTGGCAAGCTGCTTGCCGCGTTCCAGAAGCTGACGGCCGAAACTATCCTGACGGCCGCGCAGCTCAAGACGTGGGGCGATGCTTCCCTTGCTGCTAAGCCGCGTGACGCTAGCGGCAAGCAGGTGAACAGCGAACGCGGCAAGCTGATTGACCGCGTCAATAGCTGCGTGCGCAACGTTCGCGCGGCGATGGCCGACGCGGAAGCGGCCGACGCGCCGGAAGGCAAGGGCGGCGGCAAGGGCGCGGGCGCGAGCAAGAGCGCGCCGCACGCGGTCGACCTGAACAAGGTCGCCGAAGTGCGCAAGCGTATCGTGACGCTGGCGGCCAGCGACAAGCCGGCCGATAAGGAAAAGGTCGCGGCCTACGGCGACGCCAAGGCGATCATCGCGGCGCTGGACACAGCGATCGCGGCTTTCGCTAAGAAGTAAGACAATCGGGCGGCGCTTCGGCGCCGCCCTTTTTTTGTGCCCGCTCGCGCGATGCCAGTTACCGAAACAGCGCAGGGGCAAAGAGTATGCGCGGCGCATAACAGCACGACACGTTGCGCGCGTGACCCAGCGCTTTCGGCGCGGCGGTCGCCATCGAAGCCAGTTACCGAAACAGCGCAGGGGCCACGTGTTATGCGGGCCGCATAACCCGCCGAGACCAGTTACCAGAACAGCGCGGGGCGTCACCGCGTCGCGTTATGCGCGCCGCATAACCGAGCCTGATAAATCGTGATAAACGGGGTTTCTGGTATGCGTCGCTGCGCTTGCGTGTGCTGCGAAGCAGCAACGCGATGCTTGCGAGCATACCACTTTTTTCAACTCTGTCAACCCCCCCTAAATCACGATAAATTACGAAATTAAAATTTAAACTTGTTCTGGTGTGGTATGCCACGGAAAATTTTTGAGCATCACGTCGTGCAACACACCTTACTGGCAACACACTGTGTTGTCGTTAACACGTGTTTGGGGGTGAAAACACCAAAATTCTCTAAAATTTACTGAACATTACTGTGTTTTCAACGACTTACGCGAAACGGGTATTATGTTCATTTGTGATTTTTTTTTTTGGCCCGAATTTTATGTTTTGCACAAAGCAAAACGACGTAAGTCGTTGAAAACTGGACTGAACATTATGAGGCGATTTATTATGTTCATTTGTGGAGCCAAAAAGGGGTATACACCCCCCCACGGAATTTTGCACGGGCGAGGCGGCGCGCAGCCTCCGCAGCGCCGCAAAAATTTCCGCGAAAATTTTCCAGCCCCGTATATATGTATTTTTTTAACATCTACACATAAGCGCAACTACAACACGCCGCCATGCCAGAACCCTGCAAAATCAAGCACTTGCAGTCCAAATTTATGCTTTGTTTTGTCGCAAAACTACCGACATTCAAAAGCACAATAGGCACAAATCAATGTTTTCAAGCACTTACAAACCGACCCATTTTATGTTTGCCCCCCGCCACCATATGTTTTACTCTGACCCCCTCGGCGCTGCGTTATGCGCGCCGCATAACCGTCGGCGCTGCGTTATGCGCGCCGCATAACCGAAGGAGTTGTTCCATGCCTACCTACCAACTCGACCTCAC
>Ga0180431_10008070_pt1 | contig 12137 bp, 4 predicted proteins | sample SS_ome_11_FD_132459 | JGI IMG/M metagenome (GOLD analysis project Ga0180431, IMG submission 132459) | Hypersaline lake sediment archaeal communities from the Salton Sea, California, USA - SS_1_MS_1 metaG | ecosystem: Environmental > Aquatic > Non-marine Saline and Alkaline > Hypersaline >... | reverse complement strand
TTCGATGGCGATCGCGGCCTGGTCTGCCAGGGACTGGAGAACGGAGAGATCGCTCTCGTCGAAGCCGTTCACTCGCCCGCTTTGCGCGTCCAGGACGCCGATCACCTGCCCTTTCAGTTTGATGGGTACGGCCAGCTCCGAGAGCGTGTCGCTCCCGTGCATCCAGACGTAGCGCGGGTCCTCTCGGACGTCCGGAACGAGGAGGGGCTCACCCGTGGATGCTACCCACCCGGTAATGCCCTCCTCCCCGATCCTCAGGCTGGACGGCGAGAACTCGAACTCATCGGACTCCCAGAGCCTGCCCGCACCCACCCGGTAGGTGGCATAGTCACCCTCGGTGACGGCGATGCCCACGTGGTCGTAGCCGAATGATCTGTGAATCAGTTGGGCCAACTGCCTCAGCACGGCGTCCAGGTTCGTGAGCGACGTGATCCGACGGCCGACCTCGGTGATCACGCGGAACTGCTCGGCCCTGCGCTGTTCCGCCTCGAAGAGCCGGGCGTTCTCGATTGCCGTGGCAGCCTGGTTGGCGAAGGCCTGGAGGAGATCGACGTCGCTATCGTCGAAGTCGGCCTCGCCTCGCTCCTTGTCCACGATCACCAGGGTGCCGACGACGTGCTTCTTGATGCGCAGGGGCACGACCGCCGCATTCCGCACAGGTCCGTATCCGCCGGACTCCAGCCACTCCATCCCGTTCCGATTGATACGCGGATCCGCCAGCACGTCATTGGAGGCCACGGCCTCGTCTCGGAGGGCCACCCATCCGGAGAGTCCGGCATCCAGGCTGGCGCGGCGTCCAATCGTGTTCGAGGCGACCCCGGAGGCGGCCACGACCTCGTCGAGGCGGGCCTCCCAGTCTACGAGGTTAAGGATGCCCCCTTCGGCCCGCAGGAGCGCTACCGCGTCGTCCACGATCAAGCGCAGGAGCCTCTTGAGCTCAAGGGTACCCGCGACGGCCGTGGTCGTCTCCTGTAGGGCGCTCAACTGCGCCAGTCTGCGGCGCGTGTCCTCGTAGAGACGGGCATTCTCAACGGCCACCCCAATCTGATGGCCAATGGACGTCAGCAGCTCCAGGTTCCGATCCGTGAACGACCGATGACCGGTTGTGACAACGAAGAGCGTGCCCAGCACGCGGCCCTTCGCGCCGAGCGGGACGACGATCAGGGAACGCATCCCCTCACGGCGCACCACGGCACGGGTCAGCCGCGAATCCTTGGACACATCCTCGACGATCAGCGGTTCCCCGGACTCGACCACGCGGCCGGAGAAGCCCTCGCCGACCGCCAGACCGTCGATGTCGGTGGTGAATTTGGTGCTCAGCCCGCGAGAGACGGCGAGATTCAGCGTCGCCCTATCGTCGTCGAGGAGATAGATGCCCCCGGCCCCGATTCCCAGGACGTCCAGCGTCTGATCGAGGGCATCGGCCAGCGTCGCGTCGAGATCAAGGGAGCGGCTGACGACGCTGGAGACCGTATTGATGGCGGCCAGCTCCTTCGTGCGCAGGGCCACCTCGGAGGCCAACGCGCGGCTTCGGGCGCGTATGCTGCGCGAGCGGACGCGATACGCGGCTGCCACCCCGGCCAGAACCAGTGCGGCGCCCAAGCCTCGGAACCACCACGTGGCCCAGAAAGGCGGCGTGACGGTGACGGCCAGGGAGGCGCCCTCCTCATTCCAGATCCCGTCACTGTTGGAGCCCTTGACCTGGAATCTGTACTTGCCCGGCGGCAGGTTGGTGTACGTGGCAAAGCGTCGATTGCCCACGTAGTTCCAGCCTTGGTCAAAACCCTCCATCCTGTAGGCGTACTCGTTCCGCTCCGGCATCGCAAAGTGGAGTGCGGCAAACTCGAAGGAGAGCACTCTGTCGCGGTATGATACCTCTATGTGCGACGTGGTCTCTGGCGGCGCCTCGAGCAACGCATCCTGTCCGCCGCCGGTCTGTGAGAGGTGGTCGGATTCCAGGCCCGCTGATGTCGCAGGGTTCTGGGACGGATCCGGCGGCCCAAGGCGGATCTCCGTGATGACCACGGGGGGCACGTACGGGTTGCGCACGATCTCCCCCGGATAGAAAGCGTTGATTCCGCTGACGCCCCCCAGGAAGATCTCACCGTCCGGCGCGGCGAGGCCGGCCCCTTGATTGAACTCATTGCTCTGGAGGCCCTCTGCCGATGTGAAGCATTCGAAGGTCTCGCTCGTCGGATCGAAACGGGCCAGACCAAGGTTGGTGGACAACCACAACTGCCCCCCGTCGTCGGGCAGGATATGGTAGATGACACCGTTCGGCAGACCGTCTTGGACGCCGTACCGCGCCGTCACCTCCCCTGTCTCTGGATCCAAGCGCCACAGTCCCTCGCCGTTGGTGCCCATCCACACGGCATCCTCGCTCTGCTCCCAGAGGGAGATGATGCGCTCGGCCGTTGCCAGAGGCTCGTCGGGACCGCCCAGGACGTCCTCGAATGTCTCCGCGTTCGAGTCGAAGAGCGTCAGTCCGGTCGCTGTGGCGATCCACAGATGGCCGTTTCGTCCCGGATAGAGTTTGTTGACCCTGCTGTCCGTGAGCGCCGACGGTTCGCCCGGGTCTGCCGTGTAGGTGGTCACAACCTGCTCGGAGGCCAGGTCAAACAGGGATAGCCCCACACCGTGGTGAGCCAGCCAGACGCGATCCGGGCCCGCGGGCTCAAGATCGAGCACAACGCCGCTCGAGGCGCTCGAACGCGTGAGAACGCGCGTGATGTCCAGCCCATCCGGCGGTGGGGATAGGTCGTTGGGTAGGGCAGCGCGCTCGAGCCCCATGTTCGTCGCCATCCAGAGGACCCGGCGATCGGCATCCTCCAGCAGGGCGAAGGCCTGCACATCCGGGAGCTGCGGGTCGATCTCATAGTATGTGAAGGTGTGCTGCCGCCGGTCCCAGTAGTTGAGGCCCGCCGATGTGGAAACCCAAAGGCCATGAGCCCGGCCATGGACATCCAGAGACGGCTTCGAGAGGCCGAAGGCCCAGACCGAGTTGTTGCTCAAGCGCTCACCGCCCGACGCGGTAACCGCGTAGGCCGGGAACTTGGCCCAGGTCGGGTCGTACAGGTTGACGCCGTTGACGGCGGTGCCGAGCCACAGACCACCGGCTTCGTCCTCGTAGAAGGCGGTGATGGTGTCACCACTGAGGCTCGTGGGGTCGTTGGGCTCGTGAGCGTGGTGGACGAAGCAGCCAGTGGTCCGGTCGTACACCTCGACGCCGCCGCCGAAGGTGTGGAACCAGAGTGTGCCGCGGCTGTCCTCGTGAATGTGAAGGGTGGCATCGTGCGGCAGGCTGCATGGGTCCTCGGCGTCGGCGGCGAAACGCGTCACGATCTCCGCGTCGGGATCCAGCCGCTCAAGACCGAGCCGCTCGTACGTCCGCGTGTCATTCAGGTGCCAGTGGGCGCTGGCAACCCACAGGGCACCGGCCTGATCCACAAGCATCGACCTCACGGAGTTGCCCGAGAAGGTATGCGGGTCGGCGGGCTCGCGTGCGGGATCGTATGGGTAGGCTGCGAATCGACCGGTCGCGAGGTCCAGCCGGTTGAGTCCGCCGTAGCGCGTCCCTATCCACAGGTCTCCGTCCGGGCCGTCCGCGATGGCGGTCGCGCCGGGGCTGCCCATTGCATGCTCGTTCTCGGGCTGAAAGGCAGGATCATAGTCGTGGACGGGCGGGTCGTACTGGTAGCCGCCCGGGGGGAAGTCCCGATAGGGATAACGGACGAAGGCATCCCGGTCTTCGTCGTAGCGGCTCAGGCCGCCCTCGGTGCCTACCCATACGCTTCCGCCGCGGCCCTCGTGGAGCGTCCAGACGCAGCGGTGACTGAGGCTTGTCGGGTCCTGGGGATCGTGCCGAAATGTCGTGAAGGCGTCGTCATCGGGGTCGTAGCGGAGCAAGCCGCTTCCGTACGTCCCGATCCAGACCCGCCCCCGGCTATCGGCCAGGACGGACGTGAAGCCTCGTCCGGCCTCCTGGAACGGGTCGTCCAGATCGGGGTTGTAGCGGATGAAGCGGCCCGTCTCGGCATCCCGGCGGTGGATCGTGCCGTCGGCTGTGAGAAACCAGATCTGGTCCCGCTGGTCCCTCTTGCAGCGGACCACGGCATTGGAGCTCAGCGAGCTTGGGTCATCGCGGTCATGTCTGAAGATGGTGATCTCGTAGCCGTCGTAGCGGTTGAGCCCGTCCTGGGTACCGAACCACATGAATCCGTCGCCATCTTGGACGATGCAGGTGATGGAGCTCTGCGAGAGCCCATCGTCCAGGGTCACGTGACGGAAGGAGATCGTCCGGGGGTCGCTCCCACGCGGCTGTCCGGGAACCGATGCGGCGCCCTGGGGCGTAGAAGCGTTGAGAGCGATCCGCGACGCCGGCGCGTGGCTAGGTCTCCCGTGCCCCGGGCTTCCGGAAAGGAAGACCATGATGAGGCAGAGACTGGCTACGACGAAGAGCCGCGCTCTTGATTCCACCTGGTGCACCTCGCAGCGGCAGCGGGCGTGGCGGTGCGCCTGGACCAGGGCCCAAACCCTGGAGCGCCAAGCTAGGCAGTAGGCGTGTCGGATTTCTCTGGGCCTCGTCGGAGCGGACGAAAGACACGTTGACGAGGCTGTGCAAGTGCGGGGTCAGAGCGCGACAAAAAAGAGCACGCCCCAGGCCTTCCGCTGACTGGATTATACTTGTGATGTCGGGTCGGGCAAGAGACGGTCGTGACCCTCAGCACGGGAACAACTGATGTCCCGTTCCGCCCACGGATGGACCACAGAGGATACAAAGCCTTCCCTGGTGTTCTTCGTGGTCCCTTCGCGTCGCTCGTGTTTCTGCTAGTCCTCGTCCAAACGGAGCACCGCCAGGAACGCCTCCTGGGGGATGGCCACGTCGCCGAATTGCTTGAGGCGCTTCCGCCCCTCCTTCTGCCGCTCCAGCAGCTTCCGTTTCCTGGTGATGTCCCCGCCGTAGCATTTCGCCAGGACATCCTTACGCCGTGCCTTGACCGTCTCCCGGGCCACGATCCGCCCGCCCAGGGCCGCCTGGATCGGGACAGCGAAGAGCTGCTGCGGAATGACCTCCTTCAGCCGGGTCACCAGGGCTGACCCTTTCTCGTGCGCCTTGTCTCGGTGCACGATCAACGACAGTGCGTCCACCGGCTCCTTGTTCACGAGGATGTCCATCCGCACCAGATCCTCCGTCCGGTAGCCGATGAAGGCATAGTCCATGGAGGCGTAGCCCCGTGTCGCGGACTTGAGCCGGTCGTGGAGATCGACGATCATCTCAGCCAGCGGCATTTCGAAGGCGATGATCACCCGCTCGGCGTCGGGATACTCGGTGGTGACGTACTCGCCGCGCCGCTTCATAACTAGCTCCATCACGGGGCCAATGTAGTCCGATGGTGTGAAGACCTGGAGCTTCACCCAGGGCTCCTGAATCTCCTCGATCTCGTGCGCCTCCGGCAGGTCCGAGGGGCTGGAGACGTCCACCACCTCACCGTCCCGGGTCAGCGCCTGGTAGCCGACGCTGGGCGCTGTGGCGATCAGGTTAAGGTCGTACTCCCGCTCCAACCTTTCCTGCACGATCTCCATGTGGAAGAGCCCCAGAAAGCCGCAGCGGAAACCGTACTGGAGAGCCTGGGAGGACTCGGGCTCGAAGGTCAGAGCTGCGTCGTTGAGTTGGAGCTTTTCCAGGGCGTTCCGCAGCGTGTGAAAATCCTCCGCGTCGACGGGGTAGATCCCGGCGAAGACCATGGGCTTGACGGGCCGATAGCCCGGGAGCGGCTTCGATGCGGGCTCTGAGGCGCTGGTCAGCGTGTCGCCAACCTGGCACTCCCGCACCGTCTTCAGTCCCGTGGCCACGTAGCCCACTTGCCCCGTCTCAAGCTTTTCTCTCTCGATCATCTGGGGTGCGAAGGCGCCGATCTCCATCGGCTCCGTCGTGACGCCGGTGGCCATGAGCCGCAAATGTGACCCCATCTCTAGCGTGCCGTCCATAACCCGCACGTAGGCTACCACGCCCTTGTAGGGATCGTAGTGGGAGTCGAAGATCAAGGCGCGGAGAGGTCCCTCCTCGTTGCCGCTCGGCGCGGGAAGGCGCTCAACGACGGCATCCAGCACCTGCTCGACGTCCCAGCCCTCCTTGGCCGAGACGTGCAGCACGTCGTCAGGATCGACGCCCAGAAGGGCAGCCAGCTCGAGCGTCACATCGACCGGGCGCGCCATCTTCAGGTCGATCTTGTTCACCACGGGGATGATCTCCAGGCCCGCCTCCAGCGCCAGGTAGAGATTGGCCAGTGTCTGAGCCTCGATGCCCTGGGCGGCGTCGACGACGAGTACGGCGCCCTCACAGGCGGCCAGGGCCCGGCTGACTTCGTAGGAGAAGTCGACGTGCCCGGGCGTGTCGATGAGGTTGAGCTCGTAGGCCTGCTCCTCGTCGTCGCTCTTCTCGGAATCAGTCTCGGGCGTGTAGCGCATACGGACGGCCGAGGCCTTGATGGTCACCCCGCGCTCCCGCTCCAGATCCATGGAGTCGAGGACCTGATCCATCATGTCCCGGTCGCCGATGGTATCGGTCAGCTCAAGGAGCCGATCGGCGAGGGTGGACTTACCGTGGTCGATATGCGCCACGATGCAAAAATCTCGGATGTGCGTCTGATCCATCATACTCCAGTGCGTGCTCCAGTCTACGTCCGGAAACGAAACCACGAAGGATACAAAGGACACGAAGGCCATGAAGAGCAGAAAGAACAAGGATCGGCCGCCCCGAGTCTCCGTTGCCAGTCCAGTCCACACGGCCGTCCGCGTCGAGGCGCAAAGCAAAACCGCCGGCTCGTGCACCGACGGTTGGTGTGGCTTCCTTGATTGCGGCGGCTTGTGGGCTTCGCTTAGGAGCGGGTGAGGGGACTCGAACCCCTGACATCCAGCTTGGGAAGCTGACGTTCTACCGCTGAACTACACCCGCTGGCTGATGAGTATTATACTCAAGGCGGCGGAGATGTCAAATCGAGCGATGGAAAGCGGCGTCACACAGAGAGTCACAGAGGGGCACGGAGAAGCACGGAGAGCTCTCTGTCTCACTCTTCGCCTCGCCAACCGCTGGATTCCCTAGACACCGCCCGCAATCTGTAGTAGACTACCTTTGAACGCGTGGGCTGCTGCGCCGAGGGATGGGACAAGGAGTAGGGGCATGGATGCCACGAACGGACTCGCGAATTGGTGGTTCACGGCCGGCCGCGTGGGCGGCTGGGCCGTCTTCCTCTTGCTGGCGATGGTCGCTGTCGGCTGGATGATCTATCTCAGCCAGTCGCGGCGGATCCCCATGCTGGGCTGGCTGCTCGGCACGCTCGTCGCCGGCCTGTGGCTCCTCCCGTCGGCCGTGCTGAGCCTGGTTCCCTCGGTTCGGTCGAGCATCGCCCATCTCCAGCAGACCGTGGTCTACCTGGGCCTCATCGGGGGCCTGGTGCCTGCCGCAGCAGCGATAGGTTTCGTCATCGTCCACCGGGGTCGCCAGGGGTGCGCCCAGGGACATCTCTACGACGCGTCGTTGGATGGGTGCCCTGAGTGTCTGGGGCAGGCGGGGGCAGGGCAGGGAACTGCGCCAAGCGGGCCTCGTGGAACCGTCGAGACCTCCCGGCGTGCGGGACAGGGCCAGCGACCCCTGCAGCCGGGCCCCCCAGGCCCGCCGCGGCAGCCTGCGCGCCAGCCGGGACAGCCCCCGGCAGCGGTTCCACAGGGTCAGCGTCCGGGGGCACCCCCGGCGCATCAGCCTCCGCCGCCCGGCGTGCGGCAACAGCAGGGGCAGACCGCCACCCACCGGCCCTACCCACAGACGGGTACGCAGCCGTACGGACAACGGCCAACACCTCGGCGACCGGATCAAGCTGAGCCGCCGACGGAGGTTCCCCAACGGCCCCAGCAGGCGGCACGGCCTGGCGCCTCGCGAATGGTGGGATGGCTCGTCCACGAGCAGAGCGGACGCCGCTTCAAGTTGAACCCGGGCGACACGCGGGTGGGGCGGAGCAGGGACAACGAAGTGGTTCTGACCGACCCGACGGTATCCCGGCAGCACCTCGTGATCCGCCATCAAGGGGGCCGGTTCATCATCCACGACCCTGGATCCACCTCCGGGACCTCCGTGAACGGCCGCCGGCTGAAGCAACCGGCGCTGCTGGCGGGAGGCGAGACCATCGTCATCGGCGAGACGCAGCTCCGTTTCGTGAAGGCGGCGGCGAGCAGGCCCTCAACCGATTCGCCGACCAGGCGAATGTGAGGCGCTGTGGAGACCCTAAAGGTCTTCATCGAATCGTTGGCGGAAAGAGCCTTCCTGAAGCTGCCGAAGCTCATGGTTTGATAGGATCTCGTTGAGACCTTTGGGGTCGGTTAGGGATCTGTTTGGAGGACGCGCTTTATGACCGAGCTGGTTGGCAAGACCATCATGGGGCGGTACCGCGTGGACGAGTTCCTGGGCGCCGGGGGCATGGCCCAGGTCTACCGGGCATGGGACCGGACGCGGGCCGTCTGGGTGGCCGTCAAACTCCTCAACGCCGATCTGGCGGACGATTTCGTCTTCATGCGCCGCTTCTCGGAGGAGGCCCAGACGCTGGAGCGGCTGAAGCACCCCCACATCGTCCGTTTCCTCGGCTTCGAGGAGGCGCGCGGCCTGGCCTTCATGGTCATGGAGTACATCCAGGGCCGCACGCTCCGCCGGTATATGCGCCTGTTGGGCCGCCCCTTCCGCCCAGGGGAGATGCTGCGCATCCTCCAGCCGGTCTGCAGTGCGCTCCATTATGCCCACCAGATGGGCATCTACCACTGCGACGTCAAGCCCGCCAACGTCTTCCTGGAGACGTCCGGTCGCGTCGTGCTGGGCGACTTCGGCATCGCCCGTCTGAGCGAGTCGGCAACAGTCACCTTCTCCACGCCCGGGACGCCAGCATACATGTCGCCGGAGCAGTGCCGTGGCGGCGTCGCGCTGGACGGCCGAACCGACATCTACGCCCTGGCGGTGACGGCTTACGAGATGCTGACCCTTGATCGGCCCTTCAAGGGCGACGCGGCGCAGTCGACGGGAAGCCGGATCGACCGCGTCCGCTGGGAACAGCTCAACGCCCCTCCGCCGCCCCTCAGGCGTCTGAATCCGCAGATCTCCCCGGCGGTCGAGAGAGTCGTTCTCCACGCCCTGCAGAAGGACCGGGACAGGCGGTTCCCTGGCGCCCTGAGTTTCTATCGTGCTTTCGCCCAGGCTGCCGGCTCGGCAGCCGTCGCCGCGCTGCCGAGGGTCTCGGAGCGAGCCGAGCAGGCCGCCCAGGAAGAGGAATCGAAACCCTACGACGCTGTCGTGGAGGAGGCCCCCCGGTCAAGGAAGCCGTTGATTCTGATGGGCGCCGCCGCCACCCTCTTGATTGCGGTGCTCGTCTTCCTGCTGCGGCCGCCGGGCTCTCCGCCGAACTCCGCGTCCTCGGGTGGTTCAGGATCTGGAGGGCTGGCGGCGTCTGAGGATCTTGACGCCACGGCGGTGCCCCCAACCGAGGACGTGGCCGTGACCGAAGGACCGACGGTGGTGCCCGCGACCGACGCGCCGCCGCCCACGCCGACTCCGACGCCGGAACCGAGCGACGTCTACGTGCTCTACATCGTGGACTCGTCGAACAGCATGCAGTCCAACCTAGGGGATGCGAAACTCGGCCTGGCACACCACTTGGAGCGCGTCGATCCCTCTATCAACACCGGCCTGGTCGCTTACGGGCACCGGGTGCACGCGCTGGAGGACGAGACGTGCTCGGGCCAGAACGTGGAGACGATGGCGCCCCTCCAAGCCGGCTCACCCCCGCGGCTGATCGCCGGGCTCAACGAGCTAGAGGCCGTGGGCAAGGCTCCCCTGGAGGAGGCGCTGCGCGCCGCCTACCAGGCGTTCACCGTCTACGGCGATCGCCGTAACGCCGTCATCCTGATCACCGACGGCGGCGATACCTGCGGAGGGGAGCCGCTGCGCCCCATCGTCAGGAACGAGGAGGTGGGCCAGCACCTCCCTATCTATGTGGCGGCGATGGGAGTAGATCCAGCGGAGCGCGAGGGACTCGCGGAGATGGCCGAGGGGACGGGCGGCCAGTTGGGTGAGGCCACCAACGCGGCGAACCTCCGAGGCGTCCTCGATAGTTTCCTGGTCACGATCGCGGGAACCGAGGTGGGGGGACCCTAGCAGCGTAGGAGGGGATAGCGATGGCAAACTGGAAGAAACAGGGCTTGGTTTTCGTCTCCATAACGAGTGGGTTGATCGTGCTGACACTGATTGCCGTCGTGGCGGGCGGGGCACTGAGCGGCGCACCGGCCCCCACGGAGGAGCCAGCAGCGGACACGACGCCGGCCACGGTCGCCCCCACGCCGACGGCTTCGCCGCTGCCCGAGAACGCGCCAGCGCTGCAGCCGGCCAAAGGTGTGAGTAATCTCTACATCGAGTATATCCTCGACGCCTCGGGCAGCATGCTGGAACTTTTGCCCGACGGCGTGCCGAAGCGAGAGGCGGCCGAGAAGTATCTGGTCGAGCATATGCTGGAGTTCGCGCCGGAGACCCACCTGGGCCTGCGGTCTTACGGGCACCGCGTTCCCTGGCAGGAGGATCAGGAGAAAAGCTGCGAGGACATTGAACTGATTGCGCCCATCGAGGTGGGCCAGATGGAGCCCATCGCTGATTGGCTGAACGAGTTCGAAACCCTGGGGATGACGCCCCTCCATGCCTCCGTCGAGCAGGCTCTGGCAGACTTCGACACCGATGCCCCGGACAAGCTGAACAACATCATCCTCATCAGCGACGGTATTGAGACTTGCGGCGGAAACCCCTGCGAGCTAGCCAAGCAGATGAAGATGGAGGGCATCAACTTCACCATCCACGTGATCGGCCTCTACGTGGATGCACCCGCCCGCGAGCAGCTTTCGTGTATCGCTGAGGAGGGCGGTGGCGTCTACTACGACGTCGAGAGCAGCGAGGACTTTGCGGCGGCCCTGAGGGCGATTCAGGAAGACGTCCGGGAGGAAGAGCAGGTCCTCAGCTACGAGGAGGCCACTCAGACGGCCAACCCGCCAACGGACACGCCGGAGCCGACGGACACGCCGACCTCCACCGGCACGCCCAGCCCGACGGATACGCCGCAACCCACGCTGACCCCGGTCCCGCCGACGGTCACGCCCCCACCCCCTCCGCCGACGAACCCGCCCGTGCCCACCGACACGCCGGGCCCGACGCCGACCGACCCCCCTTCGCCGACGCCTACCCAGGATGTCCAGGCCGGTTGCGCAAAGCCGACGATCGCGGAGTTCTATGCCGCTCCGCCCAACCCTGGCTCCTCGGCCAGCTTCGTGCTTAAGTGGACGATCCAGGGGGCGGACCGGGCAGAGATCTTCGGCCACCCGGTGGCTCCTAACAGTGGGTCGTTTGACGTCTGGGAGAGCGAGGAGACCTACTGGGTTCTCTGGGCCAAGGTGAGCGGCACGCCAGACGACTGCTACGTGGAGAAAGCGATTCAGGTCGATCCCGACTCCATTGGTTCACCGACCGGCTTCAGCGATGTGACCGTGGATCAGAACGTGATCGAGATCTCGGTACGCGACAACGCATCGGTGGACGGGGACCGCATCGATCTCTTCGTGAACGGCAAGAAGGTGATGGGCGACGTGCTCCTGACCAGCAGTCCCCAGACGGTGCGTGTGAAGCTGAACAGCGGGGAGAACACCATTCAGGTGACGGCGCTGAATGAGGGCACCCACTCACCCAATACGGTGGAGGTGAGCATCACCAACGTAACCGAGGGGAACGCAGTCCAGATCTCCAGCGGCCTGAAGACGGGACAGAGCACCAGCTTCAACGTGTATGCGCCGTAACGGCGTGACACAGAGGCACACGGAGGAGCACAGAGAGCCACAGAGATACCCCTTGGGAGGGTTGCGTCAGTCCCCCTTGCGAGGGTTGCGTCAGGCCTTCGTCCTGCCAGACTCGTGCGGCTGGCACAAGACCCGTGGTCCAACAACCACCCTCGACCCTCGCAAGGTTGTCGTTGGAAGGCAAGCCAACCTTGCGAGGGTACTCGATTGATCTTCAGCTCGCCTTGACGTTGCTCCCGAGGACCATGCCAGGCCCTGTCATGCCATCG
>Ga0180431_10008067_pt1 | contig 12138 bp, 8 predicted proteins | sample SS_ome_11_FD_132459 | JGI IMG/M metagenome (GOLD analysis project Ga0180431, IMG submission 132459) | Hypersaline lake sediment archaeal communities from the Salton Sea, California, USA - SS_1_MS_1 metaG | ecosystem: Environmental > Aquatic > Non-marine Saline and Alkaline > Hypersaline >... | reverse complement strand
GGAGCCGCGAGACCTCCTGTTCCCGCACACTCATCCTCGGTGATGTCCCCACCCTTGCGGTAGCTGTTCCAAGGCCGCAGCGGACGGAGGATCGTGGACAGCCGCTTCACCTCCTTACGGTACTTCCGAAGGCTGCGAATGGCCTCGATCTGATCCTCGTTGTCGCACAACCCGTCGTAGATCAACTTGGCGAGACTCTTGTCGTCCGTAGAGGGATCTCCGGAGTCTGTCAGGGCAGGAACCGGGAGCTTCCACTCATCGTAGAGCATCCACGCGATGTCCTGCGTCGAGGTGATGGAGATCTTGACCTTTGCGTAGTCGTAGAACGCCTCCTTGTGCTCCAACGCGCGCTTCTCCACCTTCCCTTCGAGGTCGGCCCGCTTCTCCTGATCGACGAGCATCCCCATTCGGTGCATGCCTCGACAGATGGGCTGCACTTGATGATCAAGCGCGAGGGCCTTCATCTGACCTCGCTGCTGCGCCCACTCGAAGACTTTAGGGTAGCTTCTGGAGGTCACCCCGCAGTCGATCCCGTTGTACTTCCACAACTCCATGTCGCTTTTGGGATTGACCGCGATGTTGCGCTCGTCGTTGGCTGCTTTCCAGTCCGGTACATCGGTGAGCAGCGTACCCATGGTGTACAGGTCTCGCTTGATCTCACTGGCACACGCGCGAATCCCCAGGATGGTGTCGAAGACCGGCTCAACCGTGATCCCAGGGAAGTAGAAGTCGAAGATCCCCCAGTCGAAGTAGCCGTTGTGGACGATCTTGACGTACTGCTTGTCCTGAAGGAACCGCATGACCAGACGAAGGATCTGTGCTGCTGCATGATCGTCGTAGTAGGGAGGTTGCACCCACGGCTGCTTGGGCGCATCGATCCATCCTTGCGAGAAGAACCGATCCCCCCGAACCGACTGTATCGGAATGATCATGGCCCGGTCGGGTGTTCCGAAGCCGATGGTTCTCAGGCGGTTTCTCTCTTCAGCCCCTTTCGCCACGGTGGTCTCGACGTCGATGCTCTTGGCTCTCTCCGCGTCGAACAGGAAGGCTTCTACCTGAGCCGGTGTGGGGTGGGTGATGACCTGAACGGGCTTCCAATCCAGCTTCCCGTGCATCCATCGCCACCACCGCTGCACGTCTCGATGGACCACCCAAGCCCACTCGGGTCCGTACAGCACTGAAGCGGGTTGCAAGGTCGGTACGATGCGAAGGTGCTTGCCTCCCACCTGTTGGGCGTACTGCTGAGGATCAACACCCTCTTGTAAACGGGCGAAGGTGCGGTCAGGTTTGAGCACCCTATCTATAAGTGCTCCACGAGTTTTATAGATACTTGATCGTTCTCCCGTCAGCGTGTGGTAGGCGTCAGGTCCCAGGGTGAGGATGTGCTTGTACTGGGTCGCCTTCTTGACGACACCGGGACGGCAGCACTGGTGGGGTGTCGGCTTCGGCGGAAGCTCACTGAGACCCTTGGCCTTTCGCTTCTCGTTCTCCCGCTTGATCTTGCGGTTGGCTCGTGCCACGTCACCCAACAACCGCTGCATGTCGTTGAGCGGAGGCTGGCACATCAGCACGTTTCCAACTGAGACCTCGGCCCGAGAGATACCAAGGTCGTCGAAGATGGGGGACAGCACACGCTCCCACGCCTTCCCCACGAGGGGTCTACGGTGGTAGACTTCCATCTCACCGGGGAAGTGTCCTAGAACCGTGGCATGATCCCCCGTGTGTTCCTCGAAGGGTACCGGTCGCCACGATCCCATCTTGGCGTGCCACTCTCGGAGAGGACACAGATCACAACGGCAGCCAAGCTCTCGGGGCTCGACGTAGCCCGACTTGAACTTGGCTGCCGGGTTGTACCGTCTGCCGGACGGTGCAGGGTGAGACCCCGTCGCGGTGCTGCCTGTCTGGTCGTTGTCTCCCATCTCCACTCAGAAGCCTCGCATGCGAGGGAACCAGACAGACACAGTCACGACGGAGCCTCACGAAGTCCTGTCAGCCCTGGGGGAAGCCACCCTGCTGAGGGAAGCCACCCTGCTGACCACCGGGGAAGCCACCCTGCGGCTGACCACCCTGCTGGGGGAAGCCGCCACCCTGGGGCTGCTGGAAGCCACCACCGTTGCCCTGACCACCCTGCGGGAAGCCCTGCTGGGGAGCGGCCTGCTGACCCCCACCCTGCGGGAAGCCACCACCCTGCGGCTGACCACCACCGGCAGACGCCTGAGCGAAGCCATTGTTGGCCGACGTCGAAGAGGTCGAGGACTCGTTGGACAGCGTCGCGTACTCGTCGGGCGTGCAGAAGTTGGTCTCGTCCGCCGACTTGGTCTCACCCGCATCGTTCTCGTAGGTGCGCGCGTTCTGCTCGTGGCGGAAGTAGCAGGGACGACCGACCCACTGGGCCGGATCACCCGCGAAGTTGGCGAACTGCTGGCGGGCCTGGGCGACGTTGGAGATGTTGTGAATGGACATCAGCGCGGTCATCCACAGGTTGTACACGAACGGCTTGGCGTCGGGCGTCGGGTAGGGAAGCGAGATGCGGCCCTCCCCCATGATGGTCGGATCGGCGGCCTTGACGCGAATCTCGACGCGCGTGCCCTTGTCGGAGGTCTTGTCCTCCACGGCAGAGATGATGCCCTTGTAGGCACCCGTCGGGAGACGGGCCCCCATCGGGTTGGCTTGGGACAGGTTGATCTGGAACTGCATGGCGATCTTCCTCGGTGTTGGTTTTGTGGGCGAGGGACAAACCTACCAACTTGCCCAAGGGAGGTAGGTAGAGGGGTCGCAGGGTCAATCGAAGATCGAGAAGACCTTGTCGCTCTGCATGGATCGAATGGTGTAGCGGTCAATGACGTCTCGGATCACCCATTGGGTGACCGATTCGTTGGTCAGGAGCGCATGACCATCGCGGTACAGGCGGATGAGGTGATCCTTGGCCTGGGGGACGGTGCCCTGACCGGACGACAAGATGCTTACCATGGTGTTGACCAACTCGTCAACACCTTCGTAGCCAGGAGGCCGAGGGATCTGTGTCTGGGTGTCGAACCCTGCGGCAATCGCCCACTCCCGAAGGTTGAGCGGAATCTGATCCAAGGCGACGTTGAAGCGGTCTCCACAGATCCACTGGGCCTTGTGCAGACCACCGCCGTAGTACCCGAACGGCCAGCCCTTGTGGGTGGCGCTGATGAAGTTCGTGGCATGGAAGACGGCATCGCAGACCGCCGCCAGGGTGTTGGCTAGGGTGTAGAACGCCACGTCGGGGTGCCCCAGCTTACCCTTGTCGAGAGCCGGTCCCTTCTCGTGGCAGCCGAACACGATGCCGATGTTGAGACCCTTGGCCGCCCAGATGATGCGCTGGACCATGCTGATCACGTCATTGTTGAGGTCCCACCCTCTTCGACCCTTCGCGTGTTGGGCGGCCTTGAACTCGTTGACCATCAACGAGAAGTCGTCCATGACCACCATGGCCGGTCGAGAGCTTGGTTTGGTCTTGCCGATCTTGTCGATGACCTTCAAGGCTTCGCCAATCGTCGGAGCCTCATGGATGTTGTGAGGGACCCATCCCACGATCTTCGCGGAACCACGGAACCCACGCACGTCTCCGATGAAGTGAGCCTCGGGAAAGCTGTACAGGGTGTCCACGGTCTTACCGACTTTGGTCATGCCGTAGGCCACGATCACAGGTGGGGTGTCGGAGACACGCATCGTCGCAGGGGAAGAGGACATGGGACGGAGACCTCGGAGACGTCGATGGGAGGGCAGGGGACGTTAGGGACGCTTTGGTCTTATATGGCGTTGACTCAGCCGTCAAGTATCCGGTGCAGCAAGTCCCGCAGAAACCGATCGCGGACCCTTGAGGCAGACCTGGAGAAAGGGGCACGCACCGAACTTGTTGACGCATCCCTCCCCATCGCCTCCGCTGATTCGTGCGGGCCAGTTCCAGGGATCGGTGCCGTACTGCTGCTCATCTTCCACGATGCGATCGAGATCGGTGGCGATGTCTCGAAGCGCGTTCCGGGTGAGATGATCGGGCATGGGGACTTCGTAGTCCTGAGCCTGGACCGGTCCTTTGGACATACGCTCGATCAGGAGCACTCGAAACCGGGAGTCTCCAGACCAACGCTTGCGGAAGGCGAGGTAGTACAGGATCAACTGGCCCCGGATGTTGTACTCGGAGATCTTGCCCTTGGTGATGCTGTGGGCGGTCTTGACGTCCACGGGATCCTTGCGGTCGCGCCCCAGTGACATGATCAGGTCCCACAGCCCAGTGGCCGGTGTCTTGGCCCCCACGTCCAACTCGAAGGGTACCTCGATCTCCGTGGCGTAGCCTTCGATCTTGTGGGCGTTCTGCTGGATGTAGCTGTTCGTCGAGTGCTTGGCCGTCGCGATGAGTTCAACTCGCAGACCCATCCTATGTCCTTCCTCTTCGATGGCTTGCATAGGAGGCAGGATTGTTGACCGATCCTCTTGGGTGTAGACTCGCGTACCCACCGTCACTTCAGGTAAGTGCTTGAGGGTCCTGCGCGCATGGAAGTGGGCGATGCCTTGGTGGATGAGGCTGCCGGTGTTGGCCGCATCCTTGCGATGCCCCAGCATGGACCAGCCCAGCGACGAGAACGCATGGAGTCGCTTACACCGACGCCACTTCGCCAGACGGCTCCAGCCGTAGGGAGACCCGCCGCCCGAGGGAAGGAGTCCTGGGTGCCCGCCCTGTTGCTGTTCTTGGTTCGGATTCCCGAACACCGCACCGAAGTCAACCTTCACGCGCCGCCCTCCAAGGTCTCGTCGCCAAGCTCCCATGCCTCATCGACAGGTACCATGCCGGGATCATCCGAGGCTGACATGAGCGGGGCAGGATCTTGGTTGATCCGGTGTTGCAGACCATCGAAGAACGCACGGATCGTAGCCCCGAACTGTCTGAGGCTGACTCCCCCTTGGGGCGTGACCACCTGATCGGGAATGTCGGGGTTGGAGAACTTGAGGATCACGTAGATCCCACCGTCCGCCTTGCTGGCTACCAACTTGCCAAGTCCCGTCAAGGTGAGGCGTCCCCCGGTGGGTGACGGGGTCCACCCAGCAGCACGTTCGCGGTGCTCGGAGAGGTTGAGACCACGTAGTGCGGTGATGTCGCCCGTCTTGGTCTCAACCTTCCGGGTGGTCTGGCGGTTCGAGATGACACGAGCCGCAGGGGTCGCGTTGGGTGGCGGGGCTCCGTAGGGCACACTCTGCCGAGGTTGCATCGGGAGCGGCTGCCCCGAAGAGGTCCTCACGATATTGTCGGGGCCCCTCCTTGCATAGACCTCGTTGGGAATGATCTGGACGTTGGTCCTACCATCGTTCTGCTTGAGGTAGTTGCCGTGGCGGTCGTAGTCGTCCGGATCGGGAGCGGGTTGTGCCGGGGGCGCTCCCTGGGGCACCTCGGAGGCATCCACCTGACGAACCGAACCCATGTCACCTGCGGTGGCTACATAGTGGATGGGCTCGTTGGCCGGGCGGGACACATCTTCGTCAGCAGGTTGATGGACCACCGTGAGACCGAACTCGTCCGCGAACTCCAGACCCGACCGGGTGTCCCGAAAGTCCACCACCCACCGCTTGGCGACCGGGTGCATGTTCGCGTCCGGGTACTTCGCCTTGATGGCCTCGACGAGGGCATCAAGCTCGTCGTCTTCGAGATCGGGGGGGTTGTCGAACATCCAGTTGGCCATGGGGTCCTCCTACTGACGGCAGACCGTCAACGTCTTCGCGGCTCGGGTGATAGCGGTGTAGAGTAGCTTGTGTGCATGACCCTTACTCCGATTGATCATGCCGTACAAACCTCGGTCCGCCACGATGATGACATGGTCGTACTGGCTGCCCTGCGCCTTGTGGATCGTGGAAGCGTAGCCCAGTGTCAGCGGCATGTACCGATGAGGCGGGACCACATCGACCTCTGCGTAGAAGTGGCGAAGCAACTCTTCGACATCCCCACGATCCCATGCTTCCCTTGCGGGGTGATGGGGGGTGTCAGCCACAGATTCTTCCCACCGTTTGAGCATGGTCTGCTCGTGCCTCTTCATCAGACGGATACGGTCAGAGAAGATCCCCACCATGCGTTGTAGAGCCTTGCTCGATCCGTCCTTGGGTTCGCGGAGATCAGGCCAGACACGGAAGACCTTGTCGTCCACCTCTCGAAAGGTAATCTCTGCCTCGGGAGCGCCGATCTCGTTGCTGAACGTCGTGGATCCCGCCTCCTGGTAGGAGGCTACGGTGTAGATCTCCCCGTTCATCATGTTGTCCTGGTGGCGGTTGGCGAGCACCATCACCCGCTCACCGGGCAAGAACCCGGGAAAGTCGGGATCCACACCCGCACACACCCGCACCTTGCGGTTGACTGCAACACGTCCCGCATGGGTGGCACACAGACAGATGGCATCCGGCTCGGGTCCCCACAGCTTGTTGTAGTACCATCGTGCCGTCGCATGATACTGCAACTCGGGCGACTTTCCTGCGCGCAGGATGTGCGTCTGCTGCTTGTCGCTCTGCCGCTTCTGCCACGCAGGTTGTCCACCGGGTTCCCGGTGCATCGCAGCCCAGTCGAGGATCCCACCTTTCTTCTGCCGGTGAACCTCGGTGAGACGGACCAGGGAAGACTCCAAACGGATTCCCGGCTTGCCCCGAACGGGGGGAAGCTGACCTTCATCCCCCGTGTAGTACAACCTTGCCTCAATCTCGTCAGCCGCTTCCTTGAGGTGGCCGACAAAGACCTCGTCGAGCATGGACGCCTCGTCGTTGATGATGAGGCATCGACGGTTGGCCTCTTCCTCTCCGCTGATGCTGGGCTGGCCGAACATCAACTTGCTCGGCAGATCAGCGGTGGGTGTATCCACCCCCTTTTTGCACGCGGGGCAGACCCGCACGGGCTCTTCAGGGTTGCGCACGTCCTCGGAGTAGTGTCCACAGTGAGGACACTGGCCCGCAAGGAGGGCCCTGCCGTACAACAGACTGTGACCCGTGGTCGGCGGCATGATGTTCTGAGGGTAGGTGTCGAGCAGGTCTTGGATGGCGTCCCGCAAAACCGAGGCAGCCTTCCCCGTGGGAGCCGTGAGGTAGACCCGGCAGGGCTTGAGCAGCATCAAGCTCTTGAGCAGGATCTTGAGCAGGGTGGTCTTTCCTGTTCCCGCGTATCCCGACATGGAACTCGACCAGTAGTAGGGATCGGTCGGGTCGGTCCACGCCTTCAGCACACGGGTACCTCCCTGACGCTGCGAGACAGATGGCGTGATGCCGTACTCGGCAGAGACACGATCGAAGGTCTGGACGATCAGATCAGGGGACACAGTGTTCATGGGGATCGGTGCTCATGGACAGGGACGGTTTGGTCCTACTAGGACGCTACATAAATGTCAACACTCAGAGATCGTCTTCGCCGTCTTCGCCACCAGAAACGTAGCCTTGGAGCACCTTGGCGGCGAGATCTTCCATGCGATCATCGTCGCCTTCCGTGACCGCCTGTTCGAGCACATCCCGCACCTTGTCGGTGGCGAGCGATCCCCCGTCGGTGGGGCGCGGTGTCGTCTCGGAGATAGCCTGGATCTTCGGCATGATGATGTTGAGCACACGTTCGTCGATGGTCTCGCGGCTGACAAGCAACTCCACCGTGGTTCCCTTGCCGCCCAGCCGACGGAAGCGTCCCAACAACTGCTCCAGCACGAGGTTCCACGGGAGCGCAGCGATCCAAGCCCGATCGGTGTACTGCAACCCGTCGATACCCTCTTTCCACGCCTCATTGGTTCCGATCAGGACGCCCCCTTCGGTCATGTTCAGGAGTTGTTGTACGAGACCCTGGCGGTCCTCTTGATCTGTGTCCTCTCCCGTACCCAGCAGCACCTTGGATGGATCCATCTTTCCGCACAGGCGCTTGTGTAGTTCCTGGGCGTGCGAGGTCCGGCTGGTGAGGATGGTACACTTCTCGCCGTAGCTGTTGACTGCCTCCGTCACCGCTTGGACAAGGTAGGGTGTCTTGGTCAGGGCCGCGACTTCCAGACGGTGCTGAAGGATGGCCGACGATCCCTGCTTCTTGAGCCCTCGTTCGGATCGGGCGTCGATGGATACCTTGGCCTGATCCATGGGGTCGAGGAATACCACCGAGACCTTGAGGTCTGGAAGCTCCTTGCTCGCCTGCTCTTCACTGACGACGTGCATGATGTTGGACAGCCGCAACGACAACTCTTCTTCACTGGACGATCCCGTGGAGTCCCAGCCGTACTCCCCTTGGCGCCCGTTGCAGTAGCGGGTGGAGAACGGACGGAACGACCCGATCTTCGGGTCCAGCATCTTCATCTGCGACCAGTAGTCCCGCACCCGATCAGGACTCGGGGTGGCCGACAACTCCAACACGTTCTTGATCGACGGGAACCGGGCGAGGTGGTTGGCCGAAGCGGCTGCGTTCTCCTTGCGGATGAAGTCGGGTTTGCCCGTGAAGGGATCAGGGATCATCCGGTAGTGGCTGGTCCCCTTGGCGTTGTGCGACTCGTCGATGATCAGCGTGTCCGCCTGGAAGCTCGACAGGGCATCTACACGCGACGTGAGCACGGGCCAGCCGACGATGAGGATGCGGACTCCCTCGGACACCACGAGCTTGCGGTTGGCCTCTTCCAGGGCCTTCTCCGCTGCGTAGCGGGACACCACCTGTTGAAGCCAGTTGCGCGCTTCCTTGTCGGGGTCCTCCGATCCTTCCGACGCAAGCTGTTCTGAGATGATGGCGAGAAGTTCTGTTCGCTCGGTGTCCTCGTAGTGGGTAGCGCACCACCACAGCATGTAGGCGATGCGCCGGGTGGTCATAGGTTGGTCTGGCGAGAGGTAGCACTCCTTCCACTCATCGAGTCGGCCCGAGACCGCCACCACGGGACTGTGGATGCCGAAGTAGCCTTCCACCTGCTTGGTGTCGTCGCAGTACAGACACAGGGGGGCCCAGTCTTCGATCTTCTCGACACGGTGGCACTCCTGCACCACTCCAGCCTCGACGAGCTTCTTGATCTGCACCCGTCGCTTGGGGGGTACCTCCGACCGGTCAACCTGTTGCTGAGCGTAGGTGTAGGCTTCTACCGTGGCTTGGGTCTGGCGACCTTCGTAGGCTTCGAGTGACTTGATCGCACGGTAGTAGGGGATGGTCTTGGGTGGTGCGGATTCTTGGATGCGGTAGGACGAGAACCCACGGATCACCATGTAGTCCCGACCTTCCTCGAACGTGGTGAACATGCTTAGCGCACTGGCCCACTGAGAGGTGGTCGAGCCTCGGGTGACGATGATGATCTTGTCCCCTTCCTGCCGGGCGATGCAGCCGCACAGGAACAGGATACCCAGGAAGGTCTTGCCGGTACCACAGGGCCACTTGGCGATGCCCCCTCCCCGTTCCAGCAGGAACCGCACCCCGTCACGCTGGTAGCTCTTGGGGCTAAACCCTTCGGGCAGATCCAAGTGGGGCCACGCATCCAAGTTGTCGGGTACGGGCAACGGCTGTACCGGAGGATCGAGCGTGACGCGGTAGCCCATGTATCGAAGCACCGACGATACATGCTGCCCGATGTCGAAGGTGGCCCAAACCGTCCGACGGCTTTTGTCCCGGCTCCAGACACCGGGTAGCCGCTTCATGCTCTGGAACAGGGTATCCTCAATGGCTGGTTCAACCTTCAACTTCCAACGGAGTCGCCGCACGCATCACCTCTGGTGTCCTTATGGTGCTCTACATTAGCGTAGAGTTGCCCTGTTGACCAACTGCCGCAGACGGCGTAAGACCGAAAACAGCCCCCTCGACACCTCTCCCGATCTCAGGTCCCCTCCATGGATGCTTCCACAAGCTCCACAGGGATCCACCCGGTACCCGATCAACAAGTCCTACAACTGGTTTCTCGGCTTCCAGGTGGGTTTTTGAAACACTATGTCCGGTACGCGGTCCGCCAGACCGATGCCCCTGCCGTCTACCACTTGGGTATGGGCTTGAGCATCCTGGCGGCTGTGCTACCCCCGGACGCCCGCATCTGGCATGCGGGCGGTTGGTTGTACGGCAACCTGTACACGATGGTCCTCGGATCCTCGGCACTGGCCCGTAAGACCACCGCGCTCAGTATCGGAGAGAGGCTGCTACGCAACGTGCGGCCCGAGGCGTGCAACCCGCCCCCAGCTTCTTACGAGGGTATGCTGGCGTCTTTGGAGGTCGAGCCTCACCAGTTGATCGTCGAGCGCGAGTTCTCGCGCTTTATGTCCCAGGCGCGGAACAACGGGCACCTCAACCCCTTGAAGATGGGGTACATGGATGTCTATGACTGTGCGCCCATCGGACGCCAACTCGCCAACGACGTTCAACAGATCGACGATCCCCGCCTGAGCATCATCGGTGCGGTGGCACCCAGCCTGTTCGAGCAGTTCGTGGAGCCCCAGGATCTCTCGGGTGGTTTCCTGTCTCGCTTCTTCCTTTGCTACGGAGAACGTGACGAGTACCGCCGACCCTCTCCCCCCGACTCCGCAGCCTACCAGCATCTTCAGAACCTCTTGCATCATCGGATGACGTCGCTTCCCGATGCCCCAGCACAGCTTCCTACCCATGCTGAGGACGCCTACTGGTCGTGGACCCGACAGGTGGATCAGTACGCGAGGAACCTACCGGAGGACCAAGCCGGTGTAGCCATGCGGGCTTCTACCTTCGCACGCAAGGTCATTCTCATCATGGGGCTTGACCTTCAAGCCGATCAGTTCCCCATCCGAGACACACGCGCTTCGGCTACATCCCAAGCCAACGCGATGGGCTACACCTACACGCTTCCAGAGATGGCGTTCGAGATCGCCAAGACTCTCGCGTTTTGGCACGTCCAGACCGGCCAGAGCCTCATCAGCGGGTTGGCAACCACTCGGGACATGCGGATGCGTAGAGACGTACTGAGGGCTGCATATCGCCTGTATACGCTGCACGGTGAAATCAACGAGGGATCCTTGACCCGCATGGCTAAGCAGACCACCCGGGCCATTCGCCCCATCATCGAGACGTTGCAGATGGAAGGCGAGTTGGAGCACATCTCGACAGACGAGAAAGGTGCGCGGATCTTCCGGCTCCGCAACGCACGCAACCTCCACCCCATGGCGGCCATGGCAGGACACACCCAAGATCTCACAGGAGACCCAGCAGCGGTTCAAGCGGCTTCCGAGACCTACGAGCCTCTTACGAATACCACCCCGGAGGGTGCGCTCATCGTGGACCTGTGAAGGTCAGATGGCTTCCCAAGGGTAGACACCCCCGTCGGTGTAGCCACGACCCGTGGTCTGGAGTCCTACGAATCCCGGGTTGTTCAACGTAGGCAAGCACCGCTTCTGTTCTTCATCGACCAGGAAGATGCCGGGTCGCTGAAGGATGACAGCACGCCCGAAACCGGGCGGCGGAAGACCCTCGATCTTGACGTAACGAGATGGTGGCTTGGGGGGACACCCGCACGGGCTGAGACCGGTGCTGTCGGTAGCTCCCTTGAACAGCCCGCACAACAGACTGTCTCGGGTACCCACACCCGGAGTGATGCGGCAGTAGTAGGGTGTCTCGGGACCTGCATAGGTTCGTGGGGTCCATCCCGGGCCCCCAGAAGATGTCGGGCGCGACTCTCCCGGTACGTTGGATCCCGGCTCTAACGGCTCGGGTTGTTCACGTCCCCGTTCATCTACTGAAGGTCCCTGACGGGGCGCGTTGGGATCCCACGTGTCTCCTTGGAGCGCACTACCGCCTGAACGTCCACCCAGATTGCGAGACGACACGGTCTGTCCCCTGGAACCACCACCCGACGGTGCGGAAGATCCGCCACCCAGACCACGCCCCGTCATAGAAGATCCTTGGGTGTAGGATCCAAGCTCTGGATCCTCATAGACGTTGCCAAGGTAGACGCGACGAGGACTCGTGTTCTCGTAGATGTTGCCGAGGTACACGCGGGGCATCAGACCTCCAGTCCACGGTTGCGGCGTTCCTGCATGTGCTGGGTGTACCAGGAAGGAACCGGCATACCCAGACGAGCACTCGGATCATCGTAGGCTACGGAACCATCGGGCTTCTCGACCTTCACGAGAGCATGGAAGAGACGCCCGTTACCACCGGGTCGAGGAATCTCGCGGGACCACACCCCGGCTTGTACG
>Ga0180431_10008065_pt1 | contig 12139 bp, 13 predicted proteins | sample SS_ome_11_FD_132459 | JGI IMG/M metagenome (GOLD analysis project Ga0180431, IMG submission 132459) | Hypersaline lake sediment archaeal communities from the Salton Sea, California, USA - SS_1_MS_1 metaG | ecosystem: Environmental > Aquatic > Non-marine Saline and Alkaline > Hypersaline >... | reverse complement strand
TTTGTTACAAGTGTTTTATATAATCTTGGTCTACAAGATACTGTTATTGGTTTAGGATCTACTAATTTACAGGAAATTGATACATATACTTTTCAAACAAATCAAGGAGAAAATTATAGCTATGAAAATGCTTCTGATCCAATAGCTTATCTAATGAAGGAATCAATAAAAGACTTACCAGCTGTTGCAGAATATGATGTTGCTGTAAATTATGAAACGATTGCTAGTTTAGAACCAGATGTTGTTTTTATAAGAATAGGGTTTTGTTCAATGAATACAGATGAATATGGCACTGATGAAGACATTACAAATACAATAGATACTATTGAGTCTTTAGAAATACCAGTAGTTGTTTTATACGGACCTCCAACACTAGATAATCCTTCTATTGAAAAGATATCTGATGAGATAAATACAATTGGTGATGTTTTTGATATGAAAGATAAATCAAATGAACTTGCAGAATATCTTGAAGGAATTGTTGATTTGATTACAAACCGAACAAAAGATATAACAGATGAGGAAAAGCCGGATGTTTTGTTGTTTGGTTTATCACCTAATGCAAGAGAATCCGGTGGTGCAGGCGATGTTCTTTGCACTGATACAATAGAATCATATTTTATTGAAGATCTTGTAAATGCAAAAAATGCTATACAAGAAACAGGTGGTTGGAAAATAATGAGTGCAGAACAGATTCTTAATTTGAATCCTGATGTAATTGTATTACCAACAGACTGGGGGTATCATCCTCCAAGAGAACTATATACCGCTTCTTATTATGAAAACTTACAAATCCTTGATGCAGTTTTAAATAGACGTGTATGGGGATTACCATTTACACCTTATAATTGTGCTAAACGAATTGAATATCCTATTGAAATTATGGTTATTGCAAAAGCATCATATCCTGAACTTTTTGCTGATTTTTTGATACATGAATGGGTTTTGGATTTTTATAAAGAAGTTTATCATGTTGATGATGAAACAGCTATGACACTAAGATCGGTACAATTACTTGATTGGACAGTTGAAGAAAACGTATAACGAATGGATTTTCTATGGAAAAAAACAAGAAGAAGAGCAAATATAATGAAACAGAGAAACATTTTGATACAAAAAGAAAAAAAACAATCTTACTCATACTTTTTCTTATACTAATCTCATCGATTTTTATAGCGCTTACTATAGGTGTTTATAAAATATCTGCAAATGATGTATATAATATTGTAATAACTCATCTTAATCCTTGGGGAGACACAAATGATCTTTACCGAGTTTATGATGTTATTGTTTGGAATATTCGTTTTCCAAGAATTTTATTATCAGTTGCTGTTGGAATAGCACTTGCACTTGCTGGTGGGATTTATCAAGGATGTTTTCGAAATCCCCTTGTTGAACCTTATATTTTAGGTGTTGAATCAGGCGCAGCATTTGGTGCAGCACTAGCTATTGTTATTCCTTCGTTTTTTTTCTCATTACAAATCTCTGCATTTATTTTTGGATCAATTGCTGTATTTGGAGCATATATGCTTGCAAGAGTCCGTGGGGAAACACCAACTATAATGCTTATCTTATCTGGGGTTATTATTGGATCAGTTTTTGCTGCCTTTGTTTCAATATTAAAATATATAGCAACCGATGCAGCTCTGAGAGAAATAGTATTTTGGATGATGGGTGGTTTTTATTATGCTTCATGGAGCGATGTGTTATTAATTCTTCCAATTGTGATAATTTGTTTTTTTATTTTATGGATTTTTAGCTGGAAACTTAATATTTTGTCTATGGGAGATGAGGAATCAAAAACACTTGGTGTCAATCCAGAGTTATACAAAGTAATATTTGTTATTATAGCAACCCTAATTACTGCTATATCAGTATCCGCAGTTGGAATCATTGCATGGGTTGGACTTATGATGCCGCATGCCTCGCGAATGTTACTGGGGCCAGATCATCGTTTTATGCTTCCTGCTGCGGCTATGATGGGTGCGATCTATATGATCCTATGTGATACTCTTGCAAGAACACTTACTTCTGCTGAAATTCCTGTAGGCATTCTAACATCAATTATTGGAGCACCATATCTGATTTATTTAATTAGAAACAAGGGAAAACTAATATTTGGAGTTGGTTAAATGTTATCTGTTCAAAATCTATTTTTTGAATATACTAAAAGCAATCCTGTAATTGAGGATATCTCATTTAATATCAAACAAGGCGAGGTATGTGGTTTATTTGGACCAAATGGATGTGGAAAAACAACACTATTTAAATGCTGTTTAAAATTTTTAAAATATGAAAAAGGCACAATTACATTTAATAACGAGGATATTAAAGATAAATCAATTCATGAAATGGCTAAATCTGCAGCATATGTACCCCAGGAACACAAACCATCTTTCCCATATCTTGTTCGTGATGTTGTTTTAATGGGTAGAACTCCTCACCTGGGCGGTGTTTTTTCAATTTCGAAAAAGGATAAAATAAAAGCAATAGATGCAATGAAACTTGTTGGAATAGAAAATATTGCAGATAAACCATATAATCAATTAAGTGGTGGTCAAAGACAACTTGTAATTATTGCACGTGCTGTTGCACAAGAACCAAATATATTATTTTTAGATGAACCAACATCTGCACTTGATTTTTCTAATCAAATTAGGATATGGAATTTATTAAGAAAAATATCAGGAAATGGTACTACAATTATTGCTTGTACACATGATCCTAATCATGTAATGTGGTTTTGCGACAGAGTTGTTGTTATGGGTAATAAGAGGCTTATTTCAATTGGTTCACCTGAGGTAATTCTCTCAGAGAAAATTCTTGATGAAATATATACAGATACATGCAAGGTGAGTTCAATTGGAAAAAATAAAATAGTTTATCCAAAAAAAATTACAAACAATAAAAGGGAAATTTCATGAAAACAGAAATCGACTGGAATAAAATATGGAAACATCAAATGCAATTACATCAAACAAATGAATACTATGTAAATCAAGATGATTTTTGGAATAATACAACTCTTGCTTATGAATATGATAGGATGTCAAATATGGGTCACTGGAAAAAAATTATTGTTGATAAAATTAAAAGACTTGATTTTTCATCTGAATATAAAATACTTGATATTGGCTCTGGGCCTGGGACTCATGCTATACCACTTTCTAACAAAGTAAAACATATAACTGCAATAGAAAAAGCAGATGCGATGATAAAATGTTTAAAAGAAAATATTGATAAATACAATATTAAAAATATTAATCTTATCCATAGCAAATGGGAAGATGTAGAATTATCTGATTTAAAATGTCCATATGATGTGGTTTTAGCTTCTTTTTCTTTAAATATGAACGATATAAAAGAATCCTTGATTAAAATGAATAATGCATCATCAAAATATGTTTATCTTTTATGGCATATAGGTACACCGGATTGGGAGAAAAATTATTTAAAACTTTGGAACAAAATACACAATATTTCTTATCATACAGTACCTAAAACAGATTGTTTATTTCAAATACTATATGAAATGGGTATTTATCCAAATGTGGAGACTTATAATATGGATAGTTTTTATAGATTCAACTCCCTTGATCATGCACTTGACTATTTTAAGGTTGAGTTTCAAATAAAAACAAAAAATCAAGAGAAAATTTTGTTGGATTATTTACAAAAAACTTTTTATAAAGAAAACGGACATGTTGTTATGAATGGTTTTTCTAATTATGCAGTTATATGGTGGGATAAAACAAATATTAATTTTAAATATCAATGATGTCTCCAACTACTATTTTTAACACATTTTGATAATCTTTACTTTTTGTTTTCCCAGAGCCATATCCAATTTTTTTAATATTCATCTCTGGCATATCATCAAATTTTTCTGCAATTGTTGTAATTATTGCAGCACCCGTAGGAGTTACCATTTCTTGTTTTCTTTTTGTTTGATATGTAGGAATACCCTTGAGAAGTTCTACAGTTGCTGGAACTGGAACTGATAAAATTCCATGATCACATCTAACAAAACCAGTTCCAAGAGGTAGATTTGAACAAAAAACCTTTGATATTTTTAGTATTTTAAGTCCGATTGAAGCACCAACAATATCAATTATTGAATCAACTGCCCCCACTTCATGAAAATGGATGTTTTCAATTGAGGTTTTATGTACCTTACTTTCTGCAACAGCGAGTCTATAAAATATTTTTTTACTAAGCTTTTTTACTTGACTGTCAAGTGTGCTATCATCTATTATCTTGTTTATATCATCTAAATTTCTATGATGTTTTTGCTCATAGACTAATATATTTACATCAGTAGCAGTTATATTATCAAATCTTATTTTTTTAAAATATATTTCATATCCTTCTAATTTGAGTTTTTTGATTTCTTTTATAAAAAAATCCTTATTTACTCCAAGATCTATAAGTGCTCCAAGAATCATATCCCCACAAATACCAGAAAAACAATCAAAAAACGCATCAACCATACATATTTCACCTATTTATAAGACCTGCAAAGTATCCTGCACCAAAACCATTATCAATATTAACAACCACAACACCCTCAGCGCAAGTATTCATCATAGTAAGAAGAGGTGCAATACCCTTAAAACTAGCACCATACCCAACACTAGTTGGAACAGCTATAACAGGACTTGCAGATAATCCACCAACAATACTTGCAAGAGCACCCTCCATTCCAGCAACAACAATTATAACATTTGAATTAAAAATCTTATCCTTAATATCAAATAATCTATGAACACCAGCAACCCCAACATCATAAGCTTTCTCAACAGAATTACCCATTATCTCAGCAGTTACTACTGCTTCTTCGGCAACAGATATATCAGATGTACCAGCAGTAATAATTAGTATCTTTCCCTTCTTAGTTTCCATTTCTTCTTTTTTAATTGAAATTGTTCTAGCAAGATTATTATATACTGCATTAGAGTAAATTTTTTTAATCTTAGAAAAAATTTCTTTATCTGCCTTAGTTAAAAGAATGTTACACTCATGTTTTATCATTGTTTTTAGAATCGATAGAATCTGATCTTTTGTTTTACCTTGGCAAAATATTGTCTCTGGAAAACCCTTACGTATTGACCTGTGTGTATCTATTTTAGCAAAATCTAAATCCTCATATGGCAGATGTCTAATTTTTTCTAAAACATCCTCAAGTGATATTTTTCCAGCCTTATAGTCCATTAATACTTTTTTCATTTTTGTAAAACCTCATTTAAACTCCCAGTTCTAAATCCCTTGATATCAAGTGTTGTATACTTAAATCCAAGTTTTTTAAAATATTTATTTATCTCCTCAGAATTCTTAATAATTATATTAAAACAGTCTGGTGGTACCTCAATTCTAGCAATATCCTTGTGGTATCTAACCCTCAGTTGTGGTATCCCATAAGATGAAAGGAAGATTTCAGCTTTTTCAACCTGAGATAGCCTTGATTTTGAAATCTCTACACCATATGGAAATCTTGATGCAAGACAAGCATTAGATGGTTTATCCCAAATCTTTATTTTCATTTCTTTTGACAAACTCTTGATTTCAGCTTTTGTTAATCCAACCTCTCTTAAAGGTGATATAATACCAATTTCTTTGAGAGCTTTCATACCTGGACGATAGTCAGATTCATCATCAATATTTGAACCATCAGCAACATAGCTAATATGATTTTCTTTTGCAATATGTTTAATCTGTGTGAACAACTCTTTTTTACAAAAGTAACATCTGTTAACTGGGTTTTTTGTAAAAATTTTAATTTTTGTTTCATCAAAATCAAAAATAATATGTTTTATACCAATTTTTTTTGTATATTTTTTTGCCTCGATAAGCTCTTTTTTTGGGAAAATAGATGATCTTGCAGTAATAGCAATAGCATTTTCTCCAAGAACGTCATTAGCAATTTTTGTTAGAAAAGTACTATCAACTCCCCCAGAATATCCAATAGCAACGCTATTTAATTTTTCAAGATTATTCTGCAATCGTTTTAGTTTTTCTAATAAATCCCCTTTCACAGAATACAGAATAGATAACTACAGATATATAATGATTTTCAATGTTTTATTTAAATAACTTGTTTAGATTCTTTTGTTTTCTAGATTTCCAATTATTCTTATGATAAGCATAACTTGCAAGTAGTGGAAATGCAATTGTTGCCTCACAAAAAACCATTTGTTCATAGGTTTGATCAACTTTTCCCCATGAGCTTGCTTCTTTTAATGTTGAACCAGATAAAGCACCATCATATTCACCTGCAAGAGTTAGCTGTATTGCATATTTATGCATACGTGTAGGATCTCTTAGTTCACCGTGCTCAGTAACCTCACCACCAAGAACTGCATCCTGGACAAAATTCTTTGGAACGCCTCCACCAATCATTACAATACCTGTATCATCTGATTTTAATACAATATCTATTAATTCAAGGAAATCACATGCAGAATCAATAGATACATGATTTTTTGGATGCTGGCGTTGATGATCAAGTAGTCCAAATCCTGCACTGCAATCAGAAAATGCTGGAACAAAAATAGGTACATTATATTTATATGAAGCATAGACAACCGAGTCATCAACCTTGCAGCCATTATTATCTAGATATCGCCCCATCTCAAAGATAAACTCTCTTGAGGAAAAAGGTCTTGGTTCTAACAAGTCTGCAACTTTTTTAACTGAATGATCACACATCCGAAGTTCGTCTTCATCAATAAATGTATCATAGATTCTATCAATATGTAACTCCCGTAGGTTATCATCATCAACATGTGGCGTACCTATGTAATGTTTAAATCCAAGTGCTTCAAAAAAGTCCATATCAACGATGATTGCACCTGTTGATACAATACAATCAATCATATTGTTTGTAATCATACTATGAACAATTTTTTTAAGTCCAGCACTAAAAAGTGATCCTGCCAGACATAGAACAATTGTACAGTCTTTATCGCTTAGCATCATATCATATATCTTACAGGCATTTGCTAGATTACGTGATTGAAACGCCATTTTTTCAAATGATTCAATAAGAGGTATACTGTTAAAAGACGCGATATCTAATTGTTGAATTTCTTGTTTAAGCAATTCTTTTTTACTATATTTTATAGTCATACAAAACTGCGAATTAAACAAAGGGTTTTTCTTTTTTTCTACAATGAGTTATCAGTAACATTTAAACATGTTTTCTTGGTACCATGTGCTCGTATGCATGAATGGGCACTTGCTGAATCATTACTTGTTGCAGCGGTAGAAGCTGCAGATAAGGAAAAAATAAAAAAAATAACGGAAATTAAAATTGCAATTGGTGAACTTCAACAAATTGAACTAGATGTTTTTGAGTTTGCAATAAAAGAAATTCTAAAAACTCAGGATGAAATATTAAAAAAAGCGAAAATATCAATTATAACAATTGATAGTAAGCTTAAATGTAGAAATTGTGAACATACTTGGAAATTTTCTGATATGAAGAAAAAAATAAGTGAAGATGAAGGCGAAGCAATACATTTTATCCCAGAAGTTACCTTTGTTCATACAAGATGTCCGAAATGTAGTAGTCCTGATTTTGAAATAACAACTGGTAGAGGTGTATCAATAACATCAATTACTGGTGAAAAATAAGGGAGGAGATACTATGGATGTAAGGACTAGTGTAATAGAACGGCGCCTTCATAAAATAAAAAAAATAATTGCTGTTGCAAGTGGAAAAGGAGGCGTTGGTAAAAGCCTTGTCGCATCATCTCTTGCTTTAAATCTAGCAGAAAAAGATTATAAAGTTGGTTTACTAGATCTTGATTTATATGGCCCCTCATCTCATATAATTCTTGGAGTAAATGATTTAAATTTTCCAGAGGAAGAAAAAGGAATAGTCCCTCCAAAAATACATAATATAAATTTTATGTCAATTGTTTATTTTTCGGAAGATAAACCCTCACCTTTTAGAGGAGTTGATATAACAAATATAATTATTGAGCTTCTAGCTATCACACAGTGGAAAGAGCTAGATTACTTGATAATAGATATGCCACCAGGGATTGGTGATGAAGTCCTTGATGTAATTAAATATGTGAAAAAAGCTGAATTTTTAGTTGTTACAACACCATCTAAAGTTGCTATGGGTGCTGTTGGTAAACTGTTAAAAATTCTAACAGAGTTAAAACTGCCAATTATAGGTGTTTTAGAAAATATGAAAATGGATGAATCAGTTTTTATTAAAAATGAAATTAAAAAAATGAAAATATCTTATATTGGTAGTATATCTTTTGATAAAAATCTTGAAGATGCGATAGGAAACTGTAAACTTCTTCTAAAATCTAATTTTATGAAAGAATTAGATGATTGTATTAAAAAAAACAATATTATGATTTAATTATGTTTGTTTCATAAATTTGAAAATAATTCCTTGCTTCACCTACTGTAAACAAAGAACCTGTGATACAAATAATATCTTTTTTATTTGCAAGTTCTTTGGCTTGTTCAATTGCCTTTGGGATATAATCTTCAATAACAATTTTCTTTCTAAAACCAATCTTTTCAATTTTATCTTTCAAAACAGATGTGTCACAGGCACGAGTATTACTTGATTTTGTTATAATAATAATATCTGAAATAGGTACAATTGAGCTTAACATATTATTAATATCCTTATCTTCTAATATTCCTAAGACAATAATCAATTTGTCATATTCAAAATCCCCCTCAAATGTTAATTTTAACATTTCAGCACCTGTAGGATTATGTGCTCCATCTAAAATGATAGTGGGTTTTTCTGATATAATCTCCATCCTACCTGGATTAAAAGTCTCTAAAACGCCTTGTATAATATCATTCTCAGCTATATAATGTCCAGCCATCTGAATATGCTCTATAGCAAGGATTGAAACAGCAATATTCTCGCCTTGATATTTCCCTAGAAGGGAGGTTTTAACTGTGTACCTGGTAAGATCTCCATATATGATAAATTCCTGACTTGTTTCTGTATGATTAAGTCTTTTCCAATCTGAATCTTTTATAAATCTATATTTTGATTGCATTTTAACTGCAACTTTTTTAATAACTTCTTTTGCAGATTTTTTTGCAGCAGAAACTACAGGTATTTTTTCTTTAATGATTCCTGCTTTTTCAAAGGCAATTGATTCAACATCTTCTCCCAGATTTTTTGTATGTTCAAGTGAGATATTAGTAATAACTGAAACCATAGGTTTTATCACATTTGTAGCATCAAATCTTCCACCAAGACCTACTTCAATTACCGCAAAATCAACGTTTTCATCTGAAAAATATAAAAATGCTATTGCTGTTGTAATCTCAAAGAAAGTTGGAGAGTTATTTTTATTAATCATCTCTTCAACAATAGGTTTGATTTTGTTAATTAATCTAACAATATCTTCTTCTGATATTTCATTATCATTTATCACGATACGTTCTGAAAAACGCTGTAAATGTGGTGAAATATATGTTCCAACTTTGTATCCTGCTCTATTTAATATAGAGGAAATAATCTTACAAACAGAACCTTTTCCATTTGTCCCAGTTACATGGATTGTTTTATAATTATTTTGTGGATTTTCAAGTTTTTTTACAAGATCAGAAATTCTTTGTAATCCTAATCTAGATCCATATTGTTTAAAACTATAAAGCCAATCAATTGATTCTTTAAAGTTCATATTTTCTAGTATCCTTCTGAATAAAGTACTCCTGAGATTGTATCGTATTTATCTGACCATGAATCACCAGGTAGTATAGTTACTTTCCTACCCTCAATCATTAATCGTTTCTCTGCAAATAATTGAATAGTCCTGGGCAATATTTGATGCTCTACTTCTAAAATACGATTTGCAAGTTTATCTCTGCTATCATCAATTACTTTTACTGCTGCTTGTAAAATAATTGGGCCATGATCCATATGTTCATCCATAAAATGAGTAGTGCAACCGGTAATTTTTACCCCATATTCAAGTGCATCACCCTGGCCATCTGTCCCTTTAAATGATGGAAGAAGAGCGGGATGAATATTTATAAGCCTACCATACCATTTTTTTACAAAAGATGATGAAAGTACACGCATATAGCCTGCACCAACAACAAGCTCTACAGAATTATCTATAAGAATTTTATTTATTTCAGATTCATGATCATCTCTATTTTTTTCTTTTGGATCAATGAAATAATCATCAATTTTATGTTTTTTTGCTCTTTTTAAGCAAAAAGCATCTTTTTTATCAGATATTACAACAACAACTTCTGCATCAATCATTTCTTTTTCAGATGAATCTATTATGCTTTGTAGATCTGTACCACTACCAGATGCTAAAACACCGACGCGTAGTTTTTTCACCATGATGTTTCACAATATAGTCATATCTTGTCTTTTTTAAAAACTTCCTTTATGATATCAAGTGATGCATTAGTTTTAAAACCAGTTGGACAAAAATGTGTTTTGTAAACATTAAAACCTTTATTTTGAAGTTTTTCAAAAATATCATCAATTCTTGGTGTAGTCATCTTTAAATCTGAAGCAAGTCCATCTGTTGTATAAAAAAATGGAGGTGCATCTGCTTCTTCTTCAAGAATAGATATTAACTTCCATAGTGAGTTTTTAGTATTCAACTCTTTTTCAAATAACATTGTTCTAATTTCTTTTATATTTCTGTTATTTTGTAAATTGCCAAGCCATAGAGGACCGATTTCTCTTATATCATTAGATTTTAATGGTTTAAATTCTGCTGGATTAAAAAGTTTTAATTGGTTTATTGATTTATTTGCATTGTTTTTTCCTCTGACTATTTTGATATAAATACGAAAAAAATGATCAGTTGAATAAGTAATAATAGGTTCGATACCTTTATCATATCTAGCAGCTTCTCTACATATAAAACCAATAAGAATTCTTAATCCAATCTCATGCATCATATATGAATGATATGGCCTCGCAGCATATCGTCTAATGCATACTTTTGGATATACACCACAAAGTGCTGCAGTATCTGTTGCAGTACATGAGATAATCCCATTATTTCTAATGCTTCTTATCGCTGAATCAACAAAATATACAGGTGATCCGAAAGGATCAATGTCAATATAATCATACTTATTTTCATTTAGTAAAATATTTAGATTTTTATTACATGCAATTACATTATTTAATGAGTTAATATCAATATTTTTTTTTATCAGAAAAAATGATTCTTCATTATAATCATTAATTGTTATATCAAAGTCACCAATAAGCTCATTGGCAAATCTGATACCTCGGATCCCTGATGCAGCAAGACCGTCTAATAAATGAAGATGTTTTTTGGAATTATTTATTAACCATTGGTTAACTACAATTGAAAGATCGCGATTTTGCTCCATAGAAGGATTATAAAAAGGCTGATTATTTTTTGTAGCTGGACCCTTTTTAGAAGTTTTATTTTTAAAAACAAAAATTTGAGTTGTTCCCTCTTTAATTTTTTCGGTTTTTTGACTAATCATAATTAAAATAATGGAGGAAGTTTTTCTGCCATAATCTTTTCAATCTTATAAGGGAGCAGGTTTCTATTTACAGCGGTTACTTCAAGTATTCTTATATCATCTCTACGTCGGATATCCTGTAATAGAGGAGTTCTTGATTTTTTATGTAAGGTAACCATTATAGGTTTATCAGAATCTAAAGCATCGGTTACAGCCTCACAAAAATTTTCAGATAGCATCTCGATTTTACCAACTTCATCAATAATAATTATATCAACTGTTTCATCATTTATTGCTTTCTCAATTGCTGTAACTCCTATTTCGTCTAAAGCTTTTAAATCAACACCATAGTTACCTACTTTATCTTTTGTATCAAAATCTATGTGTGCAAAAACTTTTTTTTCTCTAGTCTGCCAATCTGAGACATAAAAACCTACACGTTTTTTCTTTACAATAACAGGTTCAGTTATCATTCCTTGAAGTACATATCCACTTTTTTCTATTTTTTCAATAATTTTCAGGAGAGTTTGCGTTTTTCCAACACTTGGCATCCCAGTAATTCCAATTTTTGGTATATCATCCATAATAGCACTAGGTAATGCAATTTTTGTTTAGAAATGTTTGTATTAAAGATTTTTTGAAGTTTTTAGAAATAGATTAATAAAATTTCTCT
>Ga0180431_10008064_pt1 | contig 12140 bp, 9 predicted proteins | sample SS_ome_11_FD_132459 | JGI IMG/M metagenome (GOLD analysis project Ga0180431, IMG submission 132459) | Hypersaline lake sediment archaeal communities from the Salton Sea, California, USA - SS_1_MS_1 metaG | ecosystem: Environmental > Aquatic > Non-marine Saline and Alkaline > Hypersaline >... | reverse complement strand
GGGTCTAACCGAAGATGAAGCGACATCCACCATTGTTCGAGGGTTCTTGAGTGTGGACATTCCCGGATTGCCCCCACAATTGAAGGCTGAAATAGATAGAGCCATTGAGGAGAGTGATAAAGACATGATGTAATACCTAAATCTTGCATGAAAATTAATGAAAATCTTTATAATTCTTAATTGAAGCGAATTTAACCAAAAAAATAGAATCATACATTTTGCCCAAATAGTAAATCGGATGATGATCTTTTTTTCATTAATTTTCACCCCAAAGGGCGAGCCGGAGGCTTTCATCTCCCCGCTTTCAGCGGGATCTTCGAGCTGCGCTTGTCCGCCTTTGGCGGATTATTAAGGGTTCGTAATAGTTTCACTATGACTTCACCCTTAAATGCCTTGCATATGAAAGCCTCCGACTCGTGCAAGATTCAGGTAACACTTAAACTTGCATATAAATTAATGAATAAAAAGGAGGTAACCATGGTTCCCAATGAAAAATTAATTAAAATTTTTGAATATGCTCTGAATCAGGAGGAAACCGGAAAGAGTTTTTTTGAGGTCTCTATTCAGCGAATGGGCGTCGGTGCGGCGGTTTCAGCATTTAAACGTTTGATTGAGGAAGAAGCGAAGCATATTGAATTCATCAGTCGCATCCTGAAAGATCTCAGGGAAGGATCCGATATTGAACCAGAAAAGATTAGGGAAATAGTAATAGAGCCCACCAACTATTTTGATGAGCGTTCCAAATCTGAGTTTCTAGAAAAGTGTATTGAGGAATCCATGATTCCGGATGTGACCGTTTTTAACACCGCATGGCTAATAGAAAAAGATTTGAGCGAGTTTTATGGAAAAATGGCCGATTCAACGTCAGGAAAAGCCAAAGACGCGCTTCGTATGCTTTCTGGCTGGGAAAAAAGTCACGAACTTTTTTTCCGGGAATATCGGGATAAGCTTACCGACGTCTATTCCAAAATGCCGTGGGGGGGATAATAAGGACATTTCTTTACAATATAATGTCCATCCATCCTTAATCAGATTTTTTATGGCTTTTGGAAAAATGCCAATCAATCGTGATCGTTGTTTTTGAGTTTTTTTCAAACAGCTACTCACTTCTGCTAATTCCTTTTTTCCATTCAAACATCGCTGATTGTTTTTTTCTTACCATACCACAATGTGGCCCAATATCAATTTTTTCTGAAAATTTGACAGGGCCACATTGTGGTATTATTATTTTACAATACATTTTGATTTCATATAATTAAAAGAACTGAGGAAACAAAGATATGATTGAAAAAAATATTTTAATTTTATGCATATTGTTTTTCTTGATACTGTTACCCATACGGTCATTTTCTAAAAACAATTATTCTAAAGCGACCTTTGCCGGCGGGTGTTTCTGGTGCATGGAACATCCTTTTGAAAAACTTGAAGGGGTTATCAAAGTTGTTTCCGGATATACCGGTGGTCATAAAGAAAATCCGACTTACAAAGAAGTCTCATCCGGAGGAACCGGTCATTTGGAAGCCGTTCAGATCATTTATGATGGATCTAAAATAACTTATTCAGAACTTCTTGATGTATTCTGGAGACAGATCGATCCCACAGATCCCGGGGGACAATTTGTTGACAGAGGAATTCAATATACAACTGCGATTTTTTATCATGGTGAAGAACAAAAAACTTTGGCTGAAAAATCCAAAGAAAAATTGGAAAAATCGGAAATATTCAAAAAACCAATTACTACAAAAATAAGAGAGGCTTCAAAATTTTATAGAGCTGAAAATTATCATCAGGACTATTACAAGAACAATCCCATTCGTTACAAATACTATAGGCATCACTCCGGCCGTGATCGATATCTAAATAAAATTTGGACGGATGAGATGAAAAGTGGGATTCAAAAAGATCATCATCATAAATACAAAAAGTTGAGCGATGCAGAATTAAAACAAAAATTAACACCGTTGCAATATGAGGTCACCCAGAACAATGGTACGGAAAAGCAGTTCGATAATGAATATTGGAATAATAAAAAAGATGGAATTTATGTTGATATCGTTTCCGGTGAACCTCTTTTCAGCTCTCTTGACAAATACGATTCCGGAACGGGCTGGCCGAGTTTTACAAAACCCTTGGAACCCGATCATATTATCGAGAAGGAAGACAAGGGACTTTTTATGGTAAGGACTGAAGTAAGAAGTAAATACGCAGATTCCCACCTCGGTCATGTGTTCCTGGACGGACCTGAGCCTACAGGCCTTCGTTTTTGCATAAACTCTGCAGCCCTCCGGTTTATACCTAAAGAAGATTTAGAAAAACAAGGATATAGTGGATACAAAAAGCTTTTTGAATAAAATGAGTCCTTATTAAAGCGGACTTATTAAGGAGTACACAATTTAATCGACACCGCCCGGATTTCTCTCTTCCGGCGTGCATCCCATTTGTATGATTCTAAGGCCTGCTCCGGGCGCCCTTCTCACAGTAACCATAGGAGGCACGATATGAAGCAGTTTTTGCTTAAATTTTTATCGTTAACGTTTGTAGTGGCAGTGGTTGCTTTCATTTTTCCTAACAGATCATCGGCCGTTACTTCCATCTGGTCGCCACAAGCACTGTCCAGACTTATTGAAGAAGGTTTGGCCAATAACCAGGATATCAAGAGTCTGGAATCCCAGGTGAAAAGTTTTAGAGAAGAGATCTCATTCGCGGGCTCGTTGAACGATCCTCGCATTGGCATCGCCTTACTGAATATCCCGACAGATCACTTCAGGTTCGATCAGGAACCAATGACTCAGAAGCAGATTTTCATCGCTCAGAAAATACCGTGGTTCGGCAAATTAGGTCTCCGGTCCCAACAGGCTGCAATAAAAGCGATTCGTCAAGAGGCGATCCTAAAAGCAAAACGGCTGGAACTTTCCCGGGAAATAGCCACGGCATATTATGAACTGGGTTTTGTTGCCAACAGTCAGAAAACCAATGAAAAACTAATTAAAATGTTGACCCAGCTGCTCAGGGTTTCTGAGGCGAGATATGCATCGGGTCAAGGTCTCCAGCAGGATGTTTTGCAAGCCCAAGTGGAACTGAGCAAACTTTTGGATGAGCAGATCACTTTGGATAAAAAGCGCCGAACACTGGAAGATCGAATCAACGGCCTGCTTAATCGGGGGAGTTTCATCCCGGTAACACCGCCTCAAAGCTTGCCATATCCTGATCCGATACTGGAAATGGAGGAATTGCAAACCCAAGCACTGGCGATGAATCCCTGGCTCAAGGTTAAACAGGCTGAAATCGAGCTGGCCGGGGTGGGCATAGAGCTGGCGCGAAAAAACTATTGGCCGGATTTGGATTTCAAGGTGGCTTATGGCCAACGGGAAGAAGACTTCAACGGCCGGGATTTACCGGACTTTGTTTCAACCTCTGTTGTCATGAATATTCCCCTCTGGAAGAAAACCCGACAGGACAAAAAACTGGCAGCAACCCAATTGAGTTATCAGGCCGCCTTGCAATCTTATCAAAATTTAGCAAACGGTCTTCCTCACAAAATAGACGCTCTGGTAACCGATATCCGAAACGTCCGGAAGAACTACCGGCTGATTACGGATGCCCTGATCGTACAGGCAGAGCAGTGGGCCCGGTCTTCTTTAACCGCATATGAGGTGGGTAAGGTAAACTTCAACACCATGATCAATGCCCAAATTCGGTTGCTCCGCTTCGAACTTCAGTCAGAAAATTATCTTTTCAGTCTCTATATAAAGCGAGCAGAACTTGAAGAGCTTCTGGGCGAACCGCTTTTGTCTCAGAATCTTGGTGATAATATATCTGATTTGCAGAAGGAAAAAACATCATGAAACGATTCATAAAAAGATCAATATTTTTAACACCCCTTGGCTTAATCTGTGTGTTGGCAGTACAGATCACCGGGGCGGGTTTTGACATGAATCAGACCGGCGAACCGAAACTAACGGTTACACAAGCACTGGCTTCGGAAAAGGGACTAAAATCGGGAATGATAGATCCCGTAACCGGTAAAAAGATCAAATACTGGGCTGCCCCCATGGATCCGACGTATATCCGAAACCAGCCGGGGAAATCTCCCATGGGAATGGACCTGGTTCCGGTTTACGAAGAAGAAGGCCAAGACAAAGAACCGGCTTCAACCATCCGAATTGATCCGGTAACCATTCAAAATATGGGCGTTCGTCTTGCGCGGGTAAAACACAAACCCCTGGTCAAATATATCCGAACGTTTGGCAACATTACCTACGATGAAAGACGAATCTATACGGTCAACACCAAATTCAACGGATGGATTGAAAAACTGTATGTGGACTTTGTCGGTGAAGCGGTGAAAAAAGGTCAACCGCTTTTTGATATTTATAGTCCGGAACTGGTAACGGCTCAGGAAGAATATCTTCTATCCGTGCAGCATAACAAAAGTCTAAAAGAAAGTCCTTACGCCAGCATCCGTGAAGGGGCCCAACGCCTTTTGGATGCCTCTCGTACCCGACTGAAGTACTGGGACCTGAGCGACAAGCAGATAAAGAAAATTGAAAATGCCGGCAGCGTCCAAAAGACTCTAACCATCTATTCTCCGGCAAGGGGCGTGGTCATCAATAAGAATGCCTTTCAGGGTCACTATGTAAAAGCGGGCGAACACCAGTATGAAATCGCTGATCTTTCAAAGGTGTGGGTGGATGTGGACATTTATGAGTACGAGCTTCCCTGGATTCGAAATGGAATGCCCGCTAAGATGGAACTTTCCTATATCCCGGGCAAGATCTTTGCCGGTAAAGTCCTGTACGTTTATCCGTTTCTTACGGCAAAGACCCGAACGGCTAAACTCAGATTAGAGTTTCCCAATCCCGATTTTCATCTGAAACCTAATATGTACGCCAATGTGGAGCTGGAATCTGCTATTGCGAAAGATGTCCTGGTTATTCCCCAGGAAGCGGTTATTGACAGCGGCATTCGCAAAATTGTTTTTGTAGCACTGGACAAGGGCAAATTTCAGCCCCGTGAGGTCAAGCTAGGGATAGAAGGCAATGACAACGAGTTTCAGGTATTAGAAGGTCTGCATGAAAATGAACAGATTGTGATCTCGGCCCAATTCATGCTCGATTCTGAAAGCCGTCTTCGAGAGGCCATTCAAAAGATGTTGAAAGTCCGTCAGCAAAGCTCAACCCCGGCTTCTGCTGAACCCATGAAGATGGAAGCGGACGATCTCGACATGTCAGACATGACGATGGATGACACAACTGAAACTTCGAAAACGCATCAACATGAGTAAGCTATGAGCCTGTTGATATTTCTGAATGGATCGTTGATAGAAGTGGTTTTAAAACCTGAAAAAGAGGGTTAAAATGATAGAAAAAATCATAGAGTTATCCATAAAAAACAAGTTTCTTGTCATCCTGATGACCGTTTTTGTAATTGCTGCCGGCACTTATGCAATGTTGAAAACGCCCCTGGATGCCATACCGGATCTCTCTGATGTACAAGTGATCATTTTTACAGAGTATCCGGGCCAGGCGCCCCAGGTCGTGGAAGACCAGGTCACCTATCCGCTTACAACGGCCATGCTTTCAGTTCCATTCGCAAGAGTGGTTCGCGGCTATTCATTTTTTGGTATTTCGTTTGTTTATATCATTTTTGAAGACGGTACGGACCTGTATTGGGCCCGCAGCCGGGTATTGGAGTATCTGAATTTTGTATCCGGACGTCTCCCGCAAGGGGTAACCCCTTCCCTGGGGCCCGATGCTACCGGTGTGGGATGGGTTTACGAATACACACTGGAAAGTGATCGGCATGATCTGGCCCAGCTTCGCTCTATTCAGGACTGGTTTTTGCGCTATGAACTTGCCAGCGTTTCCGGAGTGGCCGAGGTCGCATCCATCGGCGGATATGTAAAGCAGTATCAGGTGGTTGTTGATCCCAACAAACTGATCGCATACAACATTCCCCTCCAAAAAGTCAAAATGGCCGTTCAGCGCAGCAATAAGGATGTGGGCGGCAAACTGGTGGAGATGGGAGAAACCGAGTTTATGGTCCGGGGGCTGGGTTATATCAAGAGCACTGATGACCTCAAGAACATTCCCCTCGGAGTGGACCAGAGAGGAACGCCCATCCTGCTAAGGAATATTGCCACGATCAATATTGGTCCGGAACTCAGGCGAGGAATTGTCGACGATAACGGTACCGGCGAAACTGTGGGTGGTATTGTGGTGATGCGATATGGTGAAAATGCCTTACAGGTGATCAAAAATGTCAAAAAACGGTTGGATCAGCTCAAATCGGGGCTTCCCGAAGGGGTTCATTTGAAAAGCGTCTATGACCGCTCGAGTCTTATTCTGCGCGCTGTGGACAATCTGAAACGGACCCTCATCGAAGAGAGTATTATTGTGGCATTGGTCTGTATCATTTTTCTGCTCCATTTTCGCAGTGCACTTGTTGGAATTTTTACTTTACCGGTCGCCGTACTCATCAGTTTTATCATCATGGAACGGCAGGGAATCAACGCTAACATTATGAGTCTTGGAGGAATTGCCATTGCTGTCGGTGCCATGGTGGACGCAGCCATCGTAATGATTGAAAACGCGCACAAGCATATCGAACACGATAGCGGGAAAAAACCCCACTGGGATTTAATAGCAGACGCCGCCAAGGAGGTCGGACCGTCTCTGTTCTTTTCGCTGTTAATCATCGCTATCAGCTTTTTACCGGTTTTCATGCTGGAAGCCCAAGAGGGACGACTTTTCAGACCCCTGGCGTATACCAAGACTTACGCCATGCTTGCTTCTTCGCTGCTGTCCGTGACCATTGTTCCGGTTCTGATGGGTTATATGATTCGTGGTAAGATAAGACCCGAGGAAAAAAATCCGGTAAACCGCTTTCTGATTTGGATCTATCATCCCGTTATCAAGCTGGTACTGAAAGCCAAAATTCTGGTGGTTCTGTTGGCTGTGGTGGTCTTGGTAGTGACTTATATTCCCTGGAAGCGCATCGGCTCAGAATTTATGCCACCGTTAAATGAAGGTGACCTGCTTTATATGCCCACGACGCTGCCGGGCATTTCGATAACCAAGGCCAAAGAACTTCTGCAGCAAACCGACCGTATTATTGCCACCTTTCCTGAAGTTCACAACGTATTCGGCAAAATCGGCCGGGCCGAGACGGCCACCGACCCGGCACCGCTTTCCATGATCGAGACGACCATTATTCTAAAACCCGAGTCCAAGTGGCGCAAGGGGATGACCATGGAAAAGCTCATAAGTGAACTCGATAAAGCCATCCAATTTCCGGGTTTGACCAATGCCTGGACCATGCCCATCAAAACACGAATCGATATGCTTTCTACCGGCATCAAAACACCGGTTGGGATCAAACTCATGGGTGAAGACCTGCAGGTGCTCAGTGATCTGGGAGAAAAAATCGAAGCCGTGATGCGTCAGGTGGCCGGCACGCTTAGCGTCTATTCGGAACGGGTCACCGGTGGTAATTTTCTCGACTACCACATTAAGCGGGAGGCAGCGGCACGATATGGGCTTACAGTAGAAGATGTCCAGGACATTATTATGACCGCTGTCGGCGGGATGAATATCACTCAAACAGTGGAAGGACTGGAACGTTATCCGGTGAACCTGCGCTACGGTTCGGAGTTGCGGGATACCCCTGAAAAACTTCGAAGAATTCTAATCCCTACGTCCAGTGGTGCCCAGATCCCCATTACACATCTTGCCGATATTCGGATCGTCAAGGGTCCGCCGGTCATCAAAAGTGAGAACGCACGGAATACCGCCTGGATCTATGTCGACATTACAAACATCGATGTGGGAACTTACGTCAAAAAAGCACAGCAAGTTGTCCGTGAGAGAATAAAAATACCGCCCGGGTACAGTATGATCTGGAGCGGTCAATACGAATATATGGTCCGAGCTCAGAAACGACTGATGGTCGTGGTGCCGATGACCCTGGTCATTATTTTTCTGCTGCTCTACTTCAACTTCAAGAACGTTGCCGAGAGCCTTATCATCATGCTGAGTGTGCCCTTTTCGCTAACCGGAGGGCTGTGGCTGATGTATCTTTTGGAGTATAACATGAGTGTTGCGGTGGGGGTAGGCTTTATCGCCCTGGCCGGCGTTGCAGCGGAAACCGGAGTAGTGATGTTAATTTACCTGGATATCGCCTATCGCAAATATAAATCCCGATACGGTGAGGCGTTTAGCAAGCGACATCTCCAAGAAGCGATTGAAGAGGGAGCGGCGCTACGCGTAAGACCAAAAATGATGACGGTTGTGGCCATCATGGCCGGACTGATGCCTATTATGTGGAGCCATGGCACCGGATCCCAAGTGATGAAGCGAATTGCCGCTCCCATGGTCGGAGGAATGGTCAGCGCAACTATTTTGACGCTCATTGTGGTGCCGGCAATCTACGGGCTGTGGAAGGAATGGAATTTACCGAAGGATTATTCTGTCCAAGAGACAGATGAATAGAGACCTTTGAAAAATGTTCAATTTTGTTCAAGTCCAAGGAAGGCGAAAATTTTAACCAAAGGAATACATTGAGTATTTTGAGGATTACAATTTGAGCCTGACGCCGGAATTGGGCAAAAGAGGGCGTTTTTCAAAGGTCTCGAATAAAAGATAGAAAGGAGAAATTATCATGAAAAAAAGAATTGCTCTATTTATAACTTTATTGGTCCTGAGCTGGGGTTTGACAAGTCTGACAGCAACAGAAACACCCCATAAAAAGCATGGAGAAGGGGCAGTATCAGATGCCATGGGAAAGACAACCCCGACCGGTACATTTGAACATACAATGATCGAAAAAAATATCCGGGCAGAGTTCCAAATTATGAGCCTGGCAAGTATGAACATGAAAGATCCAAACGGCGACACCCATCACGTTATGGTAAAATTGTTTCATGATTCCATGAATCATCCGATTAAAGACGCTGTAGGAAAGGTGAAAATAATCAAACCCGACGGCAAGGAACAAACAAATAGCCTGAAAAACTATAATGGGATTTTTGCCGCCAACTTTTCAGCTAATAAAACAGGCAGGTATGGTGTGATTTGTCTGCTAAAGGTGGGCGAAGAAAAGTATCTTTTCAAGTTCTGGTATCCCCATGAATAGCTTTCGGAACACAAGAAAAAGCGCTTTCTAAAGGATATAAGTATCTATGGGGTTAAGAATTAGGCGGAGCTATTATGGTACTGATGATGGCGAGGAAACCGATCCCGATTATGGCTGACATTACAGATGCCGACAGAATGGCCATCTTGGCATAGTTGAGCATGGCAACCGATGAGAATGAAAGATCGGAAATAAACAGGGACATGGTAAAACCGATTCCTCCGAGCATCGCACTTCCAAGAATATGTAACCATCTGACATCTTTGGGTAAGGAGCCCATTCCGCTTTTTACCGCTATAAAAGAAAAAAGCATGACTCCCAATGGCTTTCCAAATACCAGTCCGAAAAAAATGCCCAAGCTTACCGTGTGTGCGGCCACTTCTGAAAAATTAACGCCATGAAAATTCAGGCCCGTGTTACTCAGGGCAAAAAAAGGTAAAACCGTAAACGCAACCCATGGGTGTAAAACGTGCAAGAGTCTCTGCAACGGTGTTGCCACGTCATTGCAGGCCAATTTCAGGGCATGTACGGCATGCATATGTTCTTGATTAAGAAGAATTGAGTATCCACAGCTTTGGTCCTCGCACTTGAATTTTGCCATTATTTGATTGACATTCTGCAAAAAACGATCGGTATCATACCTGCCACGGGCCGGAATGAATAGGGAAACAATGACCCCTGCCACTGTCGGATGAATTCCTGAGCTCAATACAAAAAACCATATGGCGAGTCCCAAAACCGCATAGACCAGTGTCCACCTGATCCAAAGAAGATTGGCTATGGCAAGGCAAAAAGTAAGCATGACGCAGACAAAGACATAAAACCAAACAATTTCCTTGGTATAGAATATGGCAATAACCAAGACCGCACCCAGATCATCTGCAATGGCAAAAGCAGCAAGAAATATTCGCAGGTTTACAGGTAGTTTATGACCGAATATGGCGACGGCGCCTAAAGCAAAGGCAATGTCCGTGGCCATGGGGATACCCCACCCGTCTAAGGTTGAGGAACCCAAGTTAAAGGCAATATAGATAAGGCCGGGAACCAACATCCCCCCAAGAGCTGCGAATACCGGCAACAAGGCCTTTTTAGGTGATGCCAGCTCTCCCACCAGAAGCTCGCGCTTGATTTCCAGGCCCACGGTAAAAAAGAATAGAGCCATTAGACCGTCATTTATCCAGTGGACCAATGATTTGCCAATCTGAAACTCACCGAAATCCAGTGAGATTTTGGTGTGCCAGAAGCTGTGATAAGTTTCGGCGATATTGGAATTGGCCCAAATCAGGGCAAAAACCGTAGCCGCAAGAAGTAACACGCTGCTTGCAACTTGTTTTCTGAAAAATCTCTGGGTGGGTCTTAAAATTTGATCGGCAATGAGTTGACGGGTAAATGCCATATACGGGCTGGAATTTAACGGCATACTATGTTATTCCCCAGGGGCTGGACAGACCTCATGTGATATTTGCAAAACGTCTTATTTCTATATCGGAAACTTAACTTGTGCCCGATAAAGATTTATGGATGGACACTATTTCAATGCAGGGGCTTCGCACCAATTGGAATGGTGGAATAATGGCTCCGGTGAAATAGAAAAAAAGTTTCACTGGGGCCATATTCATGGCAAGCATTCAAACCTCGAAAAATATGCTATATTTTCATTAAGTTGTAGACATTTCGAGACGTATATTTATTAGGTCTTATGTTTTAGGTTATCACATATTAAATCAACGGCATTTTCAACCGAGGTTTTTCCCATATCGATAATCAGATCATAAAGGTGTGCTGCGTTCCAGTCTTCATTAAAATAATGTTCGATATAAGCTTTTAAATCGCCTTCTTCTCTTTCGATAAATGCCTTAGCCGCTTTATGCTCCAAGTTTCTGTTTTGCATAACCTCCTTGATTTTTGTTTCCTCATCCTTGATCAGACGAACATGGAGGGTATTGGGTTTGCCTCGTAAAAGACACTGGCCACCCCATCCAAGAATGATAGCATTACCCGATTCATATACATTTTGAACCAGTTTTTTTGTTGTTTCATAATAATTCTTGTCATCCAGACAACCATGCTCACGGTCAACGACCTTTTGAACAAGAGAACAGGTGTAACGATCGACAAAACGAAGGATTCGAGACTGGGAGGTCTTACGAAACATTTCTGCTTCGCTTTCAGACACATGAAGTTCTTTTGCAATTTCGGCAATTAAATGATCGCCGATATACTCGTATCCGAGTCTTTGGGCTGCCTGGGACGCCACCTTATCGCTTTCGGTTCCAAATTCTTTGCTAATGGTAATTACTGCCATGAAATCCTCCTTTTGGTCAATCATCTTCTGAAATCATCGCTTGCGGTCTGCAGTATTCAACAATGGTATCATGGGACATGTGTTATAATATAAAGTTTGTTAGTGGTCAATTGTACCGATTTTTTTTGAGCATTCTGGACAAAGTCCGATAAACTCAAGGTTATGTCCGATTATTTCAAAAACCGTTGACTCATAAAGCTCACCTTCAAGTTGCTTCAACGGCGCGATCGGGGCATCGTCCACCCGGTCGCAGCGTACACAGCGGATATGGTAATGCTTGTTTGTATTCCAGTCATAGCGTTTTATAGATCCGCTAAGTTCCAGTTTCTGGATTTCTCCCATTTGGGCAAGAACTTCCAGATTTCGGTAAACCGTGCCAAGACTGATTCGTGGAAGGCGACGGCGTACAACTTTATAAATTTCATCTGCACTTGGATGTGTGTTTAGCTTACGTAACTCTTCCAGAATCACCTGGCGCTGTTTGCTAATCCTTCGATTTTTTTCCAGAAGCAAATTTTTTCCTCTCAGGTGTTGTAACTATCAATAAATTAGCAAGCCCTCAAGCTTACCTAAATAAGAATTTCAAAATAGTACCATGGAGTAAAGCATATTTACTCAAATATTACAACTGTATATTAGAACATATTAATTATAATGATCATAGTCAATTCCACATAAAATTAAGTGATACTAAGAAGGTTTT
>Ga0180431_10008061_pt1 | contig 12144 bp, 10 predicted proteins | sample SS_ome_11_FD_132459 | JGI IMG/M metagenome (GOLD analysis project Ga0180431, IMG submission 132459) | Hypersaline lake sediment archaeal communities from the Salton Sea, California, USA - SS_1_MS_1 metaG | ecosystem: Environmental > Aquatic > Non-marine Saline and Alkaline > Hypersaline >... | reverse complement strand
GGCGTCAGCCACGAGGTCCTCCTTCATTTCGTTCTGCCACGTTTGCGCAGGTCAGGGTGGGCGTCGTGAGAGTCTTCATGGTTTGACTGCAGAGCCTCACGCGGGAGCCGCGCTGCTCGCGATCTCTCCCTTGATCCAGTCGTAGCCCTTGCCATCGAGTTCCATGGCAAGTTCCTTCTCGCCGGTCTTGATGATGCGGCCTTCGCTCATGACATGCACCTTGTCGGGAACGATGTAGTTGAGGAGGCGCTGGTAGTGCGTGATGACGAGCGCACCGAAGTTTTCGCCACGGGCGGCATTGACGCCCTGAGAAACGACCTTGAGTGCATCGACATCAAGTCCGGAGTCGGTCTCGTCGAGGATTGCGTACTTGGGTTCAAGGACGAGAAGTTGCAGGATTTCGCTGCGCTTCTTCTCGCCACCGGAGAAGCCTTCATGAAGGTTCCGCTCGATGATCGAATCGTCCCAGTTGAGTTCCTTGACCGCGCGCTGAAGCTTCTCGTAGAACTCCATGACGCCAATCTCATCGTCCTCTTCGCGGCGCGCATTGAGCGCGAGGCGAAGGAAGTTCGCTATGGAGACACCAGGTACTTCCACGGGGTACTGGAAGGCGAGGTATAGGCCTTCGCGCGCACGCTCATCGGGCTCCATTTCGAGAATGGACTGGCCGTCGATGAGGATGTCGCCCTCCGTGATCTCGTAGCTAGGGTCACCGGCCATCACTTTGGCAAGCGTCGACTTGCCACTGCCGTTCTGGCCCATGAGCGCGTGCACTTCGCCTGCTGGGACCACCAGGTCGACGCCCTTGAGGATCTCGGCGCCTCCTTCGATGCGGGCGTGCAGATTCCGGATTTCGAGACGGTTCTCACTCATCACAACACCTCATTGCATTGAATTTTCCCGATACGGGTTTGCTTCGAATCCGAGGGGTTTCCTGTCCGCAGAGGCAAGAACGATTCCTCGGAACGTTTCCGACTTTGATGGTAGCAGGCGCACCCGGGGTCAATGTGTAGCGCGGCGCGCAGGATAGGCCGCACGTCCTCTACGGGTAAACATCCTTGCCGGCTTGGCCTGGCGGGTGTAACCTTGGTCAGCCTTTAATCCGGTCCCGTGAGGCCGGAAAGGAGCGAACGTGATGCAAGCCAATTTGACCTGGGCATTCTCGCGCCACCTGACGCCACCGCGTCGAGGTGGTGTTTTTCGTTGCGCCTTTCGCAGCGGTCGAGACTCAGCCAAAGCGGAGGACATCACGCCCGCCTCCCGGCACTCAAGGAGGTTTGGATGACCACCCCGTACCGTCGAGCACTCGCTCACACCACAGAAGTATCCGGGCATTCCGGCGATGCGTTCTCCGTCCGACGGCGCAACTTCGTCAGGAAGCTTCCTGCCCCATGACCACAAAGGCCACCCTCCTGTCCGCCCAGGAACTTGACCGGGCGCTCACCCGAATCGCGCACGAGATCGTCGAGAGCAGCAAGGGTGCCGACAACCTTGCGCTGGTAGGTGTACATACGCGGGGCGTTCCCATCGCGGAACGCCTGGCTGCGAAGATTGGTGCTTTCGAATCGACCACGCCACCGGTCGGGAAGCTTGACATCACGCTGTACCGCGATGACCTCACCGAAATCGCGCTGCAGCCCGTCGTGAAGCGGACCGAAGTTGACTTCGACATTGCCGGCATGCGACTGGTGCTGTGCGACGACGTGCTGTACACCGGTCGAACCGCCCGAGCTGCGCTGGACGCCCTCATCGACATGGGACGCCCTGCGGTCATTCAGTACGCGGTGCTGATCGATCGCGGGCACCGTGAACTCCCGATCCGCGCGGACTACGTCGGCAAGAACGTACCCACCCGGCAAAGCGAAGTCGTCAAGGTCAAGCTCCAGGAAATCGACGGCGTGGACGAGGTCATCCTCGAGGAACGCATCCTCGACAGGGACCGGGGTGAGAAATGAGCGAACCCCTACGGCACCTTCTCGATTTCCAGCAGGTCGATCGGGACCAGATTGACGCGATTCTCGAGACCACGGAGGTCATGGCGCAGGTACTCGAGCGACCGGTCAAACGGGTGCCTGCACTTCAAGGCTTCACGGTGGCAACCCTGTTCTATGAGGACTCGACGCGCACCCGCCTGAGCTTCGAGCGGGCTGCGCGAGCCCAGTCCGCTGACGTGATGGCGTTCTCCAAGGGCGGCACGTCGGTTTCCAAGGGAGAGTCCCTCCGGGACACGGTCGCGACGCTCGACGCCCTGCAGGTGGACGCTTACGTGGTTCGCCATCCCGCTGCAGGCGCACCCATCCAGATTGCGCAGTGGACGAAAGCAAGAGTCATTAATGCAGGCGATGGGCGCCGCGCTCATCCCACCCAGGCCCTGCTCGATGCGTACAGCTACAGGCAGGCCACCGGCCGCGCCTTCGAGGACACACGCTTGGTGATCGTGGGGGACGTTGCGCACTCGCGTGTCGCAAGGAGCAACGCGGAGTTGTGGCACAAACTCGGTGCTCAGGTGGTGCTCTGCGGACCCCCGACCCTGCTGCCCCCCAGCCTCGCCGCACTCCCCGGCGTGAAGCTGGAGCCCAATCTGCAGGACGCGCTCAAGGGTGCCCACGTCGTGATGGCACTCCGCATTCAGCAGGAGCGGCTCACCAGTGCGCGCCTCCCATCGCTTGCGGCGTATGCCGCGCAGTACCAATTGAGTGAGGATCGTCTCGCTTTGGCTGATGATGACGTCGTCGTGATGCATCCAGGCCCGATGAACCGCGACGTCGAGATCGACGGCGCGCTCGCCGATGGCCCCCGTTCGCTCGTCACCAGGCAGGTCGCCGCTGGCGTACCCGTCCGCATGGCGGTGCTTTATCACCTGCTCGTAGGAAAGGGTTCACGATGAGTCTCCAGCAAGACGGCAGCAAGCTACGCACCCTCATTCGCGGCGCAACGCTCATCACCTCCGCAGGTGAGCAGGGGGTTCAGGACCTCGTACTGGCCGGTGGGCTGATCGAGGGGCATGAGCCTCAGGGACCCGTCGACGTCGAGGTCGACGGAACCGGCATGCTACTCACGCCAGCCTTCATCGATCCACATGTGCATCTGCGCGAACCTGGGTTCGAGGTGAAGGAAGACCTCGCATCGGGTCTCGCTGCCGCAGCCGCCGGCGGTTTCGGCACGGTCGTATCGATGGCGAACACGAACCCGGTGATCGACGAACCCGGCCTGGTACGGTGGCTGATCGACAAAGCAGCATCGCTACCCGGTGCACGCCTTCGTCCTGCCGCCGCCTTGACGATGGGCCTCAAGGGCTCACAACTCACCGATGCCGCAGCGCTCAAGGAGGCGGGAGCGGTGATGCTCACCGACGACGGGATTCCTGTCTCGGACGGTGAAGTGATGCGCCGCGCCTGCGAATGGGCAGCCGAGCTGGGGCTCGTGGTGCAAACGCATTCGGAGGACCCCACCCTGAGGCGCGATGGCGTGATGAACGAGGGTGAGGTCAGCGAACGCCTTGGCTTGCCAGGCAACCCCCGCGCTGCGGAGGCGAGCATGGTGTACCGCGACTGCGCGGTCGCGCATCTAACGGGCGCACGGGTGCACATTGCGCATGTGACCTGCCGAGAGGCGCTCGATGTAGTGGCGTTCTTCAAGGCGAAGGGCGCACCCGTGACGTGCGAAGTCACGCCTCAGCACCTGGCTTTGACCGATGAGGCCCTCGCGTCTTTCGATCCAATCTTCAAGGTCGCTCCGCCCCTTAGAACGATGGATGACGTCCTCGCGTTACGTGAGGGCGTGGCCATCGGCGTGGTGGACTGCATCGGGACCGACCATGCACCTCATACACGCGATGAGAAGCATCAGGACATGCTTTCCGCGCCCTTTGGCATTGCGAACATCGAGGTGGCGTTCCCCGTGCTGTACGAATCCCTCGTGCTAGCGGGCATCGTGGAGCTTCCTGCGCTACTTGCCCTGCTTCAGGACGGACCTGCCAGCGTGATGGGCTGGCCAATCCCATCCCTAGAGGTGGGTGCGCCCGCAGACGTGGTCCTGCTCGATGTCACCTCAGCGCGCACGGTCGACCCAATGACGTTCCGATCGAAAGCGAAGTTCAGTCCTTGGGACGGCGAATCGCTTCACGGTTGGCCCGCAAAGACATGGGTAGGCGGTTCCCTAGTCCACGATCTTGTGCCCAGCGCTGGATAGAGCAGTTCACAGTCGGTAGCGAGCGGGTCGGACCCCATTCGGGACTCCGACCCGCGCTCACCTTCTCTGGTTGAGGTCGCCCATTCAGATTCAAGCTAAATACGTGTCCGCCAGAAGCTTGGTCACGCGCGAAATCACGCCGTGCGCCGGATGGTCGATATAGAACCTAGGATCGCTGGGCACTTGGACCATGATGCCCAGCGCGAACGCCTGGTCCCCTTTTTCGATGACGGCAACCTCGTTTCGAAGCCCGGCGAGGGACCCACTCTTGGACGCGATCTTGACCGGCAGATCGCCTACGAATCGATCGAAGTCCAGGAAACGACCCAGGTTGTCGGTGTACTGCTGACGAAACAGGATCTGCTTTGCGAGCTCCGTTTCCGCGCGAGGAAGAAGCTTGTCATTCCAAAGCCCCAGCATCATGGCGTGAAGGTCATTGGGCGTCGTCGTCGCCGGCGTACTCGGTGGTTGGACCTGAAGGGGTCCGTAGAGTTGTGTATCGTTCCAGCCCCACCTCGAGGCCAGGTCATTGACGCGGTCCACCGAGACATGTCGCATGAGGATGTTGGTGGCCGTGTTGTCACTCAAGCAGATCATGAGGTGAGCCAGGTCGATCGCGGCGTAGGTCTTCCCCGTCTTGAGAATCTGCATCACCCCAGAGCCCGGGACGGGATCGCCGTGCTCGAACATGAGTTCCTCGTCGAGTCCGAACTGGCCGTCGGCAACACCTTCGAGCCAGGCAATTAGCAGCGGCAGTTTGATGGTGCTCGCGGACTTCCCGACGGCTGTGCCGCGGTAGGAAACCAGATCAGACCCATCGAGCCGACTGGCGGCCACGGCAAGCTGCCCATCGACGGCCCGCTCCTCTTCTTGAAACTGCACGACGAGTTGATCGTGGATGGCGCTACCCAGGGGCGTGGTTGGGAACATCACAGCGGCCTCCCTTGAATCAAGTCACTGAGATCGAGGTCAATGTCAGGAATGTTTCCTTGACCCCACACGGCCCGGAGGGTTCCCGTTTCGTCCACCAAGCCGACCGCTTCCGTGTGCACGATCTCGACGCCGGTGCCGGCATAGCCAATGAAGAATCGGCGGGCCGCATCCGCGATCTGGGCGTCGCTGCCAGCGAGCCCCACGAACGAGGGGTGAAATCCCTCCACGTAGTTCCTTAGGCGTTCGGGGGTGTCGTTCTGGGGATCGACGGTGATCATGACCACCTGAACCTCGTTAGGCTCACCGAGGTCCCGGTAGATTTCCGCGAGGTGCGCCATGGTGAGTGGGCACACGTCCGGGCAGTTGACGAACCCGAAGAACACGAGCGTCCACTTGGCCTGCGCGGCGACTTCTGCGAAGGTGACGGGCTTTGCAGTGGCCGCGAGGACCAGATCAAGGTCGCCCGCAGCTTGAGGGTTTTGCAACACGGTCGCGACGCGCTCGGGTTTGGGTGCAAGCGCGCGGCCGGCGTAGTACGCGGCGGACCCTGCCGCAACGAGCAGGACGAGTACGAGCAGACCACGTAGCCATGTGGAGCCGTTCAACCGCATGAGTTTCAGCATATCCGCGGGCAGAGAGCAAGGGTTACGCCGACAAACGTGCCTGGATGCCCTCAAGACGCTGCTGATAGAGCACGGCGACGTCGACAATCTCGGGTGCACCAGGCTCACTCGCCACCGAAGAGGAACTGAGCATCGACGCGCAGAACGGGCAGGCGGCAGCCACGGTGGTTGCCCCACTTTCCTTGGCCTCCTGCATGCGTGCGTCAGCCACCTTCCCTGCGCCAGGCGCTTCCTCTTTCCAGAATTGTGCGCCGCCTGCCCCGCAGCAGAAGCTCTTCTCGCGGTTGCGGGGAAGTTCGGTGAGGGACGAGCCCTCAGGATCGAGCACGCGCCTTGGCGCATCGAACTCACCGTTGTGGCGACCGAGGTAGCAGGGGTCGTGGTAGGTCGTACCCGAACCCAGGTCCAGGGGTGGCAGACGCCCAGCCTGAACGAGCTCGTCGAGCAACTGCGTGTGATGCACGACGTCGTAGTCCCCACCAAGTTGCGGGTAGTCGTTGAGCAGCGCGTTGTAGCAGTGTGCGCAGGCCGTCACGATGCGTTTGGGTGCGTTCGCGTCGAGCAGACCTTCAGCCATCACGTCATTGAGGACTTCGACGTTCTGGGTTGCGAGTTGGTAATAGAGATACTCGTTTCCAGCGCGGCGCGCGGGATCGCCGGTGCAGGTCTCGCCCTTACCAAGCACGGCGTAGTTCACGCCGGCATGCTCGAGGATTCGGGCCATCGCGCGGGTGGTCTCCTGCGCTACGGGATCGTAGGCTCCTGCGCAACCAACCCAGAAGAGAACCTCGAAATCGGCATTGTCCTCGACGGTTGGGACGTGGATACCTTCATCTCGCAGCGGTTCGCGCCAGGCGAGTCGATCCTCCTGGCTGAGGCCCCACGGGTTTCCGGTGCGCTCCATGCCACGGAATGCATTCTGCAGGTCCGCTGGGAAAGCTCCGGCCATCAACACCCGCTCGCGGCGCATGTCGACGATGTCGAGCATGGGTTCGTTGCCGACCGGGCAGGCATCGATGCAAGCCCCGCAGGTGGTGCAGGCCCAGATCTGTTCCTCATCAAGCGCGAAGGCGAGCAGAGGCCGCGCGCTTGGCTGTCCTTCGGCCAGGCTGGAAGCTTCGGTACGAAGCTCATAGCGCTTGTTGATTTCGAGGGCCGAGGGGGACAACTTCTTGCCGGTCGCGTGCGCAGGGCAGGCGTCGGTGCAACGGTGACACTGAATGCAGGCGTAGGCGTCGAGGATCTGGGCGTACGGCAGGTCCTCGAGGTTGGCTGCTCCGTACGCCTCGATCGATTCGTCTTCGAAGTCGATGGGTTCCAGCACGCCACTCGGCATGCTGCCTCCGTCGTCGCGTCTGCGTTCGAGTGTGAAGTTGACGGGTGCAGCGATGAGGTGCAGGTGCTTGCTTCTCGGGAAGTACGGGAGGAACACGAGGATGAGACCCAGCGCGCCCCACCACCCGACGTGCCAACCAACCATGCGGCCCTCACCGAAACCAACGCCGGCAGCGATCAGGCTGGCGAAGGGCTGCCATGCGTCGACGTGGCCCGATCCAGCAAGGTGAAAACTCTCCCCCACGAGTCGGAATCCGACATGTAGGAGGATGAAGACCCCAACGATGGCGGAGTCTCGTCGAACGCCGCCTGCGGATGCTGTCTCGTGGAGGGGAACGTCAGGGGCAAGCGCGGGATCGCGCAAGACGAACCTACGAGCAAGCAGGAGTAGGATGCCAAGCAGCACGGTGACCGTGAGCAGGTCGGCAGCGAGCCGGTAGGGACCCATCCATGTGGACTGGATCCAGTCCATGGTGCCGCGCGGCAGCAGACCGTATGCGGCGTCGATGACGTTGACGAGCAGGTAGAACACGAACCCGTAGAACACGCCTGCGTGCGCAAGCGATACCCAGGGCCGATCGCGGAACACGGTGCGTTGCCCCATCGTCTTGAGGACGGCCGAGCCGACACGGTTCGGAAGGTTGCTCGTTCGGTCGCTGCCGCCCTTTGCGCCTCGAGTCACGGCGCGCACGACCCGCTCGAACCCCACCCAGGCGAAGGCAAGGGCGAAGCCGGCGAGGAGGACGAAAAGCATCTTTTCAACCGGACTGAGCATGGGTTGAGGATAGCCGTCCCACGAGGTGGGGTAGGCGAGATGCCACGTAAGCGATTCCACATCCCCCCGCGATTTCAACTCGCTAAAATGGAGGTACCACGGAGAGGAGGTGGTCCAGATACTAGACGTTTCTTGTATGGCCAGTGGAGGTGCCCGCCGAGGGTAGCTAGGCTGTCCCGCAAGGTTGATGAGCCTGAACGCAGGCCCTCATTCCTGGCGGAGCACCGCGCCCCCGCATCCTTCGGGATGCGGGGGCGTTCCTGTATCTACGTAGCCTGGACGAACCGAGGTGAAGGTGTTCCTCAACCTCGAATCCCGTAAGCGTCGAAGGCGGCTGCAAGACGCTTCGTGGCTTCGGTGAATCCGTCCTCATCGAGCAGCGAGAAACTCAGACGCAAGGTATTGAGTTTGCCCTCTCGGGGATAGAACGATTGTCCCGGTACGAACGCGACGCCATGTTCCACGGCGACGCGGAGTAAGTCCGTCGCGTCGACCCCCTCCGGCAGGGTCGCCCAAAGGAACATGCCGCCCGGTGGCACCTCGAACTGCAGGCGGTCCCCGAGCGCTCCGTGGAGCTTCTCGACGAGGACGTCGCGCTGCGAGCGGTAGTGCTCACGCAGCGCGGGGTAACGCTTCTCGAGCGCACCATCCTTCACGAGTTCGTAGGCCACGGATTGACCGAAGGTGCTGGTGTGGAGATCCATCGCCTGCTTGGCTTGCTCAACGATGTCGACGAGTTGTTCTGGAAGCAGCAGCCACGCGAGGCGTAGACCTGGAGCAAGCGTCTTGCTGAGCGTGCCGAGGTGGACGACGCGGTCGGGCGCCAACTCGAAGAGGGGCGGGTAAATGGTGTCATCGAACCGCAACTCACGGTAGGGCGCGTCCTCGACGATCAAGGTGCCGTATCGGTCGCACACCTCAACGATCGCCTGGCGGCGCTCGAGGCTGGCGCGGCGACCCGAGGGATTGTCGAAATCGGGCACGACGTAGAGGAACTTGACCCCCTGCGCGAGCACCGTCTCCAGAGCGGCTGGCACGATGCCTTCTTCATCCATGTCGACGGGCAGGTAGTTCGGTTCGTAGGGATCGAACGCCCGGAGTGCGCCCATGTAGGCGGGCGCGCTGATTGCGACATTGTCGCCGGGATCGAGAAGCACTTTGGCGATCAGGTCCAGGCCTTGCTGAGACCCGGAGGTGATCAGGACGCGGTACGCCTCAGCTCCCTTACGCTTTCCTGCCACCCATTCGCGGAGTTCTGGCAGCCCGTTCGACGGTCCATACTGGAGAGCCCGCACGCCGTTGAGCGAAAGGGCACGCTCGGTGGCTCGTGCCACCTCGGCAACCGGAAATAGTTCACCCGCAGGTAGTCCCCCTGCGAGGGACAGGACGTCGCCTTGGGAGGTGAGCTTGAGGATTTCGCGGATGGCGGAGGGCCGCATGCGGTGCGTGCGATTCGCCAACCGCTTGGCCCAAACTTCATCCATCGGCACGGTCGGTGCCAAGGTCATGGCGTCAGCCGCGACGTCGGGCTAGAGCACGCCAGGCACTTGGCAGCAAGCCCGCAGCGAGGAGGATCTTCACGGCGTCCCCAGGAAGGAACGGCCAAACACCCCAAGCAAGGGTGGTCGCGAAGTCGGGCGCGAAGCGGCTGAGCCATGCGACACCCAGGGTGTAGATCACGAGCGTGCCGAGAAGCATGGCGACCGCGGTCGATACCGGGCGACGATCCCAGCCGCGGCGCGCGAGTGCACCCACCAGCGCGGCCGCAATCGGCATGGCAAGGAGGTAACCGCCCGTCGGTCCACTGAGCACGGCCCAACCTGCTGCGCCGCCGCTGAACACGGCCACGCCAAGTCCACCGGTCACGAGATAGGCGAGGACCGTGCCTGCGCCCAACGTCGCGCCGTAACCTGCACCCAGCATCAGGACGCCGAGGGTTTGGCCGGTAATCGGCACTGGGCCCACCTGGATGCGCACCTGCGCGAGCAGCGCGAGGAATGCGACACCTGCCACGACTTTGATGACGGTCGCAAGGCGGGCATCCCGCAACGGGAGCAGCGCGTCGATCAGGAGGGGCGAGCGATTCGTGATCACAGCGGATGAGTTGCGAGATGACATGGGCGTACCTCCGGCGGTTTGGATTGCGCGAGCGTAGCATGCCACCCAATTCATGGAAATGGGTGGCTCGACTGGCCTCGAGGCGCGCTATCGTGCCGGCATGGCCGAGCCTTCCGAACTCGAGCGACCCAGCGAGTGGGTTACCAGTGTCAGCGCCGTCTTTCCGCATCACGCCAATCCCGTCGGCACGATGTTCGGGGGTCACGTCCTGCAATTGATGGACGTCAACGCCTCCATTGCCTGCAATCGCTTCTGTCGCCGCATTGCCGTGACCGCCTCCACCGAACCCGTCGACTTCAAGAGCGCCGTGCACGTGGGCGACATTCTCGAGATCCGCAGTCGCGTCGTGTGGGTCGGGACCACCAGCATGATCGTGCGCTGCGAGGTCGTGGCTGAACACCCCACCACGGGTCAGCGACGACTCACGACGGTGGGGCACCTGAATTTCGTTGCGCTGGGGGAAAACGGTGAACCTGCACCGGTACCCCGCCTGGCCATTCGCAGCGAAGAGGAGCAGCGGCAGTTCGAGGAAGGCCAGGAGGTCAGGAACGCCATGCTCGCGCGTCGCGCACGCAATTCCAATTGATCGCCTGACGACGGCGCCCGAAGCCCGAACCCGTTCGGCTTGCTATCGTGCGCCATTCCAATCTCCCTCGCGGTTTGCCATGCCCGCCCGTGAGGATCGTTCTGCCGACGGAGGATGCCCGTGACCATCTCGAAAGATGACCAACGTGCGCGTGACCAGCTCGCTGCCAACGCGATTCGTGCCCTAACAATGGACGCTACGCAGGCTTCGGGGGATGGCCACCCCGGCATGCCGATGGGCGCCGCACCCATGGGGTGGGCGCTCTACCGTCACGCCATGCGGCACGATCCTCAGGTTCCCGACTGGTGGAACCGCGATCGTTACGTGCAATCCGCAGGCCATGGATCGATGCTGCAGTACAGCCTCCTGCACCTGAGTGGCTATGACCTCACCATGGACGACCTCCGCGATTACCGGCAGTGGGGCAGCCGCACCCCGGGTCACCCCGAAGTGGGCCACACCCCGGGTGTCGAGACGACCACCGGTCCCCTGGGTCAGGGTCTCGCCACAGCGGTCGGCATGGCGCTCGCAGAGAAGCACCTCGCCGCGCGCTTCAACCAGGATGGTTACGAGCTCGTCGATCACCGCACCTGGGTGATTGCAAGCGACGGTGACCTGATGGAGGGTGTGACGAGTGAGGCGTGCTCGCTCGCCGGACATCTCGAACTCGGGAAACTGATCGTCCTGTATGACGACAACCAGATCAGTATCGACGGCAGCACCGACATCACCTTCCGCGAGGATGTCCTCAAGCGCTACGAAGCCTACGGCTGGCACGTGCAGCGCGTGGAGGACGGTAACGATGGAACCGCAATCCTCGAGGCTCTCGAAACTGCTCGCGCGGAGACCACCCGCCCAAGCCTGATTGCCGTGCGCACGGTCATTGGCTTTGGCAGCCCGAACCTGGCGGGCACACCCAAGGTGCACGGCTCCCCACTTGGTGACGCTGAGGTAGTGGTCACCAAGGCGGCTCTTGGCATCGATTGGCCTGCCTTCACGCTTCCAGAAGGACTTGAGCAGGAACGGGACATTATCCGCACGTGCGGCGCAGAGGCGTACGCCGACTGGATGGACATGTGGACGCGCTACCAGGGTGCCTTCCCTGCCCTGGCAGCAGAATTCACCCGCCGGATGCACGGGGATCTGCCCGAAGGCTGGGATGAGGACCTTCCCAGCTGGGCGGCTGGTGAGTCGATGGCGACCCGGAAGGCGTCCCATAACGCGCTGAACGCATTCGCACCCAAGCTCGAGGAATTGGTGGGAGGCTCCGCCGACCTAGCCGGTTCGAACCTCACGAGCCTTCAGGGTGAGCAGGCCATCACGCCTGCTGATGCCTCAGGGCGCACCGTGAACTTCGGGATTCGCGAGCATGGCATGGCAGCCATCGCGAACGGCATGGCGCTCCATGGCGGGATTCGCCCGTTCGTGGCGACGTTCCTCGTCTTCAGTGATTACTTGCGTCCAGCGCTCCGACTCTCTGCGTTGATGAAGCAGCCGGTGCTGTACATCTTCACGCACGACTCGATCGGTCTCGGCGGCGACGGTCCGACACACCAGCCTGAAGCGCACGTCGCTTCATTGCG
>Ga0180431_10008060_pt1 | contig 12145 bp, 10 predicted proteins | sample SS_ome_11_FD_132459 | JGI IMG/M metagenome (GOLD analysis project Ga0180431, IMG submission 132459) | Hypersaline lake sediment archaeal communities from the Salton Sea, California, USA - SS_1_MS_1 metaG | ecosystem: Environmental > Aquatic > Non-marine Saline and Alkaline > Hypersaline >... | reverse complement strand
TCGGCTACCTCTCAAAAAATGGGGAGATAATGAACCTGTTTGCATTTTCAAACAACTGGTGGCCCCAAGCGCCTGACTATATCGTCTTCAGGAATGTCCTATTTAGGTACTCTGGATTTGCGTTGTTTGCAATCAGCTTCATAATTTTCGCCCTGGCATACAAAAAGTTAGGCAGCAGGGAGAAGCAGCTATCATTGATTTCAATGATAGGGATATTTGCCATGATCTTCCTCGCAAGGGGCTACAACAACCAGATTTTATCAGATATGCTGGATATTGTTGCGGATCTGGGCCTTGCGCAGCTGCTTGGGCCAATGAGGGAATGGGCAAGAGTAAGCATAATCATACCCACATTTTTGATAATTGTAATTGCCCTTGGATTGAATAAAATCCAAAGGCCGAAAAAGCAGATCCTGATTGGAGGATTCCTGTCAATGCTGATTGTAAACATACTTGTCTCTCCGGGCGTGGTATATCTCGGGGACAATTATGCAGCGCTGTACTTCGAGGAAAACTGGGATTTGATAGATGAGATACCGAAGGAAGAGAAGGTGCTTCTTTATCTGCAGGAGGACATAATTGTTCCTGCGATAACCGTCCTTGGCAAGGAGAGGGAGATCGTCCGCCCGAGTTTTGAAGGAACTATTAATGGATATGGAAGCATCAAGGAGCTTGAGGATGCTCCTGATGAACTGCTCGATGTCCTGAACATACACAAGATCATAAAATTCGGCAGGATTCCAGATCACAGCGACTGGGACTGCAAGACAGAGAAGGACCTTACTGTCTGTTCTGACGGAAAGGAGACAGTGCCTTTTTCAGTCTACAAGGGAACTGTCCTTGCGGCAGAGGAAGATCTGTATTCGGCTGTAAAGATCAGGCCCGAGAATTTTGCAATAACAGACAATGAAGAGCATCATACGAGATTCATAGTAAACAACAAAACAGGCAGCGGCCAGTATTCCATTCTGCTGTTTGAGGCAGAAGATGACTTTGGATACTATAAATATCGAAACAGGAAAAGCAGTATTGAAAGCTCAAATGGAACGATAGTGATCTCAAAACACGTCCAGATTGGCAGGAGCGGGACATATGAACTTGTCGCACGTGGAAAGGGTTCTCTTGGGCTCAACATATCAGAGAGCAGCATAGAGCTTGAATCAGATTCCATGGAGAACATCCATGGAGGGGAGATTGAACTGAAGGAAGGAGAGCACAACCTGAACATCAGCATTGGGAATGGGTCCATTCTGGATTTTGTAAGCCTGTCTGAAAAACCAGGGTATGAAGAAAACAGCACCAGTGCAAGGATAATCGAATATGAAATGATAAATCCGACACTCTGGAAAGTCAAGATCGATTCCTCAGAACCGTTCCTTCTTGGATTTGCTGAATCATACTCCAGGTTCTGGGAGCTTAGGATGAACGGAAAAGTGATAGAGCCAATCGAACTGTATGGCAAGATGAATGGATACTGGATAGATGAGGCCGGCGAGCTTGAGATCACAATGAGGTACTCTTCTCAGGATTCATATGAGATTGGAATGGGCATAAGCATACTTACAGTAATACTTGGCAGCGCATATGTCTGGGCGAGGGGAAGCAAATGATCATAGAAGAGAAGAAGGTGCAAAATCTTATCTATAAAAGCGAATGCTGGATTTTGCCTGCCATTGCATGGTTTGTCATCAATCTGTTCCAAAGCGAGATGATAAGCGCAACCATATCAATTGCCCTTGTCCTGATTTTTTATAAAAGAAATCTTGATGGGATAAAACCGCTCTGGTTTGGGATCCTGGTTTTTGCAATTGCAGTAATGACTGAAAACAATGAGTTCATGATAGCGAGCTACTGGATAATGCTCGCCGGCATAGCAAGCTTATTTATTGGGCTCTTGCAAAAGAGGAAGTAGATGGAAAACATATCTGCTCCAAAACTTGAGGGCCTTATCTCGAAAAGAATAGACATGAGAGACAGGAAAAAGGCAAAAACAGCAATAGTTATTGCTACTTATCAGAATCCACAGGTCCTGAAAAAACATATTTATCTTCTGCAAAAACAATCACTGCAGGACTTTGACATGATAATTGTCTATGGGGAGAAGGATAAGGTCCTCGAAGGAATTCCAAATACCCTCCACATTAAGGAAAAGGGAAGAAATGGATGTGCAGGAGCTTTCTATATAGGCCAGAAAACTGCACTTGAAGAAGGTTATGAAAACATCATTTCTGCAGATGATGATTGTTTTCCGATTTCAGAAAAGCTTGTAGAAGAGCTCGTTTACAGAGTGGAAAAGGAAAATACGATTTCAATATCAACATGGAAGCGCGGGGGAAAAAGAGCCTACCATGAATACGTATTCCATTATTCTTGCATCCCAAAAAAGATATTGGCGAGAGCAGGACTGCCGTTCTATCCTCTTTTTTTCGGAGGAGACGATATTGAGCTTATTGAAAGGATAAAGAAGATGGGGATAAAGGTTGAGCACACGCAAGCAACAACATACCATGCGCCACTGGACCTTCCATGGATAGACAATATCAAAAAGAGATATCTATATGCACGCGGCGGTTTTGAAGCATGGCTTCTTCTTGGTAATTGCTGGAGAGCGTTCCTGTTCTGCTTTTTCCATTTGGTTGGTGCTTTTTCATTCATGATATTCGGGAGGGGAGAACGTGCAGGTGCGATTCTCAAGGCAATGATAAGTGGAGCTCTGATGGAGTTTGGAGATAAAAAAATTCCTGCAAGCGATGATATCCGGATAGTGGATTACAAAAGGGAAAGCGGCGATGTAATTGTTGATAGGAGGATAAATAGCGATCCGGACAAATTCAACTACAAGCTCCTTTTCAGAAGTTCCCTGAGAGTAATAGGGTGGATAGCCGAGTCCCTTCGATATTTCCTTGACTTCAAAAAATATTTTGGAAAGAGGATAATATTTGTCAAAAGATATGAGAGGGTGCATCTTCCGATCATGCTCATGGCAGAAAGTGCCATCATCCAGGATGAGAAAACATATGAATTGTACACGGATAGGGGAATGATAGGCATAATCCTTGGAATAATCTTCATGATCATAGTTACGCCAATGTCAGTATTTGCAGCACTATTTCTGGTTATTGTTGGAATGATCATGGCAAGAGAGATAAAAACACGTGGATATGGAATCGATTAGTCTTCCCCAATGCCGTATGATGCAAGCCCTTTTGTGAATTTTACGAGTGGCCTTGGCATTCCTGCTTTCATCATGGCCTGTCCCAGAAGTGAAACATCCTCCTGTGATACACATTTGAGAACAAGGGCAAATATCAGGAAGAAGAACATGGAAATGCTTGCCAAAACAACCATATAGCCCATCAGGATTATTTTTGATAGATAAAGCTCAAGGCCTAGCGCTTCTGTTTCTGGAAAGATGCCAAAGAATGAGAGCAGGTGTGGCCGGATTAACAGCATGATCACCATGACCAGAATTCCTGAGATGGCCAGTTTTAGTACTTTTGATGAGAATTTGAAATTGAAATACTTCTTTGCATAATAGCTGAGCATGAGTATGCTGATAACAAAACCAACAAAGGTACCAACTGCAGATCCTACCATGCCGAACATCATGATGAAGATAGCGCTTGAGGCAAGATTTATGGCACCTGAGACAAGTGCTATCAGGAGCTGGATTTTTACTAATTTCATTGCTGCAAGGGAAAGCGAGAATACATATGAAACAACGCTAAAGAGTATTCCAAGAGTAAGAATCGACATAACCAGCTCTCCTGCCCTATAGGATTCCCCATACATCAAGGAGAGAATGTCGCCTGAAAACAGGATCATGATTACGCCAAATGGAATGGTCATGAAAAGCGACCAGCGCTGTGCAGTAGTTGTAATCGAGCAGATCTTTTCAAGTTCCTTTTTGCCATACAAGCGCGATATTATCGGCAGGAAGATGTCGCCGATGGATTTTGGCAGTGCCATCAGGACATTCGCAAGAGTGTATGCCACAGCATATATTGCAATTACCTGGGTGGCTTCCAGCGGATCAACCATGTATCCAAGGAGCATGCGGTTGGCAGAAGAGAATATTGTCCCGACAGAATGAATCAGGCTCAGCATCAGCCCAAATGGGATGATTTCTGACATGAAATTGGAGAGAGAAAAGCTGGTTTCGGTTTTTGGCAGGGTAAATGTATCTCTTATTACGAAAAATGATGAGAGGACTATACTGACCACATAGGAAGAGAGGAATGCTGCAATAAGTGTGAGAAGAGATGCTTCATAGAAATAGAAGAGGATGGCAGTTAGTATAAGCTTTGAGAGATTCTGGAGATTTGCAGAATATTGCATGGCCCTTATGTTGGTTCTTCCGCGCAAATATGATATGTTGATATTGAAGATATTGCTAAAGAGAAAAAATATGGAGAGCATCTGGATAGTTCCTGCAAGATCTGGATTTGAATAAATAGAGGCGATGAAATCTGCAAGAAACCAGAAGATGATCATGAAAATAACTGATGATGAAGTGACTACAAGATAGCTTAGCTTTAGGAGAGACTTGATTTTTCCTTTCTCGTTCTTTCCTTCGAAAAAAGGCACATAGCGTGACAGTGCAGTTCCTATCCCGAAATTATCAAATGTTGCTCCAAGCGAAACCACGCTCAGCGCAAGAAAGAAAAGGCCGATATCATTTTGGGATAGTGCATGAGCAATCAGGATGACATAGAAGAATGAGGATATATAGAAAACAACGCTTCCGGCCATGCTCCAAAGGCTGCCTTTTGCAACTTCCTTTGAGTAGTGGGATGTATCATCCATAAATTTTCAGAAAAGAGTATCATCGAAGATATTTAAAAGCTGCAACCAGAATATCGAGTGATGAAGATACTGATACCTCATTCTTGGAGCCCGAATGTAGGAGACATGGCGCTGCTCAAGACTTCTGTAAGGTTGATGAGGGAGATTGTTCCGAAATCAGAAATAACCGCACTGGTATCAGATCCGGAATTTACAATGAGGAAATGTCCTGGCTTGGGGATAAAGCTTGAAAAGTGGCCATGGCCGGTCCGGAAAATGAACATAATCTGGTATCCGCTCATATACGGCTCGCACATGCTGTCTGTCCTGGCTTTCCGTACTCTTGGGAAAAAAATTTTCCTGTTCAACAGGGAATTTGAAAAACCACTGTCAGAATTCTTCAACTGTGATGTTCTTGTCAGCCCTGGCGGGGACTTCATTAGCCCGAAATACGGATTTGTGACAACATTCAGCGAATTCCTGTTTGCAAAAATACTGAAAAAAAAGATAATCATACTCCCTCAGACTTTCGGGCCTTTTGAAGGCCTATTGAATGGAAACCTTGCTTCACTGTTCTTGAACATGGCAGATCTGATTTTTGTCCGCGAGAAGAAAAGCGCAAGGCTGCTGGAAGAGATAGGAGTGAAGAAGGCAAAGCTCACAGCAGACATTGTCTTCACATATCCAAGGCCGGAGAAAACAAAGAGGGAAAAGAAAATAATCTTCTGCGCCGAGAATGTGAGATCTGCTAAATATACAAGCAAAATGGTAGAGCTTAGCAAAAAAATAGCCGATGCAGGATTCGAGGTTGTCTTTATGCCTGCAAACAAAGCAGACATAAGAATAAACAAAGAGCTTGCAGAAAAAAGCATCGCAAAGTCAATTGACACAGTTCAGGATCCTGATTCAGTTGCAGTACTGGTTGCAGAATCAGAATTCATAATATCAAGCAGGATGCATCCCCTTGTACTTGGAACACTGTCAGGAACCCCGTTCTTTGCAATTGGAAATACTTTCAAGTTCGAAGAAGTCCTCGGAGATTTTGCCGGAGGCAGCTGGTGCAAAGTTGATGAGATAGATATTGGGAAGATAATGGAAAAGATAGAAAAGAGGGAGAAGATCAGGAACCTGATATCTGAAAATTCCAAGGCAGTCCGCAAAAGATCAGAAAAAACAAAAGAGATCATAAAGCAAGAGATCAGATCCTGGTGATGATTTTCTTCCGCTTGCCTGTCCTGGTGCATTTGATTTTCTCAAGCTCCTCGAATTCCATATTTACCGCTCCTATCTGATCCCTGAGGATTTGCCTGAGATTTTCCAAATCAAGCCCTTTGGCAGGAACATACCTGAAGACAATGTCATCAATTGCATTCTGCACTATCTGATATTCCCGGACTTTGACATCATTTAAAGCGCAGGAGATGACAGCAGGAGAAAGCTTTGATCCATTCTTTAGGACAATGAAATCATCATCCCTCCCTATTATGGGTTTTATAACAGTAGAGCCCCTGCCGCATTTGCACCCCTTTGATATTGCAGTCTTGTCAGTTAGGAAATAGCGGACAAGGGGCATTGATCTTTTCCAGAGCGGAGTGACTACGATATTCCCATAGCCTTTTGTCGGATTTCCATTGTCATCAACGACCTCAGCAATAAGATAATCAGAAAACAGATGCATGCTGCCCTCTTCGCACTCCCAGGCAATCCATGAAGTCTCAACGCATCCATACATGTCCCGGACAGGAGCGGAAAATGATTCGCTGATCAGTTTGCGGTCAGATTCTGAGAGCACTTCTCCTGAAGTGAATACTATCTTTGCTTTTGCTCTTTCCTCCAGGTTTGCCTGGGCAAGAGGAACCAGGACAGAAGTAAAGCCAATGAGGACCTTCCTTGGTCCTTGTTTTATTATCTGGAGATTCTTTTGCGGGGAATTTGAAAATGGCAGATGCCTTCTTCTGAAGATTCCAAGATTTTGGATGAGATTCTGCTTGTAGTCATTGTGAGTTATTCTGATTTGGGAGTCAAATGGAGTTACTCCTGCTTCAGTAAACTGATGAAGCTCAAAACCAGGGCCAAAGTGAGATTCACTTCTATCATGATATATTTCAACCGGAGTGCCTGTCGAGCCTGAGCTTGAGGATTTTATGAGCGAGTCTTTTTTGAACTCTGAGCTTAGAAAATCTTCCGGAGAATCCTGCAATGGCTTTTTCATTGTAAGCGGGAGATCAGATAGATCCTCAAGGCTGGAAAAACTGCAATCCTTCAGGGTTTTGCGATAATATGGAGAGTATGTTTTGGCATAGGTGAAAAGCTCCTTGAATTTCTGCTCCTGGATTTGTTTGAATTCATCCTCACTCTTCCATTGATTCAGCTTTTGCCTCGCGAGCATCATCGACAATTCAAACATCAGTCCACTCTCAGAGATATATTATCCTGTTTCCTTATTATATTGTTACTTTGGAGATGACTTTCCGAAGCTTTCCGCTTTTTCCCCGCCTGATGTGTTCTACTGGTTCAAAATCCACGAAAATATCCTCGCCAAGACACCCAGTTCGAATCTGGCTCTCAAAATACTCCTGCGCATTCTTTGAAATGGAGGTCTTTGCCGGAACATACCTGAATGTAAAGAGGTTTTCGGACTCCTGGATGATCTGGTATTGTTTTACAGAGTCCAGATATTCCAGTGGGATTATATGGCGCGCTGACCTGATTTTGCCGCTTGGAAGGGTAATCAGATCATCAGCCCTTCCAGAAATTGATTTTAGAACAGGCAAACCTCTGCCGCAGGAGCATTCCCCTCCCCAACTTGCAAGGTCTCCAATATCATATCTGATCAGAGGCATTGCATGGTTGATCAGACTTGTTATTATGATTCTGCCGCTCCCACTTGGCCTCCCCTTCCCATCAACAATTTCAACAAGAGCTGAATTTGAATTCACATGGAGACTGTGCTCCTCCGGACATTCGAATGCGATTGCGCCAACTTCAGTTGCAGCATACTGGTTGAACACACGGCATGAGAAGGATTCTTCAATAAGTTTCCTTGATGTATCTGTTAATAGTTCTCCTCCGGAAAACACCTTCTTGAGCTTGATGGGATTTCCATCATCATTGTTCAGCCTTGCCATCATAGTGAGCATAGATGGATACCAGGCAAGAATATCCGGTTTCTTTGCCTTTAGCTTTGAAAATGTCTTTTGCTCATCATCAAGAAGAGGAAAATACAATTTACGATAGAGACCTATTGATGAGAGAGGAAATGGAGGCGGGGTCTTTAGCGACACTTCTGCATAAAGATCAAACGGGCTTCTTCCGAATTCTAGCTGTATCATGGCAAGAAGAGCAGCACGGTAATTGGTCGCATATGAATCAAAAAATAATTTTTTTGGAATTCCTGTTGAGCCGGAAGTGGTCTCAACTCTGAGTTTGGATTTGTCAAGACCCTGGCAGATAAAATCTTCCGGAGCACCTGCAAGATCTGCTTTTGTAGTTATTGGAAATTTTGAGAAGTCATCAATACTGAAATCATTGAGAAGCCTTCCATAGAATTTGGTTTTTTCTGCCAGATCCATGATGCCTTGCAGTTTTTTCTTCTGCAGATCATCCAGATCCTCCTTGGACTGCCATTGCTGCTGCCTTATTGAAAGAAAGATCTTCAGCCTCTGAAAGAAGGAAGAGTCCATAATTAGCCTATGGATGATGGAATTTAAAATGCTGGCGTGCTTGGCTGCTACAATTCAGAGATAAAATGGGTGAACTTTCCTGACCGCTCTCTTTTGATTGAATCAACAAAAGCAACTTCTATATCCATGGACTCTGGCATTGAAAGATTGACTGCTCTTGCTATCTGGTATGGGTCCATTGGTTTTGCCTCTATTATGTTTATGAGAAGCTTGGTTCTTGATTTTTGAACTATCTGGAATTCGAGAAGATTTGGAAGTTTTCGAAGAGCAGTGTCAGCGAATGTTGCAGAATGGAGATTTCCGCTTGGCAGAGTCACGTGGAGATTGAGCCTGCCTTTGATTGGTGATAGGACATGTGAGCCTCTTCCGCACTTGCACTTTGTTCCAATAGAAGCCTCATCCCCTATCTCATAGCGGATTAGCGGCATTGTGTATTTGAAGAGCTGGGTCAGGACAAGCCTCCCTGATTTTCCGTTTTTTACCGGATTTCCATTATCATCAACGACCTCGGCAATCATTGAATCTGAAAGAAGGTGCATATTTCCTTCCTCGCATTCCCAGGCGATCCTCCCAAATTCCATTGAAGCATAAAAATCCCGGACTTCGCAGTTAAAGGAACGCTTTAGCATCTCTCTTGCAGGTGTTGAGAGGATTTCTGCCTGGGTAAATACCCTTGGAAGCGATATATTGAATGATTCGCTCTGGTTCCTGCTTGCAAGAAGAACCAAAATGCTTGGATAGCCCCAGAGGATGTATGGATTGATTCTTTTTATCTGGCGAAGCAGATCCCTTTCAGTCTCCAGGATGTCAAAGAAATGATATTTAACAAAACTGGATTTTGGCGGCGGGCTTAGTGCATGCGAGATGAAGACAACCTCATCAAACAATTTCATCCCTGATTCAGAGAATGCATAGTGGCCATTTGCACTCCTGTAGAGGTTCTCTTTTGAATCAATAAGAACCCTCATCGGAGTTCCTGATGAGCCAGAGGTATTTCTTGCGATAAGATCATTGGGATTGGCAGTCTTGCTGATAAAGGATTCCGGATCCTTTTTATAGTCAGATCTGGTCAGAACAGGAAGAGATGAGAGATCATCAAGATCCCTGACTTTCAAACCTTTGTAGTGCGGAACATTCAATGAAGCATGATTTATGAGCTTGAGCAATTTTTCCTGCTGGGTCTCTTCGAATTCTGCCCGGCTCTTCCACTGGTTTTTCTTCAGCTTAAGAATCTGCCAGAGAGTAAGTGGAATCCTCATAAGCAATAAAATGAGGGAAAATGATTAATAAAATTGCCTAGAAGATAATCGTGAATTTCCTTCGAAGATCTGCCACCATTTTTGAGAAAACAGGGAATGGGACAGAAAGACAGAACAGGAATTTTTTCCAGAGCGACCATTCGCGGGCGATATTATCAAAATCAAGGCGGATAGAACTTGCCCTCTTGAATAATGGATGAGACATATCATCCTCAAAAGTATAGAGAAGAGAGCGGGCAGATCTTCTCATAGCAGCATTTGGAGAGAGGATAAAAGAAAGAACAGAAAACAGTGAGAGGAAAAGATCATATGAGATTAAAATCTCAAAAAGCCCCCATCCTGAATATATTTTTTTGAGCTGCTTGAGCATGGAATCATCCCCATATAGTATTTTTCCATAGAGAATAGTATGCTTGAGCATTGCCCTCTTATATCCAAGAAACGGTGAGATCAAGGCAAAGAAATTTCTTTTTTTGGGCTTGCCTTCTGGCCCTACAACATCAAATGGAGGTTTTTGCTTTCCGCCTGGAAGTCCAAGTGATTGCCTGAATTTCATATTCTGCTTCGAATCAAGCTTCCAGAAGATTTCAAGGGCAGTTTTCTTTACCCTGGCAATATCTTTTGTTTCCTTGAGAATTATGCCCATATCAAGGTCGCTTTTGCCGATCACAAAATCCCCTCGAGATGCGCTTCCGGCAAGTATTATGTAGTGTATTTCCGAAGGATAGATGGCAGTGAGCTGACTAACAAAATCATTGAGAAATGCTGTTATTGCTTTCCCATCAGTTTTAGGCATGGGGTAATAATTCAAGATTAGTTTTTAAAGGATGAGAAAGGCATAAAAAAACAGAAGCGGAATCCTGAATATGGGAGATTTGGTCTCCGTAGTGATTCCTACATTCAACAGTGAGAAGGAAATTTCCAGATGCCTGGAATCGATCAAAAGACAGACTCACAAAAAAATTGAGATTATTGTTGTTGACAGGCATTCCAAGGACAGGACAGGAGAGATTGCAAAAAAATACTCTGCAATGATAATTCTTGACGAAGGAGAGAGGACAAAGGCAAAGAATATCGGCATGAAGAATGCCAGCGGGGATTATGTATTTTTCATAGACTCTGACATGGAGCTTGAAGAAAACGTAATTGCAGAGTGCATAAAGGCAATGGGACCGAAAACAGGCGGCGTTGTCATTCCTGAGAGGAGCATTGGAAAGTCATTCTGGGTAAAAGTCAGAGACTTTGAGAGAAGTTTTTATTCTGGAAGCAAAGTTGAATCTGCAAGGTTTTTTGAGCTGGAGACTGCAAGGAAGGCCGGTGGATTTGATGAAAAAGTGGTATTTTTTGAAGAGGCAGCCCTTCCTGAAAAAATAGAAAGGCTTGGGCTTGATGTGATGGCCCGTATCAAATCCGGGATACTTCACCATGAGGAGGGCTTTTCCCTCTCTAAATGGCTTTCAAAAAAATACTACTATGGAAAAACAGCAACAAGATCCAGGCAGACAAGCGTTTTTTACAGGCTGAAGCTGTTTTTTGGAGATAAGAGATTCTACAGCAGACCGGTCCTTATGACAGGAGTGATTATTCTCAAAAGCCTTGAAATTATTGCCACAGTCCTCGGAAAGATTATTAAGGCATAATCAAATGATATAATCATATGATCTCTGTAATCCTTCCGGTATACAATGAAGAGAAGGTACTGGAAGCCACAGTAAAGCAGATTGAGAGGATACTTTCCAAGATACCTGAAAAAACAGAGATAATCATAAGCGAGGACGGAAGCACTGACAGGACAGTTGAGATTGCAAAGCGTCTTGAGAGTCCGCGGATCCGGCTCCTCACCAGCAAAAAAAGACTGGGAAAAGGAGCCTCAATAATCAGATCAGCAAAGTTCGCAGTAGGAGACATCATAATCTTCATGGATGCAGACCTTGCATCAGAGCCAAGATTCCTTGAAAAACTCATTACCCCCATCAAAGAAGGAGCAGACATTGTAGTTGCATCAAGGTATCTTGAGGGATCAAAAACATCAAGAGACTTTTGGAGGCATGTTGCAAGCAAGTGCTTCAACTTTTTGGTGCGGCTTCTTTTAGGATCAAAAATCTCAGACCACCAGTGCGGCTTCAAGGCATTTAGAAGAAAAGAGGCAGTTGGCATCTTTGAGAAAATAGAGGACCAGAGATGGTTCTTTGATGCTGAGTTCCTGGTTCGTGCACAGAGAAATGGACTGAAGATAAAGGAAATACCGATTGAATGGAATGAAGCCGGATCGTCCAAGTTCAATCTTCTTCGCGATGGTTTTAGGATGGCTGTGAGCCTCTTCAAATTCAAGCTAAAGCACTGGTAATATTATGTGGCCTGAAGCAGCAGCGCTCATCTCAAAAAGAAAGGATACAATAGCAAAGAAAAGAGACATAG
>Ga0180431_10008058_pt1 | contig 12147 bp, 7 predicted proteins | sample SS_ome_11_FD_132459 | JGI IMG/M metagenome (GOLD analysis project Ga0180431, IMG submission 132459) | Hypersaline lake sediment archaeal communities from the Salton Sea, California, USA - SS_1_MS_1 metaG | ecosystem: Environmental > Aquatic > Non-marine Saline and Alkaline > Hypersaline >... | reverse complement strand
TCGTCGGCGCCGAGGCCGAAGCCGATGACATGGGCGGTGAAGCCGATCCCCTGCTCGGCGAGCAGGTTGGCAAGGGCGCACGGGTCGCGCTCGCAGCTTTCAATGCCGTCGGAAATGAGGACAACCGTTCCCGGATTGTCGCGATAGGATAGCTCTTCCGCCGCATGTTCGACGGCATCGGTCAGCGGCGTGCGGCCGCGTGGCGTCAACGCTTCGATCTCCGACTTGTAAGCCTGCGCATCGAGGAGCCCGACCGGCACGACGGTCTCGATATCGGAGCAGTCGTCGGTGCTGCGGTGGCCGTAAACGACGAGGCCAAGATTGGTCGCTGGGTCCCAGTCGTCGATGAGGTCGCTCATCACGTCGCGCGCGATCTCGATCTTCGCGACGCCTTCGATCTGGCCCCACATCGAGTTGGAGGCGTCGAAGACGACGATTACGTCGTCGGCTGCCTGAGCCGCGACCGGGAGCAAAAGGAGGGCTGCGAGGGATCGCAGGAGGGTACGAGGAATGAGCCGCATCGGTGCCAACTTGGTCGGAAAGGAACGCAAGCTCCAAGCCTAACCATTCCCCGTGTCGCGGTTCAACTCGACTTGTCGCGGAGTCTGGACGCGGCTTCCGCTCACGCCCGGCGCTAGCCGCGCTGCTCTCCTTCGTTGCGGCCTACCAGGAGCGCCATCGGAAACCGGCCGAGCACGTCGCTGGCCGCCAAGCGACCGTCAGCGCATGACATGTTTCTTCGGAGAAAGGCGTCCGTCAAAACACCATCAGCGGGTCGGACATCCTCGGGCAGAAGGATCTGCGTGTCCGCCCAGTCCCGGACCAGCAGTTGGGCGTCACCGATCAACGGCAGCACCAGTCTCGGCACAATGCAAACGAGTAGGTCCCCCTCATGGACTCGGGCGAAGGCGACCAATCGATCGGCATGCTCGCCTGCCGCCGCCAGTGGGCGATAGTCTCCATCGGCAAACAACGTCGGATTCTGCCGGCGAAGGCCGAGGACACGCTGGATTGTCCATTGCTTGATCCGTCCGTCGCGCCATGAGCCGAGAAGCGTGTCGGGCGTGTCTTCACTCCCGGCGAGGGCCTCCTGTCGGACGCGATAATCGACCGGGCGCCGATTGTCCGGATCGACGAGCGAGAGGTCCCAGAACTCGGTTCCCTGATAGGTGTCCGGGAAGCCGGGGCTGGTGCATTTCAGCAGGACCTGGGCCAAACCGTTTGACGCGCCGGCGGCGGCGATCTCGCTCACTAGGGCCGAGATATCCTCGAGCAGCGGCCGGCTTTCCTTCGGATCGAGCGTCCGGCCGACGAAGTCGCTCAGAGCCTTCTCATAATCCTCGTCCGGCGCAGCCCACGAGGTGTGCCGCTTCGCCTCGCGCGCGGCCTTCTGCATGTAGGCCGCAATGCGCTCGCTGAACGTTTCGATGCCCTCGAAGTCCGGACCGCCAAGGTCGTGGGGCCAGGCCCCGACGACGGTTTGATAGAACAGGTACTCATCGTTCCGGTCCGGCGCGAAATGGCCGTCGATCTCTCGTCGTTTGCGTCGGTTGAGCTGCATCCACCGCCGGACGCGGTTCGCCCAACCTCTCGGCATCTCGCTGATGACGTCGAGCCGTGCCCGGACGTCCTCGCCGCGCTTATGATCGTGCGTGGCAGTCGCGAGCATCGCGTTCGGATGCTCGCGCTGCCGGCGGGCATTGCTGTCGTGAAATGCCACAGGGCGCGTTCCGAAATGGATCGGCTCGCTTCCGACTTCGTTGAGGGAGACGAAGCGGACATAACGATAGAAGGTCGTGTCCTCCATCGCCTTGGCCGTGACCGGCCCGGTGTATTGCTGGAACTTCAACACGGCGTTGACGACATCCGGACGCCGGTAGCCTCGACCCCAGTCGAGGATATCCAGCGTCAGCACCGCCTGAATGAAATCATAGATCGACAGGTCCGGCGTTCTCGTTGCCTGCCGCGCCAGACCGACGGCCCACTCGATGTCGCGGCGATCCTCGCGCTCAGGGCCTTCATCCGTCACATAGGTGCGGTAGACCGGAAAGTGGGCGACCACATTTTCGAGCGCCTGCTGAAGTCCGGTGAACGTGAAGTCCCGAGTCGTCCGGCTTTGCCTCGCGAGGCGGTTGAACGCGTTGGCGAGGACGCTGAGTTCGCTCGCCAGCAAGCCGTCCATGATCTGCCGCTTGGCGCTGACGGCGAGTGCCTCGAACTCCACCGAGCCGCCGGTCAGCTGCGCGTAGAACTGCGTGAGCCTCCGCTCGGCCGACTGGTCGATGAACAATCCATTGACCTCGCTCATGAACTCATAGCCGGTGGTGCCGCTCACCGCCCAGTCCGACCGAAGGTTCTCATGCGCGGCCAGGATCTTCTCGACGAAGACGGGAAGGTCCGGCGACTTGTCAGTGGCGGCGTTGGCGGAGCTGCCAAGGCGCTGCAGCCGCTCGAAATAGGCCTTCGGGTCGCGGAGGCCGTCGATGTGGTCGAGCCGAAGTCCGTCGACCTTACCCTCCTCGATCCAGCGGCGGATGAGCGGGTGGCTCGCCTCGAACAGTTCGGGCTGATCCATCCGAAGTCCGGCAAGATCGTTGATGTCGAAGAAGCGGCGGTAGTTGATCTCATGCGCCGCCGCTCGCCAGAACGCCAACCGATAGGCTTGGCGATCGAGAAGACGATGCAGATCATCGAACGATCCGGGTTCCCCCGGCGTTCCATTGAGCAGGCTGAGCGTTGCGTCCATCGCCGCGGCGAGGGCGGAGTCCGCGGCTGCGATCTCGGCCAACCGCTGTCGCGCGGTCTCGAATGCACCACGCCGTGCGGGATCGACCGATCGATCCTGCGCGTCCGACAGCGCTTCCTTCATCGCGGCGACGATCGCCCCCAGCGCCTCATTGGGTTGGGGCAGGTGAACACTCACCTTGCTCAGCAATTCGGCGTAACGCTCCGGCGCGATCGGGAAGGGGTTGTCGAAATAGACGAGGCTGAAGCGTCCGGTTTCGGCGTTGAAGTCGAGCTTGAGTTCGCCGCGCTCCAGTACAGCGCCGTAGTGATCGCCAAGCACGGGGAGAAGGACCTTGCCCGAAAGGGTCGGCTCCAGGGGTTCCCAGTCGATGTCGAAGAAGTCGGCGTAGGGTGATGCCGTTCCCCACTCGAGAACATCGACCCACCACGGATTGTCGGGGCCTACGCCCATGTGGTTGGGAACGAAGTCGACGATCAGCCCGAGCCCGTGGCGATGAAGTTCGTCGACGAATGCGTCGAAAGCCTCGCCCGACCCGATCTCCGGATTGAGATGGGCGTGGTCGACGATGTCGTAGCCATGCGTCGATCCGGGCCGCGCCTTGAGCAGCGGCGAGGCATAGACGTGGCTGATCCCGAACTCGGCAAGATACCGGACGATCCGCGTCGCGTCCTCGAACCGGAAGTCCTTGCTGAACTGAAGCCGGTATGTTGCGCGGGGTGTGGTCGGTCGTCGGCTATTCATCGCTGTCGGCAATGAACCATGCCGCGGACCAGGCCGGGAGATTGCCGTCCACCGCGGATTGGACCGCGCCTTCTGTGGCGTAGAGCAGGCGGCTTCGGTCCGGAACGGCAAAGCCCGCCGTCTCCGTCGGCGACGTGTTGGCGACCAGTGACAGCTCGGCGCCGTCATCGAGCCGCCACGTCACCGTCAAAGCCCGAGCGCCGAAGCATTCCGACCGGATCGCGTTCCGTGTCATATCCGCCAATCGCGGGATGATCTCCCGACGCCGCACATCGAGCAACTCCTTGTACAGCCGCAACCAGGTCGCATGCGGCTCGACGCCGAACCGATCCCAGTCGAGGCGCGAGCGCTCGAACGTTTCCAGCGCATTCGGATCGGGAATCCGATTCCTCGTTTCGGGATCGCGAAAGGCGGCGAACTCCGCGAACTCCTGCCGCCTCCCGTCGCGCACCGCTGCGGCCAGCTCGTCATGGAAGTCGCAGAAGAACAGGAACGGCTCCGGCGCACTCCATTCCTCGCCCATGAACAGCATCGGCGGAGAGGGCGCCAACAGGACGATCGCAGTCAGTGCGGCGACGGCACGGTCGTCGGCGAGCGCGCCGAGCCGCTCGCCGAAGGCGCGGTTCCCGACCTGATCGTGGTTCTGGAGAAACGTCACGAAGGCGCCAGGCGGCAGGTCCGCGCTTCGCTCGCCCCGCGCTGCACCGCGAAATCCCGACAGCTCGCCCTGATAGGCAAAGCCTTCCGCCAGACATCGCCGCAACTGATCCAGCGGCTCCTTGATGAAGTCGCGGTAATAGGCCTCGCTCTCGCCGGTGGCCAGTACATGACAGGCGTGGTGAATGTCGTCGTTCCACTGGGCGACATAGGCTGGCGCCCGACCCCTGGGGTCGCGCCGCAGATAGTGCGCGCTGTTGTCCTCGTTCTCGAGCACCAGATGAATGTGGCGATCCGGCAGCTCGGCGTGCACCGTCTCGGCGAGTTCATCCAGAATGTGCTGAGGGCTCCTGTCGTGAATGGCGTGCACCGCATCGAGGCGAAGGCCGTCGAAGCGATAGTCGCGGAGCCAGTGCAGCGCGTTCTCGATGACGAAATCGCGGACCTCCCGGCGTGAGAAGTCGATCGCTTCGCCCCACGGCGTATCGGCGTCGCGGGTGAAGAATTGCGGTGCGTAGCGGTGGAGGAAGTTCCCGTCGGGTCCGAAGTGATTGTAGACGACGTCGAGGAACATCATCAGGCCACGATCATGCGCCTCGTCGACGAGGCGCCGAAGGTCGTCGGGCGTCCCGTATGCCGAGTCGGGGGCGAACGGCAGGACACCGTCATAGCCCCAGCTGCGTTGCCCGGGGAAATCGGCAACCGGCATCAGTTCGACGGCCGTCACTCCCAGATCGGCGAGATGGTCGAGCTTCCGGCGTACGCCATCGAACGTCCCCTCCGGCGTGAAGGTGCCGACATGGAGTTCGTAGAGCACCGTCTCGTGCCAGGGGCGCCCGGTCCAATCCGGGGTCGACCAAGCAAAGCTGTTTGGATCGACGACAGCGCTGGGGCCGTGGACGTCTTCCGGCTGGTAGCGGGAGGCAGGGTCGGGAACGTGCACTTCATTGTCGATGAGGTAGCGGTATCGCGAGCCTGCGCGAACATCGTCGACGTGGCGTTCGAACCAGCCGTCGTCGCCCGCCTTCATCGGCAGCGCGGCCCCGCGCGCTTCGTCGAGGATCAGGTCCACGCGCTCGGCCCCCGGGGCCCAAAGCCGAAAATGGACGCCGTCCGCCGTCGGCCTGGGGCCGAAGCGGTTTGTAGGGAGGATTTGCCCGGTCAAGGTGAGATCCGGTGAGAGTTGCTTGCCGCCCCCAATTCATGCGGGCGACGGCCGGCAGTCGTCAAATGCGATCCGCGACCACGGGATACGAGGGATGAGCGGTCGGGCTATCGCGACCTCGGCCAGAAGTTGACGCCGACTTGGATCATCGCGGCGACAAAGTCGGGGCCAAGATCGGGAGCCAGCACGCCCTTTGCCTCGACGAAGACGCTCGTCCGGTCCCACAGGCCGAATTCGAGCCCGGCGCCAAGGGAGGTGAATCCAAGACCGGAATCGAACGCCAGACCGACCCCGCCTTCAGCGTAAACGAGAACCGTGTCCGACAGAGAGAACCCGGCGCGGAGATTGGCGGCGACCGCCCATTGCGGTCCGCCGAGAAGACCCGCTCCGATTTGCAGCTCCGGACCGAACACGAAGGGACCGCGATCGACGAGGTAGCCGGCCTGGAAGGCGGCGCCGAACACGTCGGGGCGGAGGTAACAAACCTCCACCACACTCACCGGGCCTGTCATGACCGGGCCGCCGCCGCAAGGAATTGCGAAGATGAGCCTGCCTGCCGCGGCGCCGATATAGGGGCCGCCCTCGAGCAGGCCCGGCATCGCGCGGCCAACCGAACCGCTACCGGGATGATGGGTCAGCCCGAGCGACCAGAATGGCGGTGAGCCGCACGGGAACCCGCATTCGAAATCGCCGTAGAGATTGACCTCGCCCCGGATGCTGAAACGCTCACCAAGGGCGATCTCGATGCCGCCGCCGACTTCCATGACGAGGCGAAGCACGCCATTGGCCGTTCCCCCACCTGCAGCGCCGAAAACCAGGACCCTGTCGCCGATCAGGCGTCCGAGTCGCAGTCGCGCGAATCCCTCAAGCGGGGCGATCGGCGGAGCCATCCCGCTGCCCCTCAGATCGACGCCGTAGACCAGATCCCCGCGCCGCACATTGTACCCGGCGTGCACGCCGAAATTGCTCTGCGCAAGCCCGATGATGCCGCCGGCATGGAGCCCGTAGTAATAGCCTGACCAGTCGAAGGCCGGAGCATGTGCGGTGATGGCGGGCAGGGCGACCGGTTGCGGCGGAGCATCCGCAGCGTCGGCCGCCGCTGTCGCGAACAGCCAGAAGATGACGGCCAGCCACCGACTCGTGCGCATCGAACTCGCCCCCTAGCCGGTTCACGACTATCGCGGGACCGATGTGGGATAAAGCCCTCTTGTCGAAGTCTCGGCGTTCCGGGCCGCGGTGGCTTTCCTTTGATACGGCCGGACGGCACGGGAGTGGTCGCGCCGCGGCTTCCTAGCTTAGAACGACTTCACATTGTAGTCGTTCTAACCCATTGAATAACAACGGCTAATCCTCTTGACAGCGCGTTCTGCTCAATGAACAACGGCGCGTGGTCGCGGACGCGGCTGGCCTGACTCCGGGGCCTTGAACCCCGACAGAGAGGAATAATCCCGATGAATCGAACAACCGTGTCGACCCTCGGCGGTCTTGCCATTCTTGGCTTGGCGGCCGCGCCGGTCACGGGCAACGCCCAAGACGCCATGGCCCCAGATCCGGCCGCCGTGATCAGCAACTACGCCGATATCGCTCTCGCCGGCTATGAAGACTCGCTGACGATGGCGCGTGCGGTACGCGCGGCCGTGAACGCTTTCGTCGACTATCCGAGCGAGGAGTCGCTTCTCGCCGCGAAGGAAGTTTGGGTCGCTGCCCGCGCTCCCTACATGCAGACCGAGGTCTATCGCTTCGGCAATGCCATCGTCGACGAGTGGGAGGGCCGCGTGAATGCCTGGCCGCTCGACGAGGGTCTCATCGACTATGTCGATGCGTCCTACGGCCTGGAGAGCGACGTCAACCAATTCTACAATCTCAACGTCATCGCCAACACGACGCTGAACATCGGCGGTCAGACTGTGGACGCGACCGCCATCAATGCGGACCTGCTCACCAGCCTGCACGAAGTGGGCGGTGTGGAGGCGAATGTGTCGATCGGCTACCACGCGATCGAGTTCCTGCTCTGGGGGCAGGACCTCAACGGCACCGGACCGGGCGCCGGCGAGCGGCCCTATACCGACTACGATCTCGAGAACTGCACCGGCGGCAACTGCGATCGTCGCGCTGATTACCTCCGCGCGGCTGCTGATCTGCTCGTCACCGATCTCGAGGAGATGGTCGACAATTGGGAGGAGGGCGGCGCCGCGCGCGAAGCCATCGTCAACGATCGCATGGCGGGCCTTCGGGCGATCTTCACCGGCCTCGGATCGCTGTCCTATGGCGAGCTCGCCGGCGAGCGGATGAAGCTCGGCCTCCTGGTTCATGACCCCGAGGAGGAGCATGATTGCTTTGCCGACAACACGCACAATTCGCACTACTACGACGTTGTCGGAATGCTGAACGTCTACCACGGCCGCTACGAGCGGATTGACGGTTCGGTGGTTGAAGGACCGTCCCCGGCCGACCTCGTCGCCCTGGTCGATGCTGAGGTCGACGCCGGCCTCCGCGCTGCCTTCGATGCAACGATGGATGCTATGAACGAGCTGAAGGAACGGGCCGAGACGATCGAAGCCTACGACCAGATGCTCGGCGAGGGCAACGAAGAGGGCAACGCAGTGGTCGATGCCGCCGTCAACGCCCTGGTCGGGCAGACCGCCTGGATCGAGCAGGCAATCGCGGCGCTTGATCTAGGCAACATCGAGCTTGAGGGCTCCGACTCGCTCGACAACCCGGAGGCGGTATTCCAGTAGACCGCGCCACAGACGATAATCGGGATGCCGGGCAAATGTCCGGCATCCCGCACGTTGCAACAAGGCAATGAAGCGCGACCGCACATCGGCAATCTATCTGGCCGCATTCATCGCCGGAACCGGCGCCATCGCCGCCGCGGCGACACCTGCTTTCGACCGGCCGGATCTCACCGCCGAAGACCGCGCCCGCATCGCACCAATTGTCGAGCCGACAACTGATTTCACCGAGGCAGAAGCGTTCGAGGCGAATCCGGGAGGGGCGACGACGGACCAGCGCTTCGATCGCGACGCGTTCTCCCAGCCCGCCGCCAATCTTGCCTTCGCGCAGCAATCCGACTTCGCCGTCGGTAACGGCGTCTTCCGCAAGCTTTGGGTGTCGGCGCCGTCTTCGACCCGCGCGTCCGACGGACTGGGACCGTTGTTCAATGCGCGCGGCTGCCAGGAGTGCCACATCAAGGACGGTCGCGGTCATCCGCCGGCGGACGGTGCCGGCGACACGGTCTCGTTCCTCCTTGCGCTTGGCTATCCGGATGGCGAGGTCGGCCCCTACGGCATCCAGCTCCAGGACTTCGCCGTGAACGCGCTGCCCGCCGAGGGCCGTGTCGAGGTGACCTACACTGAAGAAGTGATCGAGCTCGCGGGCGGTGAGACAGCGATGCTGCGGACGCCTCACTACACCATAAGCGATCTCGCCTACGGCCCGATCGGCGGTGACACGTTGATCGGCCCGCGGGTTGCCCCGCAGATGATCGGCCTCGGTCTCCTCGAAGCGATCCACGAGAACGACATCCTCGCCCAGGCCGATGCCGATGACGCCGACGGGGACGGGATTTCCGGTCGGTCGAGCTGGGTTACCGATCTCATCACCGGCGAAACGGTCCTCGGGCGCTTCGGCTGGCGTGCCAGCCGTCCGACAGTGGCGCAGCAATCGGCTGCCGCGTTCTCCAACGATATGGGGCTTTCCAACATCTGGTTCCCCGACCGACATGGGGACTGCACCGCCGAACAGGCTGACTGCCTGGCGGCGCCCGTCGGGGCGGCACCGGGCGAGGTCGAGGTGGCGCAAGAGCTCTTCGACCTCGTCGTATTCTACTCCAGTCACCTCGCGGTGCCCGGTCGCCGCGACTATGACGATCCGGAGGTCCTTGCCGGGAAGGAACTGTTCTACGAGGCCGGCTGCACCGCCTGCCACACCCCGAAATACGTCACCTCAAACGATTCCTCCGTGCCCGACGCTCTGAGCCGACAGCTGATATGGCCCTACACCGACTTGCTGTTGCATGACATGGGCGACGGCCTTGCCGACCGCACGGTCGACGGCGAGATCGCGGATCGGGAGTGGCGGACGCCTCCGCTTTGGGGCATCGGCCTCACCGAGACCGTGAGCGGCCACACGCTACTCCTGCATGATGGCCGCGCCCGCAATCTCCTCGAAGCGGTGCTGTGGCATGGCGGCGAGGGCGAGGAATCGCGGGATGCGGTGATCGAGATGACCCCGGAGGAGCGTGCGGCGCTCCTCCGCTTCCTGGAGTCGCTATGATGCTCCGTGTCCTCGTCATCGTCGCAGGCGTTCTCGGACTGACCGCACCGGCCGTCGCGCAAGAGGTCGGCCGCGACTACTCCGGCTATCTCGACCGCGTTCTCACCGAGGTCCTCCGGCCGTCCTTCGTCGAGCTCGAACGCAATACCGCAGCGCTCGACGAGAGCCTTGTTGCCCTGTGCGCCGACCGGAGCGCTGAATCGCTCGACGCCACCCGGGAGGCGTTCGCGGCAGTCACCCTCAATTGGGGAAGAGTGACGGCGCTTCAGATTGACCCGTTGCTCGCCGAGAGCCAACGGGAGCGCTTCTACTTCTGGCCCGACCCGCGCGGAGTCACGCTGCGTCAGATCCAGCCGGTGTTGATCGAGGAGGATGAGAGCGTCACGACAGCCGATAGCCTTCGTGACAAGAGCGTTGCGCTTCAGGGCCTTGGGGCGCTCGAATACCTCCTGCACGGCACTGGAAATGAAGCTCTCGCCGACGCCTCGGCGCCCGACCACCGCTGCCGCTACGCTGTGGCCGTCGGGGCCCTTCTGACCGAGCTTGCCGCCGCCTTCAGCGAGGCGATCGCGCCGGACGGGCCCTTCTCTCAACTCCTGTCGGAGCCCGGTCCCGACAATCCGCTTTATCAGACTCCCCAGCAGGCGGCGGCCGACTTCGTTCTGTCGGCGGTCAGCGGCATCGATCTCTCCCGCGACGCCCTCGTCATTCCCGTTCTCGGCGACAGCCCCGATCTCGCCCGGCCACGGACCGCGCCCTTGTGGCGTGCCGGCCTCAGCCTCGAATTCCTTGGTTCGCTGCTCGCCGGGTCGGAGGCGCTTCTGATCGGCGTCGATCTGGAATCGCTGCTTCCCGCCTCCCAGCGCTGGATTCTGGAGTCCCTGACGCTGGAGTTCGGCGCGATCCACGCCGCGATTCCCGACGCGGCGATGTCGATCGAGGCGGCCGTCTCCGAGCAACGTCAGTCCCTTGAGCTGGTGACTCTGATCGGTGCGAATCTGAAGGCGCTGACCGGCACCTATCTCTCCCAGTCATTGGGGCTGAGCCTTGGATTCAATGCCCTCGATGGAGATTGAGCGACGCGCCTTCCTTAAGGCAGCGGCGGCGGGCGCGGTTGTGTTGCTGGGCCCGACGCTCGCAAGCGCGACGCCGTCTGCCCGCGAGCTCTATCTGAACGCCTGCCGCTTCCGTGACGGCCGTTTTGGCATCGCCGCGTTCGACGCAGCCGGCTCCGTTCTGAGGGCCTGGACGCTGCCCGATCGCGGTCATAGCTTCGCTGTGTCGCGGGACGGGAGCCGCGCGGTCGCATTTGCGCGAAGACCCCGCGGCTTCGCACTCGCCTTCGAGCCGAGGAACGACCGCGAGCCAGCCCTGTTTGGCGCACCTCCGGGTCGACACTTCTACGGCCATGGCGTGTTTGCCGACAGGGACCGACTCCTGCTTGCCACCGAAAACGATTTCGACGGCGCTCGTGGTGTCGTCGGGGTCTACGATGTTGCCGCTGGATACCGCCGCATCGGCGAGTTCGCCTCAGGCGGGGTCGGACCGCACGAGCTCGTCATGTTGCCGGACGAGCGAAGAATAGCGGTTGCCAATGGCGGCATCGAAACCCATCCGGAAGCTGGCGACGCCAAGTTCAATCTGGCGACGATGGCGCCGTCACTGACGTTTCTGGATTTCGCTACCGGCGATGTGGTTGCCGAGCACCGCCTCGACCCCGCGCTCCATCAGCTTTCGATCCGGCACCTTGCCGTCGATGCTGACGGATCGGTGTGGTTCGGATGTCAGCATCAGGGGCCGGCCGGAGACCGCCCGCCCTTGCTCGGCCACGCAGGTCCGGACAGCAGCCCGGTCATGGTACTCGGCCAGCCGAACATCAGCGCTTCGATGTCGAACTATATCGGTTCGGTCGCGCGGTCGGCCGACGGGTCGCTGATTGCGGCGTCGTCGCCGCGCGGGGGCAGGATCATCGTCGTTGACCTGAAGGGCAGGCTCGTGGCCACTGCCGATCTTGCCGACGGATGCGGCGTGGCCCCGGCTGGGGCGACGGGGATCCTGGCGAGTTCCGGCAGAGGCGAGATAGCTGAGATCGAGGACGGGGAGGCAACTCCTGTCGCGCAGACCAGCCTTGCCTTCGACAACCACATGGCTCTGGTGGTGTGACGGGTCACCTCAGCAAAGCCCGCGCCCTGACACACAGAAACGTCGCGATCCGCACGCTCGGCCTCGGTTGTCTGACATGCCGGTCGACCGTCCGCTACTGGCGGCAATAGCGGACCATCATCGCCGCATCAGCTTGAACAACGCGACCGGATCAGCGTCTCCCGTCAGGCAGGCTTTGCTGCCCTGCTGGGGCATAGGAGCGGAAATCGGAGGTCGGATGAAGCAGGCGCGCTCTCGCGCCCTCAGGCCCGGCCGCCCTGAAGCAGAGAGACTTGGTACATGGGAGAAAAAGCCCCTAGTTTCTCCTGGCCCTCGTCGGCAGGGTGGAGTTCCCCCGGTTTCGTGGACACACTTTGACCTTGAGAGGAGAGTGTCCCGATGCCGAGAACCAGGA
>Ga0180431_10008057_pt1 | contig 12148 bp, 4 predicted proteins | sample SS_ome_11_FD_132459 | JGI IMG/M metagenome (GOLD analysis project Ga0180431, IMG submission 132459) | Hypersaline lake sediment archaeal communities from the Salton Sea, California, USA - SS_1_MS_1 metaG | ecosystem: Environmental > Aquatic > Non-marine Saline and Alkaline > Hypersaline >... | reverse complement strand
TCATCCGTTCAGGTCCGTGCATCAAATCAAGTAATAGACGCCCTCTTTGTTGAGCCGGTGAGTGAAAATTTGGGGCTGGCTGGTAATGGTCCAGATGTTATGGCCGTCAGGACGATCCTAAGAGCGCCTAATATCTTGCGCGAGTCAGAAAATGGAGAATGGGAGATTGGCATTCCTGATGATCCAGCTCTCGCACAGGTATGGAACGAGATCGAGTGCTTCTTACAAGATGCCCAAGCGGAGCCCCAATCCTTTGACAAACTCTTGCATAGGCTGCAGTCTCCGCCTTTCGGTCTCCGCTTGGGATTAGTGCCTCTAATGGCTGCGGTTGTAATGCGAGAACATCTACACGTGATTACCGTACGCAAGGGACAAAAGGCGATCTCGCCACTAACTGGCACTACTCTAAACAATGCTTGTCGTCATCCAGATCAATATGTCCTGGAGATGAGCATTTGGGATACACGTCAGGAAGCCATGCGGCGAGTGTTGGAAAGACGATTTGCTGATCAAGTATTGCCTGAAGAGCAACGGTATCAGCCTCTCGACTACTTGAGCCTAGGTATGCTACGTTGGTTACAAAACCAACCACGCTATGCGCGTGACACAGATCGCATTTCACCAGATGCTATAGAGCTTCGGAGTCTGATCCGCCAAGCCCGAGCCGACCCCGCTACAGTTTTGTTTAAGAAGTTGCCTAATACACTGTTGTCAAGTCAAGACATAGATCCCGCTGAATCAGTAAAAAGGACCGATCTTTACGAGAATCGTTTGGATAATCGCCTACAGAGTTTGCTTGCCGAGATTGCTATGGCCCCAGATCAGTTACAAGAACGCCTCAATCAGTTCATTGCCGAGCATTTTTCCACCGATATCGAACCTTCTCAGTCAAATGGGCACGGTTCTCTCCATCATTGGCTGTCCGATTTGGAACAACAAGCAGGTGCACGGGTTGAAACTCTACGCTTCGGTGACGCGCGAGCCGAAAGGCTAGTGCAAGCTATCCAACGAGACGAGAATGGTGAGCGGACACTCTTGGAGCGGCTTTCGCACGCTCTTGTGGGAGTCTCTCTGTTCGACTGGAATGATCGTAGTGAAGAGACATTCACAGGTCGGCTTTTGGAGACCAAGGAGCAAGTAGAGAACGAAGCCCTCGGCCTAGTTGAGGAAAACGAAGCGATTCAACTCCGTATCAGCGTTCCAGACAAAGAGGAGCGCACCTATCGGTTCCGGCCAACGGACCTTTCAGTACAAGGAACACGAATCCTGGAGAACTTTAAATCCACGTTGCGCATTGCTGGCCGACCTCTTTCACCCGATGAACGACGACAGATTGTCCTAGCACTTGTACATCACGTATTGGGGGAAGAGGATGCCTGAGATAGACAAGATCATCTATCTTGATAATGCAGCTACGACATTTCCAAAACCAACTTGTGTCTACCAAGCCGCGGATGAATTCTATCGCCGCTACGGAGGAAATGCGGGACGAGGAGCGAATCCACTGGCGCGCAAGTGTTCGGAACTGATCGACGATACACGAGCTGCATTGGCCGATTGGTTAGGGGCCCCTTCTCCACAACAAGTCGTGCTCGTACCTTCGGCAACTATTGCTCTCAACTTGGCCATCTTAGGAACAAAGATGCGCTCTGGAGATGTTGTCTATGTAACACCCTTTGAGCATAACTCCGTATTACGTCCCCTCGAACACCTACGTCAATCGAGGGGTATTGTTGTGCAAGAGATGCCATTTGATCGACAAACAATGGCTTGCCAGCTCGAACAGTTGAATGCTCAGTTCCAAATGGATCCACCAGCGCTGGTGTGTATCACTCAAGCCAGCAATACTTGTGGACTTATGCCCCCTATAACAAAGATTGCTCGACTTGCCAAAGAGATCAATCCTGATGCAACTGTCATCGTAGACGGAGCACAAGTAGCTGGATTGTATCCATTGGCACTAGATGGTGGTTTGATCGACACCTACATCTTTTCCGGGCATAAATCGCTCCACGGGCCTTATGGGGTAGCCGGGTTGGTGCTGGCCTCAGAGTGGCGACCAGCACTCAGCCTATTCGGCGGCACGGGCACTGTCTCCGAGAGCGTAGCGATGCCCGATGTGCTCCCATCGGCTTACGAATCAGGCAGTCACAACGTGTGGGCTATCGCCGGGCTGAAAGCGGCCCTGGAGTGGCTGCAGGAAACTGGACGTGAGGCAATCGTCACTCACACGCAGGATTTGGCTGAAAAGCTGCGGACCGAGTTGGAAAAAACGACTAGTATCCAGGTTTATGCCCCACCGAAAAAAGAACCTTGGTGTGGCATTCTTGCCTTCACTGTCGAAGACGTGCGCCCACAGGCAATTGAGGCTGCACTAGGCGCAAAGGGAATTGTCATCCGTGCCGGGTTGCATTGCGCCCCATGGGCCCATCGCTGGCTAGGAACGATGGAAGGCAGTGGGGCGGTGCGAGTGAGTGTTGGTTGGTTCAACCGAACACCGAATGTTAAACTCTTCTTGGCACAGATTCGCACAATGATTTTAGGAGGGGTAATGTGACAGCTAATCCTTTTGTTCCCTACCTCAATTGCTACACTACTGTTTCCCCCGACCACGAAGCAGCCTTCGATGAGTTCATCGTCCAATCACCACCGCCGTCGGGGGAGCCACTGAGGTTAGGGACGAAAACAGAGCAATTCGTCCGCGCATGCTTTCAGCGCGATCACCCACCCTCTATCATTCTTACCGGCAATGCTGGCGACGGCAAGACCTATCTCTGCCGTCAGATCATCGAGACCTTTATCGAACAACCAGTGACCGACTGGGCCAACCGTCTGGATTGGCCCATCGAGCGGGATGGCCTTACCCTTCGGGTGGTCAAAGACCTATCAGAAGTAGGCGAACAGATGGCTGCTAACCTACTGTATGAAGTGGCCCTGGACCAGTTGGAGAAGCAACCCTGTTTCGCTTTTCTCATCGCTGCCAACGAGGGCCGGTTGCGAGCGGTATTGCAGCGCGAACGGCTGGGGGAACTCTACGCCAAAGTGGACCGCCAGCTCCGCCAGGGACCAGACTCGACCAACAACCAACTCATCGTTCTCAACCTCAACCTAGCCACTACCTCTACTTACGTCCTCCAAGCTTTGTCTTGGCTGGCGGACCCGGTCCACTGGCAGGCTTGCGAGAGCTGCTCGGCCTACAATACCTGCCCTATCCGCTTTAATGCCGACCGCCTAGCAGATTTGCACATCGCTGAGCGGGTACAACAGCTCTACCAGGTACTAGAGCATCTGGGGCTGCACGTCACCATCCGCGATATGCTCATCCACCTAACCTACACCCTCACTGGTGGGCTGGACTGCACCACGGTCCTGGAGAAAAGCAGTCAACTTGGCTGGGAAGCCCACCGCTATGTCTGCTATGAAAACATCTGGGGCGAGGCTGCTGACGAAGCCTTCCGCCGCAAGGCAGTCGTCATACACCACCTGCGTGGCCTGAACGTAGGTGAGGCCTCTGTTTTTGAAGTGGACGATTTCATCGTCAGCGGTCGGCCCGATAATGGGAAAGCTCAGGCCGAGCACGAACGTCTCTTCACCTCGGCATTAGATCTGGGAGGGAGACTCTTCGAGCAAGACCGAGCCGCCTACCTTCACGGAGGAACATCTACACCCAAGCCGGAGAAGGAACACCCGCTGATGGCCTGGCTCCCCCACTGCCGCCGCAAACTCTTCTTTGAGTGGCGCGATATCGACGCTGCCGAACGCCTGGTCCCTTTTCTCTTCTTGCCGAACTACTTCCGGCTGGTGGATGGCGACCGCGCTCTGCTTGACAGCTACCGCCGCGACCTCATCCTGGGCCTCAATCGGGCCTTCTCCGGCCTCTATCTAAGCGACAACAATTACCTTTACGTCACCTCCCAGTATGCCCACGCTGTGGAGCAGCCGGTACCCTTGGTGCGGGTACGCATCCCCGCTGACGGAATCACGCTTCAACCCCAGCCGCCACCCAGCGATGCCTTCGACTGCGACCTGACTACGCTGTGTCTGGAGATCTTTCCTCCGCCGCGCATACAGGCCAAACCGGTGCGCTGGACGGTGGACCTTCTCCGCTTCGAGTATCTGATGCGCCGGGCGTGGGGCGGAACGCCAGATATCCTGGCCACCGAATGCGAACTAGCCATCCGCCAACTCAAGGATGACCTATTGGCCCGCTTTACTGCCGAGGAGGAGGGGCGGCTCGATTTTTTCGCCGCCGACCGCAACCACTATACCTTCCGCACTCTCTGGGTGGATGAGGAAGAAAAACAGATTCGCGTGTGAGGTAAACCGATGAAACAATACGGTTATTCAGATCGAGAGGGTTATCCGCTGGCTGCCTGGATTTGGGGCCACCGACTACGCATCGGCCAGCACTGGATGGAGTACCTGCTGGAATTCCTCAACGTTCTGGCCGGATTCGACTATGAACTGGGACAGGGCGTGGAAGGAGCAGCTCGGCAAGAATACACCCGTTTCACCCGCTTGGGCTTGCGCCGCTTCGTCTTCTACGACGAATGGGAAAAGACCCGCCATCCCTTCGACGACCGCGCACGAAATCTGCTAATGCAGGCTTTAGCAAAACAGGTCACCGTCCACAACAACGGCAACGCTCAAGAGTGCCTGGCCCTAGCCCGCTCCTTGTTGCGGGCCTTCTCTGCTGTCGAGGCGCAACGTTCCTGGTACGCCAAGTCTCTCTTCCCAGTACATCACAATCTCCTATTCTGGGAGGCGCTGCGCAAAGGGGCAACCAAGTATCGGGGACACGCTGTGCTCCCGAACACACCACCTCGCTTGCTGGACAAAGAAATCGCCTTCGATCCGCACAACTTTTTCGCTCGTGGCGGCGAACTCTACTATCTGATCCTCTCCGCCGGCACAGCAGAGAATCCCAATTGCTCTAAACGCATTGCCGGGCGACTCCGTGACATGCTCACTGAGAAAAACCAGGCACTGGGTATGCTGGCCGAGATCATCGACCAAACCTGGCAGCAGCAGCTGGGGAGTGGCTACGATCCCAATAGTGACGGGCAAGACAAAAAGGGCCGCCTGGGATGGCTACCCGACCCAGATTGTTCCCTCTATGCAATCATCGCTGAGGATGTGGACATACTTCTACAAGCCGAACTGGACCCGATGGAGACGCTGGACCTGCTGGCCCATCTCATCTGCTTCCACCTGACCCTCTACGTATACCACCGTGCTCATCCAAAGGCCACATCGGCTCGTCACGCCGATGGCAGTTGCCGAGATGCCTGCCGCCTGGCACTGTTAGTAGATGCTCTCGAGGGAGCCGATGGTGGGGTGATCCGCAGCATCTCGGCAGCTCTCTTCCGCGAGCAGGAGGCTCTCATCCTGCAAAAGGCGCGCGCTTATGTGAGCCAGCAGGTAGCAGCGTGGGCTACGAGCGTCTCCCAAGACGACCTTCCCCGCCACCTGGATTCGGAAGCGCAGGCTCATTTTCACTTACGTGGCCTGAGCAAAAAAGCGAGGAAAACCTTTGAGCGCCAAGTGAACGCCTTAGTGCAACATTATATTGGCGGTGCATTGGACCGAGGCACCTTCGTCACCGCTTATGCCAAGACGCTGATCGACCTACTAATGCGCGACTTCCGCAAGAACTTTTTGAGAGTACACCGCAAATTGTCCAAAAACGTAGGGGCGGCCGCCCCGCACAAGGGCCGTAACGCCCGTTTTGTGCTAGGCGACAACTTGCTTAAGGCCCTTGCGCTAGCTAACCTACCTCAGGGTGATGGGATGACCTACGACGACTATCTGGCTCGCCTCTATGAACGCTACGGTCTAGTCGTCGGCCCTGTTGAAACGCGAGTATCGGGCCTTATGGAACGCCAACGCATAGACATTGAGTACTACGACCGCAACCGGGCCGCGCTGCTGGAAAAGATGAAGCACGCTGGTTTGGCAGAGGAATATTCAGATGCGACAGCAGTAGTAAGATAAGAACACCAGATATGGAGAGAGAACAAATGAGTGAAGCAGGCATAATCACCACTGCCCTCCACACTTTCCTCGCTTCTCGCCTCGACGGTGGCTCTGCCCGCCGCTTCTTCCGACTCGAAGGTTTCGATAAGGTCGTCTATCAGAGCTTGCTGACACGCATCCAGGCCAACGAGGACTCAATTGCCAACCACCCCCTTTTGGTGCGAACTACTTCTCCCATACTCGGTCACGAGGGCTATGCCCTGGAGGAGGGCAAATCTGCTACCTGGTACCGCAATCACGTCCCATCCGGTCAAGCCCTGGTGCTTGTTTTCAACCAGCGCACTTCCGATGCCCAGAGCCTCAAGGACATCTACCCCGTCACCGAAAGATTGCTTGCTACGGAGGGCCTAGATCACCTCATCGCCTCCGCCTTCACCGACTACGAACCCTCCCGTACCCAGATCGAGGTGCTCACCGACTTTTCGGCGCGTCTGCGTCATGCTCTTTTCCAACCCCAACTGCGCGACTTAGTTGCCTTCCTGTGTGCGCTCAATGCTTACCTACACGTCCACCCAGGCGCGACAATGGAAGCGGCTATTGCCGAGTCACTGCCCCATCTGGGCCTCTTCTGCTGCCGCGAATTAGCCAACGTGCTCAATACCTCCAAGGGTAGGCGACTCCTGCGAGCCCTCCACGACGCCGTTCGTTTAGGACAGGAACTTCTAGACGAGAATCAATTAACAGCCTACCTCCGCCGTCTGGAGGATGCTGAGTTCGACGATGACAGCCCCTACGGTGGCCTCCCCCCCGAGGAGAAGCACAGCCTACTGCACCGCTTTCTGACCGAAGTTCTCACTGACCGCGCCGATGCTCTGAGCGTGCTTCAACTAGACTGGCGAGAGGTGGCCCCCGTCCTACACAAGAGCCGCCGCAGGACTCGCACTGAGCAAATGCAGGAATTGGCTGCTGCCCTGGAAGAGGCGCTCAAGTCTCAAGGCTTGGACCGGGATGCACTGCCCGATCTGGCCCAAGATGCACTACAAGACCTAGCAGAGGGGCAAGAGCCAGAGGACGAAGGATTGGACACCCTCTTGACTGACTATAGCGACAGCCTGCCGAAATCACTCCGAAACAAACTGCGCCGGTTGCAGGGCGTCAAACGCCATCAAACTAGCGATTTCATTGCTGGCGTCACCCATCTCGCCGTGGAACTTTTGTCCTTGCTGCGGGACGACCTGCCGGAGGAATCATCGCTTAACGTTTGCTTTGACGATCAGGCCTTGGAACGAATTACCTCAAAAGAGGCCGAGGCGTTACTGGCCTTCAATGCTCTCTACGGAGGCATTGAGGCAGTGATGCCTCACGTACAATGGGACTTGACACCACTGTGGCATCTGGCCTGCCAACACGCCGATATCGTTGGCAAAGAGGAAGAAAATGAAGAAGGCGAGCGAGAGAAAGTGGTCAAAGTCAATCTTTCCTTTCACATTGCCGTCACCGTTGGCAACGATGACCTCGCCCGTGCCGAACTGACCTGGCACTATCGCTCCAACGGGCCGACTGCTGCCACCCTTGCCCACCTACGGACCGAGGTGAATCGGCTGGCAGCGCAAGACGTGGCTGGGCCGCTGTTTGCAGATACCTCTAACCACTTGCCGATCCCGATCTACAATACCTGCCCTCCCGCAGATGAGATCGGCGACCTGGATCTCAGTCGCCCGGTGGCCTGCCTAGGCGCCTGGTACCGCGAGTTTACTGACCTGGGCGCGTACTTGCAGAATGAACTAGCCCCTCGTGCACGCCCCGAAGTCTGGGCCGTTGTCGAAAAAGCCCTCGGCTGCCTGGAAGAAACGTGGGCCAACTTTGTTCGCGACGCCGGCGAACGAGGTGTGCTAGCAGCCGGTTTGGATGCGCTATTGGGTGCCTATGGCGAGTTGTTACGAGCCGCGACCGAGCACCTCCGTCAGGGACAAGAAATACTCCACGGCTTCCGCCCGTTACCCCAGGCTTGGGTCGTCGGGCCAGAAACCTTTGATGAGTGGGCAGTTCTCCCTTTCCTCCACCCTCTCAAACTTCACTGGTGGCGCGTGCGAGCACGACGTTTTGACAGCTTTATCGCTCGGCTACTAGATGCCAGCGATCCAGCCCCCATTGTGGACGAGCGCCGTTTCCGCCAGGAACTAGACGTCACTTACGGGTCGGCAAGCTACCCAGCCGTGCTGGCTCTCCCAGGACGGGATCGCCGTCCAGACTACTTCCTGTCAGTCCACGAGGTGGAGGGGTACGAGCTCTTCCGCCACATCGGTCAAGCTGGCATCGCTTACGGACTGGACCCAGATCTCGTCTCCGAGGATAAGAGCGAGCAAGCCGCGCAAGTTGCCGCCCGTGAACTGGCCCGCGTCGTACAAGATTACATCGAAACCTATCCGTTTGTACGCGATGGGCTGGAGGTCTATTTGGTGCAGTGCCGTAACGGGGCGCTGCCCGGTTTGCTCGTCGAACAACTGGGCAACCTAGCTCGCCGCCGTCGCTGGGGGATTCATCTTAACGTCATTGTTCACTCCACCGACCGGGGTGCGCCTCTCTACCGACGGGTTACTGAGTGGTTGAAGGTCCACGAAGAGTTCACCGCTCGTCCAGCTGACGCCTACTTTCCACCGATGACTCTGCGCGTATTGGAGTGCGACTACGATGATCTTTTCCAACAGGTAGATGACACCGACATGGTCATTCTCCCCGACGTGTTGGCCGAGCAAGGCCAGACCATTGAGGCCCAAGCCATATCCTACGTCGAGGAAGCATCTTCCTCAACCGATGATCTGCCCCTCTATCGGGCACAACAGGCTCCATTCGAGCGAGGCGAGTTCACCCGAACTGTTCTTCTCACTCCGCCGCCCCAGTCAGGCCTCTTGCAGTGCTTCTATACCCTTCAGTGGGCAGCGCAGGAGCGCAAGGCTATACCTGTCGGCGAAACAGTGCTATTTCAACAACGAGTATCTCTCCAGGATTGGGAACAGGAGCTGACCGAACTCCACCGCCGCTTCAACTGGGTCACCTGCTACGACACTACTGTAGATCGCTTTCTTCTTGAGGATACCTTTCCTGGCACCGTAGAAGTCATCCGCTACTCCTTGGGATTGGGCATCAAGCGTCGACATAACCTCACTGTCTCTTCTTCATATCAGGCGCGGGACATCGTCGAGCGCCGCCTGACCGCTAACCTAGAGACGCTCCTGCCCGGCACGCCGGAATCGTTCCGTCACCAAGTAGCACAGCAGCTAATTGAGGAAGCTAAGCAAGTCTCAGGGGATATTGTGCTGCGGGCTGCCGGTCCTGGTGCCTACCTCAACGAGTTGATTGGAACAGTGGCCGCCAAGCACCAGACTGAACAACGCTACCTGGCTCAACACCCGGGTGCTTTGACCGCCTGGATCTACCTAGATGATTTTGCCCACTGGTTTGACCGCCGAATCCCTGATCTTCTCTTCGTTGCTATTCCCCCCGAAGCCAATGGTGAATTGCCGCTGCACATAGAAGTGATGGAAACCAAATGTGTCGGCGAGACCAGCTTCGCCACTGAAGCCGCCGACGCCCAACGGCAGGTAGCCCAGGGCATCAACCGGCTGGCGCGGGCCTGGACACCGGGCGCGACCCACCTTGATGCCCCTTTCTGGTACGACCAACTCTATCGGGCCGTGGTGGGTAACCTGGCGGTGAAGCGGGAGCAACGCCGCCTTTGGGAGGCCTTCCGCCGTCGTTTGCCTCAAGGGGATTATACGTTGGAGATAAGTGGGCATGCCTGGATCTTTTGCCACAACGGCTCGGCGGGCGTGATTGGCCTGAGTGATGAGGGGGCAGCGACTGTCGTTGCTCCCGATGCAACAAATATCCCTCACCGCTATTACCATTTGGGACGGGCAGGGTTGCGCAAACTCCTGCGTAGCCTGGTGGAGGAGTGGCAATTGGAAGCTCCGGCGAACACCTGGTTGCACATCCACGATCAGCCACCCCCGCTGCCAGTTGAGAAAGAACCCGCTATAACCGAGGCTGAGCCGATCGCGCCAACCGAGGCCATCCCCGAACCCAAACCTGTAGCACCTACCCCCTGTGCAAAGGAGAACCAACTTGCGGAATGGATTCAAGAGAAGGCTGAACGTCTGGGCCAAGTCCTACGAGATTATGGTCTGCACATTTATCCCATTGAAACTGACAAAGCTGATATCGGTCCCAGTATAGTGCGATTCAAAGTGCGCCTGCGTCCTGGCGAGAAACTGAGCCGTCTGCAGGTCATCGCCGCGGACCTGCAGCGGGAGTTAGCTCTGACTGCTGTCCCACTGATTGACAACGTCCTTGGCACAACATATGTGGGAATCGACGTGCCCCGCCTGGAGCCGGAGGCAGTGGCCCTACTGCCTGCCCTATCCGAGTTGCCGGAGGCACCGGTGGGGCGGCTGCCTTTCCTGGTTGGGCGGACTCCCGCTGGACACACTGTTACGGCAGACTTGGCCGACCTGCCCCATCTGCTGGTCGCTGGGAGCACCGGATCTGGCAAAACTATGTTTCTCTATACCCTCATCGTCAGTCTGCTCCATCAGTTTGGCCCAGAAGCCTTGTCGCTCTTGCTAATCGACCCCAAGCAGACAGACTTTGTCTTCTTTGAGGAGTTGCCCCACCTACTGGACGGGCAAGTGATAATTGATGCTGAGGAGGCCATCGCCCACCTGGGCTGGTTAACCACCGATGTGTTGGACACCCGCACACAGCAACTGCGTCAGGCCCGTTGTCGCGACATCATAGACTACAACACCCGCCATCCCGACGTGCCAATGGTTCCCATTGTTGTTGCCATTGATGAGTACGCCGATCTGATGCAGGTGCTGGACAGGAGTGACCGTCAGGAGTTCGAGCGCCGACTGGTGCGTCTTGCCCAGCGAGCGCGCAATATCGGCATTCACCTGGTCATCGCCACCCAACGGCCCAGCGCCGACATAGTCACTACCAGCCTCAAGACTAACCTCCCGGCACGCATCGCATTCCGTTTGCCATCTCACCATGACTCGATGACTATTCTGGATCAACCTGGTGCAGAGAATTTGCTGGGCAAGGGAGATATGCTTTACTTAACAAAGGGATACGCGGAACGATTACAGGGACTCTACATCAGTTCAGATGAGTTGATAAGTCATTTGACTGAATAATGGTGTTCTCGCCACTGCTAAAGCAAAGCATTTGTGACATCTGACAAAGTCAACAAATCAGTTGCGAGCCTGTGAAATGTGGATGAGAGACAGTAGCTTGGTTCTGTAAGAGTCATAATGCCAATGATTGACGCGATCTGAACCTCGATCGAGACGGGGGACTTGCTGCTCGCTGTCTTTGATCTATATGATGAGAATCGCGAACAGCTGAAAACAGAGAATCCGCCAATACGACATAGCCAATGAGGTGATCATTGCTCCGAAGGCCAAACAGAAAAGTCTCCAGCCACGACGCCGCACGCAAAAGCGAGTGGATGCGACAGTTCCTTTGCCATATCTGCGCACTTTTCCCAAATAACCTGCCCGAACCGAAACCAAGTCGTGATCATCAATCTGGGATCAACAATCGAGTTTGTGCAGAATGAAGTCACGCACTACGGCATGCAAAAGATAGGCAGTCTCTCTCACCCGTAAGAGCAGTGACCGCTCATACAACTTGAGTAGAAGTGCCGGGATATCCGTCCCGAATCGTTCAATCTGCTGGAGCACATACGACGGGCACTACGCAAGAGATCAAAAGCCATCCGTTCCGCTTTGCCTAACCTACTGTAACCTAACACCAGCGCCACCGACAGACTGTCGTACCTTCTAGGCCTTCGCCCGGGCCGCAGCACGGGCACAATCCCCCCCTTTGTGCTTTCAAATAGCCAATCCCAGCCGTGACCCCGTGCCAATCCTGCGCCAATCGCCACGGCCATAGGCAGTTTGACAATATCACATTAGCCAAAATGGCCAACCTGTGGCACAATTGACCGAATGACACAAAATCCAATGTCCAACGACAACTATAAGATACTGTTGGGCACTCTTACGTCAAGTAGCTGGTGCTAGCGCAGCAAATGACGAGCGGCGTGTTTGTGCTTTAGGCGGCCCATCCATTAACCAAGCTACAACGCGGGTCAGATTCATGGCCG
>Ga0180431_10008056_pt1 | contig 12148 bp, 12 predicted proteins | sample SS_ome_11_FD_132459 | JGI IMG/M metagenome (GOLD analysis project Ga0180431, IMG submission 132459) | Hypersaline lake sediment archaeal communities from the Salton Sea, California, USA - SS_1_MS_1 metaG | ecosystem: Environmental > Aquatic > Non-marine Saline and Alkaline > Hypersaline >... | reverse complement strand
TTATTGACAAATATTAAATCCAACTTATCTTATATCTAAAGGTTAGCTATGAAAAACATAATTGAAAGACTCAAACAAAATGGAGTGACATTGACTCCTCAGAGATTGGCTGTAGCAGAGTTTCTGGATAAAACCATGGGCCATCCAACGGTAGATGAGATTCATAGAGATATCCAGGAGAAATATCCTACAATATCATTGGCGACAGTATATTCTACTCTTGAGCTGCTTAAAGAACTTGGAGAGGTACAGGAATTATCTATACGAAAAAGGGGGAAGGCATGTTTTGATGCGAATCCGGGTCTTCATCACCACCTGCTCTGCAGAAAGTGTGGAAATATACTGGATATTGAATTTGAACACCCCAGTAATTGTCCAATAATTGCAAAGCAAAATATAAACGGATGTAAGGTTGAGGAGGTCCAAGCATATCTTTATGGAATATGCTCGGAGTGTTTGAAAAAGGAAAAAGAATAATTTGTACAATAATTTCTCAAGAAATATATAAACAAGCTAAGGAGATAAAAAATGGAAAAAACAATGAAAGAAAAGGTAGAAACTACCTTAGAAAGAATACGACCATCGCTTCAAGCCGATGGTGGAGATGTAAAATTGATAGAGGTGAGTCCTGATGGAGTAGTGAAGGTGCAAATGACAGGTGCCTGTGGAGGATGTGCCATGAGCCAAATGACTCTGAAGATGGGTATTGAAAGAACATTAAGAGATGAAGTACCAGAGGTAAAAGAGGTTGTGGGCGTGTAAACAGGAAAAGGAAACTAATGAGAAGAGAAATCATTTCAATTGATGAGGAAAAATGTGACGGCTGTGGAGTCTGCATCCCTGCTTGTGCTGAAGCGGCGCTGCAGCTCGTTGATGGCAAGGCACGACTTGTCAAGGAGAGTTACTGTGACGGATTAGGGGCATGTCTCAATGAATGCCCTCAAGGTGCAATAACTATGGAAGAAAGAGAAGCTGATGCCTTTAACGAAGAAGAGGTAAAAGTACTACATCTAAAGCGTAAAAGCGAGATGGTTGATTCCATGCCATGCGGTTGTCCCTCTACAACAGAGCAAAACTGGAAGGCAAAAAGGGAAAAGGAGACTATGAGGCTCCCTTCTCTGCTCACACACTGGCCAGTGAAACTCAGATTAGTCAACACTCATACACCCTCCTTTAGAGGTGAAGAATTAGTGGTGGCTGCCGACTGTGGTCCCTTTGCATATGGGAGTTTTCATCAGGATTTTCTGGATCAAAAGGCAGTGGTTATTGGTTGCCCCAAATTTGATTATCTTGAATTTTATCAGGAAAAATTGACTGAGATCCTTAAAAATTCCGGCATAAAAAAGGTAATCGTAGTCCGAATGGAGGTTCCCTGTTGTTCTGGATGGTTGACTGTTGTTAGAAATGCCGTTTCTGATTCAGGAAAGGACATAGCAATTGAGGAAAAAGTAATCGGTATTCAAGGAGAAATTCTGTCTTCAGAAGGAGACAAATAGTATGATAACAAAATGTCCGGGCCAGGATACTCGTTTTTGGAAGCCGAATGATGTCTACACTGTTGAATGCCCTCAATGTTCTAAGCCCGTAGAATTCTTTAAAGACGATATACGCCGTCGTTGCAAAGAGTGTGGCCATATGTTTATTAATCCTAAACTAAATTTAGGATGTGCCAGGTGGTGCCAGTATGCAGATCAATGTGCAGGTGCGATAGGAAGGGAAGAATTTAAAGAAATCATTATGGTAGCCATGAAGGAACATTACAGTAAGGACAAAGAAAAAGTTGACAATGCTTTGAAAGTTTCAAAATTTGTGGAAGATATATTGGAACATGAAGAGGGAAATCCTAAGGTTGTTATAGCTGCAGGTTTGCTCTATGACATAGGCCTTCGAGAAATGGAAAACAAACCTGATAGGACCAAGGAATCTGACCAAGCAAAAGATACCTTTTCTACTGTTCGAGATATCCTAGAGAGATCGGGATCCAAACCAGAGATCATAGAAGAGGTATGTCATATAATAGAAAACCATCATCATCCTAAAAATAATAATACTTTAAATGGCAAAATTGTCTATGATGCTGTCAGGCTCGCTAACGGATGGCATACATACGACACTAAAGATAAGGAAAAGTTGAAAAAGATAATAAATGAAGAATTTTATACCACTACTGGAATAAAGATTGCAGAAAAGCTGTATTTATAATCTCTCAAGATCTTACTTTATGGAGACATTGATTGAGTTATTATCAGCTTAGTGTTCCGACACATAAGGAAGTAAAAAAAGGGTTCCATTATTTAATGAATTAAGCTATAATGTTTTGCCTTGAGGGGTAAACGCTATATTGTATTGAGGTTTATCAGTTGGAGAAATCACTTGAACAGATTGGGAGACGATTTCGCGATCTTTACGAGAAAGCGCCAAATGCGTACTTTTCTATTAGCGCCATTGATGGTTCCATAATAATGTGTAACGCTGCTGCGCTTCGCTTGTTGGGGTATGATCTGAAGTCCATGATGAAAATGAATGCTTTTGAGCTCTATGCTGATACACCTCATGGCCTACCCAAGGCTAGAGAAATTTTCAAGCGTTTCAAAGCAGAGGAATCAATACAAGACGTTGAGTTGCAAATGAAACGCAGAGATGGAAAACCCGTTTGGATAAGCCTCTCTGTTGAACCAGTCAAAGATCACGATGGGAACATCACTGAAAGCATGTCAATGGTAATAGACATTTCTGCGCGCAAGCACGCAGAAGAAACCCTTGAAAAGCGAAATAGGGAACTTTCTTCCCTCAATATTATTTCCACCACCATAAACCAATCCTTAGATTTAAAGACTGTTTTAACAGATACCTTGAGAACCGTTCTTAACACAATGAATCTACAGGCAGGATGGATATTTTTACGAGATGGTGAAACGAATAGGTTAACCCTGGCCAGCCATATGGGTTTACCCCCTGAATTTATATATGAAGAAACCAAGCAGCTCCCTGCGAATTGTATCGGTTTCCATGTTATTAAACAAAAAGAAGCGCTCATCGCTGAAGATTTTCTTGAGTGCCCTAGGCTTACAAAATTTTTTCAAGAAGGACCAGCATGTCATGCCTGCGTTCCCTTAATATCGAAAGATGAGGTTGTAGGATTAATGAATGTAGCCAGTGAAAAATTCTGCCGTCTTTCGGCCGAGGATCTCAATTTGCTCACTAATATCGGTTATCAAGTAGGGATTGCTATTGAAAATGCCAAACTTTTTAAAGACACCCAACAAAAGGCATCTGAACTGAAAGAGGCTTACGAGAAGCTTAAGTCTTCATACGAGGAAATTAAATCAGAAAGAGAGAAGACAAAGAGCCTCAAAATGGCCCTTGCTGATAAATATGGCCTGGGAAATATTGTGGGCAAAAATCCTAAAATGCAAGCCATCTATGATTTAGTAGAAAATATTTCTCAGAGCGATTCAACCGTTCTCATACAGGGGGAGAGTGGCACTGGGAAGGAACTCATTGCCCGAGCTATTCATCTTTTAAGCCCGCGCAACGAAAAATCATTTATTATAGCTAACTGCTCTGCGTATGCCCAAAATTTGTTGGAGAGTGAACTCTTCGGCCATGAAAAAGGGGCCTTTACTGGAGCAATTAAAAGCAAAAAGGGCCGATTCGAACTGGCAGATGGCGGAACAATTTTTTTAGATGAGATCGGCGAGATTCCCTCTACCACACAGCTCTTATTGCTCAGGGTGTTGCAAGAAAAAAAGTTTGAACGTGTAGGAGCAGAAGATACACTCAAAGTTGATGTTCGGGTGATTGCTGCCACTAACAAAAACCTGAACCAAGAGATGATGGAAGGTAAATTTAGAGAAGACCTCTTTTATCGTCTCAATGTAATTCCTATTATGGTTCCTCCTCTCAGGGAAAGAAAAGATGATGTTCCACTTCTTGCTAAACACTTTCTTGACATCTATTCCAATGCCAACAAAAAACATATCAGAGGGTTTTCCGAAGAGGTTATGCAAATTTTTCTGGATTACGATTGGCCAGGCAACGTTCGAGAGCTGCAAAACGTAGTAGAACATGCAGTTATTTTGGCTAAAGAGGATGTAATTAGAGCAGTTGACCTTCCCCATACCCTGCAAGACACCTATCCCCAATTTCAGGCAGATGTCTCTTCCCTTAAAGACACTGAGAAAAATTTGATCCTGAAAGTATTAAAGGAGACCGATGGGAATAAATATCAGGCAGCAAAGAAATTAGGTATTACTCGGAGCACCCTCTATGGAAAATTGAAAAAGCATGGAATTATGGCATCATATAATGATTAATGTATTTTAAAGAAATACGCTACGCATATCTAAAATCAGACTATTGGGTAACTTTCCAAAATAAAAGAGTAATACTGTATCCATTTTTAGCCATACTGCTGAAATTAATACAGTCTTCTTCCTCGTTAATGAACTGAGTAAGAATACGTAAGAATAATTTTTTCTAACCACGAGAGGTGCATCCTTAAGTGGTTTTTTTTCTAAGTTTTTGAAATGCTAACCTAAATATATCTTGAAATACAAATAGCCTGGTATTAGGTTGCTGTGCTAATTCTAATAGGTGGCATTGTATCAAAAGCAATCAGCAGAAGCACGAAACCGAAGAAGATTAAAAAAAAGAGAGCGTACAAAGGATAAAGCCATATATCAAAGTCTAAGGAGAAAGTGTTATGAAAAATGATACGAATGTGGCTGTAGCCAAGACCCTCCTTAACAATAGACTTTCAGCCTGTGTGAATATTGTACCAAAGATTAATTCATTATTCTGGTGGAACGGCACAATTGATTCAGAATAAGAGAAGCTGCTGACTGTTAAATCAAAGACATCTACATTAAATGAAATCGTTACATAGCTAAAAGAAATTCATAGCAATGAAATACCTGAGATAGTCACCCTGCCCATTATTGGCGGAAATCCTGATTTTCTGGACTGGATCAGTAAAGAGGTAAAACGAGATGCGACAGGGTAACTGGTCAGTATGCTTACCAAAAGCAAAATTTTTTTGCAGCCATTCCGGCACATGAGATTTTTTTACAAAGGAGATAGAAATAATGGGAACCAAGCTATTGATAATTGGCGGTGTGGCTGGTGGTGGGACTGCTGCCGCCAGGGCACGCAGACTGGATGAGCATGCCGAAATTATCCTTTTTGAAAGAGGAGAGCATATCTCTTTTGCCAACTGCGGACTGCCTTACTATATTGGGAAGGTTATTAAAAACCAGGAAGATCTTCTGGTAACCACCGCTGAGGCCTTCAGAGATAGGTACAACATTGATATACGGATCTTCTCTGAAGTTATTTCCATTGACACAAAGAATAAGCAGGTCGAGGTAAAGAATATTCAAAGTGGAGAGACGTACAAAGAAAGCTATGACAAGATTATTCTTTCACCGGGAGCAGAACCTGTAAAACCACCTTTCAAGGGAATTGAACTGCACAATATTTTCAATCTGCGAAACATCCCAGACTCGGAGCGCATCAAGAAACATGTCGATACTAAAAGGCCCGGGTCAGCAGTGGTTGTCGGCGGTGGTTTTATCGGCCTCGAAATGGCAGAAAACCTTGCGCACCGGGGTGTGAAAACAACTATCGTTGAAATGCTCGACCAGGTAATGGCACGCCTTGATTACGAGATGGCTGCTATCATTCATGCCCATCTTAAGGAGAAGGGAGTCATATGTGAATTGGGAAATGGCGTTGAATCGTTTTCCAAAAAGAATGACCGCATAATCGTTTTGACGAATAAAGGACATTCAATTGAATGTGACATCGTCATTTTAGCAATTGGCATAAAACCAGAAAACAGACTTGCCATAGAAGCTGGATTAGAAATTGGCAAACATGGCGGCATTAAAGTGGACTCCACAATGAGGACCTCTGACCCAGATATCTATGCTGTCGGAGACGCTGTGGAAGTAAAAGACTTTGTTACCGGATTGCCCACCATGACAGCACTAGCCGGACCAGCAAATAAACAAGGTCGCATTGCCGCTGACAATGCACTGGGGCGAAAATCCATGTTCAGGGGCACCCTGGGATCAACAGTGGTGAAGGTATTCGATCTAACCATCGCTTCCACCGGCACAAATGAAAAAACTCTGAAACAAAACAATATACCCTACCTTGTAAGTTATACTCATTCTGGCTCGAATGCTTCCTACTACCCCGGCGCTACAATGATGGCAATCAAGTTAATTTTTTCACCGAGCAGCGGAAAGATCCTCGGAGCACAAATAATCGGCATGAAAGGTGTAGACAAACGAATCGATGTCCTTGCCACGGCTATTCATGGCGCAATGACAGTATACGATCTCGAGGAACTCGAATTGGCCTATGCACCACCGTATTCTTCAGCCAAAGACCCAATTAACATAGCAGGATTTGTCGCTACAAATATTTTAAAGGGCGACATCGAAAATATTAATTGGAATGATCTCGGCGATATTAACAGGAACGAAACCATTCTTATTGACCTGCGTAACAAGGATGAGTTGGATTCTGCTGGTGTTATCGAAGGGGCATTGCATATACCGCTTAACGAGTTGCGAAAAAAGATCCCTGGACTAAATAAGGAAAAGCATTACATACCTTTTTGCGCTATAGGCCTGAGGGGCTATATAGGTCATCGCATTCTCGTGCAAAACGGGATCCAGTCCAAAAATTTAAGCGGCGGATATAAAACCTACTTAGGTGCAAAGGAAAAAATCATGAAGGAATCACCTCACACGCGCCTCTGGCTGGGTGAATAAGCAACCTTGAGGAAAAACTAAGTCCTGGCTTATGCCGGGAGAGGGTGACGAGCATATGCTTACGATTAATGAGCTGGAAAGATATGACAGGCAAATAATGATTGCCAACATTGGGGAGGAAGGACAGGAAAAACTTAAAAAGACAAATGTTTTCATTGCCGGTACCGGAGGACTTGGCTCGCCAGTAGCTATATACTTAACAGCAGCTGGTGTTGGAAAGATACGTGTGGTTGACAACGACCGTGTAGATCTTACAAATCTGAACAGGCAAGTCTTGCACTGGGACAAGGATATAGGCAAGAAAAAAGTTTCTTCCGCCAAAGAGAAGCTTAAAAAAATCAATCATGAAGTAGATATAGAAGCCATAGAAGAGACAATAACTGAAACCAATATTTTTCAACTGATAGCCGACTTTGATCTTATAGTCGATGCCATGGATAACATGCCGACCAGATATCTCCTCAATAAGGCTGCAATAGAGAAAAATATCCCTTTTTTTCACGGGGCAGTGCATGGTTTCGAAGGGAGAGCTATAACCATCATTCCGGGTAAAACAGCGTGTTTGAAATGCGTGTATAGGGGAGACATTCCCAAGGAGAAATTTCCAGTGATTGGTGTTACGCCAGCGGTCATTGGCTCTATCCAGGCAACAGAGGTGATAAAATACATCGTGGGAATCGGTGAACTCCTTAAAAACAGGCTTTTGATTTATGACGGGCTGGATATGAAATTCACCGAATTCACAATTAAGAAAGACCCACAATGTGAGCATTGTGGCCATGTGAAAAAGGGATATTACAAGCGATGAGCATAGAGGTGAGCATTCATCAATCCTTGCGTCATTTAACAAATGGACAGGCCACGGTTACAGTTAATGGGAATACTGTTGGTCAGTGTCTTAATGATTTAGTGAATCAATTTCCTGGCATCAAGTCGAAGATATTTGATAAAAATGGCAAATTACTCAATTATGTTGACATCTATGTTAATTTAGAAAGCTCCTACCCAGAGGAACTGGCTATGTTAGTCAAGGATGGAGATAAGCTGCATATAACGCTTATCATTGCCGGGGGGTAGGCTCCATATTTGAGTGCATGAGCAATGTTTTAGTCCATAAGGTAAAGATACACCTCACAAGAGCCTAATGCATATGCAAAATGTCACCAAGTTTTACAGCAGAAGTGGTGAATCTCTTTCAATTATCTTGTTAATTTTGCTAATGTACCACTAGGTAGGTTTCGCCAGTGTCTTTTGCAATCAGGCAACCTAGAAAAATACATAGAGAGGCTTGCTTCCAGTTTTAATCAATGTGCTGTTAAAGCTCTCATGTGCCGTACACTTGTATCCGTTTCGTGGGATGGGTATCTATATGACTGTGATTTTAATTTAACCAGGGGTCTTTTTTTAGGGGGACGGAAAATCCATATCTCTGAAATGTATGGACCTCCAGAGTTGGGGAGCGCTATTGCAGTTGCCGACCATTGTTATACCTGCAGCGCAGGTGTAGGATTTACATGAGGCGTGACTAATCAAACCTGAGTTCAGAACTGCGTTTCACTTGAAAGAAGGTGACCATGCTGCTTGCCGGTGACATTGGTGGAACGAAAACGAACGTGGGCATTTACTCACCTGAAAAAGGCCCTCGAGAACCCTTATTTGAGGCCATCTTTCCCAGCAGCAAGTATCCCAACCTGGAAATGCTTGTAAGTGAATTTCTATCACAGGTGTCTATCGAAATCGATCGTGCGATTTTTGGTGTCGCCGGTCCTGTTGTTGGGGGCCAGGCAAGGGTAACGAACCTGCCATGGGTGATCCAAGAGGATCAGCTGGTGAGGTCACTGCACCTGAAATCAGTGCGACTTTTCAATGATTTAGAGGCCATTGCATATGGCATTACCCTGCTTGAGAAAGAGGATTTATATACACTTAATAAAGGGGTACCGCCCCCTCGAGGCACCTTGGCGGTAATTGCACCTGGAACGGGACTTGGTGAGGCCTTTCTCATATGGGAAGGTGAGCGGTACCGGGCATACTCCTCAGAGGGTGGGCACGCCGATTTCGGGCCAAACAGCGACTTGGAGATAGGTTTACTGCGCTCCCTAAAAACCAAGTTTGGCCACGTGAGCTACGAGCGTATCTGCTCTGGTCATGGTCTGCCCAATATTTATGACTATCTCAAGGAGAGCGGTTATGCTGAAGAACCACCTTGGCTGGCTGAACAACTTGCTGCAACAAATGATCCAACCCCTGCTATCGTCAACGCAGCACTTGACACGAAAAAATTGTGCAAACTCTGTGTTACCACACTCAGTATCTTTGTCTCCGCTCTTGGAGCAGAGGCAGGAAATCTTGCCCTTAAAGTGATGGCTACCGGAGGTGTTTACCTCGGCGGGGGCATTCCCCCTCGCATTATTTCGCTGCTCGACAAAGGAATCTTTATGAACTGCTTCACTAACAAGGGACGTTTTACAGAGTTTATATCAAAAATACCTGTACATGTGATCTGTAATTCCAAGACCGCACTTATGGGTGCAGCGCTGTATGGATTGGAGATGGCTCGAGAGTGATAACAGATTAGAAAGGAGAAGCCGTGATAGAAACCCTTAGCAAAACAGTGAAATACAATTTGGGGACTTACCAGCGCATCGTTGAGAATGCCTTGGTGGAATTGAAGGACAATAAGATTATTTCTCGCATATGGGCCCATGATCACACCGTTTGGAAGCCCGAGACTGAGGAGATCAGCAACCGACTAGGCTGGCTTCATAGCCCGGAGTTGATGGGCGAGAGTGTTGAGCGCATTACCGCCTTTGTTGAGGAAGTGCGTGAGAGCGGATATACCCACACCTTACTGCTGGGAATGGGCGGTTCCAGTTTGGCCCCGGAGGTCTTTCGAAAGACCTTTGGCGTAAAGGAGGGATATCTGGATTGTGCCGTACTCGATAGTACTGATCCAGGGTCAGTATTAGCCTATGCTGAGGGATTAGATCCTCAACGAACACTTATAATCGTTTCAACCAAGTCAGGTACCACAGTTGAAACCCTCTCTTTCTTCAAATTTTTCTACAACTGGATGAGCGATTCTGTAGGGGAATACCATGCCGGAGAGCACTTTATTGCCATAACCGATCCTGGCACTTCACTCGTTGAGCTCGCTCAACATTACGGGTTTCGTAATACCTTCCTCAATGACCCTAACATTGGTGGTCGCTATTCGGCCCTCTCGTACTTCGGGTTAGTGCCAGCTACCCTCATTGGGATAGATATACGAACCTTGCTTGACCGAGCCATGACTGCAGTCCGTAATTGTGAGGCGTGTAATTGTACTTTCGCAGGTAATAATATCGGCTGCCAGCTCGGTGTTGTTTTAGGAGAAATAGTCAAGACAGGAAGAGACAAAGTCACCCTTATCACATCCTCGCAAATTGAAAGTTTTGGTGACTGGGTAGAACAGCTCATAGCTGAGAGTACTGGGAAGGATGGGAAAGGAATTCTACCGGTGGTGAGAGAACCGTTAGGTTTGCCAACCAACTATGGTGAAGACCGTTTCTTTGTGTATTTAGGGCTCAATGGAGATGAGAGTCAGGATGCTGCATTAGCCGAGCTTGAAAGAGGAGGAAATCCTGTCGTACGTCTGTCTCTCCATGATCTCTATGATCTTGGAGAGCAGTTCTTTTTCTGGGAGATAGCGATCGCTGTAGCTTGTTACCGTATGGGTATTAACCCCTTCGATCAGCCTAATGTGGAGGTGTCCAAAGTGCTTGCGCGTGAGATAACGGCTGAATATCGGAAAAAAGGAACCCTCCCCGTTGAATCACCCTTAATTGAGGAGGACGGTATTACTGTATACGGTGAGGTGAAAGAAAACAGTATAGAATCAGCACTGTCCAACTTCATGAAACAGGCCGAAAAGGGTTCCTACATAGCACTCCAGGCATATCTACAGCCAACTGTTCAGACAGACACATTCTTGCAAACACTGCGTTTGAAGATGCGAGATCAATATCGCTTAGCAACGACACTTGGTTATGGGCCACGCTTTCTTCACTCCACTGGTCAACTGCACAAAGGGGACGCAGGGCATGGACTTTTCATACAATTTACTGCCGATGACCAAAGAGACGCACTCATTCCTGATGATGCAGGATCATCTGCCTCATCAATGACCTTTGGTGTGCTCAAGACTGCCCAGGCCATCGGAGACAGACAGGCATTGCTGAATCGCGGTCGAATGATAATTCGATTTCATTTGGGCAAGGACGCAGTCATAGGATTGAAACAACTCGCAAATCTGGTGCATTAACGGAAACAGGATTGTAGTAGACAAAAAGTGAACAAAACTCAGAACCTCAAACAAAAGGCAGCCGAGCATGCTGTGGAATATGTGAAATCCGGGATGATAGTTGGATTAGGTCACGGCACTACAGCTGCATTTGCGGTGAAACACATTGCTCGGTTACTGAAAATCGGTGAGTTGCATAACATCCTGGGTATTCCCTGTTCAATTCAGGTCGAAGATGAAGCGCGATACCTTGGAATCCCCCTGACTACTCTCGAAGAACACCCAATCATCGATATAACTATAGATGGGGCTGACGAAGTAGATCCGAACCTGGATTGTATCAAGGGTGGAGGTGGAGCACTTCTACGTGAAAAGATTGTTGCACAGGCGAGCCGCAGAGAAATCATTGTTGTGGACGATTCAAAGCTTTCTCCCGCTTTGGGTACTCGTTGGCCGGTGCCAGTAGAGGTTATTCCCTTTGGCTGGCGAAGCCAGGCTACCTTTCTCGAATCCTTGGGTGCCCACGTCAGCGTGAGACACGCTTTGGATAGAAAAAAATTTTTCACTGATCAGGGCAACCTCTTATTGGATTGTAACTTTGGCCCCATTCAACGGATCGGCATAGTTGAACATGGGCTGTTTTTGGGGCTGACACAGGATGTGATCGTGGCTGGCAAGAACGGCGTGCGACATCTCACAAGAAAGGCATAGCAGAGACAAGGAAAGGAAAGAAAAATGATCCAGATCGAGGCATCTGTGTTATCTGCCAATTTTTTACAACTGGGAGAGCAGGTTCGAGAGGCAGAAGAGGCAGGTGTAGATGGAATCCAAGTAGATGTCATGGACGGAATGTTTGTCCCCAACATCACCTTTGGACAGGGAATAGTGAAAGCACTTCGGAAAAACCTCAAGGTGATGCTTGACGTCCATCTCATGATTGTGAAACCGGAGCGATACGTAGAAGAGTTTGCCGAGGCAGGGGCAAATCGTATTTTCGTACACCAGGAGGCCTGCACACACTTGCACCGTACCCTCAGTCATATCCGTGAGCTTGGTGTAGAAGCGGGAGTTGCCATTAATC
>Ga0180431_10008054_pt1 | contig 12151 bp, 12 predicted proteins | sample SS_ome_11_FD_132459 | JGI IMG/M metagenome (GOLD analysis project Ga0180431, IMG submission 132459) | Hypersaline lake sediment archaeal communities from the Salton Sea, California, USA - SS_1_MS_1 metaG | ecosystem: Environmental > Aquatic > Non-marine Saline and Alkaline > Hypersaline >... | reverse complement strand
GGCTTCTACCGGGGCCAGTTCGGGCGATTGCGGGGGTGGCGGCACTTGATACCAGATGCAGTACCAGCGGCGCGCGGTGGCATACGGCACGAGCACCTCGACCGTGCCGTCCGCGCCCGGCAGGGCCCCGACTTCGCCCGACGGACGAGGAAGCCGCGCGAACAGCTCCCCCACGGTGATTCCCGCGTGCAGGCCGGCGGCGGCCCGCTCGAACTCCCGCGCGGCCCGATCTTCGCTCCGAAGCCACAGCGCCACGGCGGCAAGCATGACGAGCAGGACCGCTATGGCGACAAGCACGGCACGCAGAAGACGCGATCGTTGGGAAGAACGCACGGATTGTGCGAATCTCATGCGCATGGAATCACCGTGCGCGATCATGGCAAAGCAACGGGGAAATCGAGTACGAGAAGTGGTGTTCGGGGCGCTGTTCAGGGCCCCGGCATGGTCGGCGGATCGCGGCCCTTTCGTTCGACCACGGTGCAATGCGGAAGCGCTCGGCGAAGCTCCTCGATTCCCCGGTCCGAGATCGACGTCTGCGTCACGTCAAGAACGTCGAGCGTCTCGATGGACTTGAGCACCGGCAGCGAGCGGTCGGTCAGGTTGGGCGTCGCGATGCAGAGGGCCAGACCGTACTCCCGCGGCAGCGCGTTGAGGCAGGACAGCTTGGACACGTTGTCGTCCGATAGCCTGGAGCTCTCGGGAAACTCGACGAAGCACTCACAGTAGCGATGAAAGGCGACGGGCTGCGAGAGGACACGCATGCCAAGATGCTCGATCGGGGCGAATGCCGCCTCCGCATCGGCCGTACGCTGGCGTTCGATGAATGCGAGGGCGCCGTAGAAGACGACGGGCCCGACCACGAGCAGGAGGACCACTACGCCGATCGCCACGATGGCAAGTCTTCGCACGGTCTCGGCTCCGTCAACGACGGTCTTCCCGCCCCGAGTGTCAGGTCGAGACGAAGAGCTGGGGCGACCGTGTGTCCTGCGCGGCACGGCGCGTACGTCACCAATCGATCCTACACGGCCTGGCCTCGTCGAGCAAGCTGGGCGGGACGGACGGTGGATCGCTTGGCGAATCGAGAGCCCCGAGCGTCTTCAGCGTGCACTGGCGAGACGCCAGTGCCACCCGACCGCGGCTTGAATGCCTCAACGCCACGTCTCGACTGGCCGCTGGGGAGTCAGGCCTGGTACAACTTCCGGGCCTTCGACCTGGCCGCGGCGGTCTTCAACCGGTTGGCGATGAGGTCTCCGAGCGGGTCGGGATCCGTCGAGAGGTCGGCCGCCGCGAACTGGGTGAGCGTGTGGGCGTCGTGGACCACGCGGAACTCGATGGTGTCGAGGTCGCGACCGGCGCGCAAGCTCCCGACGAGCCGGTCGACGGACGCCATGGTGTCTTCGTCCAGACCGACGTCCCTGGAGCGAAGAATCTGCGCCACGTTCGTCGATCGCCGGGCTTCGTCGCCGCGCGTGGCCGACGCCCCCGAGGCTTCCGCCCGCGCTTCCGCGACGTAAAGCAGCAAGCAGGCCGCGAAGACCACGCGGGGATCGCCGCCTTCGGCTCGGAGGAGCTCCCGGGCGTAATGGAACGACCTCAGCGCGCGGGCCAGCCGGGGCGGGTCCTCGCGAAGCGCGTCCTTAATCGCCTGAATCAGCCGGCTGGCTAGGGCCCCTTCCGCGGGGTCCGAAGCCGCCTTGCGCTCGGGGACGAAGCCCAGGCACTCCGCGGCGTACGCGCACCACTGGGCGCAGTCGAACGACGCCTTCGGGTTGCGGAACCGGTGCCCACAACCGGGGCAGCGACCGGCGGCTTCGTCCTGGAACAGCTCCACGGGCCGCTGGCAACGGGGGCACGGCACCTCGAAGACCGCGTCTTCCCTCCAGTACCTGCGATCCTGCCCGGGACATCTCATGGGTCACCAGGGTCGGGCCGGCTCGTTCTTGGAAACGGGTGTTGTGCAATCCTATTTTACCTGCTACATTTGTGAATATACGATTTTGTCCGAACCCCCACAAGGGGGCTAGGCCGCGGTTCTTGGAAAGTCTGCCGCGGCCGCGCTCCGGCAGGTTGGGAGGGCAACGGTCGTTCCCCCCGCCAGGGCCACGCCCGGCGGTTGGCGGCGTGACGCGCGCGTCCCGCACGAAAGAGGGATTTCGCGGCCAGACACAGGGATGGCTTGGGGCGCAAGCGGATCGCGGCCGGGCCGGGCTCGGTAGTGATCGATCGCGGCGCCGCGGGCCGTCCTCGGTGCCTGGGGCCGATTCGGAGGGCAGACCCGCGCCGAGCACGTCGACAAGATTTCTTCTTTTTCTCTTTCCGGTTGATTGACGGACGGGCTGCGAATCTGTATTTTCCAGGCATACAGCGTATCATCGATTCATTCACGTGTTCTTCTTTGGGGGTTACTTCGTCGAGCTTTCCCGCTTTCAAGCGCCAGTCGTCCTCGGCTGGCGATTCCCGGTTTGCCCCGGCAGACCGGTGTTGCGCAGAACGCCACGTGCAAACACCAGCAGCCAAGCCGAAATCCTTTGCCGCTTGCGTGATCGTCGATTCGGCCGTGGATTCGTTGCGTTGCGTGATTTGCATCTTGGGTCGGCGCCGCAGAGCTTGCTGTTAGAAGGAACTCAACCGAATCGAGCGGTATGAAGCTGGCAATCGTCGGCAAAGGTGGCGCGGGCAAGACCACGTTGGCTGCGGGTCTGGCCGTACGGCTGGCCGAGCAGCGTCGGGCCGTCGTGGCCGTGGATGCAGACCCCGACGGCAATCTTCCCGCCGCGTTAGGGGTCGCCCTCGAGCGCGTCCCCGAGCCCATCGCCCGAATGCGGGACCTGATCCTCGAGCGCACGGAGGCGAAAAGCGGGGGCGTGGGCCTGATGTTCAAGCTGAACCCCCGCGTGGACGATCTGCCGGAACGGTTCTCGGTCGACGCGGGGGGGATCAAGCTGCTTGTGTTGGGCACGGTGGATCTCGGCGGCAAGGGGTGCATGTGTCCCGAGGGTGCCGTGCTCAAGGCCCTGATGCAGCATCTGCTGCTTCGCGTCGAGGACGACGTGATCCTCGACATGGAAGCCGGCCTGGAGCACATGGGCCGGGCCTCCGCCCGGGGCGTCGACGCGATGATCGCCGTGGTCGAGCCCGGCATGCGCAGCGTGCAGACCGCCACGCGAATCGATCGCCTGGCGCGGGACATCGGCGTGCGGCGCACTTTCGTGGTGGCGAACAAGATTCGCGCCGAGCACGAGGTGAACCGGTTGAACGCCGCGTTGGCCGGGCAGACGATCCTCGGCGTGCTCCCCTACTCGGCGGCGTTGGCTCAGGCCGACCTGGAGGGCCGACCGGCGGATTTCGGCGCCCCGGACTTCGCCGAAGCGATCGACCGGATCGGCAGCGCGTTGGAAAACAGGCTGGAAGATCCGCAGGCGGCCGCACGATGACCACGACGGAGTGCGTCTCGAAGCCGTCCGCTCCGGATCGCCCGGATTACTCGCCGTAACAGGAAGGAGATCCATGGCCAACAATCACAGAAATCGCTCGGTCGATCCGGCCACGCTCGCGATGCTCGATCGTGCTGAGGACGCGCATATCGCCGTTGCCTGGGACCGGCTCGAATCGCAGGAGCCGCAGTGCGGGTTCGGCCGGCTGGGCATCTGCTGCCGGCACTGCACGATGGGGCCCTGCCGCATCGATCCGTTCGGCGACGGTCCGCAGCAAGGCGTCTGCGGGGCAACGGCCGACACGATCGTTGCCCGGGGACTGTTGCGGGCGCTCCTGGGCGGGGCGGCGGCCCACTCGGACCACGGCCGGGATATTACCCACGCCTTGGCCCTGGCCGCCGAGGGCAACTCGGACGCCTACCAAATCAAGAGCCCGATCAAGCTCCGCCGGATGGCGCAAGAATACGGCATTGCCGTGGACGGGCGGACCGACAACGAGATCGCCGCAGAGTTGGCGCATTTCCTGCTCGAAGAGTTCGGCAGGCAGGAAGGGGTGCTGGCCAACGTCCAGCGCGTGCCCGAGCAGCAACGCAAGAACTGGGAGGCCGCCGGCGTCACGCCCCGCGGCGTCGACCGCGATATCGTCACCGGCATGCACATGACCCACATCGGCGTGGACAACGACCCGGAACACCTGATTATGGGCGCGGTGCGCGCGGCGTTGGCCGACGGCTGGGGCGGCTCGATGATCGCCACCGACGTGTCGGACCTCCTGTTCGGCGATCCCCACCCGGCCCGCTCCCTCGCCAACCTGGGCGTCCTCAAGAAGGACGAAGTGAATCTGGTCGTGCACGGCCACGAGCCCACGCTCTCCGACGTGATCGTGGCGGCCGCCGGAGACCCGGAACTGCTCGCATTGGCGAAGGAGAAGGGCGCCAAGGGAATCAATCTGGCGGGCATCTGCTGCACGGCCAACGAAATCCTGATGCGGCACGGCATTCCCTTGGCCGGCAATTTCCTCCAGCAGGAGTTGGCGATCACGACGGGCGTGGTCGACGTGATGGTGGTCGACGTCCAGTGCATCATGCCGGCCATTACCCAGCTCCAGGGGTGCTTCCATACGAAGATCATCTCGACGAGCCCCAAGGCCAAGTTCCCGGGCGCGACGCACATGGAGTTCCACGAAGAGGACGCGATGGAGACGGCCAAGCAGCTCGTGCGCCTTGCGATCGAGAACTACGCGAACCGCGACGGAGCGAAGGTCTGCATTCCCAAGGACCGGGAGCGGCTGGTGGCCGGGTTCACCACGGAGGTGGTCTTCGAGATCCTCGGCGGCAGGTACCGCCCGAGCTATCGCCCGCTGAACGACGGGATCCTGACGGGGCGCCTCCGCGGGGCGGCGGGGGTGGTCGGCTGCAACAACGCGAAGTATACCCACGACAAGTACCACCTGGAGATGGTCAAGGAGCTGATTCGCAACGACGTCGCGGTCCTGCAAACCGGCTGTAGCGCGATCGCCTGCGCAAAGGCCGGGCTCATGGCGCCGGAGGCCGCCGAGAAATACGCCGGGAAAGGACTTCAGGAAATCTGCCGCGCCGTGGGGATGCCGCCCGTCTTGCACGTGGGAAGCTGCGTCGACAATTCGCGCATCCTCACCGCCGTGGTCGAAATGGTCAAGGAGGGCGGGATCGGCGACTCGATCGACAAGCTGCCGGTCGCCGGCGCGGCGCCCGAGTGGATGAGCGAGAAGGCGATTTCGATCGGCATGTACGTGGTGGCCAGCGGCATCTTCACCGTGGTGAATCCGCCGCTTCCCGTGCAGGGCTCGCCACGCGTGGTCGAGCTGTTGACCAAGACGTTCGAGAAGCACTTCGGGGCGACCTGGGCGTTCGAGGAGGACCCGATCAAGGCGGCCCGCCTGATGATCGACCACATCGACCGGAAGCGGGCCGACCTGGGGCTGCCGCCGCCCATGTACGAGGTGCCCTACGCGCCCAAGACGGTCGAAGTCGCCCCGGCGGCACCGGCCGCCGCGAAGCCCGAGCCCCTCGCCGCGACCGCGAGCAGTTGACCCACGCCCGCGGGTTGATCCGTACCCGCGGGAAATCTCACGCTCGGTCGCTTTGCGGCTACGGAGATGCTGGGGATAAGGACGGAGATGCTGGGGATGAGAGAGGACACGGAGGAGGAGACGACCGGGGGTCTTTTTCCGCGGCCGGCTTGGAGACCGTCGAGCAAGCGAGACCGCAGGAGGACATGAATCGTGAAACGCATCGTGGCCGATCCGACCAAGTGCATGGCCTGCCGGGCATGCGAGATCGCCTGCGCGTTGGCTCACGCGGATACGGACGACCTGGTCGAGGCCCTCCTCGAGCGCGGGGCGAAGCCGCGGATTTACATCGAGTCGGCCGGGAGCCTGGTCGTGCCACTCCAGTGCCGGCACTGCGACGACGCCCCGTGCGTGGCGGTATGCCCTTCCGGGGCCCTTTCCCGGCCCGATCCGAGTGGTCCGGTCGGGGTCGACCAGCGCCGGTGCATCGGCTGCGCGTACTGCGTCCAGGCGTGCCCGTTCGGCGTGATTCGTCTCGCCCGGCGGCCCGGGGCCGACACGTCCGGCGGTCAGATGGCGGTGGTCAAGTGCGACCTGTGCGCGGAGCGCCGGTCGGAGGGGCTGGAGCCGGCGTGCGTCTCGGCGTGCCCGGTCGGAGCGCTGGCCTTCGTAGAGGTGGACGAGAACGCGAAGAAGGCCAGGCTGCGCGCCGCGGCCCAGGCGGCCGCGGCCGTTTCGCCCGACGGATGACCCCATCGCGTGGCCGCGTGCGGCAGGGACGTCCCTACGACCGGGAGGACTCGACGTGGGGATCAAGGTGACCGTTTGCGTGGGCAGCTCTTGCCACGTCCGGGGCTCGCGGGCCGTGCTGAAACGGTTCGCCGAGGTCATCGAGGAGGAACGTCTCGCGGATCACGTGGCCTTGGTCGGGTCCTTTTGCATGGAGCGCTGCGGCGAAGGCATGAATTGGAAGTTCGACGATGAGAACGTCACCAGCGCCAGCCTCGAAGAAGCCGAACGGGCGTTGCGGGCGAGGCTGCAAGCGATCAAGACGCCCCCCCACCCCAACGCGGAAAGGGGGAGGCCGCCGGAATGAGCCCGCAGTCGTCGCCCAACCTGAGCTCGATTCTCGAGCATTCCCCCAACGGGATCGTGCTGGTCGACGAGCAGGCGCGGATCCAGTTCGTCAATCCGGCGTTCCGCAACATGTTCTCGACTTCCGACGGGGACCTGGCCGGGCGCAAGGTGTCGGAGCTGCTGCAATCGGACTGTTTCGATCGGGCGCTCGCCTCCGGGGGGGAGCTTTCCGTCCGTGGCAAGGCTCCCGAGCAGGACGTCTACTACCGGGCCAGCCTGTTCCGGATCGAGGGCGAGCGTCGCTGGTGCGGGATCTTCATCGACACGTCGGAAGAGGAACGGGCGCGGGAAGAGCTTCGCAAGGTGCGGCAGGAGACGCTCGCCCGCGCCGAGACGGTCATCCATCGCCAAATGCAGACGGCCCAGGAGATCGCGGGGTTGCTGGGAGAGACCACCGCGGAGACGAAGGTTCTGCTGGCCAAGCTCATGGACCTCTTCCGCCAGGAGGAGAAGCCGTGAGGGTCTTCTACGAGTTCGGCTTGAAGCAGATGAACAAGAAGCGGGAGGAGCTATGCGGCGACAGCGTCGTTTTCTCCGCCATGCCCGATTGGGCGACGCTCGTCCTCTCGGACGGGCTGGGGAGCGGCGTGAAGGCCAGCATCCTCTCCACGCTGACGACGCGGATCGCCACGCGAATGCTGGCCGAAGGGCTGCCCTTGGGCGAAGTGGTGCAAACGATTTCCGAGACCCTGCCCATCTGCCGCGTCCGAAAGATCGCCTACAGCACGTTTACCATGGCCCAGTTGTTCACCGAGGGGCACGCGAAGCTGGTCGTCTTCGACAACCCGCCGCCGCTTCTCGTGCGACGCGGCCGGGTCGAGCGCCTCGCGTACGACGATCGGGAGGTGGGGGCGAAACGGATCTACGACTACTCCTGTTCCGTCCGGCCCGGCGACTGGCTCGTGCTGGTCTCCGACGGCGTGATCAACGCGGGGATCGGCGGCGCGTATCCGCTCGGATGGGGCTGGGACGAGCTGGCCAAGTACGTCGAAGGCCACGTGCACGAGTCCCTTTCGGCGGAAGAGTTGGCCGAGAAGCTCGCCCGCGTCGTCGCCGATCTCTACGAAGGCCCGCCCGGCGACGACGTGACCATCGCCGTGGTCAAGGCCCGGTGGCGCCGCGTGGTGATCGTGTTCACGGGACCGCCGGTGAGCCCGGAGGACGACGAGCGGGTGGTTGGCGTCCTCACGTCTTCGCACGGGAAACGCGTGGTCTGCGGCGGGACGACCGCCAACATCGTGTCGCGCACGCTGGGCCGGCAAATCGACGTGGATCTGGAAACGGGTACCGAGACCGTCCCCGCCATGGGCCGGATCGATGGAATCGACCTGGTGACCGAAGGCACCCTGACGGTCACCCGGGCCCTGGAGATCATTCGCGTCGACGAGCCGAACGAGGATCTGAAGCTCCGCGTGGATGGGGCCAGTCGCCTGGTCGTCCTCCTGCGCGAAGCCGACGAAGTGAGGATCCTGCTGGGCAGGGCGATGAATCCGGCCCACCAGAATCCCAATCTGCCCCGAAACCTCGGCCTTAAGACCCAGGTCGTGCAGGCCCTGGCCCAGGAGCTGGAACGCCGGGGGAAGCAGGTGAAGATTGAGTTTTTTTGAGTGGGGAGTGGCGAGTGGCGGGTGGTGAGTGGTGAGTCTTGAAGGGTGGGAAGAAGCATGGCTGAAACGAGCGAGGCGGACGTGGCCGGGATCGTGGATCGCTACGCGGGCGACCCGGGCATGCTTATCCCCATGATGCAGGACGTGCAGGCCGAGTGCGGCTATCTGCCCCGGGCCGAGCTGAAACAGCTCTCCTCGCGGCTCGCCGTTCCGCTCGCCCGAATCTACAGCGTGGCCACCTTCTACTCCTCCTTTCGGCTGATGCCCAAGGGGGATCACACGATCCAGCTCTGCCTGGGCACGGTCTGCTTCCTCAAGGGGGCCGGCAAGATTTCCGAGGCGCTGCAGAAGGAGTTCGAGCTGCTGCCGGGCGGCACGTCCCCGGACGGGAAGTTCACGTTTGCGCCGGTCAACTGCGTGGGGGCTTGCGCCCTGGCCCCGGTGATGGTCGTCGACGGGAAGTACTACGGCGGCCTGGAGGTCGACTCCGCCATGGAGCTGTTGCACAAGATCGCCGCCGGGGAAGATGTCCCCGAATCGGCCGCAAAAACGGACTAAGGACGCATAAGGCAATGACTTGGGGACTGTCCCAATTCTCCCGCAGGGAAAATGGGACTGTCCCCCTCCGGAATTCGGGAAGCTGTTTCTATAGGAGTTCTGAAGCCACACGACAATCCGCGGGAGCCTACTTCAAGTGAGCACGGTCGAAACCAGGCTGGAAACCGCCGACGACCTCGAGCAGTACCGCGAGCAGATCCTCGCCGCACGCGACCCCAAGGCCGCACGCGTGCGCGTGTGTCTGGGCACGGGCTGCACGGCGAAGGGGGCCGTGGAGGTCCTGGAGCGGTTCCGCCAGGCTGCCCGAGAACTCGAAGACGAGTCCCTCGTCGTCGGTCTCAAGTGCACCGGGTGCCACGGCTTCTGCGAGCGCGGCCCGATCGTGGTCGTCGATCCGGGCAACGTCCTCTACCAGAACGTCAAGGGCGAAGACGTGCCCGAGATTTGGCGCGAGTCGGTCCTGGGCGGGCGCGTGGTCGAGAGGCTTTTGTACCAGGACGAGGAGACGGAGACGGTCGCCACCACGCCCGATGAAATCCCCTTCTACCGGGCCCAGCACCGCATCGTGCTCGCCTTGAACGGGGTGATCGACCCGACGAGCGTGGAAGACTACATCGCGGCGGGCGGCTACGCCGGGCTGGCCAAGGCGCTTGTGTCGATGCAGCCGGAGGAGATCATCGACCAGATCACCGCCTCGGGCCTGCGGGGCCGCGGAGGGGGCGGGTTCCTCACCGGGCGCAAATGGCGGTCCGCCCGAAACGCCCCCGGCGAGCCGCGCTACGTGATCGCCAACGGCGACGAGGGCGACCCCGGCGCGTTCATGGACCGCTCGTTGATGGAAGGGTCCCCCCATTCGGTCCTCGAGGGGATGATCATCGGGGGCTACGCCGTCGGCTCGTCGCAGGGCTACATCTACGTGCGCAACGAATACCCCAAGGCCGTCGAGCACCTGACGATCGCTATCCGTGCGGCCCGCGAGCTGGGGCTGCTGGGCGAGAACATCCTGGGAAGCGGGTTCGGCTTCGACGTCCGCATCAACCGCGGCGCCGGCGCGTTCGTCTGCGGCGAGTCGACCGCCCTGATGGCCTCGCTCGAAGGGCGCGTGGGCGAGCCCCGGGCGAAGTACATCCACACCGTGGAAAGCGGCCTGAACGGCAAGCCCTCCCTCCTGAACAACGTCGAAACCTGGGCCAACGTCCCCCCCATCATCCTTCGAGGCGCCGAGTGGTTCGCCTCGCTGGGCACCGAGAAAAGCAAAGGCACCAAGGTCTTCTCGCTCACCGGGAACGTGAAGAACACGGGCCTGGTCGAGGTGCCCATGGGCATGACGCTCCGCCAGATCATCTACGACGTCGGCGGCGGCATCCGCGGCAACAAGGCGTTCAAGGCCGTGCAGACCGGCGGCCCCTCGGGCGGCTGCATCCCGGCCGACTACCTCGACGAGCCGGTCGACTTCGATCGCCTCACCGAGCTCGGGTCGATGATGGGCTCGGGCGGCATGATCGTCATGGACGAGGACACGTGCATGGTCCACGTGGCCAAGTACTTCCTCGGGTTCCTCAAGGACGAGTCGTGCGGCAAGTGCACGCCCTGCCGTGAAGGCATCGCCCAGATGCTGCACATCCTGGAGCGAATCAGCCAGGGCGAGGGCCGGGAGGGCGACGTCGAGCAGCTCGAAGCGCTCGGCGAGCTTCTGGAGGACACGGCCCTGTGCGCCCTGGGCAAGACGGCCGCCTATCCCGTGCTTTCCACGGTCCGCCGGTTCCGCGAGGAATATGAATCCCACGTCCGCGACAAGCACTGCCCGGCCAAAGTGTGCCCGGCGCTGTTCCGCTACGAGATCGACCCGGAGGTGTGCACGGGCTGCCGGCTGTGTGCGAAGCGGTGCCCGGTCGACGCCATCACGGGCGAGCGCAAGAAGCCGCACGCGATCGACCAGGCGAAGTGCACGAAGTGCGGCACGTGCTTCGACGTGTGTCCGTTCTCCAGCGTGGTCAAGGTGTAGAAGCGGTGATCCAGGTTTTGCGACAACGAACGTAGGTGCGGCCCATGCCGACGGTAACGATCGACGGAAAAGCTTACGAGGCGCAGGTCGGCGAGACGATCTTCGAGGTCGCCCGGCGCAACGGGATTTGGATCCCCACGTTGTGCCATCACGACGCGTTGGAGCCCTACGGGGCGTGCCGTATATGCGTAGTGGAGATCGACCGGGGCGGCTGGTGGCAGGTGGTCACGTCGTGCAACTACCCGGTGCGCCGCGATCTGACGGTCCGCGTCGAGTCGGAGCGAGCGGTTCGGGCGCGTCGGGGGGTGATGGAGCTGCTGCTGGCCCGCTGTCCGGAAAGCCCGGAGCTGCGCGAGCTGGCCGCGCGCATGGGCGTCGACGACACGCCTTACCCGCACGTTACCGAGGCCCAGCGGAACTGCATCCTGTGCGGGCTTTGCGTGCGTGTGTGCGAGGAGCGGATCGGCGCGTCGGCGATTTCTCCGGCGGGCCGGGGCGCCGAGCGCGCGGTGGCCTCGCCGTTTCGCCTCGCGTCGGAAGACTGCATCGGCTGCGGCGCGTGTGCCGCGGTCTGCCCGGTGGGCACGATCGTCGTCCGCATGCACGAGGACGAGGTGGAGATCTCGCCGTTCAAGAGCCGCGTCAGAATCCGGCGCTGTGCGGCGTGCGGCAAGCCGTTGGCCAGCGAGCTGGTCGGCCGGGCGCTGGCCGATCGCGGGGGACCGAAGCTCGTCGCGCTCTTGGCGGGCGAAGACCTCTGCCCGAGCTGCAAGCGAAAGAAGCTGGCCCGCGAAATGACGGCGACCCTTCCCGAGCGGGAGGTCGGATAGTGCGTGATGAGATTTGAAATCCAGTTCATAGAAGGGCTCGGTTGACGCGATGCGAGTCCGTGGGGGAGACACAACCACCAGGAGGCGCCGATGTCCAAGCAGGTGTTCACGCAGGTCATCCGCGGAGCTCACGAGTGGGTCCGGCAGGCGGAAGAAGCTCTGGAAGAGGCACTCGCCGAACACGGGCCCGAGAAGCCGATCGGCTGGGGACCGCTGACGGCCTACTGTTTACCCATGTCCTATTCGCTGATGGGGCTCGAAGTGAAGACCATCGGCGAGCTGAAGGCCCAGGTCGAGCACGCCCGCGAGCTGCTCAGGCCCGTGCCGACCGATGACGTGTGGCTTCCCTATCTGGGCGACGGGCTGGACGCCGGGGCGGCGAGCATGCTGGCGCAGGAGGCGCTGGTGGCGCTGCGCACGACGAACGGCCACCAGATGGGGCCCGGCTGGCAGGGGTTCATCTCCGACACGATCATGCGCGAGCTGGGCATCCAGTTGGTCGACGGCCGGATGCCCGGCTTCGCGGCCAT
>Ga0180431_10008053_pt1 | contig 12152 bp, 9 predicted proteins | sample SS_ome_11_FD_132459 | JGI IMG/M metagenome (GOLD analysis project Ga0180431, IMG submission 132459) | Hypersaline lake sediment archaeal communities from the Salton Sea, California, USA - SS_1_MS_1 metaG | ecosystem: Environmental > Aquatic > Non-marine Saline and Alkaline > Hypersaline >... | reverse complement strand
TTACCGCCCTCCCCGTCATCCTCGGTTCGGATGCTGATCGGCATGGTGAGGTGCAGGTCGCCCACGGTGACCCCGTGCTTCTCGTGGTAGCGGCGTAACCCGCCGGAGATCCCGGCCACGAACCCGTCGTTGAGCGCGCCGCCGCTTCTGTGGGCCGCCTCCTTCAATCTCGCAAGCGGCACCTCGTGCACCGCCAGCCGGCGAACCAGGGTGCGTTCGGTCATCAACGGTGAACCGGTTTCAGCGACAGGACGCATGGTGCGGTACACCGAAGCCGTCAGCTCGCCGGCGGAGGCCACGGTCTGCATCGGATGACGTATGACGTCGAACAGTGTCTGGGGTGCTGCCTTCGCCACACCGGTAACCGCTTGGCGCACCAGACCGAGGTCGTAGCGCAGGGCGTCGGCGTAGCCGCTCAGCAGGCCGCGTTCGTTTACCTCCGGATGTCCTGACTGAGCCTGCACCGAGTCAAGGGAGCGCGGCTCCTCGGTCAGGTCGAACAGGTGCATCGCGATCTGCACCCCGCCCACCCCGTCGGTGAGGCCGTGGTGGAACTTGCACAGCACCGCTGCACCGCCACCGTCGAGACCCTCGATCAGCGTCGCGGTCCACAGCGGCCGGGCCCGGTCGAAGTCCGCCATGGCCGCCACCCGCGCCATCTCCAATACGCCCTCGAGATTGCCCGGTTGGGGGGCGCAGACCCGGCGCATATGAAAAGAGAGATCAAAGTCGGGGGCGTCCTCCCAGCGTGGCGGCGCGGGAGGCGGGGACTCCACCACCCGCCGGCGCCAGATGGGAAGGGCGCGCGACAGCACCTCGAAACGGTCCCGCACGACGTTCCAGTCCGGTGTGCGGTCCAGCATGATCACCGTGACCACGGTCGACCGCAGCCGCGGATCGGATTCCATCGCCCAGGTGAACGCATCTGTCTGACTCATGAACTCGGTCATCGTGCTACCACGCTACGGCCGCGCTGTGGCCCGCGTCACCACCGGATTTCAACTGGTGACTTTCTTCCCTCCGGCTATTGGCACAATCGGGGCATGACACTGGGCCCGAAACGGCGCCGCGCGCACAACAAGCTGGCCGCGCGGCCCGGTGTGCGGTCGGTGCGCCGTCCGGTCACCCCGGCCGGAACCGAAACCTTCGATCTCTTCTACATCCGCACCGGCACACCCGGCAGCCACCCGTTGGTGATCGTTCCCGGCGGCCCCGGGATGGCCTCGATCGGTCACTATCAGGGGCTGCGCCGGCGGGCCGGCGAGGCCGGCCTGGACGTGATCATGGTCGAGCACCGCGGGGTGGGCATGTCGCGCCATGATGACACCGGAGTTGATCTGCCGGCCGCCGCGCTGACCATCGAGCAGGCGGTCGACGATATCGCCGCGGTCCTCGACGCCGAAGAAGTCCGGACCGCCGTTGTCTACGGCACCTCCTACGGCAGCTATCTGGCCGCCGGGATGGGTGTGCGCCATCCCGCGCGGGTGCGGGCGATGATCCTCGACTCACCGCTACTCAACCGCGACGATATCGAGATCGTCCGGCGTGAGCTGCGTGACCTGCTCTGGCACGGCCACCATCCGGCGACCGCCGAACTGGCCGCAAAGGTCCGTCGGCTGGCCGACGACGGCGCCATGACGCCGGCCGACGCCCAGCTCGCGGCGACGCTCTACGGCTTCGGTGGTGTCGAGTTGCTGCACCGCCTGCTGGATCTGCTGCTGGACGATCGGCCGCTGCTGTGGACGACGATGAGTCGCATCGAGCAGGCGGCAACCCGCAAGATGCCGTACCGGAACGAGGCCGATCTGGTCGGGCCGATCGGGTTCCGGGAGCTCAACTTCCACGGGATTCCGGACGGCCTGCCGCTGGACCCCGCCGTCGCGATGCGTGAGTCTGCTCCCGGCGAGCCGCCTCCCTTTGAGGGTGAACCCTTCGACCTGGCCACCGCGATGCCCGACTTCTGCTGGCCTACCGTGGTCATCTCCGGCGGCCGTGACCTGACCACACCGCCGGCCGTCGCCGACCGTGTCGCGGAACTGCTGCCCGATGCCGCGCTGGTGGTACTGCCGACGGCCGGTCACAGCATCCTGGATACCCGGGAACAGGCCGCGCTGCGCATCGCCGCCGGCGTCTGCGCCGGCCGGTCTGAGGACCTGCCCGCCGCGGGCATGGACCTGGATCAGCTCCCGGTCCGGCCCGAACTGTGGCTGATGGGATCGGCCATCGAAGTGGCGGCGCGCATCGAGGCGATGCTGCCGGGTGCCCTGCAGCGACTGCTGCCCCGGCTGCTGAGCAGCGCTACTTCATGAAACCGATTGTGCTGTAGTCCAAGTCGCCCAATCCGGCCGGGCCGAAATTGGCCAGGTTCGAGCGCACCGCCAGGTTGCCCGGTGACTGGAACAGCGCGAGGCTGAACACCTCGTCCCACAGCAGCAGGTCGACCTCGTTGGCGAGCTCGCGGGCCTTGGCCGGATCCAACTCGTCGAGCACCTGCTCCACCTTGGCGTCGATCTCGGGGCTGGAGATCCTGCCGAAATTACTTTCCGCGCCGGTGGTGAAGATCTGGTTGAGACAGCACAGCGAGAAGGCGTCGCCCACCCAGGAGAACTGGGTGACGTCGAAGTCGCCGACGGTGACGTGGTTGGAGAAGAAGCCGTTCGCGGGTTTGACGTCCAGTTCCATCTTGACGCCGATCTGGGCCAGGGTGTTCTGGGCGACCTGCCCCACCTGGCGGCCGCTCTGTGAGTCGTACAGCACGTTGCGGATGACCAGCTGTTTGCCGTCCTTTTCGCGGAACTCTCCGTTCAGCGTCCATCCCAGCGCGTCGAGCTCGGCCTTGGCCTGCTCCGGGTCGTAGCCCACGACCGCACTGTTGTCCCGGTAGCCCTCCTGTCCGGCGACGAAGATGTGGTTTCCCAGCGGCACCGGGGTTTCCACCAGACCGCGCTGGCTGACGTTCACGATCGCCTGACGGTCGATTCCCTTGGCGACCGCCTGACGCAGGGCCTTATCCGACAGGATCGCCCCCGGCGCGCCGTTGAAGGTCAGGTGATACCAACTCGGCGCCGGTGCCCGCCGGATCGAGATGCCCTCGGTGCGCTGGGCGATGGTGAGCTCGTCGAGTGAGGCGACGCCGGTGGCGTCGATGGTGTTGTTCTGCAGCGCCGGGATCCGCGCCGCATCGTCGAGTACCAGGTAGGTGAAGGAGTCCAACAGCGGCGGTGTTCCCCACCACTGGGGGTTACGGGTCAACGTGATCCGCTGGGCGGTGCGGTCCACCGCCGAGACCATGAACGGCCCGGCCGAGGGTCCGGGCTTGTCGAGTTGGCCCTTATTGAAGGTTTCCGGGTCGCTGGTCATGCTCGCGGGCAACAGCATCGTGTTACCGGCGAACATGCCTCGCCATTCCGGATAGTGCTGGGCGAAGGTCACCACTGCCTGCCGGTCGTCGACGCCGCGGGTGACCGAAGCCACCCGGTCGGAGCCGTTGGGGGAGGCGATCGCGAAAGCCTTGTCCTTGCCGCTGGTCGCGTTGATCTGGGCGGCGATATCCGTCCAGGTGATAGGCGTGTCGTCCGACCAGGTGGCTTCGGGGTTGATGGTGTAGGTGACCACCTGCGGGTCGGTTTCGGTCAGCTCGACGCTGGTGAAGTAGTCGGTGTTGACCTTCATCGTGCCGTCCGGGGCGACGATGTAGGCCCGCGGCATGGTGGGCCGCAACAGCGATGCGGTGTCGGCCTGGTTGCCGTCGATGTTGAGGGTGTTGAAGTTCGCCGGCAGCGCGCCGATCGACAGCCGCAGATTGCCGCCCTCCATGAGGGTGGACGGGTTCTGCGGGTTGATATCGCTGGTGGCACCGAGTTCGGCATTACCGCCGCCGCCGGGCACCCCGGTCTGCTTGGTTGCGCAGCCCGACAGGGTCAGCACCCCCACCGCGAGCAGACATAAAAGTGTCCTGACACGCCGTGCCGAGGGGACATTTGTGTCTGTTCGCCGAGGAGTCACACCGACGATGCTAGCGGCGGGACGGATCCGGTTGGGGGATCGCGGCGAGTAACCGCCGGGTGTATTCGTTACGCGGATTGCCGAACACCTCGTCGCTGTCGCCGTACTCGACGATCGCTCCGCGGTACATCACCGCCACCTGATGGGCCAGATGTTTGACCACCGAGAGGTCGTGGGAGACGAAGAGATAGGACAGGCCGAATTCGCGTTGCAGATCCAGCAGGAGGTTGATGATGCCCGCCTGGATCGAGACATCCAGCGCCGAGACGGGCTCGTCCAGTGCCAGGATTTTGGGCTGTAGGGCGAGGGCTCGCGCGATACCGATCCGCTGCTTCTGGCCGCCGGAGAAGTGCTGCGGATACCGACTGGCGTCGGCACGCCGAAGACCGACGATCTCCAGCAGCTCCGCGACCCGGGCATTGATCCGACTCTTGTCGAAACCGTTGGCGGCCAACGGTTCGGCGAGAATATCGAATACCGGCATCCGCGGGTCCAGGGCGGCCACCGGATCCTGGAACACGACCTGGAGGTTGCGGCGCAGCTCCCGGCGTCGGGGGGCGGTAAGCGTCGCGACGTCGTCGCCGAGCACCTCAATCGAACCGGACTGCGGCGCCTGCAGTTCCAAGATCTCGTGCAGGGTGGTCGACTTGCCGGAACCCGACTCACCGACGATGCCGAGGGTGCGCCCCTGATGTACCTCGAAGCTGATTCGGTCGACGGCGCGCACTTCGCCGATCTGCCGACGAAAGACCACCCCTTTGGTCAGTCGGTAGGTGCGGGACAGGTCGCGGACCCGCACCACCGGTATCGGCTCGGGCTCGTCGGACGCCGCCGGTTCGACGGCCACACCGTAGATATCGGCCGCGGTACGGCCGGCGACTCGATCGGTGCGGATACATGCGGCGGCATGGCCCGGCTCGATATCCACCAGCGCGGGTTCGTTGGTCCGGCACTCATCGACGACCAGCGGACAGCGGGGCGCGAACGGGCAACCCGGCGGGAGGCCGATCATTGACGGCGGTGCGCCTGGGATCGGCACCAGCCGTTCGCCGCGTGGTGCGCCCAGACGGGGTACCGAGCCGAGAAGTCCTGCGGTGTAGGGCATCCGGCGATCGCCGTAGAGCTGCTCGACGGTCGCCGTCTCCACCGCGCGCCCGGCATACATCACCAGCGCGCGGTCGGCGAACTCGGCCACCACGCCGAGATCGTGGGTGATGATCAGCACCCCGGCCCCGGTCGCGTCCCGCGCGGTCTTGAGCACGTCGAGGATCTGTGCCTGCACCGTCACGTCGAGAGCGGTCGTCGGTTCGTCGCAGATGATCAGATCGGGGTTGCAGGAGATCGCGATGGCGATCACCACCCGCTGGCGTTCGCCGCCGGACAGCTCATGCGGGAAGGCCCGTGTCCGCCGCTCGGCCTGGGCGAGTCCGACCAGTTCCAGCAGTTCGACCGCGCGACGACGGGCATCGGATCTACTCACCTCAGGGTGATGCACCCGGATCGCCTCGGCGACCTGCTGGCCCACCGTGTAGACCGGGGTCAGCGCCGACATCGGATCCTGAAACACCGTGCCGATGCGCGCGCCCCGGATCTTCGACAGACCAGCGTCGGACATACCGAGCAGTTGCGCACCGTCGAGGGTGGCCGAACCCGACACCGTGGCATATTCGGGAAGCAGGCCGATCACCGCCATGGCCGCCGCAGACTTGCCCGACCCCGATTCGCCGACCATCGCCACGACCTCGCCGGGGTCGACGTGGTAGCTCAGGCCGCGTACGGCGTGCAGATCGCCCCCGTCGGTGGGACTGCCGGTGGAACTGTCGGTGGGGAAGGTGACCGAGAGGTCTTTCACTTCCAGCAGGTTGCCGGTCATGGCCGCGGCCCCCGTCGCCCAGGATGTGCGCTGCCCGGGTCGAGCGCATCGCGCAGTCCGTCACCGGTCAGGTTCGCGCACACCAGGATCACGATCAGCACTCCGGCCGGGAAGAGGAAGACCCACGGGAACGTCGTCGCCGACTTGGTGCCGTCGGCGATCAGGGTGCCCAGGGACACGTCCGGCGGCTGGACGCCGAATCCCAGGAAGCTCAGGCCGGTTTCGGCCAGGATCGCCACCCCGACGGTCAGGGCGGTATCGATGATCAGGATCGACGCCACGTTGGGCAGGATGTGGCGGGCGATGATCTGCCGGTTGGGCACACCCATGTACCTGGCAGCCTGGACGTACTCCCGCTCCCGCAGGCTCATCGTCAGGCCACGGACCATACGGGAGCTGATCATCCAGCTGAACCCGGCCAACAGCGCGATCAGCAGCGTGATGTTGGCGGAGTTCTTGGTCCGCGGGGTGATGATCGCGATGAGGATGAAGCTCGGCACCACCAGCAGCAGGTCCACCAGCCACATCAGGGCGCGGTCGCGCCACCCGCCGAAATACCCGGCGATGGAGCCAACCGTTGCGGCGATGACGGTGGAGATGACCGCGACGCACAGGCCGATCAGCAGTGATTTCTGCATACCGCGCAATACCTGGGCCAGCACGTCCTGCCCGATCGCGTTGGTGCCGAACCAATGCTCGGGCCCGGGTGGGGTCTGCAGCGCGTAGAAGTCGATATCGGTGTGCGAATAGGGCAGCAACGGCGGCAGTGCGTAGCAGGCGACGAAGAGCAGAACCAGGATGACCAGGGCGGCCACCGCGAGACGGTTGGCGAGAAACCGCCGCGCGACGAGGGTGCGGCGGGAGACGAACTCCTGTTCGGTCTCCTGGTCGGTGGTGCTCATGTCACCCGCACCCGGGGATCGAGGATGGCGTAGATGACATCGGAGAGCAGGCCGGCCAGCAGCACCATCGCGCCGGAGAACACCGTGATCGCCGCGACGATATTGGTGTCCTGGGTGGCAATACCCTGCACCACCCACTCGCCCATACCGTGCCAGCCGAAGATCTTCTCGACGAACACCGCGCCGGTGACCAGGCCGGCGACGCTGTAGGCGAACAGCGTGGCCATCGGGATCAGCGCGGTCCGCAGGCCGTGCTTGAACAGGGCCTGTCTTCGGGTCAGGCCTTTGGCGCGGGCGGTGCGGATGAAGTCCTGGCCCAGAACGTCGAGCATGGCGTTGCGCTGGTAACGGCTGTAGCCGGCGATCGAGAGCAGCGCCAGGGTCATCGTCGGCAGCACCAGGTGCTGTAACCGGTCGACGAGCCGGTTCCACGTACCGCCGGCGACATTCGGTGAGGTCTCGCCGGTGTACTCGAAAATCTGCACCCCCAGGGCGGTGTTTACCTGCAGGGAACCCAGGATCAGCAGGTTGGCCAACACGAACGTGGGCGTGCTGATGATCAGCAGCGACAACATGGTGACCACGCGATCGGAGAGCCGGTACTGCCGGATGGCCCCCCAGGCGCCGACCACCACTCCGATCACCGTGCCCAGCACCGAGCCGATCAGCAGCAGTCGCAGGCTCACCCCGATGCGGCGCCACAGCTCATCAGACACCGGTTGGCCGTTGACGGTGGTGCCGAAGTCGCCGCGGACCGCACCGGACGCCCAGTGCGCGTAACGCAGCGGTATCGGCTTGTCGAGGTCGAGTTCGGCGGCCTTGGCGTCGATCACCGCCTGTGGCGGGCGCGGATTGCGCTGCAAAAGGCTGTCCAGCGGGGTGAACGAGTAGGAGGTGAGGGTGAAGGTCAGGAAGGATGCGAGGGCCAGCAATATCAGGTAGTTGAGCAGCCGGCGTGCCAGGAACCGGACCATCAGATCAGGGTAGGGGTGGTGATCCCGGCCGGCGGGTCCACGCGCCGAGCAGGCACAAACTCGCACCAAAAAGCCCCCGCGGATGCCAGTTCATGGCTGCTCGCGCGACGTGGAACCCGGCTAACATCCGCTGCATGAGCGTGACAGATGAGTACCTGGCCAATAACGCCGAATACGCCAAGACCTTCTCCGGCCCACTGCCGCTGCCGCCGAGCAAGCAGGTGGCCGTGGTGGCCTGTATGGATGCCCGGATGGACGTCTACCGCATGCTCGGCCTCAACGAGGGCGAGGCGCACGTCATCCGCAACGCCGGCGGTGTGGTCACCGACGACGAGATCCGTTCGCTGGCCATCAGCCAACGGCTGCTCGGTACCCGCGAGATCCTCCTGGTCCACCACACCGACTGCGGGATGCTGACCTTCACCGACGACGCCTTCAAGCGCGACATTCAGGCCGAGACCGGGATCAAGCCGCCGTGGGCGGCCGAATCGTTCGGCGATGTCGACGAGGATGTCCGCCAGTCGCTGCGACGGATCGATGTCAGTCCGTTCGTCACCAAGCACACCTCGTTGCGCGGTTTCGTCTTCGATGTCGCGACGGGTGCGCTGCGTGAGGTTGCGATCTAGCGCGTTCGACGGCGTCCGCGCATTGACACCCGAGAGTTGGGGTCGCTAGTTTAGGGCTAAATCAGTAAACATGGTCAAACCAGCCAACTTTACGGGGATTCAATGTCAGAGCAGGTTCTGCAGCGTCCGAGGCCGGGGCAATACGAGTTAAGTCATTTGCGGTCGCTGGAGGCCGAGGCCATCCACATCATCCGCGAGGTCGCAGCCGAGTTCGAACGCCCCGTGCTGCTGTTCTCAGGCGGCAAGGACTCCATTGTCATGCTGCACCTGGCGATCAAGGCCTTCGCGCCCGCGCGGCTGCCGTTCCCGGTCATGCACGTCGATACCGGGCACAATTTCGACGAGGTCATCTCCACCCGCGACGCACTGGTGGAACGGTACGGCCTGCGACTGGTGGTGGCCGGGGTGCAGGACGATATCGACGCCGGCCGGGTGATCGACAACGGGCCGTCACGCAACCCGTTGCAGACGGTCACGTTGCTGCGCGGCATCGCCGAGAACCGCTTCGACGCCGCGTTCGGCGGGGCCCGCCGAGACGAGGAGAAGGCGCGGGCCAAGGAGCGGGTGTTCAGCTTCCGCGACGAGTTCGGTCAGTGGGACCCCAAGGCGCAGCGACCCGAGCTGTGGAACCTCTACAACGGCCGGCATCGCAAGGGTGAGCACATCAGGGTCTTTCCGCTGTCGAACTGGACCGAGTTCGACATCTGGTCCTATATCGGTGAGGAGGGCATCGGTCTGCCGGCCATCTACTACGCACATCGCCGCCCGGTGTTTCGCCGTGACGGCATGTTGCTCGCCGTGCACAGGTATCTCCAGCCGGCAGCGGGGGAGGAGGTGTTCGAGACCTCGGTCCGGTTCCGCACTGTCGGCGACGTCACCTGCACCGGCTGTGTGGAGTCCGAGGCCGCCAGCGTCGAGGAGGTGATCGCCGAGACCGCGGTGTCGCGGCTCACCGAACGCGGCGCCACCCGTGCCGATGACCGGATCTCCGAGGCCGGCATGGAAGATCGCAAACGAGAGGGATACTTCTGATGGCTGTTGACGATTCCCAGGTCGCTCCGCTCCAGCCCTCCGGACCATTTTCCCAGGTCGCTCCGCTCCAGGCCTCCGGACCATTTTCCCAGGTCGCTCCGCTCCAGCCCTCCGGACCATTTTCCCAGGTCGCTCCGCTCCAGCCCTCCGGAACCCTCCTGCGGATCGCCACCGCCGGCTCCGTCGATGACGGCAAGTCCACCCTGATCGGCCGGCTGCTGTACGACTCCAAGGCCGTCATGGAGGACCAGCTGGCGGCCGTGGAACGCACCTCGCGGGAGCGCGGCAACGACTACACCGACCTGGCGCTCGTGACCGACGGGCTGCGCTCGGAACGCGAGCAGGGCATCACCATCGACGTGGCCTACCGCTACTTCGCCACGGCCAGGCGCAAGTTCATCATCGCCGACACCCCCGGGCACATCCAGTACACGCGCAACATGGTCACCGGCGCCTCTACCGCGCATCTGGTCATCGTGCTCGTCGACGCGCGCAACGGCCTGCTCGAACAGTCCCGCCGGCACGCGTTCCTCGCCTCTCTGCTCGGGGTCCAGCACATCGTGCTGGCGGTCAACAAGATGGATCTGATCGGCTGGGACCGTGAGCGCTTCGAGTGGATCCGGGACGAATTCCACGCCTTCGCCACCCGGTTGGACATCCATGACGTGACCACCATCCCGATGTCGGCGCTGGACGGCGACAACGTGGTGACCAAGTCCGCTCGCACCCCCTGGTACGAGGGGCCCCCGTTGTTGAGCCATCTCGAAGGCGTCTACGTCGCCGGTGATCGCAACCTCGTCGACGCCCGATTCCCCGTCCAGTACGTCATCCGTCCGCAGATCCGTGAACATGCCGATCACCGCAGCTATGCCGGTACGGTCGCCAGCGGCATCGTGCGCCCCGGCGATGAGGTGGTGGTGCTGCCCGGCGGCAAGACCAGCCGCATCGCCGCGATCGAGGGGCCCCAGGGTACGGTGGCCGAGGCCTTTCCGCCGATGGCGGTCTCCGTCACGCTGGCCGACGATATCGACGTCTCCCGCGGTGACATGCTGGTCCGGCCGCAGAACCAGCCGGAGGTCACCACCGAGTTCGACGCCACGGTGTGCTGGATGGCCGACACCGCGGTGCTCGAACCGGGGCGCGACTACGTCATCAAACACACCACCCGAACCACCCGGGCCCGGGTCACCGCGCTGGATTACCGCCTGGACGTCAACACCCTGCACCGCGACAAGGCCGCCACCGCTCTGAAGATCAACGAGCTCGGCCGGGTGACCCTGCGGACCCAGGTGCCGCTGCTACTTGACGAGTACACCCGCAACCCGGCCACCGGGTCGTTCATCCTGATCGACCCGGAGACCAACGTCACCATCGCGGCCGGGATGGTGCGCGATACCGTGCCGGTGGCCAGCCGCGGCTCCACGCCGAACACCGTGCGGCACCAGTCCCTGGTCGACGACCGGCTGACCAAGGGGCGCACCGTCTGGTTCACCGGCTTGTCCGGTTCGGGAAAGTCCTCGATCGCCGTCCTGGCCGAGCAGATGCTGCTCGAACACGGCAGCCCCGCCTACATCCTCGACGGTGACAATCTGCGCCACGGCCTCAATGCCGACCTGGGTTTCTCCATGGCCGACCGCGCCGAGAATCTGCGCCGGCTGGCCCACGTCGCCACCCTGATGGCCGATGCCGGGCTGACGGTCCTGGTACCGGCGATCAGTCCGCTGGAGGAGCACCGCGCCCGTGCGCGCGAGGTACACGCCGATGCGGGTATCGAGTTCCTGGAGGTGTTCGTCGACACGCCGCTGTCGGACTGCGAGCGCCGTGACCCCAAGGGGCTCTACGCCAAGGCCCGCCGGGGTGAGATCACCCATTTCACCGGTATCGACAGCCCGTATCAGCGGCCGAAGAATCCCGACCTGAGGCTGACGCCGGAGCGCGGTCCGGCCGGACTCGCCCGGCAGGTGATCGAGCTGCTGGAGTTCCGGTCGTGAACGATCACGAGCTCGCGGCCCGGCTGGCTGACGATGCCGGGCGGTTGCTGCTCGCGGTGCGCGACGAACTCGCCGACGCCCCTCCGGCGGAGCGCAAAGCCGAGGGCGACAGGCGCTCGCACGAGTTCCTGATGTCAGAGTTGGCCCGCGCCAGGCCGGGCGACGCGGTGCTGTCGGAAGAAGGCGCCGACGACCGGGTCCGGCTGCACTCGCCACGGGTGTGGATCGTCGACCCGCTCGACGGGACCCGCGAGTTCGCCGAACCCGGACGGGATGACTGGGCGGTGCACGTCGCGCTGTGGTCGGGCGGCGATCTGGTCGCCGGGGCGGTCGCGCTGCCCGCCCGCGGTATCACCCTGGCCACCCCGACTGTTCCGGCGCTACCCGCACCGCCGCCGACACCGCGGATCGTGGTCTCCCGCACCCGGCCCCCGGCCGTCGCGGTCCGGGTAGGTGATGCGGTGGGCGCAGAGCTGATCGCGATGGGTTCGGCCGGCGCGAAGGTCGCCGCGGTGGTGCAGGGCCGCGCTGAGATCTATGTGCATGCCGGCGGTCAGTACGAATGGGACTCGGCCGCGCCGGTGGCGGTGGCCCGGGCGGCCGGACTGCACACCTCGCGCATCGACGGCACACCGCTGCGCTACAACCAGCCCGACCCGCTCCTGCCCGATCTGCTTGTCTGCCGGCCCCGGTACGCGGAGGCGGTGCTCGACGCACTGCGTTGACTGGTGCTCGACGCACTGCGTTGA
>Ga0180431_10008051_pt1 | contig 12156 bp, 11 predicted proteins | sample SS_ome_11_FD_132459 | JGI IMG/M metagenome (GOLD analysis project Ga0180431, IMG submission 132459) | Hypersaline lake sediment archaeal communities from the Salton Sea, California, USA - SS_1_MS_1 metaG | ecosystem: Environmental > Aquatic > Non-marine Saline and Alkaline > Hypersaline >... | reverse complement strand
TCTAGCATCTATCTGTGGTCGTATCAGACTTTACAAAATTTGAAACATCTTTTTGAATTTTTAAAGGCTGAGAGTTTTTTAATGAAAAAAAACACCACCAAAAGCCGAAACTAAATGGCAAAAGATTAAAGATTCCATTTTTGATTGGGGAGATTGGTTTATTAATGCTTTGGGACATGGATTTATAGAAACTCAAAGAGGTAAAAGGAGTACAGTTGAAGGAATAAGAAAAATAATAGAGAAACGAGAAAAGAATAAAGGAGATTTAAAAGGATTTGAAAAATCCTTGAATGGCGAATCTGATTTGAAAACAGGATATAGTATCATCGATTCCATTCTCAAGCTAATAAACTCTGTTAAGGGAATCCCTTTAAGCAAAGATGAAGGCTCTTCGGGAGAACAAGCAGGGAGGTATGATGGAAGCGAATTTGATGTGGTTAACGCCAGTTGGGAAGTCCCGGCAGAAACCCCCGCCGAAGAAGACCCTGTCATGACGAAGCTAAATGCTATATCAAACCAGATAACTGAGATGAACTCATCCCTCCAGGCGAAAGGAGAAAAAGCCCCCGCCGATGATGACATGACCGAAATCAAGGAGGCGCTTAAACGCATCGAGGGCACCCTGGGACTGGGCGACATCGCCGCGGCTCTAAAGGAGATAAGAGCGGGGCTACAGGCCATCGTCCAGCCGGAGGGGGAAGAGGGGGCCACGGGTGAAAAGCTCAACGCCATCGAGGCGAGGCCCGCCGATAACGAGGCCAAGCTCGAAGAAAAAATAGACGACCTCGGCGTCGATGTCAGGGACTCGAAGCGCTCGATCCTGGGCGATATCGACTCGGTAAAGTCGGCGCTCGAAGCGCTGATAAAGGAGATCGAGAAAAAGGCCATGACGTTCGACCAGATATACAAAAAACTCTGCGTAACGATAGTACGCGAGCACAGGAACGCCACGGGGCGTATACTTAGATGAGGTAAGTAAAAAAACGATAAAGAATTTCGGGGGAGCCGGCGACAAAAGACCTGCCCCCCATTTTCCGCCCTTTTTCCATTCCACACTTGACATATCCGATATCCCCCTATATCATTCATTCCCAATATGGAGACGAATCCCTCAAAAAACCCGAGGAGAGACCCGACGATCAACGCCCTTGCGCTGACCATCTTCGCAACGAACATCGGCGGCGGCATCATCCTCGCGATCATCGCCCTCTACACAAAGCACCTGAACATCAGCCTGATCCTCGGTGGGTGGGTTATCTCGCTTTTTGCCATAGCGAGGGGAATCACCCAGCCTATAATCGGCCACTACATAGACAGGATGGACCCCCGCCCCGTCATAACCTGCGGGATCGTCATCTTCATAGTCGCCTCCGCCGCCCCGGCTATCCCCAACGCTACGGTCCTGTACGTCTCCCGGGCGCTCCAGGGGGTCGGCTCGGCGCTCGTCATCGTATCCTGCTACACCATCATCGCCAGGAGGTACCTGGACGCCTACATGAGGCGCATCGCCAACGCCCGGTTCATGATGCTGGAGATGACAGGCGCGGTTCTGGGGCCCCTCGTGGGGGCCTTGGTCTTCTGGGCCACCGACTCCTTCTCGACTCCCTTTATCGTCTGCTCGATGTTCGGCGTTATAGCCATGGCCCTCTATTTCAAGAATTATGATTCAATCGGCGGCTCGAAGCCCCTCCACGAAGCGGAAGACAATCCCGGCAAAAAGAACAAGCTCGTCTTCAACCCGTCCGGCTTGAGCATCCTCATCCTCATCTCCACGATGTTCTTCGTTCTCCAGTTCGTCTGGGGAAGCCTCCAGTTCATCATGCCCCTGTATGTTGTGGATAACGGAATGCCGGGCCATTTTGCGGGCTTTTTCTTCGGCGCCCTCTCCCTCGGGATGATCCTCACCATCCTCCTCACCGAGAGGGAGGCCTTCGGCAAGACCCCGGCGGAGGTCCTTATCTTCGTGGGGAGCCTGTTTGCGCTGGTGTGTCTGACTGCCTTTGTCCTGGTCATCAACGCGTGGATATGGTTTTTCCTGTTCCTGCTGATCGGGGCGGGCGTGGGAATGCTGTTTCCGATATTTCCGTCCCTGGCGGCGGACGCTATCAAGGACAGACCGGGACAGGGAGTAAGCTACATGGAGATGGGGGGGAACCTCGGATTTATCATAGGCCCCGTCGCTGCGGGGGCGCTGGCCGTGGGCGAGCAGTACCTCAGGGCCATCTACTTCGAGATAGGCTCGGCATACCTCCTCATCGTCGTCGCCGTCGCCCTCATTGTCATCAGGCACAGGCTGAAAAAGAGAGCGGACGTTAAAAGGGAGAACGGAGCGGATCGAACACAAAGCTGATTTTCAGATTGAAGCGGCGTCAGGGAAAAAGGGGTTGAAGCTAAAGAATCGATTAAGCAGATCAAGCGCCCAATTCAATATTGCTGAACAACAACAGCATTCGACCCATATCAACGGCGGGATGGAGACCGGATGATCTTTATCCAGAGACGGCCTCCTTGTTGACAAACTCGACCCCGATCTCCTTCATGGTGTTCACCGCTCTCTCGAGGTGGCCCGGCGGCGAGTTTACGGGGCGTGTCAGGTCTTCTATCACTAATACGTCAAAGCCGAAGTTGACGCCGTCCATCGCCGAGTAGAATACGCAGTAGTCGAGGGCCAGCCCGCACATGAAGACCCTCTTTACGTCCCTTGCCTTCAGATAACCCGAGAGGCCGGTCTCGGTCTTCTTGTCGTTTTCCAGAAAGACGCTGTAGCTGTCTATATCGGTGTGAATCCCCTTCCTCAGGATGAGGGTTATGTCGTCGATGTTCATCTCCGGGTGAAAGGCAGCGCCCGCAGTGCCGCGAACGCAGTGGTCGGGCCAGAGCACCGGCCCAAGCCCCGGCTCCTCGAAGAGGTCGTACGGCTTTTTACCCTCGTGGGCGCTGGCAAAGGACTTGTGCCCCACCGGGTGCCAGTCCTGCGTCCCCACAACGGTCTTAAAAAGCGGGATCAGGTCGTTTATATCGTCTATTATCTCGTCTCCGCCCTCAACGGCGAGGCTCCCCCCCGGCATGAAGTCCGGCTGGAGGTCGACGACTATAAGAGCATCGTCGGCGGCGATCTTGACGTCCTTCTTCTCGGCCCCTTTTGCTGTCATCACTCAGTCCTTATATTTTGGGAAAAAATGTTACGTAACTATAATAACATATTTTTTTTATGTCAAGAAAATAGGCATTGATTTTTTGTAATCATTTTAGTATATATAAACTATGTTCAAGGACGTAATCATAGAGGTGATCGGGGGGGAGATCGTCTTTACCTGCGGTGCCTGCAAAAAGCCGGGCTCCTTCGACACCGAGATGGTAAAGGCGATCACGGGAAGCAACGTCGTCAAGCCGTGCCCCCTCTGTAAGGGGATGATCACCTTCAACAGGAAGGCCATGCTCGACGAGATCGACAGGCTCATGTCCAGGGACCCGAGCCTCGAAAACCCCCTCGTAGTGGACGACCTTCAATATCCCGAGGAGGAGTCCGGCGCCGTGACGACCGATAATAACCCGGAGCCGGAGACCGCCGACGAGGAGATACCGGGGGGCGACGCGATCCTCGTCCTCGACTTCGAGGACTCCTTCATAAACGACGTCAAGGTGGTCTTTGACGGAATCGCCAACGTCAAGTCGCACAGCGAATCGCTGGGGGCGGTGAGGTTTATAAAGATGAGCATTGAAAACGCCAAGCTGATTCTGATGGACGTATTCCTCGGGGACGGGACATGCTTTGACGTTCTGGAGCGGTTAAGGGACAACCAGAAGGCGTCCTCGATCCCGGTCATCCTCGTCTCCACCACGAAGGACGACGAGAAGATGATAAAGAAGACCGTCTCCTCATACCCGCAGGTGAAGTTCGTCATCCAAAAGCAAGACCTGATGAAGAAGCTGATCAACATCTCCGCGATATTGAGAAAGACGTGAGAAAGACGTGCGGAAGACGTGCGGAAGGCGTAGGCCGCTGTTGTCGGCCGGTTTGTTTCTTTAGGGGTTCGGTTGATTTGTTGATATCGGGCTGGTGGTAGTTTTAAATGATGGTTTGATAATGATATTACGGGCGAAAGGCCCGTTTTTTATTGCGCCGATTTTAGTATGCGTTTTTAGTATGATATTTTAGCCCGATTCAATGGCTCTGCCCCAAACAACGATTGTCCCAAAACCTAAATAAATTTAACACCCCCCTTAACAAATGCGTTGCATTCGCCCCGCCGAAGTGTTACGATATGGGCAAATTTTCCCTATATTGATATTTTGTCATTGCGGACAAACAATGTTCACCACATTGTCATTGCGAGCGACCGCAGGGAGCGCGGCAATCGGGTCAATCCGCCCCGGCAGTTGAAAACACGCGATTGCTTCGTCGCCTTCGCTCCTCGCAATGACAGGCTTTTCATACTTTGGGAACAGATTTTATGGGGCAGGATATGAGCGAATTCATTTCTAATGCTACTAAATTCTATACTGACAATAAAGAATTATTAGTAGATATAGCTATTATAATTACAATTCTTACCTTCTTTGGTATTAGTATTCCAGTATTTAAAATACCTAAAAGAATCAAAGACCTGATTAAAAAAGTAAGTAGCCAGAGTACAAAAGACACTTCCCCTGACTACTACAAGTTCATCCGGAAGGACGCGAAAGACCTGACGCCGGAGGACGTCCTCGGCCTGCGCGGCAAGGGAAAATACGGTTACAAAGAATACTACTACGAGCGGGACTTCCACAGGGAGCTGGTAAAGAGGATAAGGGAGGGAAGGGACGCCATCGTCGTAGGGATGTCCCTCTCCGGCAAGACGCGGACGGTCTACGAGGCACTGAAGTCGCTGGGGGCCGGCTACGCCGTTACGTTATTGGATAAGTTTGATCCAATGGAAAAGCCTGACCTGACCGTGCCCGAGCTACCAAAGGGGCGTGACGCAAAGAAGAGAGTCCTCGTTATCGACGACATAAACAACTTCATCGGGAAGCCGAACTTCGATATGCTGTTGAAAAATTTTATGGATGATGACGTTACCGTCGTCGCCACGTGCAGGACAGGGCCAGACCTTGCCGGTTATGTTGGGACGGAGCTCTCCACGCTCTTCGGGAAACCGGTGGAGATTCCGAGGCTGAAGGAGGACGAGGCGGATCAGGTCGTAAAAGAGGCGGACGTCCAGCCGCCCGATAGTTTTGACGGCAATATCGGTTCCTTCTTTATCCCCCTTGCAGCAATGAAAGTGAGATACGGTGAACTAAGCCGTGAAGAGAAGAGGGTATTAAAGGCTATAAATAAGCTCCACTTTGGGGGGGTCTTTATTGAGAAAGGTGTCTTCCCCCTCGACAGGGTAATGACATATTACAAGGAGAAGAACAAAGTTAAAATAGAGGAAGGGGAGTTCACAAACCTGCTTGAAGATTTAAAAGAAAAGGAATTCCTTGAGTTCGGTGGGAATATGGTACAGGTCGAGGAAGCCTACCTCGACGAGGTGATCGAGGGGGGGAAGCCCACCCCCGAGGACTTCGCCGAGATGATCCAGATATTCATCAACAACCCGGACGCCCTCTTCGACCTCGGCCTCCGGGCAGGTGAAATAGGCATCTACAATATCAGGAAAAGGGACTACATGAGAGTTTCGATAGATGCTAATCTCGTCGCTCTGAAATCTTGGTCGACTTACAAAAAAAACTACAATTACGCCTCTATACAAAACAACCTCGGCGTCTCTTATAGCGAGCTCGCCAATATTGAGGAGAGGGCTGAAAATCTTAAAAAAGCGATTGGGGCATACGGGGAGGCGTTGAAGGTCATCACTCTAGAGGAATTCCCGATACAATACGCCACCACACAGAACAACCTCGGTGTTTCTTATAGAAACCTCTCAACAATTGAGAATACAGCAAAAAATATTAAGAGAGCGATCTTGGCTCACGAAGAAGCGTTGAATGTCAGGAAGCTGGAGGAATTCCCAATACAGTACGCCCAGACACAACACAACCTCGGCGGTGCTTATGTGGAACTTTCGAAAATAGAAGAAGCTGAAGAAAATACTAAGAGGGCAATCGGTGCATATGAGGAGGCGTTGAAGGTCAGGACGTTGGAGGAATTTCCAATAGAATACGCCGGCACACAGAACAACCTCGGTGTAACTTATAATGAGTTAGCCAAAATTGAGGATACGACTGAGAATCTGAGGAGAGCTATTAAGGCGTTCGATGGGGTGTTGAAAGTCATCACGTTAGAGGATTTCCCAATAAATTACGCCGGCACACAGAACAACCTTGGTGTCTCTTATTATGACCTTGCCAAAATTGAGGACACTGCCGAAAATCTTAAGAGGGCGATTGAGGCGTACGGAGAGGCGCTGAAGGTCAGGACGATTGAGAAATTTACTATAGATTACGCCACCACACAGAACAACCTCGGCAATGCTTATAAAGAGCTTGCAAAGATAAAGGATACAACTGATAATCTTAAGAGGGCGATTGGGACGTACAAAGAGGCTTTGAAGGTCTATACGTATGAGGAATTCCCGATATTTTACGGTATTACTAAACTCAATCTTGGGACTACATATATAATCCTTGTAGAAAAAGGCGACATGGATAAGAATTACAATATGGCGAGAGAATTATTCAAAGAGGCGCTGGAGATATTTAAAAAGATGGGAATCACTCAATATATAAAAATGGCCGAAAACAATATCGAAATACTGAACAAAATCTGCAACGAGGAAGGAAAAAGCAGTGGTGGAGATTAAGTACCTGAAGGACTACCCCCAGTACCTCCCCATCGTGGCGTACTGGAACTATAAAGAGTGGCACACGGGCGAGCTCCCCTTCGACGACATCATTGTAAGATACCAGGGGAGGATGAACTACGCCGCCGTCCCCACGACGCTTATCGCCATCGAGGACACCATGCCGGTGGGGTCTGTGTCGCTAAAGCTTGACGACCTCCCGGAGCGCCCCGACCTCAACCCGTGGCTGGCGTCCTTCATCGTCACGCCCGACTACCGCGGCAGGGGGATAGGGAGGCTGCTTATCCGCGCCGCCGAGGCCGCCGCAAAAGAGGCGGGCGTCACCCGCCTATATCTATTTACGCACACCGCAAACGCCCTCTACGAGAAGGAGGGGTGGACGTACCTCGACAAGGTTAAGACCGCGGAGGGTTATGTGGAATCGATCTACTACAAGGACTTTTAAATATATCAAGCGAGGATTAACATAATATGCTGCTGATGAAAAAAGAGGGGGCCAGGGGCTCGGTAGTCTTCATCCACCCGGCGGGGTCGTCGGGCGAGATATGGAGGGACGACGCGGAGTATTTCTCCCGCCGGTACAACACCATGACGATGGACCTCCCGGGGCGGGGGGTCACCGGCGGCGAGGGATCCACCGACGCCTTCGAGTACGCCCGGTTCGTCAAGAAGGCGATGGACCTGGCGGGATTTTCGACGGCCGTCGCCGTGGGGAGCTCGATGGGGGGCGCCGTCGCCCAGGCGCTGGCCTTAGACTACCCGGAGGCGGTCTCCGGCCTCGTGCTCCTCGGAACCGGGGCGAAGCTCCCCTGCGCCCCGATCATCTTCGAGACGATCACGACCGATTACACGAAATTCCTCGACATGTCGGGGAATGTGGCCTACGGCCCGAATACGGACGAGGCCGTAATCGCAAGGCACAGGGAGATTTTGGCCCGGGTAAGGCCGGAGGTGGCCCACGGCGACTTCACCGCCTGCAACGAATTCGACTCGCGCGAAAGGCTGGGTGAAATCAAGGTGCCGACGCTCATCATGTGCGGGGAGGCGGACTACATGATGCCGGTCAAGTTCTCCGCCTACCTCGCCGAGAATATCGAGAACTCGAGGCTCGTCACCCTTCCCGACGTGGGCCACCACCTGATGGCGGAGGCGAGGGACGAGTTCAGGAGGCACGTTTCGGAGTTTCTTAAGGAGGTCTTTTAATATATATCAAAATCCCACACCCCCCACATGTGCTAAAAGCGGACGATGAGGATCGCCCGCCTATCAGGCGGTCGCCTCAAGTATCTCCACCGGGAGGCCGTCCCAACCAACCTTTCCCTTCAGGTCGCCCGGCTCCAAACACTCCGTTGCGAACCACCTCCCCTTAACCTCGATCCCCAGGAGATTGAATATTAGTGAGCAGAGGTTCATGGCGTTCTCGAAGGGGTAGACCTGGTACTGGGCCACCGTGAGGCAGGCGCTATTCCCGGACGAGGAAGAACTCCTTAGGCCTGATGTTGACGACGAAGATACCCAGGACGATAAAGACAAGCCCCCCTATCAATCGCGCCGTCACCGGGTCTTTCATAAATATAGTTCCAAGGAGCACCCCGGACAGGGGCATAAGGAAGATAAAGGCCGACAGGTGGGTGGCCTTGTATCTCAAAAGGAGGTTTGTCCAGGCGAGGTAGCCGATTCCCGCGACAAGGACCGACTGGTAGATGATGGAAATGATAACCTCCCTGCTAAGCATAAGCATTACGTTTCTCTCGAAGATGAGGTGGGATATGCAAAGTACTACTATCCCGATCGCTATCGGGTGGAGCACGAGGTGGAGAGTTTCCCAATCATCGAGCCAGCGCTTTATGTAGATCGTCTGGGACGCCCAGCTGATCGAGGCGATCAGCACCAGGAGATCGCCCAGGAGATAATTGTGCCCCGAAGCCCCTCCCCCACCACTTCTGTAAAACAGGATCAAGACCCCCACGAAGGCCAGGAGTATCCCAATGATTTTCCTTGCGTTGAGCCTGTCGTCTACAAGTAAGAAGTGTGCAAGGATGGCCACAAAGAAGGGCTGTGTATTCAAAAGGATTGCGGCGCGGGAGACGGTGGTGTAATTTACTCCCGCATAAAAAATCGTGAACTGCACCCCGAACAAAAACCCGAGGGCCGCCACGTGCCCCCACTGCCTCGCCGTCAACGTAAGCTCTATCTTCTTGAATCTGGCGTAGGCATAGAAGATCAGCGACGCTATTATAAAGCGTATGGCGGCGGACGCGGCGGGCGGTATCCCGATCAGCGATATTTTGATTGCAAGGGCGTTCGACCCGAAGATGATGCTCAGAATTACCGCCATGGCCGAGCCCCTGAGGTCCATCGGCTTTTGTGACATCGGAGATTTATATCACCTAATGGGAAAAAAGTAAAGGAGATTTTATTAAGCAAAGAATAGTTTGCGCGTAACACATATTGGTGATAGAATTCAAAAAGTTTTTTACCATACTCAAAGGGGGTATAGATGAATAAGAAAGATCGGGTCGAGGCGGCCCTAAACCACAAGAAGCCGGACAGGGTTCCGACGATATCTTGTATGGATGTACAAAAGTACATCTACGACTCATTGGGAGAGATTCCTGTAAACACCTATAAGTATCTGGTTAATCCCATCACCGCGAAGATCATCGACTTCACATCCCCGCTTTTGAACTATTTAGAGGTCTTCGACAAAGACGTCACCGAGTTCATGCTGAAAAAGACAGAGTCGGACGTCAAGATGGGCTTTGACTCCACGTGGAATATCTACGCAAACATATTCCGCTTCAAGAACTCGAAGTTCATGACCGATGTCTACGGCGGCAGGCTCTACAAGATCACCGACGACGGCTACGGGAACATGGACACCCCCATGTTCGTTGAGGGAACCTTCAATACCCCGGACGACTGGAGGGGATTCAACAAGAAATACTGGGAGGCAATTCCGGAGAAGATGTTCGAGTTCAACGTCCTGATAAATAAAGAGTTCGGCGACGATATCTACATTTTCGGGTCCCTCTTCATGGGGCTTTTCGAGAACGCCTGGCAGCCCTTCGGCTTCAACACCTTCTCCCGGCTTCTGAAAAAGGAGAGGGGATTCATTGAAGAGCTCATCGAGTACAACAAGAATATGTACCTGAAGTGTGTCGACGCCTCGATAGACGCGGGGCTTCCCGGCTTTATCGTATCCGACGACCAGGCGTATAAGTCCGGGCCGATGGTCAACCCCAAGACGATGGACGAGCTCTTCGGCGGGCCGTACAGGGAGATTACAGACCGTGCCCACAAAAAGGGCGTCCCGATAGTGATCCACACCGACGGCTGGACCATACCCCTTCTTAAACTATACAAAAAGTGGGGATTTGACGGGCAGCACTCCCTGGAGCCCACGGCGAACGTAAACCTCGCCGACGTAAGGGAGGAGATCGGCGAAGAGATGACCCTTTTGGGACATCTGGACATCGCTCACGTCCTTTCCCACGGGACGAGGGAGGAGGTCTTCGCCCACGTCAAGGATTCGATAAAGCAGGGGGGCAAAAACGGCAACCTGATCCTGGGACCATGCAACTCCCACGCGGATATAAAGGTAGACAACATGAAATGGATGATGGAGGCTATAGAAGAATACGGAAACTACCCGTTGAAGATTTAGAATATTTTAAGAAAATATATTAGAATGTTTTAACTTTTTTCCTTGACATACTTTCTATATCCTGATATTCTCAACTAAATTTTGTGTATCTTTTATCTTAAATTTGTTGAATTTAAAAAATATTGGAGGTTTGAATGAAAAAGCTTTTAACTTTAGCACTTGCGGTCGTTTTCATTGCCACGGCTCTTACTGCAATGGCGGCAGAGACAACGTTCGAAGGTCAATACCGGGTGAGGGCCTGGAGTGAGTACAACTTCGACAAGAAGCTCGAGGATGTAACCGCTCTTCCAGGACACGAAAACGCCCAGTATGACGGCTGGTTCGACCAGAGATTCCGTCTCACGATCACGCACACGAGGAGCGAGTTCTTAAAGGCGGTAATCAGAGTGGACCTCGTCGAGGATACCTGGGGACAGCAGAGAAACCTGTTGATAAACAACAACAATGCGAACTTAATCAATCTGGCCTACCTCGAGTTCACGCTACCTCAGATCGGGACCTTTACCGTGGGTAAATTCAACGAGACCTACGGTTACGGCCTTGCATTCAGCGATGAGGGGGACGGAACCATCGGCCTAACCGGGCTACGCTGGGCGAATGCCTGGGGTCCAGTGGCGGTATCAGCCCTTTACGCCAAGGTAGCTGACAGGGTATCCTCAGGTTCCAACAGAGCCTGGTACAACTGGGATGCCGATCTCTGGGCCGGTAATGTCAAGATCACCCCTGCCGAGAACCACGTGATCGAGCTCTTCGGTGGAGCCCTCATCGATGGAGATGCCTGGGGCAATGGTGTTGGAGGTGCTTTGAATAACTCATGGGCCGCTTCATCGATCGGCTTTGGTGATGCCAGCGCCGTTATCGGTTTTGCGGGCATTGCCTACACCGGCAATATCGCAGACATGATCGACATCAAGATCGAGAACAGCTATATCTTCGGTCATGCCACACGTCACCTCGGCCGCGGTCTTTTCGGTCCGGCGGCTAATTACCCGGTAAGTTACTCGGTAAACGGCTGGAACGTCTACGCGGATGTTGCCTACTATAACGACCTCTTCAGGGTCGGCGTGGCGTTCATCATGGGAAGCGGGCAGCACCACTACTGGAACAGACCTACATACGACAACATCAACCTGAACTACATCAGCCAGGATGATTTTGCCCTCAACCAGATTCTGGTCAGCGGCACATCAGGCATGAACTCCCTCTACGGAAACAGCCTTTACTCCCAGGATAACATCGAGAACATCACGGCCGTAAAGCTCTACTTCGAGATCTGCCCGATCGAAAAGCTGACACTGAACGCCTCGTTCACCTGGGCCAAGTGGACGGAAGATGTGGGAGTTAATTTGGGAGGTACCAGGACGGCAATTGTTCAGGCCAAGGGTTCCGCATATTTCCATCCGGCGACAATGTACGGCAACTACGGCTATCAGTCATGGGATGCCGACGACGACCTCGGGTGGGAGCTCGACTTCGGCTTCTCCTACGAGATCATGGAAGGATTGACCTACACCTTCTCTGCAGGCGTGCTCTTTACAGGCGACTCCTGGGATTACGAGAAGGCCGACGGCACCCGGGGCGACTGGGGAGAGATCTGGTCCATCTCCAACCAGCTGCTGTATGAGTTCTAACCCTGAAAGCTTAATCTACAACAAACAGAGCCCCCGGCCCAATTAATATTAGGTCGGGGGCTTTTTGACGTAATGC